>FWPU01005304.1_pt1 | contig 28304 bp, 19 predicted proteins | sample 2228361 | NCBI WGS metagenome assembly FWPU01 (sample SAMEA103939777, study PRJEB20133) | metagenome
TATATTTCTGATTTTATAAGTTCGGTTAATTTTAATAATTATAAAAATAAAGAGGGTGACTTATATTTAATTGATTCAATATATTTGAGAGCATTAAAATTTTTAAATAATAATATTTCAGAAGCACTTTTTTGTCTCACATTTTCATGTCTTCCTTATAATAAAATCCGATTAAGATTTTTATTTAATTCAAAGATAAGTATTCCACTTCCTTCTCCACCAATGTCTGTATTTAGTAAAAGATTAGATAATTTACCCAAGAAAATTTTTTTTGATTCTCCCAACAGTGATTTTGGGGATAAAGACAAACTAACACATTTTTTTGGAAGTGCATTCCTTTATTACAATACTTCGTCTTTCAATTTAATTAAATTTATAGGTATTTTTGTAGAAACCATTGAAGATGTCTTCTTTATTGATGGAAGTTATGATTTGAAAGATATTTATACCAATTATCTTGGGGCCTTGTATGGTTATATACTTAAAAAAAATAAGATAGTGCTTCCTTCGGATGTATTAAAAATTTATCAACTATTATACATAAGGATATATTGATGAAATCTATTTTAGTAATTGATGATGAAATTGAAATATGTGAAACTATTAAAATGATTCTTGAATATGAGGATTACTCGGTTGATTACACTACCGATTCAAATTCAGGAATGCAAAAAATTGAGTATGGAGATTATGATGTATTAATTCTTGATATTCAAATGCCGGGGAAAAATGGTTTTGATATTTTAAGATGGATAAATGAAAAAAACATTGATTTAAAAGTTGTTATTATTTCAGCACATGCAAGCATACAAAATGCAGTTAATGCAACAAAATTGGGAGCTTTTGATTTCTTAGAAAAACCAATTGATAGAGATAAATTATTAATTTCTGTCAGAAATGCCTGTGAACAATCCAATTTGATTAAACAGAATAAACAATTAAAAAAAGTTGCTGGCATAGATGATAAAATAATTGGGAAAAGTTCTGCTATTCAAAAAATTATGGAAACAATAGCGAAAGTTGCAAAAACAGATGCAAGAATTTTAATTACTGGTGAAAATGGAACAGGAAAAGAATTGGTTGCACAGGAAATTCATAGACAGAGTAATCGTTCACACAAAGAATTAATTGAAGTCAATTGTGCCGCAATACCTCAAGAACTAATAGAATCAGAATTGTTCGGTCACGAAAAAGGAGCATTTACTGGAGCAATTAAACAAAGAATAGGTAAATTTGAATTAGCTAATGGAGGAAATTTATTTTTAGATGAAATCGGGGATATGAGTCTGCATGCTCAAGCAAAAGTTTTAAGAGCTATCGAGGAAGGTAAAATTGAAAGAGTTGGAGGTTCATCAAAAATTGAAGTTGATGTCAGAATAATTTCAGCCACAAATAAAGATTTACATAAGGAGATAGAAAAAGGAAGTTTTAGAGAAGATTTATTTCATAGATTAAATGTCATTCCAATTCATTTACCACCGTTAAGAGATAGAAAAGAAGATATACCATTATTAATAGAATATTTTACAAAAATAATTTGCGAAAAAAATAAATTCCCTATTAAATCATGGGATGAAGATGCAATTAATTTACTTCAAAATTTACCATGGAAAGGTAATGTAAGAGAATTAAGAAATTTTATTGAACGCGTGGCAATTATGGAATCTTCTAAAATAATTACACAAAAAGAAGTAAATCAATATCTTACAGGCATCACTACAAAATTTGATGAAATATTAACTACATCAAATACATTTCAAGAGTTCAAAGAAAAAGCTGAAAGAGCATTTATCATAAAACAACTTGAAGCAAATAACTGGAACATCAGTAAAACAGCTGATATAATTGGTATACAAAGAAGTCATCTTTATAACAAAATAAAAAAATATGGAATAGAAAAGAGGTAAACATGGGAGATACAATTTTTGCTAAAATAATACGTAAAGAAATCCCTGCTGATATCGTATACGAAACGGAAACTGTACTTGCATTTAAAGATATTAATCCACAGGCTCCAGTACACATATTAATAATACCCAAAATTACAGAAATAACAACAACAAAAGATATTAATGGCAATACTCATGCTGCGCTATTAGGAGATTTATTTGATGCAGCAAATAAAATTGCTAACGACATGGGCATAAGTGAGACAGGCTATAGAATTGTAATTAATAGCGGACCTGATGCTGGACAGGAAGTTTATCATCTCCATTTACATTTATTGGGTGGGAGAAAGATGAATTGGCCCCCAGGTTAATTTTTCTTTATCGCTTTATCAGCAATATCTTTTCTATAATATATACCATCAAAGTAAATTTTGGAAAGTGCTTCGTAACTTCTTTTTTTAGCAAGGGATAGATTATTTTCCTTTAATATTGATGTAACACCTAATACCCTTCCCCCATTTGTTACCAATTTATCATTTTCTTCTTTAGTTCCTGCATGGTAAATTATTATGTCTTCATCATTAATATGCTCTAACCCATATATTTCCTTTCCTTTCTCATAACTTTCTGGATATCCTTTAGAAGCTGCAACAACGCAAACTGACGAACCACCATTATACCATACAGCATCTTTTTTAATTTCACCTGAAGAAGCTGAATATAAAAGTTCTAAAAAATCTCCATCCAAAAGAGGTAATACTGCTTGAGTTTCAGGATCACCAAATCTACAATTATATTCAACAACTTTCGGTCCTTCACTTGTTAACATTAACCCACAATACAGACATCCTATGTATTTATTGCCGATTTGATTCATTGCATTTATGGTTGGTTTAATAATTTTTTCTTTTATTTCATCTAATATAAATTTATCAACAAATGGTGTAGGCGCATATGCTCCCATTCCACCAGTGTTTTTACCTGTATCTCCATCCCCAATTCTTTTATGATCCTGTGCAGGTGGTAATAAAATAAAATCATTACCATCTGTGATTGCAAATACAGAAGCTTCCTGGCCTGTCATAAATTCTTCAATAACAATTTTATTTCCTGCTTTGCCAAATATTGATTTAATAAAATAATCATCTAATGTAATTTCAGCTTGATTATAATTTTCACAAATTATTACACCTTTACCCGCTGCAAGTCCATCTGCTTTAATAACTGTGGGATAGTTAGTATTTTTTAAATAATTCAGAGCTTCATAATATTGATCCTTTGTAAAAATTTTATGATTAGCAGTAGGAATATTGAATTTTCTCATCAATTCTTTTGCAAATGTTTTTTCCCCTTCTATTCTTGCTGCACATTTTGTTGGACCAAAAACTTTAATACCATTTAACATCAAAACATCAGCAATTCCATCAATTAATGGTTGTTCAGGACCAACTACAACTAAATCGACTCTATTATCAGTACAAAATTTTACTATTTCTTCAATATTACTTACGTTAATAGAAATATTTTCACCATAATATTTAGTTCCTGGATTTCCAGGGATTATATAAAGTTTTTCTAATTTTTTACTTAAAGAAATCTTCCATGCAAGTGCATGTTCTCTTCCGCCCGAACCAATTACTGCTACTTTCATAGTATATCCTTTATACTAAATTGAAAATGTGTAACAAGTTGCTCTGTTAAAAAAATCCTATCATGTCTTTGAATAAATTCTTCATTGGGTTTGGGTAAAGAATTATTAATATAATGAGAATGTATTTCAATAATTTTTTCTTTGATTTCGTCTATATTATCTGGTGAAGTTATAAAAGATGCACCATATTCGATTAAAGCTGATTTAGCAACACCATCTGGGACACAACCAAGTATTGGTTTTCTCGAGCCAAAATATTCATAAAGTTTGCTTGTAGAAATTGTATCTGCATTATTAATATCATTACTTATCATCATCCATAAAATATCAGTAGCTAACAATCTTTTTATTGCTTCTTTATGTTCCAGATAACCATGTATTTTTACAAATTCATTTAGTCTCATTTCAGTAATTAATTTTTTATATTCATCTCTAAATAAGCCAATAAATTCAAGTTCAATATTAGCAGCAATATCTGGTCTCTCATTCGTTAATTTTTTGAAGGCTTTAAGAAAATATAGAGGTGTAATTTTTTCATAAAACATGCCTGAATATGTAAATCTTAATTTATTTGTTTTAAGATTTTTGTCCACATTAATATTAAAATCTTCCGGATCAAATCCATGAGGAATAATAATAATTTCATCAAAACTCAGGAATGGATAATTGATTAATAACTTTTCTTTAATTTTTCTATTAATAACTATAATTTTATCAGCTGCTTTAAGAGAATTATATTCTAACCTTTTATTTTTATTTTTATGATATGGTGTTGGATAAAATGCAAATTGATTTTCATACCATAAGTCTCTATAATCAACAACAAGAGGAATATTAAATTCTTTTTTTAATTGGGCTGCATACATGAAGCTCGAGTATGGAGGAATAGTAACAAATATGATATCAAATTTTTCTTTAATAAGTATCTCCCTTGAAATTGAATAAGCTTTTTTAGACCAAAATTTTTTATTATCCGGGATAAAAAAGATTTTTGAAAAATCTGATAATAATTTTCTTAAAAATTCTTTAGGCACATTTAATGTTGAACTCATTTTCCACAACGGGGAACTTAAGCCTGCTACATTAGTTCTTATTATATTAACACCTGCATCTTCAGCTTCTTTCAATAAACTATAATCATAAGCATAGTATGGTGCATCTGCTACTGTAATAACAGTAGGATACCAGTTAAATTTAGGCATATACTTAGTAAACTTCAGTATTCTTTGAACTCCGCTTAATCCCAAAGGAGGATAATAATAAGCAAGAATTATAGCTTTGAACATTTCAACACCTTGGATACAGAAGAATTATATTTTATTAATAATTTGATAATTTGGAGCTTCTTCAGTAATAATTACATCATGGGGATGACTTTCACGTAAACCAGCTAAGGAGATTTTTACAAATTTCGTTTTAGTTTGCAATTCTTTAATTGTTCTTACACCACAATATCCCATAGCAGCTCTCAAGCCACCAACGAACTGATATATAGTATCAGCAAGAGCACCTTTATATGGAACTCTACCTTCAATACCTTCGGGTACTAATTTTTTGATTTCTTCTTCTACATCCTGAAAATATCGATCGCTACTTCCCTGTTTCATTGCTCCAAGTGAGCCCATACCTCGATAAACCTTGAAACTTCTCCCTTCAAATAGAACTTTTTCTCCCGGGGCTTCATCGCAACCAGCGAACATTGCTCCCATCATAACAGAATCAGCACCTGCAGCAATTGCTTTTGCCACATCTCCAGTTTGTTTAATTCCACCATCAGCAATAATAGGAATATTTTTACCTTTTAATGCTTTTGAAACTGAAAGTATTGAACTAATTTGTGGTACACCTACTCCTGCAATAACACGTGTTGTGCAAATTGAAGCTGGACCAATGCCTACCTTTACTGCATCTACTCCACATTTAACCAGTTCTAAAGCAGCCTCGCCAGTTACAATATTTCCTGCAATTAATTGTAAATTCTTGAATTTTTTTCTAATCTGTTTGACCATTTTAATAACACCCTCTGAGTGACCATGAGCTGTATCAACTACAATTACATCAACATTAGCTGCTACAAGTGCTTCTACTCTTTCTAAAGTATCTTTTGAAATCCCAACTGCTGCTCCTACCCTTAATCTTCCGAGCTCATCTTTGGATGCATTCGGAAATTTTTTCTTTTTTATTATATCTTTATAAGTAATCAATCCCTTTAGATAACCTTTTTTATCAACAACAGGCAATTTTTCAATTCTGTTCTTGTGTAATATTTTTTCTGCATCCTCTAATGTTGTACCTACTGGTGCTGTAATAAGATTATCTTTAGTCATCAATTGATCAACTGTTAGATTTCTATTGTGCTCGAATCTCAGGTCTCTATTTGTTAAGATCCCGATTAATTTACCCTCTTTATCTATAATAGGAATACCTGAAATGTGGTATTTAGCCATAATTTCTTCTGCTTCATAAATTTTTCTATCAGGTGTTAATGTAATAGGATTTACGATCATACCACTTTCAGATCTTTTTACCTTATCAACCTCTTCAGCTTGTTGTTCTATCGACATATTTTTATGAATTATCCCTATTCCACCCTGTGCAGCCATAGCAATTGCCATCTGAGATTCTGTAACTGTATCCATAGCTGCTGAAACAAATGGTATATTTAATTTAATTTCTCTTGTGAGATATGTTGTTATGTCTGTTTCTCTTGGCAATACAGAAGACTTTGCGGGAATCAAAAGTATGTCATCAAACGTCAAACCTTCAAATTCTATTTTTGAATTCTTCATCACTCCTCCTAATAATTATTTATTTAATTAACAAACTAAAAAGACCACAGAAAGTGGTCTTTCATTTGTAAAATGAGAAATAAGTAGATTATATATTATAATTATTTTTAGTTCCAAAACAATTCTTTATTTACTTAAATGATAAAAAGAAATGAAATTATTGTTTAAATGATGAATACAAAAATAAATATATTGAATTTATCTACAAAATCTATTTCAGGCTTAAAGAATCAATTACTTTGTAAATTATTTCCTGCTGAAAACCCCTCGAAAGTAAAAATGAAAATATTTTTTGTTTCTTTTTCAGCTTATCTAATTTTTTATACTGATAAGTATCAATTTTTTTAAGGGCTAATTGATATGCTTTATCAAATAAAGAATTATCATCGATTATATTAACTATTTCATCAATTATTTTTCTGTCAATACCTTTTTTAACTAACTCAAGTTTAATTTTATTAATACCAATATTTTTTTTTGAAAATCGTTCCTCCACATACATTCTACAGAATTCTAAGTCGTTCAAATAATTTTTTGATGATAATTCCTCGAGAACGATATCAACAATATTTTTATCAAAATTCTTTTTGATTAGTTTATTTTTTAATTCATTTCTTGAATGCATTCTCCTGAAAATTAATTTCAAAGCAGTTTCTTTTATTTTATTTTTTTCATTTAATTCAAACAACTCATTTAATTTCTTTTCATTAACGACATCATTTTTTCTTAAACCTGCCTCGGCAACAACTTTATAATCGAGCAAGATTTTCTCTGAATTATCAAACTGGATTTCAACATTATTCCCTTTTTTCTTAAGAGAAGTAATAATCATTTATTTTTTTTGTTTTTGGTTTTTGGTTTCCTGCTCTATGCCATTTTTCTGTTGTTCATCTTCTAACACACCTAATGCAATTCTTACTTCTTTTTCAAGCGATTCAAAAAGTTGGGGATCTTCAAGCATTCTTTGTTTTAGCTGTTCTCTCCCCTGATAACGTTCATCTTTGTATGTGAACCAGGCGCCGCTTTTCTTTAATATTCCATGTTCGGTTGCTAAATCGATAATATCCCCAGCTTTACTTATTCCTTCATTATAAAGAATATCAAATTCAACTTCTTTGAAAGGTGGTGCAACTTTACTTTTAACGATTTTAACCCTTGTTCTATTACCAACAACATTATTACCATCTTTTATGGCATTAACTCTTCTAATATCAAGCCTTACAGACGCATAAAATTTTAAAGCATTTCCTCCAGTTGTTGTTTCAGGATTACCAAACATTACTCCAATTTTACTTCTGAGTTGATTAGTAAAGATCACACATGTTTTAGATTTACTTATTGCACCGGTAATTTTTCTAAGAGCTTGAGACATTAATCTTGCCTGTACAGCCATCTGAGGATCACCCATATCTCCTTCAATTTCTGTTCGAGGGACTAAAGCAGCAACAGAATCAATTACGATAACATCAAGTGCATTACTTCGAATTAGTGTATCAACAATTTCAAGAGCTTGTTCACCAAAATCAGGTTGAGATAGCAAAAGATTTGTAGTGTCAACTCCTAAACGTTTTGCATAATTTAAGTCAAGTGCGTGTTCAGCATCAATAAATGCTGCAAGCCCTCCTTTTTTCTGAGCCTCTGCAATTATGTGTAAACAAAGTGTAGTTTTACCCGACGACTCAGGACCAAATATTTCAATAATTCTTCCACGTGGTACACCACCAATCCCAAGTGCATAATCAAGCGATAATGAACCAGTTGATATTGCTTCAACTTTGTTAATTACACCATCACCAAGTTTCATTATGGTTCCTTTACCATATGTTTTTTCGAGACTCGCAATGGTATCTTCTAAAATTTTTATTCTTGTATCTTTGTCAAGCGACATTTTTCAGTCTCCTTAATTTTTTATATAAAAACTTTTTAATGGTTCATAAACAGAACCATTTCTCAATAATATACTCTTAAAAAAAGTAATTTTATTAGCAACAAAATTTATTTCTGGTAATTTAGTTTCCGTTAATTTATAAAAATAATGAAAATACTTTTCATAACTTTCTTTTATTCTTAACAAAGTAATATGAGGAGTAAATTTTCTTTTTTCTTTTTCATACCCGTAATTTGAGATTAGAGCATCAATTTTTGAGACTAAATTTGATAATTTTTCATCTTCTTTTAATCCTATCCATAGTATCCTTGGTATTTTATCTTTTAAAAACATACCAAACGAGCTTAATGATAAATATAATGCATCATGTTTATTGAGCAACTTTTCAATCTGCGTGTTTATATCAGGTATAATTTCTTCTTTAGTATTGCCCAGAAATTTTAACGTAAGATGTAATTTATTTAATGGTTCCCATTTAAGTTGATTATTATATGGTATAATTAGATTTTTTATTTCCAGTATTTTTTGAAGAACTTCTTCAGGTAATTCAAGTGCAATAAAAGTTCTAATCATCATAAGAAATACCCAGTAAATATCTTCTAAGCATTTCTAAAGCAGCTTGAGATGTTCTATCTTTATTTAGTAATCTATCTTCTCCAAAACGAAATTCTTTTGCTGTACAAATTTTATCATCACATATTCCAATATAAACCAAACCAACAGGTTTATTTGATGTTGCTCCCGTTGGACCCATAATTCCTGTTGTGGATAATCCTATATCGGTTCCGCTTATTGATTTTACTCCTTCTGCCATTTGTCTTGCTACTTCTAAACTAACCGCACCATAACGAGCAATAATATTTTCGTCAACTTTTAAGATTTCTACTTTCGCTGCATTGCTATAAGCTACAATGCCTCTTTCAAAAAAATTGCTACTACCACTTATATTGGTCAATCTGTTTGTTATTAAACCTCCCGTACATGATTCTGCAACCGATAATTTTAATCCTCTATCAATTAACAACTTAGCTACAATTTCCTCAAGTGTATTATTATCGTTACCATAAATATATTTTCCTACAATACTTCTGATTTTTTGCTCTATTTCTTCAAGTTTTGATATAGCCTTTTGTTCATCATTTTCTTCAACTGTTATTCTAAATCTTACTCCAAATTGATTAGGGAGAAATGCAAGCTTTGCTCCGCCTAAAAGTTCATCAATATTACCAAGTTTATTAAATAATACTGACTCCGGAATTCCGGTTGTTAGTAAATTTCTTGTTAAAATTATAGAACTTTTTTTCTCTACGAGTTTACTTTTTAATTTAGGTAATACATAAGATTCCATCATATGCTTCATTTCATACGGTACCCCTGGCATAGCAATAAAAATTTTATTATCCTTTTCTATCCAGATACCCGGAGCAGTGCCATGAATATTTCGAATTGGTTCAGCTATTTTAGGAACTAATGCTTGCTCCTCATTAATTTTAGTTAATTCTCTTCCTCTTACTTCAAAAAACCTTTTGATATCGTTCAATACATCTTCATTCATTACAAGTTCGGTTTCAAAGAATTCTACAATACATTTCTTTGTTACATCGTCATGGGTAGGTCCAAGCCCCCCTGTAACAATAATTAAATCACCAAGTTTGAAAACTCTTTTAAATTCATTAAATATTTTACTTTCATCATCAGGTATTACGCTTGAGCCAATAATTTTAATACCATTTTTTGATAGTTGTTCACCTAAGTAAGCAGCGTTAGTGTTTAATACTTGTCCAATTAGTATTTCATCTCCTATTGTAATTAGATATGCATTCATAAGTTTATTTTATTTAGTGATAATTAACACATTTAAATTAAATAATAATTGAATAATTAAAAACGAATAAATCCCAGCAAAAACATCATCAAGAATAATACCCCAGCCATGCTCAAGTAATTCAATTTTACGAATTGGGAATGGTTTTATAATATCCATAAACCTGAATAAGAAAAAAGCAATCAATAAATACCAAATTTTTTTAGGAATAAATAATAGTGAGATCCACATCCCAATAAATTCATCTAATGTAAATTCTTTTGGGTCTTTTCCATAAATTACTTCAAATTTTTTTGCTATATCTACACCAATGATAATAAAAATACAAATCAATGCTATCATTAAGGTAGGATTTTCAAAGCCCGGAATAAGAAATATTATAAGTGCTAGAAAACTAGCAAATGTACCGGTTGCTTTTTTTATATAACCAGTATAAAAACCAGAACCAAATAGTTGTTCAAAAAAGTTAATTTTTAACTCCAAATAATTTTTTGATTAATAATCTATTTGAATAAATATATGTAATACCTGTTAGAACAGTAAATATCGTTATAAATAACATCGAGTAATAAATTAAATATGGATTGAATAGAATTTCAAAAATTTTTTCTCTCCCTTTATAAATCCATTCAACTGTTTTTGCTGTATATATTAACAATACATAATATAGAAAAAACATTTGTAAGAATGTTTTCCATTTAGCAGAATAACTTGTTGAAAAAGATACTTTTTTATAATCTGCATAAATACGTAATCCTGTAATCAAAATATCTCGAAAAATTATCAATACAACCATCCATAATTCAAGAATATTAACAAAAACAAATGCTAAGAAAGCTGTAGAAGTAAGAATTTTATCAGCTAAGGGATCTAGAAACTTACCCCATTCTGTAATATAATTAAATTTCCTCGCAAGCCAACCATCATACCAGTCTGTGATTGCAGCAACTATAAAAACAATTAAAGAAGTCTGAATTGAAGTCGAACTGTCATCTAAAAAAAGATATAAAAAAATTGGTGTAAGAATTATTCTTAATATTGTTAGCTGGTTTGGTAGTACCATGACAAATAAAAATTAAAGATGGAAATTTTTGTCTAATAAAAAATAGGAATTAAATTACAACAGCAATTAAACTAAAGTATTAAAATCAAATGAATTAGAAACCGTATTCAACAAATAAATTAAAAGATCTGTATTAATTACTATTCAACAACAAAAGTTAAATAAAGAAAGCAATAATTTATAAAATAACCAAATTTTAGATATCTAAAATCATCTTAGTTATAATTACGATACCACTTCTCCTGTTAATTTATATAATGCTTCTTGATACTTTTTGCTCGTATTTAATATAACATCTTCTGGGAGCGGAGGAGCAGGTGGCATTTTATTAAAGTTTATTGAAATTAAATAATCCCGAACGTATTGTTTATCATAACTATTTTGAGGCTTTCCTTTTTCGTACTCATCAAGTGGCCAGAATCTCGAAGAATCAGGGGTAAGCAATTCATCAATTAATATTATTTCTCCATTATAGTATCCAAATTCCATTTTTGTATCTGCTATTATAATTCCTTTTTGTAATGCATAATCGGCAGCTTTTTTATAAATCTCTATTGATTTTTCTTTTAAGTATTTGTATGTATCTTCTCCAATTATAGATATAGCCTGTTCTTCATCTATATTTTCATCATGTAAACCAATTTCTGCTTTTGTAGATGGAGTAAAAATCGGTTCAGGTAATTTTTCGGATTCTACCAGTCCTTCGGGTAATTTAATCCCACAAATAGAACCTGTTTTTTTATAATCATTCCAGCCAGAACCTGTTATATAACCACGTACAATACATTCAAGAGGAATTAGTTCAGCTTTTTTTACCAGCATCGATCTATTTTTCAATACGTTTTTATACTTTTTACATTCTTCTGGGAATTCATTAACATCTATTGTAATTAAATGATTGCTAATTATATCTTTTGTAAAATTAAACCAGAAAGCAGATATTCTATTTAATACTTCACCTTTATGAGGTATTCCTTCATTCATTATAACATCAAATGCAGATATACGATCTGTTGAAACTATTAAATAATATTCTCCCAGATCATATATATCTCGAACTTTACCACTTTTATAAAATTTAATATCTTCTAATTTGGTTTCAGTAATAGCATTAAAATTTATATAATACTCCTTCATTTTATTTGATGCAATTGCTAATATACTTATAGTGCAAAAGGTATTCAAGAGCAGAAATGAAATTGATTTGATATTATTGAATCATTAGACTTTCAATTTGGAATCCACATCTGAAATTATTTTTTTTAATAACATCATTATCTATAATGAATTGAATAAATTCCAGATTGTGTAAAGATAGCTTTTCCTGTTCATCTTGTTTAGTATTAATCCACATCTTGGGTAAGAATTTTGGATAAGAAAACGGGAGTATTAAGCATGCTTTCTTTTTAAGCTCATTGAGTGAAATTATTTTATCTTCCCAATTGTTGCTCAATTGAATTTCACTCTGAAAACTTTTCCCATCATTCGTAATAAAATTTACTTTTAACTTAATATCAGAATTATCTGAACAGCGTGCTCTGAGTAATATAAATTTATAATTAGATAAGTTTTTAATAAGTGGTTTAATATATTTTGACACATTGATTTGGATACCGAAGGGGAATTCATCTTCTCCAGTTGACTGAATATCTATAGATAAAGCATTTTTATTGCTTACAGAACCAATTTTATTATCAACAAAATATTTTGTTGATTTCGTAAACTGAGGAAATATTATGTCGCTGTAATCATTTGATACATTGAATAATTCTAATGATGAATTATTATCTAATACTTTGACTTTCCATAATTTATCATGATGAAAGTCCCAATCATCTGGACTAATTTCTTTTCCATCAGGGAATGTATATATTTTATCATCAATTTTTAGTGTAATGCAAAATTCGTATTCGCCAGAGTTTAAAACTTTTAGTGTATCCTGTAAAACATATGTAAATCTTACGGAGTTTTTCAAAATAAGTTTTTGAAATCTTCTCCATCCTCCTTTTCTAATATATAATGCTATCTCTTTGATTACTTTTTTAGAAGCAATTTCAAAGCCAAATTTTTTATAATCATTGTATGATATAATTAGAGGAGTTTTATTAATTACATAAGCAATTTCATTCTTCTCTTTAGGTAAGAATAAACCATCTAAAAAAGATACTTTACGTAAATATTTTTTATACTGATAATACTTAAGATTTTTTTTGCATAATAAATAAACACCGGGTTTAATCTTAAATTCATTTCCATTTACATTAAAATTATTTTCACTTTTAACCAGAGAAATTACCTTAAAATTATTTCCTAATTCGGAGATTAATATTTTAATTTTTCTTTCATTCCAAAACAATTTTGCTATTTGTTTTTTCATACTTGTTTGTTGAAACGGGTCTGTTAACCACAATACATCAGGATAAACTTCAAGTTTCCAAATACCATTTCCTAATTTTTCAAAAAAATAAGCTCCAGTTCCATCATAACTAACAATTGGCGAGCTTCCAACACCTGCAATTAATATCAAACTATCTGGATATAAAGGTTCTGTTTTTGTTGAATTAGAATAGATAAATTCTTTTGATGAGTTTATTTCACTAAGATTCTCATCATAACTAATTCTAAAATTTTCAAAAACATTATTTTGAGGATAATCCCCATAAGATTTTTTATAAGGCAAATAATGAAACACCTTAGAAGCAATCATTAAACTTAATGCTTTGGAAGGAGTGTATAATAAATTAATAAAATGGGTTTGATATTCCGTATTACTCCATGCAATTTGAACAGGATCATACGAAAACATTGCAGCAAATTGAAATCCTGCTTCAACAAAACTTCTTGCCATAGCCGGATAAATATATGAGCCATCAATATCCGCTGCATCAAATTCATATACCATTTTAGCTTTTGCATTAAAACCGTTAATTTTTTCATGTGGTATTTTATATTTATTAACATTAATTAAATAATTACCTGTTAAAACTTTATTATGTACTAATCCAGTAGGATACCACTGAAAAGAGATTCCTTCAACTTTTGAATTACATACACTTTGAGCCTGAGCTTCACTCCAGTTTTCACTTATATTATAAAAAATAGGTTTCTGAAAACCTGCATTACGTAATGCATCATACATTTCATTAATGTAATTCCTAACAATTGCTGTATCTTCAGGATGATGTGGTTCATTAATTATTTCAAGTGCAATTATTGAAGGATCATTTTTATATGCAAGTTTTGTATAAGGATTAATATGGTTAACAATTTGCTCTAAATAATTTTTTTGTGCTTCTCTTGCATTTTTATTAGTAATCATTTCCACTTTTGAATAAATATGAGAAAAACCCGGGGTTTCATAATCAGGTTCAGGCCATGCAGTTCCCCACCATGCTATTGGTGTAATTATAATTTTTATTCCCTTTTGAGATAACTTGTAGATTAGATAGTCAAATAATTGTAGATGTTCATTGTTTAATAAATTTCCTTTTCTATCAGAAATTTCTCTATCCCACATATGAATACGATAAGCATCTATCCCCAATCTTACTAAATGTTCTACATCAAGCTCTATTGATTTTTTAATTGACAATCCAAGTCGTTTGTGAGCTCTATATGAATATGCAAAAGGTGTTGTGTAATTAACACCAAATAAACGGACTTCTTTTTTATTATCACTCCATCTCAAAATTCCACTCGAATCAACAAAAATATCTTTGTTTTGTGAGTAGTTAATTGATATAAACAGGAAAAATAATATTATAAATTTGTTCTTCATGATTTGAAGACTTCATTTCAATAAAATTATTTTGTTTATTGCAATTTTATCATCTGATCTAAATAATAAAAAATATACACCTGTAGAAACTTCGCTACCGTTCTCATCCTTCCCATCCCAGATTAAATTATAATTGCCAGCACCTTGAAAACTATTCTCTAGTACTTTAATTCTCTGTCCAAGACTATTATAAATTGCAATAAAAACTTTCGAATTATTATTTAATATATATTTTATTAATGTATAATTATTAAATGGATTGGGATAATTTGGGAATAAATAGAAGTCGTTATAAAATTTTTCTCTCGAATTAATACTCGTAATTATGTTTTTATCATTAAAAAATTTCCATGCTAGTGTTGAATCTTGCGCCGGGAAATAAAAAAATCTATTATCTATCGAACTTTCCCAACCCCCAAAAGGAGAATTTTCTATAAAAAACTTATAATGAATTTTCCTACCTTGTTTAATAGTCTTGGGGAAATATGCAATTCCAGACCAGAATGAACTATCTATACTTGGGATTTCTCTTGTTAAAATTATTTTATTGCTATTCCACGAGAGTACACCTTCTGATTCTATAGAATCACCACGAACCACAATCTGAGAATATTTATCAGAAACATACAAACCTTTCTTAATTAAATATGAAAGATTTACTTTAAATAAAATACCTATTGAATCATTCTTTTTTTGAAATGGTGTAAAGTATTGATATAACCGATTATTTGATGAATTAACATACTGAATAGGTAATACTGTATCTTTTGCACCAGCAATAAATTTACGATAATTATCATTGCTAAAATCAAATGGTATAACAGGTCCTTCCCAGCCTGCACGTAGATATGTTGGTTTATTATTTGTATGACCGGTCCATATAGTATATAGAAGAGTATCTTGTTCATACATTTGAAAATCACATTCCCAATAATCACCATCAATATTTTTTAATTTTAGTTGACTCAAATTATCCCATGAGATTCTTTCCCCACTTGGCAAAAGGCTCGAGCTTTTCCCTTTAACCTCTCCTCTTATTTGAACAACTCCATTGGATTTCATTGTATCGTTAAGTGTAGAAGTATTTACACGAATTTTAACTTTTATTTTTGAAAAAGAAACATCAGGTAAAAATGCGTCGAATGATTCGAGAGCTTCTGCTTCACGATTGGAATTTGTAAAACTAAAAAGAGTAAGATTTTCCCATGAAGAACCGATGGGTAAAACAGATATGTATGCAGGTTCCCAATAAAAAAAACCTTTCCCTCTGGCATTTTTAGTTTCTTTAATAATTTTTTTTAAGAATATTAAGAAATCTTTCTGTCCTTTAACAGTAGCAGGAAAACCTTTCAGCAATGAAGTATTTTGTCCAACAATATTACCATGATTGTCAATCTGATAACCCAGAGTCCATGGATAAGCAGTTTCCACAACAATTATATCTTTATTATACCTCGTTGCAAGATCATTTAAATTATATTTTAATGCATCAAGTGAACCATGCAACCATGGATAATAAGACAATCCTATAATATCGAACTTCACTCCTTTTGATAATAAATTATTAAAGAAATAGACAGCGCCATTATTGTCAGCACCACGATCAATGTGAATCATTATCTTAATAGAATCATTTACATCTTTTACGCCATTAATTCCCTGATTAATTAATTGTACAAATTTATTCCACTGAATCGTTTCATTTCCTGCATTATATAATTTTCCATCAGGCCAGAGCATACCACCTGTTATTTCATTACCAATTTGGACCATATCTGGTAAGGCATTAACATTCTTTAAGGCCCGTAAAACGAATTTAGTATATGAATAAACACTATCTTTTAACTCTTCAAATGAAATATTTGACCATGCATTTGGTTTATTTTGTTTTCCCGGATCAGCCCATGAATCAGAATAATGAAAATCGAGTAAAAATCTAAATCCATTTTCTTTAATTCTTTTTGCAAATTGAATAGTTTTTTCTAATCCACAATACCCATCTTTTGGTGTGTGCCATATTCTTAATCTAATATAATTAACTCCTTTTTGTCTAAGAATTTCAAGAAGGTCTTTAACTATACCATTCAATTTATATTTACCACCTAAATCTTCTATTTGAGGAGTGAACGATATGTCCACTCCTCTAATAAAATCTTCACCTGTCTGAGAAAAAAATTGAGAATTACTTAATACAATTAATAAAAATATTTTGATAAAAAATTTCATATTATCTAATTAACATCATCTTAATTGCTTGATTATATGATCCTGCAGTGATTTTAACAAAATAAACACCAGACGTAACATCCTGACTATAATTATTTTTCCCGTTCCATGAGATACTATGAGTTCCAGCAAATTGTTGGCCATCAAACAAAGTTAATACTTTCTGACCGAGTATGTTGAATATCTCGAGCTTAACATTTTCCATTTTAGGGATAGTATATGTAATTACAGTACTTGGATTAAATGGGTTTGGATAATTCTGATAGAGTTTGTAATCGACTTGTTTTTCATTTGCAGTTTCAACATCGGTTATTGGACCTAAATCTGGATGATCTTCAACAGTAAGATCTGAAGGTTTCCAGTCCATTAACGCTAACTCATAAGAATCCGGCCATATTATAGGATTTATACTGACAGGTAAAATATATTGATAATATCTTCTTCCCTTCTGAACACCCCCACCATTCCAGATTTCACCTTGTGGGGAAGTATAAACAATTCTATAGCAAACTTGATAGAATGTTGGTGGAATTAAATCTATTTCACCTGTATAAATCATATCACCATCAGGATCGCTCAGCATTACTCTATTGTCTGAACCATACATTGTTTTACCCTGGGTAATTGGAATAAGTGAACCATCAAATTGTATATAAGCTGTATCAAGAACTGGTCTGAATAATGGATTTGTAGGATTAGTATTTACATCAGTAGCCGGAGCCATATTAATTCTAAATTTTAATTTAATTGGTTTTTGAATAACGCCGTTTGGATGAATACTATTGAAAAATTGATATTCTGCTCCAAAGTCGCCAGGTACAATTTGTTCAGGAGCATCTGTAAAAGTATACTTTCTATCGGCTCCTCCCGTTACACCTGGTTCTTCCCATCCATTAGTTAAATCTAAACCAGGTATATAATTTGGACTATTTGGATCGACACGTGATGAATCCCAGGCAATGTAATACTTATAGTTTAATACTTCATTAGGGAAAAGTGTAAATGGTTCCAATAAATTCCATTCTTCTAGGTCTGGATTAAATGTCATTTTTAAAACTGTAGGGTCTGTATCAAAATTAAAATTGCCCGATGCCCAGCCTTTTGGTCCAGTAACACCTACTTTATCTCCAAGAGCTCTGTTAAATAGTCCAGCTTTTTCTAATGCATCAAGACGCAATCTAAAAAGAACATTAGCAGAAACCTTAGAGCCTCCCGGTACAACATCATTGAAATAATACCAATGAATTGTAACTTCACCACTATTAATTATATCTTCTGTAAACGTAAATGATCTATTTGGTGTACTTTCCCATGTTTCTGGGGATTTAATAACGAATTTAAATTGCTGTACCATCCCTGGAGTTACTGCTGACTTTGCAACATATGCTACACCAGACCAAAATGAACCACCATTTACACTATTAACTTCACGGTGTAAAGTACAAATTTTAATCCATGGATTATCAGTTCCAAGCGGAGCACCACCTCTTACTTCTACCTCCTGTTTTGTTGGATCAAAATTAGCACCTCCCATATTTACTCTAAAGTAAATTGCAATTGAGTCTTGCTTTAATTCAAACGGTTTCCAGAATTGATTAATCTTGTTCTCCCATCCATTTACATATTGAATTGGGAGTGTTGTATCTTTATCTCCCACAATTAAACCACGATTATCACCTGTTGCAAAACCAGCATCTATTGGTCCTTCCCAGCCTGACCAGTGAAAAGTGGGATTATCAAGTGTAAAGTAGGTAACAAACTTATATTTGATTACATCGCCTGGATAAGCTTTAAATTCTGCTTCCCAGTAATCACCGCCAATATTTTTTGCGCGAATTCCTGTGTTTTGATCCCATGTTATAGCTGGATCAGTTCCCTTTTGCGATTCACCACAAACCAAAACAATATGATTTGGTCGCAATGTATCAAGAACTGTAGCAGTATTTATTCTCATTTTTACTGTTACCATCTGTGCAAAAATATTAACATTTAATATGGCAACGATGAAAATAAAGATTGTAAAAAAAGTATTGAATTTTACTTTCATACTCCCTCCTTTAGTTTGGGTTAATTGATTATATCTATCATTTTTTTCAAAGCACACATTAGAATTTTATGATTAATGTGAAACGATTCGAATTACCAAGGTGAACAAAATTTTGATAAGCATACTCAGTTGTGATTAATACATCACCCATGATTTTAATTTCGTTTATGCTAAATCCAAAAGTTAAACCTGTTTCATTGTTTTCAAGAAATAAATCTTTATAACCTGCACGGAATAAAATCTGATTCTTTAAAAATCCAATCTCTGTTCCCACATTAATACTTTGTGAATTATCATTTGGATTGATTCCATCTGCAGAGAGAGTCCATCTAATAAAATCAGTATTTATAACTTCAGCAGAAATTCCAATCCTCATTATTAAAGGCATATCAAATTCATCAGTGTTTAGTTTACCTACAATGCTCTGATTATTACCTTCCTGGTTTGGTGCAATATCAACGCGTACATTTAAATCTTCTCCATACATTCTTAACTTAGTTCCAAAGTTTGATATGCTTGCTCCTAACCTGATGCCAGCAAACGGAGTATTATATAATGTTCCTATGTCGAAAGCTATACCAGATGCAGACGAATTATAAATTGTTTCTTTGATAATTTTAAAAGTTCCACCTATAGAAAATCTATCTGTTAAATAACGACTGTAAGATATTCCCACAGCAAAGCTCGAAGCAGTAAAAGTCTCACCTGTACCCATTGGAGCATAAGGTGTGGTAACATCCATTTCGTTTGTGTGAAGGTAAGTAGTGCTTATACCAATTGTTCCCAAATTATCAAACGGAAGTACAATACCAATAAAGTCAAAATAAATTCCAGGCAACCATTGAGAATGATCAATCATTAATATTTTAGAACTGATAGATGATAAAACTGAAGCATTCCAGTAAATAGCAGATGGATCGTTAAGCATCGATACAAATGAGCTACCCATCCCAGTGGCTCGTGCACCAACTGGAATTCTTAAAAATGTTGCTGCAGAAGTCCCAACTTTTTTAATACCTTCTGCAATATTTATTTGAGTAATAATTATCATTGAAACTATTATGTTGACAAATATTTTTTTTAACATAGTAATTTTCATGGCTTATTTATTTTTATTTTATAATTGCAAATGTTCCAGTTTTTTGACCTATTCCAGGAGCATCGATGTGATAAACATAAATCCCATAAGCGATTTCAAATTTTTCTTCACTTAATACATCCCATATTTCAGTCCCATTTTGATATGGTGAATCATGTTCTATAGTTTTAATTAATGATCCACTAACGTTAAAAATTCTTATTGTACATTTAGATGGTAAATTAATAAAATGAATTTCTCTTGGTCCGCGACCACTTGTATAAGTATTTCTTGGTTCCCACGTTTCTGCAGCAATATATGGATTTGGAACAACTCTAATTCTATCTAAATCTTTTTTGGCTTTATCTACTGATATTGAAGAACCTTTCATCTTAAAATTATAAACATCGTATGAGAGGAATGGTTTATTCAGAATTATATTTAATGTATCTCCTGGTTGAGGATTTCTTTTCCCTTTTAGATTTAATGCAAACTGCCAGGTAAAACGATTCTTCCCACTTTTATCTTTTTCTATAAAATAAATTGCATCTGCTTTTCCACTTACCGGATCAATAGATAGTCTCCCATCATTCCCATCTCTTTCACTAAATAAAAATTCAATTTCTTTATTTTCAGTAGTATTAATAACTTTAAAGTTTACAGGTACAGAAGAAAATCTTCTCCCAAGTAAAGTTGTATCCTTAGAAGTAGATATTCCTGTCTCTCCAATTATAATTTTATAATCACTCGGGTTGGTTACACCTTTGATAGTTAAATAAGTAAAAGTATCAAAGTTAAATGAGAAAATATCAGGGTCGTTCCATCGTGTCTTTAAATTATTAATTGAAATATCCTGAACATTTTCCAGGCTTAATTGAAATCCTTCCAGTATAGGCAATTCATCTCCTATGTTTATTCTTTTATCATTTTTCAACAAATATTTATTTTCTGTAATATTTTTTAATGAAAATGAAACTGTTCTTATAACATCACGGTTATCTACTTTATATGTTGTATCATTAAAAGTAATTTCATATTCATGGCCATTTTTAATTTTGGATGGATCAACAATATTAAATTTTATATTACCACTTGCACCTCCACTTGTATGTTTGAAGTATTCAATTTCAGGTGGAAGATAACCTGCCGAGCTTGATGTGGGTCTAACGATAGCCACATTTTTACTATGTGTAATTGTGCCATCTGTATAAACATTAACCTGAATAGGTGTTTCAGTAGGTGGAATTTTAGCCGGTTCGTAACCAAAATCGTATGCAGTAACCGCATAAAAATATCTCTGACCATTTACAACATCTCTATCTACATATACATGTTTTAAACCTGTATCGTTGCCTAAGTCAAATTTTACTCCATTGATATCTATTGGATGTAATCCCTTGATACCATCATTTAAATCAAATTGCGCAATTGGTCGAAGTAAAGTTTTAACACCATAAGCATCAGTAATAACTTTTGCATCTTGAAAAGCAGCATCAGTTGCACGATAAATTCGATAACCTTGAAAATCTCTTCCATTACCACCAATTTTGTTAATATATCTATCGAAGGATTTTTCTGCTTCATCATCCCAGTAAAGTGTAACTTGACCATCCCCCGGAACAGCAGTTAATGTAACCTGAAGTGGAGCTTGTGCAAATTGATAATCAGCAGCATAAGCTGTAGTTGCCTGTCTTTGTTTTTTTATAACACCTTCTATATCTGCATCTTTAGTATTACCACCACCTGCTATAGCAATTGATACTGCCATGCGTTGTCGTTGACCCGGTAAAATTGGGAAATAACCAGATGATACATAAGTTTGAAATTCTCCTATCTGTCTTACAAGATTAATTTTACCGGGAATCATTAACAAATCCCACATGCCTTTATCAGGAGCGGTATTAAAATTGAGAGTTCCATCTGGGATTTGTAGAGCAGAAGTAATTCCAATCAGATCAGTTTCACTAACATCAGTTTTATCAATACTGGGTTCGCCTGGAAATTCTGTACCTGCTGCACTGGATGGTTTGCCATCCCCTTCACCTTCATCTCCGCTTCCCCTTACACCATCAAGTCCATTATCATCGAGAAACGAATCCCAATCATTATCGTTGTCAAAACTGTCATCTCTCGATTCATCTATCATTGGTGCCACATTTTGATAATTCCATTCAGCATTCAAACCAGCTACACAAAAACCTCTTTTAATTGTGTCGCCTATGTTAAATGATAAATAATTAATAAATCTTACCGGATTGGTTGTTTGCGTAATTTCATTTATATGATATAAATGAAGAGTTTCTTTTTCGTCAATTAATCCATCAAAATCCTCATCAAAACTATTAGCAATTGTATCTTCATTTACAATTATTCCTTCCGGGGGTAGATAATATTGTTTACCAAGGCTTTTAACAATTCCACCATTTAAAGGATAAGTAGTAATTATTCTATCAAAGGTTACTGGTTCTATTAAAATAATTTTATCTCCAGGTTTAATAAATCTTGGCTGGAAATCATTAGCAGTAAAATGAGGTATAACAGTTTCTGCATTTTGAATTTTACTTATGAGTTCTGGATGTTCATCAGAGTCTCCATCATCGTCGATTCCATTTACCTGGTTTCCAGGGGTTTCAATGTACTTGAGGGATGCAACTCCGACGGGATTTGTGCCAAAAGCTTCTGTACCAATTCTATCTGCATCGGTAAGAAAAGTTGTTGCTGTTTGTAGATCAACATAAGGATAATCATCAGGAGCATCACCACCAACCCAATCGGCTACAAAAAGGCAGAAAGATGTTTTATCTATTGTTTTTGTTCCATCATTTTTTATATCATGAATAAAAAATAATACATCATTAATTAAAACTTGAGACCAGGCTAATGTTCGAACATCCATAAGTAAACCAAGTCCTCCACGCGATAAATCAGTAGTATCGGGCACATATGGCTGTCTTTTATATAAATCATCTGATGTTACAAAATAAAATTCCTGATCTGCATTAAAAATATTTTTACCAAAAAATCCATTCCATGAACCAATCCAACCTGGATCAATTGGATCAGACCTTTTATCTCTCCATCCTCCCTGAACTGCCGTAGGCCAGGATTCGGGTTTATCACTTCTTGCTATTTCATTCTGTTGTGGATTTAAAAATCCAGGTACAGGTTCCATATTCCAGGAATTCCCTGTAGAAGGATCTGTTCTACCGGCAGGTATTTCAACAAGATAAATTGTTTCTCCAGAATTACTCTTTACTTCGCCACCAAGAAAAATTTCAACCAATGCGATGTAAATTCGATTTGTATTCTTAGGCCATTCATAATCTACATAATCAGGACGGTTAGATGGATCTCCACTGTAACCGGAGTTAAAAATTGTTGTACGAATATTATTTCCATCAATATTTGAATTACGTCTGTAATTAACATCACCTCTGAAATCTGAGGGTTTATGTTTTAGAACCTGTGCATTGAGAATCTGAGTAAATATTATTATCATAAAGAAATAAATAATCTTTTTCATAAACATAACACCAATTTATTTCAAGTAAATTTTTGTACCCAAGTAGATATTTCTTGGTTCACTATAAAAATTTGGATAGTCAAACCATCCCGGATCATAATCTTTGACCTGCAATTCTTCTATAGTAAAGTCAGGTTTACCTGTATCTCCAAATACTAATAATGGATTTTTTGCATCAAATAGATTAAATATTTTTAAAAACAATTGAATATCTAAGAACGAAAAACTAAAATTCTTATGTAATTCTAAATCTAGGCGTGTAATCGAGGGTTTTCTTCTACTATTTTGAGCAAGTCCACTTAATACATTTCTTCCTGCATAAGCTCCTGCAACGTATGTTGGTGTATAAGGTTGACCAGTGTAAAAATTAAAAATTAGACTTATACCCCAATCTACATCACCAACATATAAATTCGCATTAAATGTATGAGTTTGATCCCAATCAAGAGGTGAAAGAACTTTTGTTGGTTCTGCCCCATTAAGTTGTGAGTAAAATTCCTGATCTGGCGAAGAGTTTGTTCCTTCGGCAATCTGAAACGTATAATCAACACCAAATGAATAATTATTAGTAAATCTTTTATTAACGGCTAAAGTAATACCTCTTACATTTGCAAAATCTCTATTTATTCTTTTCGAATAAGAAATGCCCGCAAGAAAAGTTGGTATGGGTTGACTTGAAGAGATCCAGTCTCTTATATCCCGATAAAAAGCAGTAATATCTAAAGCAAAATCATCGAAAAATTGTTGTTGGAGCCCTAATTCATAGATGGTTGTTCTTTGAGGTTTAAGATCATTATTACCAAAAGGACCTTGAGTTCCTTGAGCAGAAGTCAACTTGTATTGATCTCTTAAATAAAGCTGGCTGTATTCAGGAATTTGCTGAAAAATTCCGTAAGAAAATCTTATAATACCTTTGTCTGTAATTGGATATGCAATTCCAACACGTGGACTTAATTGAGATTTCAGAGAAGCTTTTTTATACCAGAATGATTCTCTTTCTGCCAGAGTAAATTTATTTTCTTCTTTTTGCTCGTCAAGTCCAATTTTTCCATCATTATTTAAATCTTTATATATATGTTCTAATTTGAATGGATTAAAAATGTTTGGATCACTTTCGTCGATTGGTATTTTACCGTTAGGATTGAATAGGTCAAATCTTAAACCAAGATTAATTATCAAGCTTTCAAACTCGATCTTATCCTGAATGAAGGCACTAAATTTAAATGGATATCTCTCGAAACGATCGTGTTGAGGAGATTCGATCCCTTGAATATAAGGTCTAAAAGGAATTACCTGCTGTCCATTTGGTAATATTTCTGGTGTTAGTATTATATTTTCATAAAATAAATTATCAAATTGAAATTCTACACCCAGCTTTGCTAAATTAATTTTATCGATTTGACTTGTGAAACTCCACTTGAGTATAAAACTCTTTGTGTTTCTTTGAAACCTGTTAAGATTAGTTCCTGCTCTTAAAAAATGATAACCGGGGACATTCATTGAATCTGGATGAACATAACGCAGATCATAAGGATCATCATACAATCTTGAAATAAATTCATTAAACTTATATGCAAAAGTCAACTCTTGAAAAGTATTTGTATAGATTAAATGAGTTAAATTAGCAAATATACTATAGCCACGATTTATACCAGACGCATCTCCGTAGGGATTAAGTCTATAGAGATGATTATAAAACTTACTATTATCTATGCTACCAAAAGCATCTATCTTCAGTTTGAATTTTTCTGATATATTCCAATCAACCGTACCTTGTCCACTCCATCTATCGTTCCAATTCATCGAGACAAAGGAACTATCGCCTGGATTTGGTAAGAGTTGCCCTTCAACTAATTTATATCTACCTTGAGGGTTGTATTTATTGATGCCATAAATATAACCACCATTGTGAAATCTTCTCAATGAAATGAAATATCTCAATTTATCCTTTAAAATTGGTCCACCAGCCGACCCCTGAAAATTATAATTAGAAAACGGATTAATCTTATCTATATTCCAGAATATATCTTTGTGATTACTCAGATAATCGCCAGTCCAAACTTCAAAATTACTCTGAAATTTTGATCCACCTGTTTTAGTTATGATATTTACTATACCACTCATTGCATTTCCATATTCAGCATTGAAGGAACCACTTATAACCTGAAGTTCTTGTACAGATTCTGTTTCAACTGCAAGTGCTTGGGTTCTTGAAAAATCATCAGTAATGCTTATACCATTTAATAAGTAAGATATTTCACTACTACGTCCTCCACGAATATGTATGCCACCTGATTGATCACGACTTACTCCAGCCTGAAGACTAATCAAACGAGTTAAATCCTGCAATGGTAATTGTCTAATCTCTTCAGATGTAACTCTTGATTCAGTTGCAGTCAAATCTTTTTTAATCATTGGAGTTTGTGCAACAACAACAATTTCTTTTTCAAGAGTTACAGCTGATGGATTTAGTTTAAAGTTGACTTCTGTTGTTAAATCTGTAAAGACCTGCACATTTTTTATTATAGTTTTAGTATAGCCTATGTAAGAAGCAATTATGTTATAAATGCCTGAAGGAACCTTTACAATTGCATAGTCACCTTCAATGTCTGTAGCTGCCCCGTAATTTGTTCCTTCGACAATAACATTTGCACCAACAATTGGTTCACCAGTATTAACATCTACTACTTTTCCTGCAATCTTACCAGTACTTTGTGAATAAAGAGTAAATGGAAAGAAAATTAATATGAATAATTTCATTAATGTTTTCATATGCATCTAACTATTATTTATAATTTTTATGTATTTCAATTTTTCAGTAAAAATCTTATAGTTAAATTTATTTTTCAGGGATTGTACATATTCATTCCGAACTTTTATCCATTCAAAATATTTTAATTGCTCCTTTATTTGTTCATATACTTCATCATAAGTTATAATGCTTGACGTCCTAAAATCAGTACATTTCAGGAATAAATATTTATTACCATTAGTTAAAGGACCCATCCATTCACCAATCTTCATTGAAAATATTTTGTCACCATATTCAAATAATTCTTCTTTACTGAAGTAACCAATATCACCTCCTCGCTCAGCAGGTATTTTTTGAATAGAATATTTTTTTGATAGTGATTCAAATGGAGTTCCGTTATTTAACGCAATAATAATTGTATCAACTAATGTTGAATCATCAATTAAAATTGAACTTAATTTTATCAAAGGTTTGGTTCTAAAAAGATTTTTATTTTTTTCATAATAATTTTTAATAGAATCTTCAGAAAAAACTATTTTATTTTTTAACATTTCTTCTATTTCACTTAATAAATAAGTATCAAAATTAAATTCAACAGATTTTCTGAAAGAAGAACTGTAAATTAATTTTTCTTTTTTAGCTTGTAGAATGATATATTTCCTGTTAATCAAACCAGCGATAAAATCTTCAAGATTTTCCAATGAACGAATCCATATTCTTTGTTTATCTGGAATGTTATTAAATTCGTCGATTAGTTTTTTTAAGTTCCAATTTTCTAGTGTTGATGTTACTACAATTTTATTCATATCATCTTTAGAAATATTCCGAGAATCTTCAATTTTGAAATTCATAGAATCATTTTGTATGCTATAGAAAAATTTTCTCAATAAAACTTTATTGAACTTTGTTTTTAATTTTTTTCTTAGCATTTGTGCAAAGTTTTTTGAGGACTTTTCAAATGCTTTTTTTCGTGCAAAAGCTTTTAATTTTTCTTTTGACTTCAAGAATTCATATTCTGTATTAAAAGGATTTTGAAATTTATCTTCTACTTTAATAATACTATATCCATAGACAGTTTTAACAGGTTTGGATATTTCACCAGGATTCAATGAAAAAGAAACCGCTTCAAATTCAGGATCCATTTCATCTATAGAAATATAACCCAATAAACCACCGCTTTCTTTCAAGACTGGATCTTTGAAATTAACTCTTGCCAATTCTTCAAAGCTTATTCCTCTCTTTAATAAATTAAATAGTGAATCCGCTTTTTCTTTTGTTGGTGCATAAAGATGACGTACTTTAATTTTTGTGTTAAGTTTGATAAATAAATCTTTTAAATCATCTTCAGTTATATTAATATTTTGAGAAATATATTTATTAGCATAAGCATTTAATAATTCTTGAGTTTGTATTCTAATAAATTCTTTTTTTGCTTTTTCTGTTACATGTAAATTCATTTTTTTTGCCTCGGCAATTAACAATTCATCATTAACAAGATTTAAGATAGACTTAATTCTTAAATCATAAGTATCATTAAGACCATAGCGAATTAATTTATCTTTATAAAATTGAATAAATTCTTCTGATGATATGACCTTATCGTTAACAATAGCAAGAGTATCATAAAAAGCATAAAGCTTAAAGGAGTATATCATTAAGAAAAAAATTATATTAAGAATAAATTTTCTATTCATAATAATTTTCGATAATTAATTTACAATCGTTTGCGGTAACCTTTTCAGTATAGTTTAGTATTATTTTTTCAATAATCAATTTAAATAATCTTTATTTAATA
>FWPU01002277.1_pt1 | contig 28302 bp, 21 predicted proteins | sample 2228361 | NCBI WGS metagenome assembly FWPU01 (sample SAMEA103939777, study PRJEB20133) | metagenome
CGACGCCGTCGCCGCAGCCGTCACCCACGCCCCTCGTTTCTCCCACCCCCTCCCCGACCGGCATCCGTCCGGTCACGCCGCCGACGTTGCGGCGTACGCCCTTTGTCTCCCCGACAGCGACGGTTACCCGTACTCCCACCTGGAGTCCCACGCCAACCAACACGCCGACCGCTACCCCAACCATCGTCCCGACCATTACGCCTACCATTACCCCAACCGTCACGCCCACGCCTTCGCCCTCGCCTGTGCCCTCGGCTACCCCTACCCCCACACCGACCGACACGCCTACCCCCACGCCTTCGCCCACGCCCACCCGTACCCCGGGCCCGATCTCGAACACGAACTCGCGGGTTTATGTGGAAGCGGTGCAGGGGCAGATCCGCTACCGCGTTACCATCCGGCTGGTGGACATCTATGGGCTACCGGCCGCCGGTGTACAGGCCGAGTTCGTCATCCTGCCGGCCGGCCAACCGGTCACCGTCGAGAATCCGCCGCCCACAGATAGCGAGGGCTATGCGACCGGCTATGTCTCCTCCGATCAGGAAATTTGCGTAACCGTGGAGGTTCATGCTGCCGGGGTCGTTCTTCTGGAGAAGCCCTATATCTGCTTCCATCCCTGAGCGGCGGAGCGAAGCGGAAGGGAAAGGCGATGCCGCTCCTTGGCCTGCAGGAGGGTGGTCTGACAGGTCGCCCCGGATGTATCCGGCCCAGCGGGACAAGAGGGCAGCAACGGTGCCTCCTCCCAGGCACTCTCCTGCGTTTTTTGCCCCATAGAACAGGCAGGGGACAGGGCACTTTCTCGTCCCTGCCGTGTCTCGGCGTTTGGACCTGAGCGCGGCGCTGTGGGCGGTGACGGCGGGCCAGGGCACTGTCTTCTGCCGTGTCTCGGCGTGGCCGGCCTGACTTGCCGAGTCGGGGAAGGAATACGGTTGCGGCCTGGTTGTCGTTGGCCTCGGCCGTCTGCACGACTGTGCCAGGGATGTCGGCGCCGGTCACCTGGACGTAGTAGAAGCCATAGCACAAGCCGTTGAAGGCATCATAGCCGTCGGTGCCGGTTGTCCGGGGGGGTGACGGCACGCATGCGCCGTTGTTCTGTGTGAGACAAGGTCCTGTGAATCCTTATTATCTCCGATCCTGGAGATGCTCGCATCTATTGCAGGTCTACTCACATCTACACAAGCGGGTGTTGCAATTCCCGGACTCTTGCGTTATCCCGACAGCATGGGGATCTTGATCCCCTGCTCGCGGGCCACAGCGATGGCCTCCTCGTAGCCGGCGTCGGCGTGGCGGGCCACACCGATGCCGGGGTCGTTGGTGAGGACGCGCAGGAGTTTGCCCTCGGCTTCACGGGTCCCATCGGCGACGATGACCATACCGGCGTGCAGGGAGTAGCCGATGCCCACGCCGCCGCCGTGGTGGAAGGCGACCCAGGTAGCCCCGGAGGCGCAGTTCAGGAGGGCGTTCAAGACCGGCCAGTCGGCGATGGCGTCTGATCCGTCGCGCATCCCTTCGGTTTCACGGTTGGGGGAGGCGACGGAACCGGAATCGAGGTGATCGCGGCCGATGACGATGGGGGCGCTGACCCGGCCGGAGTGCACCAGTTCGTTCAAGGCCAGGCCGGCCCGGGCCCGCTCCCCATAGCCCAGCCAGCAGATGCGTGCCGGAAGTCCCTGGAAGCGTACCTGCTTCTGGGCCATCCGAATCCAGCGGGCCAGGGACCGGTCCTCGGGGAAGAGTTCCAGGACGGCTTCGTCGGTGGCGTAGAGGTCCTGGGGGTCTCCGGAGAGGGCGACCCAGCGGAAAGGCCCTTTGCCCCGGCAGAAGAGTGGCCGGATAAAGGCCTGGACGAAACCGGGGTAGTCGAAGGCGTTTTTCACTCCGGCCTGGAGGGCCTGGCCGCGCAGGTTGTTGCCGTAGTCAAAGACCACGGCCCCACGCTTCTGGAACTCCAGCATGGCCTCGACATGTTGGGCCATCGAGGCCATCGAGCGCCGGACGTACTCCTCGGGGTTTTCCCGACGCAGGCGGAGGGCTTCCTCGTAAAGCAGGCTATGGGGGACGTATCCGTTCAGGGCGTCGTGGGCCGAAGTCTGGTCGGTCACCACGTCGGGGGTGACGCCGCGGACGACGAGTTCGTGGTAGACCTCGGCGGCGTTCCCCAGGAGGCCGATGGACTTGGCCTCCCCCTCGGACAGGGCCTCTTCCACCCAAGTCATCGCCTCTTCCAGGTCGTCGGTGGCTACATCCAGATAGCCGGTGTCCAGGCGGCGCCGGATGCGGTGGCGGTCCACTTCGACGATGAGGCCGACCCCTTCGTTCATGGTGATGGCCAACGGCTGGGCCCCGCCCATGCCGCCCAGGCCGGCCGTGAGGACGAACTTTCCCCGGAGGGAACCGCCAAAGTGCTGGCGGGCAAGTTCCGCCAGTGTTTCGTAGGTGCCTTGGAGGATGCCCTGGGTGCCGATATAGATCCAGGAGCCGGCGGTCATCTGGCCGTACATGATCAGGCCCTGGGCTTCCAGTTCCCAGAACTTTTCCCAGGTGGCCCAGGCCGGCACAAGCGCCGAGTTAGAGATGAGCACTCGGGGGGCTTCGGGGGTTGTCCGGAAGATACCGACCGGCTTGCCCGACTGCACCAGGAGCGTCTCATCGCCCTCCAGTTCGCGGAGGGCGCGTACTAGGGCGTCGAAGCATTCCCAGTTGCGGGCAGCTTTGCCGGTGCCGCCATAGACGATGAGTTCGTCGGGTTTTTCGGCCACTTCGGGATCGAGGTTGTTCATTAGCATCCGCAGGGCTGCTTCCTGCGGCCAGCCTTTGCAGGAAATCTGTGTGCCACGGGGGGCGCGGACGATCCTTGGTCCGGACATAGGAAACCTCCATTTGAGACGGCGATGGAAATCGCTCCGGCGGCAAGTCCCGTCTAGGCGGGCTGGAAATCCGGTTGAGCAATTCCAGTATACCCGCCGGCCGGCCATCCGTCACATTTGCACAACCCGGTTCCATTTGTTACACTACCCCCAAACAATCCTGGAGGTCGGATGTTCCGCTGGCAAACGTTCCGTCGCCAATTCCTGATCTTCCTGGGCCTGGGACTGCTCGTCTTCCTGGGCCTGGCCGTCTGGGGGGGCATCCGTGAGGTCTGGTCCACCTTCCTGGGTTTTTTCTGGGCCTATATGCCGCTGGCCATCTCCCTCACCGCCCTGAACTATGTCCTGCGCTGGTGGAAATGGCACTACTACCTCCGACATCTCGGCATTCGGGATGTGGGCGTGGGCGATAGTCTCCTCCTCTTCACCGCCGGGATGACCATGGCGGTCACTCCCGGAAAGATGGGCGAAGTTCTCAAATCGTACCTGCTCCGGGAACTGAACGGTACGCCGATGAGCCTCTCCGCGCCCATCGTGGTGGCCGAGAGGTTGACCGATGGGCTGGGGATGCTCCTCATCGCCGGGGTGGGTCTGACCCGCTACTCCTACGGCTGGCCTGTCTTTGCTTTGCTGCTCTTCCTGGCCGGCCTCTTCATCGTCCTGGCCCAGAATCGCCCCCTGGCCCTGCGCTTCCTGGCCTGGGCCGAACGTTTCCGCCTCGGACGTCGCTTCGGCGGGCCCCTGCACACCCTCTACGCAAGCACCTACCACCTTCTGGGCTGGAAGCCGCTCCTCTGGATGACCGCCCAGAGCGCCGTCTCCTGGTTCGGCGAGTGCGTGGCCTTTTACTACGTCCTGCTCGGCCTGGGTGCGCCGGCCGGCCTCGACCTCCTTCTCCAGGCTTCCTTCATCTTCGCAGCCGGCACCCTCCTCGGCCTGGTCTCTTTCCTCCCAGGCGGCCTGGTGGTCACCGATGTGAGTTACGCCGGCCTGCTGGTCACCATGGGGGTTTTCCGCAACCTCGGCGCTCAAGCCGAAGCCGCCGCCGCTACCGCCTCCTTCCTCATTCGCCTCTTTACCCTCTGGTTCGGCGTGGGACTCGGGGTGCTGGCCCTTTTCCTCTTCACCCGTAAACTGAGCGTGGAGCGTTGAACTTGCAGCCTCGGGGCGGCGGAGGATCCCGTTGCCCGAGGTTCTGAAACACCGCCTCATCGGCAAGCCCTGCTCCCTGGAGACGCAGCGGTGCAGTGCCGCTGGGCCCCTACGGCCTCCGCGTTCTCTGCGGTGTATCTGAGACGCCGTAAACGAGTACTCCCACACTTTTCCTCCCCCTGGATATGTGCTAAAATAAGGCCGGATAGCCGCCGGATATGGCCTGGAGGAGGAAAGATGCGCATCGCCTTTTTCGTCTACGAGTATCCGCCCACCACTGTGGGAGGGTTGGGCACCTATGCTACCTACATTACCCGCACCCTGGTACGGCAGGGGCACGATGTCGTCGTCTTTACGATGAACCAAGGCGGTGTCCTGAAGACGCGGGAAGTCATCGGCGGAGTGGAGGTGCACCGCCCCATCGGGGTGGATGCGACCAACGTCTTTCCCCTCCTGGTCAACGAGGAACTGCGGCAGTGGGGTTCTTTCTTCAACGATATCTTTATCTACAACATCCTCTCCGCTGCCAAGTTCGTCAACCAGGTGATGCAGGAGGAAGGGGCTCACTTCGACATCGTTGCCGTCCATGACTGGCTCAGTGCCCTCGCCGGCCTGGTGGTGCATAACGAGACGGATTTGCCGGTGGTCTTTCACGTCCACTCGACCGAGTGGGGACGGCGGGGCGAAGCCGGCTCCCCTTTCGTCGGCCGGCTGGAGCGGGAAATGGCCTTTCAGTCCCACCGCATCCTCACCGTAAGCCATGCGATGAAAGACGACCTCAACCGCCACGGCTGGCCTCCGGCCAAAATAAGCGTTGTCTGGAACGGCGTAGACCCGGAGGTCTATGATCCCGCCCGCGTGCCCCGGGAGGAAATTCAGGAGTTACGCAGTCGTTACGGCATCGGTCCCGAAGACATCATGCTTCTCTTCATCGGCCGGCTCACCTGGGTCAAAGGGGTGCGCAACCTGATTCAGGCCATGCCGGCCGTCCTGGAAGTCTACCCCAACGCCAAGCTGGTCATCCTGGGCAAAGGAGAAGAGCAACACGATGTCGAGGAACTGGTTCACCGTCTGGGGCTGGTCGGGCGGGTCGTTACCCATTACGCCTTTGTCTCGGAGTGGGAGCGCATCGTCCACTATGCTGCCGCCGACCTCTGTGTCTTTCCCTCGGTTTACGAGCCCTTTGGCATCGTCTCCCTGGAGGCGATGGCCATGGCCCGCCCGGTTGTGGTGGGAGCCAACGGCGTGGTCGGTTTCCGCGAGCAGGTGGTGCCCTCGGGAAGCGACCGGAACGGCGTCCATGTCAACGGCAACGACCCCGGGGATATCGCCTGGGGCATCAAAGCCGTGCTGGAGGACCGCAGTCGGGCCCGCGAGATGGGGGCCAGGGGCCGCACCCGGGTGCAGCGTTACTTTACCTGGGAACAGGTGGCCGCCCAGACGGTAGACGTGTATCGGCAGGTGATCGCCGAGTTAGGCCGCACCTGAAAAGACGATGGAAGTGGCGCTTCCCGCGACCCGGGATGCCTCCGTCCTCGTTGCGATGAGCGGCGGAGTGGATTCCTCACTGGCTGCGGCCCTGCTGGTGGAGCAGGGCTATTGGGTGACGGGTGTGACACTCCACCTTTGGGCCGAAGAGGAGGGCTTTTGTCCGGTCCCCACCTCTTGTTGCTCCCTGGAGGCGGTAGAAGGAGCACGGCGGGTCTGCCAGCAACTGGGCATTCCCCACTATGTCTTCAACTTCCGGGAGCAGTTTCAGCGCCTGGTGGTGGAGGAGTTTATCCGGGAGTACGGTTGTGGCCGTACCCCCAACCCCTGCCTGGCCTGCAACCGCCGGATCAAGTTCCGCTTTCTCCTGGAGCGGGCCCGGCGGCTGGGCTTTTCGTACTTGGCCACCGGCCACTATGCCCGTATCCGGCGGAGCGAAGGGGGATACCACCTCTGGCGCGGCCGCGATCGGCGTAAAGATCAGTCCTATGTGCTCTATATGCTGGGACAGGACACGTTACCCTATCTCCTTTTCCCCTTGGGTGAGATGACCAAGGTGGAGGTTCGTCGGGAGGCAGCGCGGCGTGGGCTGGCCACGGCCGGCCGGCCGGAGAGCCAGGAAATCTGTTTTATCCCCGACGGCGACTACCGTCGCTTCCTGTTCTCTCGCCTCCCGTTCCGGCCGGGCCCCATCCTGGACCTTTCCGGCCGGGTACTCGGCACCCATCGCGGCCTGGCGTGTTACACCGTGGGCCAGCGCAAGGGGCTGGGGCTTTCCGGACAGCCGCATCCGCTTTTCGTCGTCGCTTTGAGGCCAGAGGCAAACGCCCTGGTCGTCGGCCCGGAGGAGGCGCTTCTGAGTTCGGTTCTGGAAGCCCGGGATGTCTCTTTCGTCTCCGGGAGATGGCCGGAGGGACCGCTACAGGCGGAGGCCAAGGTGCGCTACCGGATGCCGGAGACGCCGGCCTGGCTCTTTCCTCTGGGTAAAGGCCGTGTCCGGGTGGAGTTCGATACGCCTCAGCGGGCCATCACCCCCGGCCAGGCCGTCGTCTTCTATCGGGGGGAGGAGGTGTTAGGCGGGGGGATCATCGAAGGGACGGATTCCGTTGAGCGAGGGGAGGATCTCCTTCCGAGGCCATCGGGTGAGGGAATGACGAGCCATGGCGTCCCGATGCGCTCATGAACGAGCACAAAGGTCATCTTTCCCGTTCCCGGTGCCAAAGAAAAAGCCGGCGTTCGCGCCGGCACCGACAAAAGCGGGAGACGGGACTCGAACCCGCGACAGCCTGCTTGGGAAGCAGGAACTCTACCAGCTGAGTTACTCCCGCGTGGTTTTATTTTACCACGACCCGGCCAATTTGTCAAGTCCGATTTCTGAGCAACCGTGCTCAACGCCTAGCCGGGCCGGAAGATGTCCCATGGTCTCCCCACACTGGCAGACCGATGCGCCCAACCTGCGCGGGGTTCATCCTCGGCCGGAACGGGGTGCCGGCCGGCGGTCGAACTTTCAATCCTGGGGTTTCTCCCGCGGAGTGCTCTTCCTGACCCCGGGAAGGTTGCGAATCGTCTCCACCAGGTCCACGCCCGTGAGTGCTTCTACCGCAGCCGGCACTTGCGCGATCATGTTGGCGATGTCCTGGGTGATGCGGGAAGCGCCGGCCCCACCGCTGTCGCCTCCTCCCCCGCTGATGACGATGATGCGCTCGGTGCGGGAAAGCGGTTCGGCGATGGCTGCGGCCACCTTGGGCATGGCCTCGATAAGTTGCTGGATGATAGCCGCCTGGTTGTACTTGGCCCAGGCGGCGGCCTTTTTCTCCATGGCCTCGGCCTCGGCCAGCCCCTGGGCGCGGATAACCTCGGCCTGGGCCAGTCCCCGGGCCTGGGTCGCATCGGCCTCAGCCTGGCCGATCGTGCGGATGGCCTGGGCCTGCCCTTCGGCCTGGGTGAAGGTCTGGTACTTGGTAGCCTCGGCCAGGGTGCGGATGCGCAGTTGCTCGGCCTCGGCCGGCTTGACTACGGTGGCCAGGAGTTCCTTCTCCTTGCGCAGGATTTCCTGCTCCTGTACCTCGATCTGTTTCCGCTTTTCTACCACCTGGACCTGCACCTCTTGTTCCTTCACCGCCTGCTGGGTGATGTTCTGCTGGAGGGTATAGGCCAGGTCGGCCTCGGCCCGCTTGCGGTCGGCCTCGGCATCGAAAGTGGCCGTCTGCACCCGATAGTTCTTCTCGGCCTCTTTGATCCGGGTCTCGGCCACCAATTCGGCCTCGCGGGACTGTTGCTTGGCCTGGGCGGCCTGGATGGCGGCATCTCGCTGGGCAACGGCCTCGCCGATGGCCGCATCGCGCTTGCGTTCGGCCGTCGGTTTGACCCCCAGGGCTTCCAGGTAACCTTTCTCGTCGCGGATCTCCTTGACCGTGAAGGAGACGATCTCCAGGCCCATCTTGGCCAGGTCGGCGGCAGAGACTTCCTGAACCTTTTGAGCAAAGGCATCGCGGTCGGAGTTGATCTGCTCCGGCGTGAGGGTGCCCAGGATAGCCCGCAGGTGGCCTTCCAGCGTCTGCAGGGCCACGTTGCGCATCTCATTGGCGCTCTTGGAAAGGAATTGTTCGGCGGCGGTGGCAATCGAAATGTCATCGCCTTTGACCTTGATCTGGGCCACCCCCTCCACCGTCACCGGGACGCCTTCCGCGGTGTAGGCCCGGGGGACAAGCACGTCCAGGGTAAGGAGTTCCAGGGAGATGATGTCCAATCGCTCTAAGACGGGGATGATAATGGCCCCGCCACCTTTGACGATGCGAAAGCCGCGTCGCACGGGCTGCTTGGTCACCGGGTCGAGCCAGTAGTGTGTTCGTCCGGAAATGATCATGGCCTGGTTGGGGCCGACCTTACGGAAGCGGCTGGCCAAGTAGGCCAGAAAGACGATGAGCAGGACGGCCAGGCCGAAGATGATAAAAAAGACCAGAGCGGGGGACATCGGAGCCTCCTTTCAGTCTATATATCGCAGGTCCACCAGAGCCACGCCGTTCACGATGTCCAGGATGGTGACGGGCGTATCGGCCGGAATTGGCCCGCCGTCGATGGAGCGGGCCGGCGTAGTATAGCGAAATCCCCGGGCTTCATACACGACCTCGCCCAGGCCGCCTTGCGGGATAGAGATGAGGACTCGGGCCGGGGCACTGCGGAGGTCCTGCCAGGTAGGGGCGCTGCTCGTGCCGGCCTGGGCGAGGAGCAAACGATAGAGGAAAAAGATGCCGGCCGCCAGGGAGAAGCCGGCCGGCAGGGCCACCAACAGGCTGAAGAAGGGCCCCAGGCCGAAGAGCCGGGACCCCAGCAGGCCAAAGCCCCCGAACCCACCCAGGAAAGTGGCCACAATCACAGGGTTCCAGGGCAGAAGATGGGGCTGCTGTGCCTCCCCTTCGGCCGCAAAATCGTGCCCCAGGTGATCCACATGGCCCGCCTCCATGCCGTGTTCCAGATCGACCCCATGTCCTACATCGGCCCCATGTCCCAGATCGAAGCCATGCCCCATATCCGGGGTATGCCCTACCTCTACCCCGTGCCCCAGGTCTCCCCCGTGCTCCAGGCTGACTCCATGGCCGAGGCCGAAGATGGCCACGAAGAGCGCATAAAGGAGGCCGGAGGCGAAAAAGCCCAGATAGGCCCATTCCAGGATGCTCCAGTCGGCGAACCAGTCGGCCATCGGTGTCTCCAACAGGCAACTTTTGTAAATCATTATCACGAAAATTCTCGAATCGGCCAGTTACCCTTGATTCCTACGAAGGTTGACGGCTAGAGTTCCGTGAGCGTATCACGTTGGGGACATCCAGGTGGCTGGAATCGGCCCTTGAGCGCCGTAAGGCCGGTTGCTCTACCGGCACCAGGTATGGTATAATGGTCGTCGAATAGAGCGGTTATGGAGGCCGGGCTTTTGCCGCGTTCGCGTTCGTTACGCCGTCTATGGCTTTTTTTCCTGCTGACCCTGGCCGGCCTGGTCGGCTTACTCGTTGATTTTTTCATTCTGGGGCCGTTTTTCCAGCCGGCCCTTCCTTGTCTGACTTTTCCCCGTACCCTCCCCCATACCGACCTCAATCCCTATGGGGTCAACATCTTCCTGGACAAAGAGGTAGAAGACTGGAAAAAGCGCCGCACCATGGAGATGATCGCCGCCGCCGGCATCGGCTGGGTTCGGCAGCAGTTTTCCTGGGCGGAGATCGAGCCTCGCCCGGGCGACTTCTGGGATAGGCGATATAACAAGAGCAGCTGGGAAAAGTTCGACCGTATTGTGGAACTGGCCGAGGAGTACGGCCTCCAGGTCATCGCCCGGGTGGACCGGCCGCCGGATTGGGCCCGCCCGGCCGGCAGCAACCCTCAGGCCTCTCCCAGCGATCCTCGTACCTACGCCGACTTTATCGGCGAGTTTGTTCGCCACTACCGGGGACGTATCTACTACATCCAGGTCTGGAACGAGCCGAACCTGCATACGGAATGGCGGCAGGGCGCACCGGTGGACGCCCGGGCCTATGTGACTCTCCTGAAGATGGCTTACGAAAGCGCCAAACAGGCCGACCCGAACGTCCAGATCCTCTGCGCCCCCCTGGCCGTGAACAATGTGGACGATCCCAACCGCCTTTTCCTGAGCGAACTCACCTACCTGGAGGAGATGTATCAGGCCGGTGCCGCTCCCTACTGCGACATTATGAGCGCCAACGCCTACGGCTTCAACGATCCGCCGGATGCCCCGCCCGATCCCAACCGTTTCAACTTCCGGCGCGTTGAACTTTTACGTCTGATGATGGAAAAATACGGAGACGGGGACAAGCCCATCTGGTTCAACGAGTACGGTTGGAACGCCGCCCCACCCGATATACCTGCCGAGAAGCGGGTATGGGGGCAGGTAAGCGAGGAGGAACAGGCCCGCTGGACCGTCGAGGGAATCCGCTATGCTCGGGAGCACTGGCCCTGGGCCGGGGTCTTGACCATCTGGTACTTCCGCCAGGTCGGCGACATCCCTCCCAGCGCGGCCGAATATTACTTCCGTATGGTCAATGTGGATTTTACACCGACGCCTCTCTACGAGGCCGTCCGACGAGAAGCCACGGCTTTGAAGGTAGCCTTTCCGGGCCGTTATGAGGAGAGCGCCGCTTCCCTTCGCCGGCAGGGCAATTGGAGCCCGCTTTACGACATCTCCTGTAGCGCCCGTTCCTGTTTGGCCAGCGACACCCCGGGAAGCCGTCTGGTGCTCGATTTCTTCGGCACCGATCTGACGCTGCGCCTGCGCCGGGGGCCGGACGGGGGATACCTGCTGGTCAACGTGGACGGCGTTTCCGGCCGGGGTACTTCCCTGCCCCGTAACACTTTTGGCCTGGCCTACTTGGACCTCTACAGTCCGGTTGAGGAATGGGTGGAAATTCCGCTGCTGCGGGGTCTGGGGAAAGAGTTCCCTCCCCAGCAACATCGGCTGGAACTCGTTATTGCCGAGGACAAGTCCTCTTCCTCCGAAGGCCACCTATGCGTCCTGGACGGCTTCGAGGTCGGTGTCCAGCGCTCTTACCTGCTCTTTGGAACCCTAGGGGGTCTTTTCCTGGCCTGGAGTGCGGCCATGCTGACCGGATTCTTCCGTGAAGTCCGCTTGCCTCCGGCACCTCGTCCCCGCCACGTTCCGGTCAATCCCTGGACGCTGCGTCCGGAGCAGGTTGCTCCCCCCGCTCTGGAGGACCGCTCACCCCCTTCCGAGGAGCCGTAGGCGTTCCACCACCTCGGCCACCGTCTCATCGGGTGTGGAGGTGCCGGCCGTTACACCCACGCGTCGCAGGCCGGCCAACCACTCCGGCCGGATTTCCTCGGCTCGCTCGATAAGATAGGTCGGGATACCCAGGGCAGCACAACTTTCGGCCAGGTGACGGGTATTGGCGCTATGCCGGCCTCCCACGACGACCACGGCCTCTACTTCGGACGCCAGTTTTCGGGCGGCCGGCTCCCGCCGGGCTACCGCCGCGCAGACGGTATTGAAGATGCGCAGTTCGCGCAACCGACTCATGACTTCGCGGGCCAGGTCCGAAACAAAGGTCCGGTAGACCTCTTCCCGCTGGGTGGTCTGGAAGAGCACTGCCAGGCGGCGATGGACTTGCCAGGGCAGGGGCAGACTTCGTCTCTGGGCATTTTTCTGCAATTCCGCCCGTGTACGGCCGGCCACCGCCCCCGTCCCGGCATACCCCAGGATGCCCCGCACTTCCACATGCTCCGGGTCCCCGCAGATGACCACACCGTATCCCGCGCCGGCCATCTCCTGGGCCAGCCGCTGCACCCGTTCCACCAACGGGCAGGTAGCATCCAGGAGGGCCAGGCCTCGCCTTTCCGCCTCTTCCAGGACCTCCGGCGGTGCCCCGTGTGCCGTCACCATGGCCACTTGCCCCGGGTCGACTTCGGCCAGGTTGTTCACGACCTCGATGCCCAGCCGGCGCAGGCGTTCCACGACCTGGGGGTTATGCACCAGGTCTCCCAGCGTGCGGACGACCTTGCCCTCTCGAGCGGCTGTCTCGGCCATCTCCACCGCCCGACGTACCCCGTGGCAAAAGCCCATTGCCTCTGCCAACACAACTTCCATGGATTCCCTCTGCCTATCCGGTGGGAAGGGGTGGCAGGCGCACCGTAAAGGTGCTGCCCTGGCCGGGCCGGCTCTCCACCTGAATATCTCCGCCGTGCTCCTGGGCGATCCAGCGAGCGATGGCAAGTCCTAACCCCAGTCCCGTCCGACGCACCCGTCGCCTATCTCCTCCCCGGTAGAAGCGCTCGAAGATGTATGGCAGGTCCTGCGGGGCGATGCCTACCCCGGTATCGGCAACGGAAAGGTAGGCCCAGGAATCGTCCCGGTAGAGGGAGAGGGTGACCGTTCCGCCGGCCGGCGTGTACTTCAGGCTGTTGTCCACCAGGTTCAGGAGGAGTTGTTTCAGTTGGTCGGCGTCGCCCAGTACCTGGACCTGGTCTTCGCTCCCCAAGCGTACCTCCACCCCCTGGGCCAGGTGGCGGGCCTCCCGGTAGACCTCCAGAAGCAGACGGTCCAGTTCCACCGGCCGGCGTTCCAGATGAACTCCGGCCTCCGCCCGGGCCAGCGTCAGGAGGTCCGCCACCATCCGCGAAAGCCGGCCGACCTCCCGTTCGATGTCGGCCAACGACTCCTGAAGCATATTCGGGTCCTCTTGTGCCCCACGCAGGAGGACCTCCAGGTTTCCCCGGATGGCAGCCAGCGGGGTGCGCAGTTCGTGGGAGACATCGGCGAGGAAGCGTTGCTGGGTCTGGAAGAGACTTTGCAATCGCTCCAGCATCTCGTTGAAGGTGAGTACCAGGCGACCGACTTCATCCCGCGTCCGCGGTGGTGGAAGGCGTTCCTTCAGGTCTTCGGTGGCGGCAATGCGCCGGGACGTCTCAGTAACACGGGCCACCGGGGCCAGTGCCCGTCCGGAGAGGAAGATGCCGCCCAGGATGGAGAGGAGCAGGCCGACCCCTCCGCCGATGAGGAGGATTTCCAGGAGGTTTTGCAGTGTTTCGTCCACCGAGCGCAGCGGCATGGCCACCTGGAGGACGCCGGCCGGCCGGTCCTCGAAGGCGATGACCTCGCTACGCATCCGCAGCCGGATGCTTCCCACCTGGACGATGCGCACATCTACCTGCCCTTGGAGCACCTTTTCCCAGTCCTTGGCCGGCAGTGTCGGCAGGGTGCGGTTGCGCAGGTTGGCCGAGGTGGCGGCCACGATGCCGGCCGGATAGCGTACCTGGACGAAGATGCTGGGGGAGGCGAAGACGTCGAGAGGGGGCAGGGTAACGACCTCATGCCAGTTGAAAGGGGTAATGGCTACCCGTCGTCGGGCGCCGGCCTGTACCTCTTGGGCGGTCTCCATAAGCGTTCGATCGATCTGGGCCAGCAGGCTACTTTGGAGGACGGCGTAGAGGATGCCGCCGAAGGCGGAAAGGAGCAACACCAACAGGCCACTGTACCAGAGCAGCAAGCGTAGCCGGATGGACAAATCATTCCTCCCGGAGCACGTAGCCTATGGAACGCACCGTTTGGATCAGCCGTTTCTCTCCTCCGGCCTCCAGTTTATGGCGCAGGTAACGCACGTAGACGTCCACGATGTTGGATTCGGGGATGTCGTCCTGGTAACCCCAGATGTTTTCCAGGATCACGTCGCGGGTCAGGACGTGATTGGGATGACGTAGGAAGAGTTCCAGCAGGTCGAATTCGCGGGCGGTCAGGTGAATGGGCCGGCCGGCGCGTTCCACGGTACGGGCTTGGGGGTCCAGCACGAGATCGGCATACGTAAGCCGGTGGGTTTTTTCCCGCCGGTGGTAAGCCCGTCGCAACAAGGCTCGGATGCGGGCCAGCAGTTCTATAAAGGCGAACGGTTTGACCAGGTAGTCGTCGGCGCCGCTCTCCAGGCCGGCCACCCGGTCCGGGACCCGGTCGCGGGCGGTGAGCATCAGGATAGGCAGTTCGGGATCGCGCCTTCGGAGGTCTTCGCAGACGGCGATCCCGTCCATGCCGGGCAACATAATGTCCAGAATCACCAGGTCCGGCGGATCTTGTTCCGCCAAGCTCAGCGCCGTTTCTCCATCCGGAGCGGTGGAGACCCGGAAGCCCTCGAAGGTCAGCCCCCGGCGAAGGTAGCCGAGAATTTCGGGCTCGTCATCCACGATCAGGATATGTCGGCGTTCCTGCTCTTTTTCGCCCATCATCTTGTTCCTCGCTTTTCCCATTTTACCACAAATGGCGCTTTCCATGTTGTTTCCGTTTCGGGTGACTGTCCACTTGGCGGTGGGGGAGTTGGGAATCCCCACTCCAACGGGAAAATCGTGGCATCCATCCATATTTTGGCGCGGGACACAGTAACGATTGGAGCGACTCCAACAGGGAAATCGCGGTATCCATCCATATGCCCCCTGGGGGGATACGGAATATCGCAACAAAATCTTCCCGGCGAAGGCACGACCTTTGCTTACCCGGTCTCAAGGGTATATGGAATATCGCAAAATCTTCCAACTTGACAAACCGCCAGCCGTATGGTAGAATATAATCCAAAGGAATGCGGACGACCTATGGCAACTACTACGAGAAGCAGGGCAGCACGGTGCGCAAATACTACTATGCCGGCTCTACGCGGGTGGCGATGCGGGAGAACGGGACGCTGTACCGCCTGCTCGTGGACCATCTCGGCAGCACGGCAGTTACGGCGAACGGGACGACGGGGGCCAAGGTAGCGGAGATGCGCTACAAGGCCTTTGGGGAGGACCGCTACACCTTCGGCACGACCCCGACGACGTACCGCTACACCGGGCAGCGTCAGGAGGCGGCGCTGGGGCTGTACTTCTACAACGCGCGCTGGTACGACCCCTTCCTGGGGCACTTTGCAGGCGGATACGATCGTGCCCAGCCCGGGAGACCCCCAGAACCTCAACCGCTTCGGTGATGTGCGCAACAACCCCTTGCGTTTTACGGATCCGACGGGGCACCACATTCCTGACGACGACCCGGTCCTTCCTTCGTCCTCCCCGCCGGAACCCCCGCCGGAGACCGACGACGATACCCTGCGGAAGGAGGCCGGCATCATCCTGGAGGGGGTCTGGACGGCGGCAGACAAGGCGAAGGTGGCCGAGGCGGTGCGCAGGTACGTGCAGAAACTGGGGATGGCCCGTTTCAAGGAACTGCTGGGTGGTCCGGTTACCGGGAAGTGGGGGACTCCCCCGTACTGTGGCAACGCTTTCGGCTGTGCACCACCACCGACGCTTTTCTCCGATGGGCACACCGTGTATCTCAATCCGGGATTCGGCGATAAGGTACCGGACCATGAACTGGCCCACATCATTGACTGGTGGACCGATTTCTCATGGGACTATCCTCCGCTGACCGACTATGCGGCCAACCCTTCTCCTTTTCCATTATCCTCAGGGGTGGGAGATATGGGCCGCGGCCGTCGCGGTGTGGGTCTTTGGCGACTTTGAGTGGGTCGGCCAGAGGTATCAGATCCCCCTGGAAGCCATCAAGGTGTACGATGACGCGGTATCCTGGGGGATAAGACCCAGGTTCTTATTAGGGGAGTATCTTCTCGCGGATTATCTTGTGGGTTTCGATGACCGGGGCTTTGTGGACTCCATCAGGGTTGATGGAGGGGGAGTGATGTCAGCCGGTAAATTTATCGCGTGTTTGGGCGAGCAACCGGCACTGTATTATGCGTGGTATGGGCCCAGCCCGCCGGTAGGCACTGGTCTTTGCTTTTTCCTGACCAGGGGATTATGGCAAGTGGTAGAAAATACTTTGGCAGGAGGCAGGAAGAGCCTCCTCCCATCTATGGCGATTTTCCCTTGGACAAGTTCAAATTCATACGACCGGGACTGTCGGCGGAACAACGCTTGCGCTCCTGGGACTTCTTTTTGCCAGACATCGATGATGAGCAGAAGTTGCGCAACTACAGGCCCTGGCCCGGGAACTGGCAGGACATCGTGATCAAGATCGGTTCCGATCTCGTACCCCCACCCTCACCCTTTCCCACCCTGCGGGCGAGGCGAAGGGCCGGCCGGCCGAAAACGACGCATCCCCAGGGGGATGCCGGGGTGGGTTCCCCGCAAACATCCTGGCCCGCTGGCCGGATGTCCCCCCCGGGGGTATCGAGCTGACCGAGGAGAAAGACGGATGCCCACAAAGGCCGGCCGAGGTGGAACCCAGGGGGTCCCTTCCGGCCGTCCGGTGGACGCCTCCCTGATGCTCGGCCCCGGGGCGAATTTTGCATTCTCCTTTTTTCTATAGTACAATCCGCTCGAACGCTCCAACAGCATACGCAGAAGAGCCGGGGCTACCTGTGAGTGCGGGACGATGATCGGATTGGTCGGCCTTATCGTTGCCCTGATCCTCCTCCTTATCTTCCTCGTCCTGCCGCTTTCCGACTGGCGGAGTCTATGGCAGTGGATGAAGGAGTGGGTGAAACAAACCCGCGCCAGACGGATCAGGCCTTCTCCCCGGCCGGCCTGGGCCGAAGAAAAACAAGCCCCAACCTCGGGGAAGAGCCGGCCTTACCCGGAAGCAGGACGACAGGTCCTCCGACGGATGGCCCGGGCACAGGAGAGCCGTCCCCGAGAAGGCGCCCAGCCCCCTCCCCGGGCGAAGGAGAGAACCAGGACGCCCCCTTCTGGCGAGGCCCCGACGGTGCGCTGGCCCGTCCTGGTCATGCTCCTTTTTGTGCTCCTGCTCGGCCTCTTCCTCTCCTTGTACCCGCTCCTGGCCTCCCGTTTTGTAGCCGGGCGTCGCCATCACCTGACCGTTCTGGTAGCTGTTGGCCAAGGAACGGCGGAAAGCGAAAAGTTCCGGCAAACCCTTCGTTCCTTCCTGGACGCCTCCGGCTTGACCCATACGGTCTCGCTCCAGACGGTGACGCTTCCGCCGACTGCCGAGGCAGCCTATACCCAGGTCACCTCTCGGCTGGCCGATTTCTTCCTGTGGGGGCATCCGGAGGCCGGGGGGCAATACGCCCTCACCCTGACCGTGCATCCGCGTCCCGACCCCGGACGCCCCGAACTGGGCGAATATCTGCATGTGATGGTGACCCCATCCTACTTTTCCCTGAGTCGGGGAGGGGGATTGACAGTAGAGGACGCGGCCTGGCTCCTCTCCTGGATGGCCCGCTTCTATCTGGGCGAGTTCGAGTGGGCCGAAGCTGCTCTGCTGCAGAAAGTTCCCCCTGAGTCACCCATCGCGGATGTGCAAAAGTTTCACCGGGCCGGCCTGCTTTTCCTCCGGGGGAGTTACGAGGATGCATCCGAACTCTACGGCGACCTGACCGGTGAGATTCCCCAGCCTCCCTTCGGGTGGGGGGAGGAGACCGAATTTGCAGTGTTTCTCTCGCCTGCCACCGCTCCAAGACTGCCGGCCTTCCGCGCCGCTGCAATGAATAACCGGGCTGTCACTCTGCTTCAAAAGGCAGAAAACCGGGGCGACTTTCCCTCCGATGAGACCATCTTTCTCCTGGAAGAGGCTGTCCGGCTCTCTCCGGATTCCCCGGCCATCTTTTACAACCTGGGGCGGGCCTATCTGAACCGGCATGAGTGGGCACGGGCCAAGGAGGCCCTTGAGGAGGCACTCCGGGGTCGGCCTGACGATCCCCTGACCCTGGCTTTCCTCAGCCAGGCCTGTTGTGGGGCGGGAGATGCCGACTGTGCCGAACAAAGGGCCCGCCAGGCTTTGGAGAACCATCCCGATCTGGCCGAGGCCCATCTGGCGATGGCCTGCTATCACCTGGGAAGGGCCGATCCCAACCTGGCCGGCCGGGAAATCGAACAGGCCCTCCGTTTGGCCGAGGAAGAAAGCAAGCGCCGCCGGGCACAGGAAATTGCCCTGCGTAGCGTCCCGGTGCCTTATCCCACCTGGGCCGCTTACCAGGCCGCCTGGGCCCAAAGAAGCCTCCCTCTCCTGACCCGTTCCCGTCTGGCCCAGGCCAAGCGTTATCTGGTCCAGTTCTACCGTGAGCCGCCGCCGGATTTTGGAGAGTACCTCTGGGCCCTGGTGTTCGGGGGAGAATCCCCGCTCGACCTGGCCTGGGAAGAAGTGGACCGGGCGGCGGAGGTGCTTCCGGCGGGGTACGAGGCCCTCTGCCTGCGCGGAGAAATTGCCCTGGCCTGGGGGAATATGGAGGAGGCGGCTGACTTTTTTCTGGAGGCACAGGAGAAAGCCCCTCACGATCGGGAAAGCTACCTGCGACTGGCCGAAATCTACCTCCGCCAGTGGCAATCGCTCCAGGAGGCCGGCCGGTCGGATGAGGCAAGTCTGCTCCTTTCCCGGGCCAGCGGGCAGTATCGCCGGCTGGTGGATGAGGGAATTGATCCGGTCCAGGGTTACCTGGGCCTGGGGGAGGTGGCTCAGAGAAGCGGCCTGGACGAAGAAGCCCTCCTGGAATACCGCTGGGCGGTGGACCTGGACCCCAATTGCGCCGAAGCCTACCTGCGAATGGGGCTGGTGGAACGGGAACTGGGGTGGGAAACCGAGGCGCTGGATCACTTTACCCTGGCGGCAGGAAGGGCCGGCCGGAACGAGGTTCTCCTGGCCGCCGAGGTGGAGAGGGGGAGCATCCTGCTGGAACGTTACCTGGGGGGAGACCCCCCCCTCCGTTCCCGCGAATGGTTGAACGAGGCCCGCGCCGCTTTTGGGCGAGCCGTCGAGTTGCCGGAGAAAGGTTTTCGCTATGATACCTCCGGAGTAGCAGTCCGGCCGGCCATCTCCTTCGGGGCGGACTATGACCTGCGTGCCCTTTGCGGCCTGGGCCGGGTGGCCTACGAGGAGGGGAATTACGTCGAAGCCGAACGCTACTTCCTGAAGGCATGGGAAAGAAACCGGGACTTTTTCGAGGCCCTGTACGGGCTGGGACGGGTCTACCTGGCCCAGAAGGAAAAGGTCGAGAAAGCGCTGGAGTACCTTCAGCGGGCTGTGGAAAGGTCGCCCAGGAGCATCGCTGCCAACTATTACCTGGGCATGGCCTATTCTGCCCAACTCCAAGAGAACCGGGCCCGGCGGACTTTTGAGAAGGTGGTGCGTCTGTGCCAGGAGGAGGAGATAACCCGAGCGGACGACCAGAAAGCCTGCCAGGAGGTCGAGCGGCGCACATACGGCTTCCCGTAGGAACTGCACCGGAGGAGAATATGGGGCTGGTGAACTGGACGGCGTATCTCTTCCCCGAGAGCGTGGAAGAAGCACTGGAGACGCTTTCTGCCTATGCCGGCCAGGCTCGGCTGATCGCCGGCGGGACGGACCTCGTGCTCCAGGCCCGGCGCGGCCAGTGTCCGGCCGAGGTGATGGTGGACATCACCCGCATCCCCGGGCTGGATTTCCTGGAGGAGCGCGACGGGTGGATCTGGATCGGCCCTCAGGTTACCCACGGACAGATTGCCGCCTCCCCGCTCATCCGGGAGAAGGCAGGACTTTTGGCCCGGGCCTGCGGATGCGTCGGTGGGCCTCAGGTCCGCCACGTTGGCACCCTGGTGGGCAACGTGGTCAACGCCATGCCGGCCGCCGACGGGGCAGTAGCCCTCTTTGCCCTGGAGGCCGAGGTCGAGGTGGCCGGTCGGACTGGCCGGCGCTTTTTCCCTATCGCCGAACTCTATGCCGGTGTGGGACGCTCCCGAGTAGACCCTTCCTCGCAGATGGTTACCGCCATTCGCTTTCGCCCACTCCCGTCGGGAAGCGGCTGCTCCTACAAGCGGCTGGCCCAGCGCAAGGCGCTCATCCTGCCCATGCTGAACGTGGCCGTGGCGGTGGAGGTGGAGTCCGGCCGTTTTCGCCGGGTGCGGATTGCCCTGGGTCCGGTGGCCACCCTCCCTCTGCGTGCCCACTCCGCCGAGGAGGCGTTGCGGGGCGCTCCGGTGGACGAGCAGGCCATCGCCGAGTCGGCCCGCCTGGCCGGGGCAGCAGCCGAACCCCGCGATAGCCTGATCCGAGGCTCCGCCGAGTACCGCAAGGCGATGGTCCCCATCCTGGTCCGCCGGGCACTGCAGGAGGCGGTGAATATGGTATCAAATATTTGAGGAGGACCGAGATGTTGCACCTGCAATTCACCCTCAACGGCCGGCCGACCGAAGTTGAGGTGGAGCCCGATGCCCTCCTGGCCGAGGTCTTGCGCGACCGCCTCGGCCTTGCCGGCACCAAGATCGGCTGTGGGGAGGGCGAGTGCGGGGCCTGCACCGTCCTCGTGGATGGCGTCTCCGTCCTCTCCTGTATCTATCCGGCCGCCAAGGTCCAGGGGCGGACGGTAACGACCATCGAGGGGCTTTCGGCCGGGGAAAAACTCCATCCGGTCCAGGAGGCATTTATCGAGCACTTTGCCGCCCAATGTGGCTACTGCACGCCGGGCTTTGTGCTCTCGACGGTGGCCCTCCTGCAGGAACACGCTCAGCCCGACCACCCGGAGATCCTCGAGGGGCTCTCCGGTAACCTCTGCCGCTGTACCGGCTACTACCAGATCATCGAGGCGGTGAAGGCGGCCGCAGCAAAGATGGCTCAGAACAGGGAGAGGTCGTCATGAGCGCCGTCGTGGGAAAACCGATACTCCGCCTGGACATTCGCACCAAGGTCCAGGGCAAGCGCAAGTTCCCCCAGGACTTTAACCTGCCCGGCCAGCTCCACGGCGCGGTCGTCTGGAGCGCCTATCCCCACGCCCGGGTGCGGCGAATCGACATCCGCGAGGCCGAAACCATGCCCGGCGTGGTGCGTGTGCTGACCTATCGGGATGTTCCGGTGAATGAGTACGGCATCAATATCCGCGACCAAACGGTCCTGGTGCCGGAGGGGGGCAAAGTGCGCTGGCTGGGCGATCGCCTGGCCATCGTTGTGGCCGAGAGCGAGCGTCAGGCCCGTGCTGCCGTCGAGAAGGTACGGGTGGAGTATGAGGTCCTCCCGGTGGTAACCGACCCGCGGGAGGCGATGCAGCCGGGCAGCATCTTGGTGCATGAGGACCGGGATAGCAACGTGCTTCACCATGTGCAGGTGCGCAAAGGCGATGTGGAGGCTGGCTTTGCCCAGGCCGATGTCATCATCGAAGATGTCTATACCACCTCCATGGTGGAGCACGCCTACCTGCAGCCGGAGGCCGGCCTGGGCTACATCGACGAGGAAGGACGGGTAACGGTGATCGCCGCCGCCCAGTGGCCCCACGACGACCTGCACCAGATCGCCCATATCCTGAACCTGTCGCCGGACCAGGTGCGCGAGATCGTCCCGGCCGTCGGCGGGGCGTTCGGCGGACGGGAAGACATGTACATTCAGCATCTCCTGGCCCTCTGCGCCTTTGTCGTGCGCCGGCCGGTGAAGATCGTCTTCACCCGTGAGGAATCGATCCGTAACACCGGTAAACGCCATCCCTTTTACTTCCGTTGCCAGTGGGGGGCGACCCGGGAGGGCAAGATCGTCGCCGTCGAAATCGAGGGCATCTCCGACGCCGGAGCCTATGCCTCGACCAGCATCCCCGTGCTCAACAACGCCGTTTCCTTCATGTCCGGCCCCTATGCCATCCCGAACGCCAGGATCGACGGCTATACGGTCTATACGAACAACGCCGTCACCATGGCCATGCGCGGCTTTGGGGCCACCCAGCCCCCCGTGGCCTATGAGCAACAGGTAGACCGCCTGGCCGAGGCCCTGGGGATGGACCCGGTCGAATTTCGCCTGAAAAACCTCCTACGGCCAGGGGATGAGACGGTGCTGGGCAACCGGATGCCGCCCGGCACCGGCATCCGGGAAACGCTCCTGGAGGCGGCCCGGGCGGCCGGCTGGCGCGAGGAGAACGGACACTGGATTCGCCCGGACCTCGGAACGCCCGGCGCGCCCTACAGGCGTCGGGGCATCGGCATAGCCTGTGCCTACAAGAACGTTGGCTACTCCTTCGGCTTCGACGACCGTTCCGGCGCCGAGGTCGAACTCGCCCTGGACGAAGGCGGCCAAATCGCCCGCGCTACTGTGAGCATTGGGGCCGTCGACGTGGGCCAGGGCGTGCATACGGCGCTTCAGCAGATCGCCGCCGAGGCGCTGGGAGTGGAGCCGGCCCGGGTGCGCCTCGCCCTGGTGGACACGCGGCATGTGCCCGATGCCGGCTCCTCCTCGGCCTCCCGGCACGCCTATATCTCGGGCAACGCCGTCCTGGGGGCCTGCCGCCTGGCCTGGGAGCGCTGGCAAAAGGTCTTGCGCGAGGAGAGTGGGGAGCGGACGGTGCGGGCAGCGTATACCTTCCACGGCCGGGAGCAGCGCCCGACGACCCCCTACGATCCCCTGACCGGGCAATGCGAACCGCACATCAGTTATTCGTTCGGAACGCAGATCGCCCTGGTCGAGGTGGACATCGAGACGGGGGAGGTGGAACTCCTGAAGATGTGGGCGGCCACCGACGTCGGCCGGGTGATCAACCCGCCGATGGTCTTTGGACAGGTGGCCGGCGGACTGCACATGGGAGTGGGCTATGCCCTGACCGAACATTTCATCCAGCAGGATGGCTACGTCCGCACCCGGCGCTTCAGCGAGTACGCCGTTCCCACCGTCCTGGATATGCCCCGGGAACTGGTCAATGTAAACGTAGAGGTGCCCGACCCCACGGGGCCACTGGGGGCCAAAGGGCTGGGGGAGACGCCCACCCTGCCCACCGCTCCGGCCATCCTCAACGCCATTGCCGACGCGACGGGCATCCGTCTCACCTCTCTGCCGGCCACGCCGGAGCGGGTCTGGCGGGCTTTGCAGGGGAAAAAGTAGGACGAACTGCGCTTCGCCCCTATTGGAGGGCTCCCCGGTTTGCGCATCGGTGCACAATATAGTACAATACGCTGCGTTCTGGCCGACGAGCCGGGATGTCCTGCTCTGGGCTTTTCAGGCCGGCTTTTGGAGAAACGTCTACAGGAGGTCGTGATGATTCGCGATGTGGTTATCGTCAGCGGCTGCCGGACGGCCATCGGCGCGTTCGGGGGGTCCCTATCCACCATCCCGGCCACCGAACTGGGGGCCATCGTCATCCGTGAAGCGGTGCAGCGGGCCGGAATCGATCCGGCCGCCGTGGACGAGGTCATCATGGGATGCGTCATCCCGGCCGGCCTGGGCCAGGCTCCGGCCCGCCAGGCCGCCGTCAAGGCCGGTATCCCCGTAGAGGTCGGCGCACTGACGATCAACAAAGTCTGTGGCTCCGGCCTCAAGGCGGTCATGCTGGCCAGCGCCCTGATCCAGGCTGGTGACGCCGAAATCGTCGTGGCCGGCGGCATGGAAAATATGAACCTGGCCCCCTTTTACCTGCCCCGCGCCCGCACCGGATACCGGATGGGGGGCATTACCAAGGGCAGCGTGGGAGGCGCCGTGTCCGACGGGTTGGTGGACGGCATGGTGCTTGACGGCCTCTGGTGTGCCTTTGCCAACCACCATATGGGTTCCTCCGCCGAGTGGATCGCCCGCGAGTTCCACCTGACCCGCGAGGAATTGGACGAGTTCGCCTATCATAGCCACCGCAAGGCCGTAGAGGCGATAGATGCCGGCCGCTTCCAGGCCGAGATCGTCCCGGTGGAGATTCCCCAGCGCAAAGGCCCGCCCCAGATCTTTGACACCGATGAGAACCCTCGTCGCTACAGCAGCAAGGAAGAGGCTATAGGCCTCCTCTCCAAGTTGCGCCCGGCCTTTGAGCCCGACGGTATCGTTACCGCCGGCAACTCCCCCGGCATAACCGATGGTGCCGCCGCCCTGGTGGTGATGAGCGCGGACAAGGCCCGCGAACGGGGAATCCGGCCGATGGCCCGTATCACCGCCTACGACCAGGCTGCCGTAGAGCCGATCCGCCTCTTCACCGCTCCCATCTACGCCGTGCAGAAAGTGATGAAGAAACTGGGGGTGGATATCCACTACTTTGACCTGATCGAGGCCAACGAAGCCTTTGCTGCCCAGGCCGTGGCCGATGGCAAAGCCCTAGGCTGGGATTGGGAACGGGTCAACGTCAACGGCGGGGCCATTGCCTTGGGCCACCCCATCGGCTGCAGCGGCGCCCGCATTCTTGTGACCCTCCTCTACGCCCTGAAGGATCGCGGCCTGCATACCGGCATCGCTACGCTCTGCCTGGGCGGCGGGGAGGCCGTGGCCCTGAGCGTGGAGATACTCTGAAATCCGGATCGGCCTGCACAGGACCTCCTGGGGAAAAATCCGGTTCGCGGAGGAGGAAGCGCTCCCCGAAATCCGGGGCGGCCTCTGGAGGACTTCTTGGGGAAAAATCCGGTTCGCGGAGGAGGAAGCGCTCCCCGAAATCCGGGACGGCCTCCGCAGGACCTCCTGGGGGACAGCCGCCGATGACCGAGCGGAGAGGCATCCGGGCTGCGACCGCGCTCTGGGGGCTGGCTTTGCTCCTGGAGTCCGGCCTGGTGGCCCTGGTCGCGCTTGGCCTGCGCTTCCCGGACGACTTCCGCAACCTCTACGGCTATAGCCCCAAGACCCTCCCATTTTTCCTCTCCGGCTGGGGGATGGCGCGCCCTCCGGCTCTATCTCCCCAGGCTGTGTCGTGGACCTTTGCCGGCCTCTGGCTGGGGCTGAACCTGATCTGGTTGCTGGCCGTCCGACTCGTTCCCCACTCCCGGGCAACGCTCGGGGCGGTGCTCTTGCCGGCCCTTTTCTTCAACCTGACCCTTTCCCTGGCCCTGCCACCCCTCTTCTCCACCGATAGTCTGAACTACCTGGCCTACGGCCGGATGGTGGCCTTTCACGGGCAAAACCCCTACACAACCCTTCCTTCGACGGTGGGAGATCCCATCCGGGACCTTTCCTTCTGGAACATTGTCTGCCCCTATGGGCCGCTCTGGGTAGGACTTTCGACGGCAGCGGCCGGCCTGGCCGGCTACGGCAATCCCTTCGGCGGGCTTCTCCTGCTCAAAGGGCTGGCTTCCCTTGCCCACCTGGGGTCGGTTGTCCTGGTCTACGACCTGGCGAAAGGAACCGACCTTTCGCACCTGCCCCCCCTTGCTGTCGCCCTGGCGGTGGGCTGGTCGCCCCTTTTCCTCCTGGAAGGAGCCGGCCATGCCCACAACGATCTGGTGATGCTGGCGTTGGCCCTGGGAGGACTGGGGGTCTGGCGGCGGGGGCATCCGTGGGCCGGCTATCTGCTTCTCCTCTTCTCCGCCCTGGTCAAGTATATCTCCCTCCTCCTCGTCTTTTTTTTCCTCCTGGCCTGGCTGCGCCGCGAGGAAGGTCGCCGACGGGCACTTTTCCTGGGAAAGGCCGTCCTCCTTGGCATCTTGGTCGTAGGGCTGGCCGTCCTGCCCTTTGGGGGCAGCCTACAGGCCGTCCTCACGGCCCTGCTGGGGGAGACGACACGCATCCGGGTCAGTCCGGTGGTCTTTTTGCTTCAGGGGTTAGAGCGGGCCTGGGGGGCCTGGCCGGCCATGGCCGATCGGGCCACTTCCCTGGCCTTTCTCACCCTCCAGGTGCTCCTGAAGGGTCTGCTCCTGGCCCTGCTGCTTGTCCAAGGGGTGACCCTATGGTGCCGGGAAGGGGTGTGGGAGGAACTTCTTTCGGCCTGGGAGCGTACCTCCCTGGCCTATATCTGCTTTTTGCACGGAGCAACTTTTCCCTGGTACTTTACCTGGCCGGCCGGAAGCGCCCTCCTGGGGGTACGCAGCCGGGAGCGCCGGACGCTGGCCGGCCTCTCTTTCGGCCTGGGGGTTTCTAGCGGGCTTCTCTACGGGTTACCGTTCTGAAAAAGAAGGAGGAAAGCGATGGACATTCAGACCGTTGCCGTGATCGGTGCCGGAACGATGGGCCGGGGCATCGCCCAGGTCTTTGCCCAGGGCGGCTACGAGACGATCGTGGTGGAGGTCGTCCCGGAGCAACTCCAGAGCGCCATGTCCACCATCGAAAAGTTCCTGACAAAGAGCGTGGAAAAGGGCAGGATGACCGCTGAGGAGAAGGATGCGGCCATGGCCCGCCTCCATCCCACCGGGGAACTCTCGGCCGCGGCCGAGGCCGATTTCGTCGTCGAGGCCGTGAGCGAGAATGTGGACCTGAAAAAGCGCATCTTCGACGAACTGGACCGGCTCTGCCGGCCGGAGGTCATCCTGGCCTCCAACACCTCCTCCATCCCCATTACCCTCCTGGCCTCGGCCACCCGGCGCCCGGGGCAGGTCATCGGTATGCACTTTATGAACCCGGTGCCGCTTATGGTGCTGGTGGAGGTCATCCGTGGCCTGGCCACTTCCGACGAGACCGCCCAGGCTACGGTCGAACTGGCCCGCAAACTGGGCAAGGTGCCGGTCGAAGTAAACGATTTCCCCGGCTTTGTTTCCAATCGAGTGCTCATGCCGATGATCAACGAGGCTATCTACGCTCTGATGGAGGGAGTGGCCACCAGAGAGGCCATTGACCAGGTGATGATGCTGGGGATGAACCATCCCATGGGGCCGCTGGCACTGGCCGACCTGATCGGGCTGGACGTCTGCCTGGCCATCCTGGAGGTGCTGCACCGGGGGCTGGGCGACCCCAGGTACCGGCCCTGTCCCCTCTTGCGCAAGTATGTGGATGCCGGCTGGCTGGGCCGGAAGACCGGCCGGGGCTTTTATCATTATGCGGCCGGCGAGGAGCCGCCGGGGAAATAACCTTGCCCCCTTCCCTCTCTCCCGATGGGAGGGGGGAGAGAGGGAAGGGGGGAGGACAAGTCCGGAGGAGCACGATGGACCTGACCCTGAGCGAAGAGCAACGCATGATTCGGGACATGGCCCGCGACTTTGCGGAGAAAGAACTGGCCCCCCGAGCCACCGAACGGGATGAGAAAGAAGAGTTCCCCGCCGAGGCGCTGCGCAAGATGGGCGAAGTGGGACTCCTGGGCCTGATGGTGCCGGAGGAGTACGGTGGCTCCTTTGTGGATACGGTGAGTTACTGCCTGGCGCTGGAGGAGATCGCCCGGGGCTGTGCCGCCACCTCGCTCATCATGGCCGTGCACTGCACCACCGGCTGTTATCCGCTGGTGCGTTTTGGGACGGAGGAACAGAAGCGGCGTTATCTTCCCAAACTGGCGAGTGGGGCGTGGCTGGGCGGATTTGCTCTGACCGAGCCAGGGGCCGGATCGGATGCCGCGGCTGTCACTACCACGGCGGTGCGCGACGGCGATTCCTACATCCTGAACGGAGTCAAGACCTTTATCACCAGCGGCAACCAGGCCCGCTTGCTGAACGTCTTTGCCACCGTGGATCGGAGCAAGGGAGCCAAGGGCATCACCGCCTTTCTGGTGGACACCACCCGCCCCGGCTTCCAGGTGGACAGCATCGAGAAGAAGATGGGGATGCGGGCCTCGCACACGGCCCAGATCGTTTTCCAGGACTATCGGCTGCCGGTGGAGGACCGTCTGGGCGAGGAGGGCGAAGGCTTCAAGGTCGCCATGGTAACACTGGATGCCGGAAGAATCGGCATCGCGGCCCAGGCTGTGGGCATCGCTCGGGCGGCCTTTGAGGCGGCCCGCCGCTATGCCCTGGAGCGGGTACAGTTCGGCCAGCCTATCGCCCAGTTCCAGGCCATCCAGTGGATGCTGGCCGATATGGCTACCGGCATCGAGGCTGCCCGGCTGCTGGCCTGGAACGCCGCCCTGAAGAAGGACCGCGGCGAACGCCACACCAAGGAGGCAGCCATGGCCAAACTCTTTGCCACCGAGATGGCCTCCGAGGTCTGTGACAAGGCCCTGCAGATCTACGGCGGCTACGGCTATAGCCGCGATTACCCGGTGGAGCGCTACCTGCGCGATGCCCGCGTGACGCGTATCTACGAGGGCACATCCGAGATTATGCGCCTGGTGATCGCCAACCAGTTGCTTCGGGAGATCTAGTCCCTTCCCCTGCCATAGGGACAGGAGTTTACTCCAACTTCGCTTAGGGTAGGCGAAGGCACGGCCTTCGCCTATCCGGCATCGCGGTTCTACTTTTTGTGGAGGGGAAGAAATGAGCGTGGGGCTTTTCAATGTTCCAACAAATGCCCTTATAGAAGCCCCGCTGTAGCCGCTTTTAACCTGGCCCATTGGGGAAAATGACCCTATGGCGGCGGCTTTACTGTCTAAACAAAATCGCTTTTATTTCTTTGTGTTACAACTTAAAAGCCCTAAAAATGAACGAAACGGGTATTGACTTTTGGGGAAAGCCTGCTATAATAAAATAAACCCGGTTATCAACAATCTCTCGAAACCATCTCTCGACTTCCCGGCCTCTATGTCCGGGATGGAAAGTGTGGGTGATTTCACCCACACCAGAGAAAGGGGGGGGTTACCGGCTTCGTTCCCGT
>FWPU01003416.1_pt1 | contig 28295 bp, 22 predicted proteins | sample 2228361 | NCBI WGS metagenome assembly FWPU01 (sample SAMEA103939777, study PRJEB20133) | metagenome
CTTCCGGTAATTGTCCGCTCAGGTTCAGCGGATCGGCATACACATCGGCAATCAAGAGCGGCTTGCGCTCGCGCACCGCGCGGTTGACATAACCCACTCCGCCCGGAATACGAATGCGACGGATGCGTGGGTCGTTAGAACCAATGCTGGCGCGCAGCTCAAGCTGGCCGGTATCCGGTGCCATCAGGTAGATGGTGCCTTTCCTGGCAGCGGTAACTGCGCTTATGGCAGCGTCCAGGATGCGACCAAGCAACGCTTCGAGGTCCAGGGTGGTCAACAAAACGGCGGTTGCGCTGTGCAGGGCGCTCAACTCGCGGGCGTGCTGGCTGGCAACCAGCTCGGCGCGCTTGCGCTCGGTGATGTCGCGACCTACCGCTTGAATCTCAATCAGGCGTCCCTGCTCGTCAAAATCGCCCTGACCGGTCCACTGTTGCCAGTGGACTTCGCCGCCCAGCATCTGCAGGTTGTACTCGAACTGGGTAACCGGCAAGGAGGGATGCAGAACCGAATTGAAGTAATGGGGAAAGGTATGCGCATTTGGGGGAATCAGCGTCTGAACGCTTTGCCCAATAGTCACCTCACCAAAGTTGGAAAAGAAATTACGAAAAGCCTCATTGAAAAATGTGAGTGCGCCATCGGGGGTGAAGCGACAGATCAGTTCAACCTGACTCTCGACAATCGCCCGATAGCGCGCCTCGCTGATCTGCAAGTGCTGACGAGCGTCCTCCAACGCATCTAAAACCCGGCGCAAATCGACCTGGAGGGTAGTAGCCTCAACGCCAGCAGGTTGGCTGCCGTTCTGCCCGTCGGTAACTTCGGCGAGGAGCGAGAGCAAACCGCTGCAGGTCTCTAATATAACCCCCTTGAGCTGCTCGGGTTGTTGGAAGGAACTTTCAATTTGGAAGATCTTTTCCTTAAGGTAACTGACATAGCGCGTGAAATCGTGTTTCACGGCTCCTCCTGGGCAAGTGTCATTAGATTATTGCAAAAATTATAGCAGCGATTAACCTGTTGCGAACCTTACGCTCTGGAAAGGTGAGAGGGCAAAAGATAGGTTATAATTTTTTCTTCTCAAGATGGCGAATGGGGATCATCCCCGGCCAGAGATAAGGTGAAGATGAGAGCTGTCGATCTGATCATTAAGAAACGCGACGGGGGTGAGCTCACCCAAGAGGAGATTGAGTTCTTCATCGCGGGCTATACTCGCGGTGAGATACCCGATTACCAAGCGGCTGCCTGGGCAATGGCGGTAGTGCTGCGCGGTATGACTCCGGAAGAAACAACCCATCTGGCGCTGGCGATGGCGCGTTCCGGCAAAATGCTCGACCTGTCAGCGGCAGTGCCTATTGCAGTTGACAAACATTCGACAGGCGGCGTAGGCGACAAGACTACGCTGGTGGTCGAGCCAGTGGTAGCAGCCTGCGGACTTGCTGTTGGCAAGATGTCGGGCAGAGCGCTGGGCTTTACCGGCGGCACGCTAGACAAGATGGAGTCCATACCGGGCTTCCGCGCTGACCTGACCACCGAGGAGTTCCTGGAGCAGCTACGCACGACCGGTCTGGTGCTAACCGGGCAAACGGAAGAACTGGCGCCTGCCGACGGAAAGCTGTATGCCCTGCGCGATGTTACCGGCACCGTGCAATCCATCCCGCTTATCGCGTCCTCAATCATATGCAAGAAGATTGCCGCTGGCGCTCAGGCAATCGTGCTGGACGTGAAGGTAGGGACAGGCGCTTTCATGGAGAATTTCGAGGAAGCACGTCAGCTAGCCGAGTTGATGGTCTCTATTGCCCGCCTGGCAGGCCGTCGGGCGGTGGCGCTGCTCTCCGACATGAACCAGCCTCTGGGCTGTGCTGTGGGAAATGCGCTGGAGCTAAAAGAGGCAATCGAAACCCTGCATGGAGGCGGCCCAGACGACTTTCGTGAGCACTGCCTGGTTGTAGCCGGACACATGCTGGCCATTGGCGGGTTGGCTGCGGACGAAAGGTCTGGTAAAGAGATGGCGCAAGCCGCCCTGGATTCTGGCAAAGGCTGGGAACGTTTCCGAACCCTGGTGAAGACACAGGGGGGCGACGTGGCGTACATAGACCACCCCGAGCGCCTGCCAGCAGCCAGCCTGGTTGAGACTGTGCCCGCGCCGCGCTCAGGCTACCTGAGCGCCGTCCACGCGCGCGCGGTAGGGGAAAGCGTTGTCTTGCTGGGCGCCGGACGGGAGAAAAAAGGCGATCCTATTGACCATGCAGTTGGAGTGGTTGTACATCACAAGGTCGGCGACTGGGTAGAAGTTGGTCAGCCCTTATTCACCATTCACGCCAACCAGCGCACACGCCTGGAGGAAGCCCGCCGGCATCTGCTCGCTGCGCACGCCTGGAGCGATAAGCCGGTGGCGGCTCTGCCGCTTTTTTACGATGTGATTCGCTAGGCGTTCGCTTTGACCCAACCGGCGAGCAATTGCTGCGGTTTGCGAGCAAATGTTTCTCGCGGCACATCGCCAGCGGCCAGCGCCTGAAGGACCTGGTTCAAGAGCTGGTTTACCGGCGTGGGCACACCCAGGCGCTTGCCAAAACGCACCACTGCCCCATTGAGCGCATCCACCTCGGTCACCCCCCTGCCGGAAACTAAATCCAGATAAAAAGAAGGCATTTTACCACCGCGCCCACCGCTGACCGCGCGGCGCAGTACCGGACGGGAAAGGGTGACGGGCAAATGACGCACCGCCAGGGTCAGCAGGCGCACCGGCGTGCCTGGCAAATCAACCACCGCAAGCCCTTGAGCTGCCATCACCCGCAGCGCCTCGCGAAGCTGTTCGATTTCCAGCCGATACAGACCCGGATGGGCAAAGATCTCTGCAGGCTGCATATCCAGTATCGCCGAGGTGGCGTTGGCAAGCAGGTTGGTCAGCAACTTAGACCATTTCATCGCCAGCGGCGAGGGATATAGGCGAGCGCGCAGACCAGCGGCGCTGAAAGCCTGAGCCAGATGTGGTGACATGGGATGACCGGCGGCAATGCCCACGCCACGCAATCGTTCCAGGACGATATCACCAGTTGCCCGGCGAGCAACCGCACTGGTCACCGTGCCTGCAATGACCTTTTCGGCGCCCAGCACCTCAGCCAGCGCGGCTTCGTTCTCTACCCCATTTTGCAAACAAAGGATCGGCGGGAGGAGATCCCGGTATGGCCGCATTTCCTCCAGGGCGGCACCGGTGTCGAAGGATTTCAGGGCAAAAAGCGCCAGATCATAAGGTCCCTGAGAAAGGGCAGCCAGGAGCGAATCGGCCAGAGACGGGGACACCAGCCTGTGTTCCTGTTCGAACAGCTTGAGACGTAAGCCGCGCTGCGCCAGTTCTGCGGCAACCTGGGGTCTTTCCAGAAAAGTGACAGCATGCCCATGCAATGCCAGGCTGCCACCAATATAAACGCCAATGGCACCGGCTCCGAAGGTGAGAATCCGTAGAGGGGTAAGTGATGGTGACATTACATTAAGGAACTCTTTCAAACTACTCTTTATGGTATTCGGTGCGGGGATAATCGTCTTCTTCGTCTCTCCAGTGAGCCCGATCATTGACACCTTCAAGCGTCCATTCATGACCGGTGGGGTTATACGTCAGGCTGGCGAAGGCAGTGTTACGGAAGCGAAAACGCGGGCCGTTGAAGTTGGCTTGAGGGACGATGCCGAGCATTGCATACATAGTCATGTTCAGGATCGCGCCATGCGCCACCACCAGATAACTCCCAGGCGGTCTATCCAGCAAGGATTGCACCCCGCGTCCGGCGCGCAAATACGATTCCCAGACGCTCTCGCCTGTCTGGCCGATATGCAGGTAAGGATGGATGAAGGGAGGACGGGGATAACGCGCCTCGGCTTCATCATGGCTCAAGCCGGTGAGCAGGCCGCAATCGCGCTCCATCCACAGCGAATCGAATTCGAGCGGGGACTTGAGCCGTTCAGCAATGATCTCCGCGGTGCGGCGGGCGCGGGCTTGCGGGCTGGATATAATACAATCGAAATGAACACCTTCTGCCTGCCAGCGTTGAGCCAGGGCGTTTGCCTGGGCTTCGCCGGTGGCAGTGAGCGGCGAATCGTTCTGCCCCTGATAAAAGCCAAAGGCATTGCCCTCCGATTCGCCATGGCGCAGAAGGATGATTCGATAAAGTGGGGTTGTTTCGGCTATTTCACTCATACGGATGTTCGGGTCACGTTTGGTCAGGATGCAGGTGCGGCAACAAGCGATCGAGACGAATGAGGTCTTCCACCGTCTCACGCTCACGTATCAGGTGTACTGTGTCCGGTTCGAGCCAGAGAACAGCAGGGCGGCAGGCGCCATTGTAATTTGAGGCCATGCTCAACTGGTAAGCGCCACTCACGGGCACAGCGAGCAACTCCCCGGGTTCTACACGCGGCAAAGGCAGGGCTTCAACCCAGGCATCACCGCTCTCACAGAAAGGACCGCCTACCCAGGCAAGCCCGGCAGGGGCGCGATCCGGCCCGACGACCGGCAGACAAGTATAGCGCGCCTGATACATGCTGGGACGTGGATTATCTGCAAGGCCGCCATCCACAAGCACCCAGCGGCGATTTTCGGTTTCCTTGACAGCGCCAACACGGTACAGGCAAACGCCAGCGCGGGCAATCAAGCTGCGGCCGGGTTCAAGCTGCAAGCCCGGCGGTGGCAATGAACGCTTGCGGCAACCTTCCAGCAATGCGGCTGCTATCGCCCGGACGAAAGCTTCGATCTCGGGTTGGGGCATTTCATCTTCATGATAAGCCACCCCAAGCCCGCCGCCCGGCGAGAGGGCAGGCAGATCCCAACCCGTCCGATCGCGTATCTGAGCGGCAAGATCCAGGGCAGCATCCAGCGCAACCAGGAAGGGATGGATATCTCGCAACTGGGAGCCCAGGTGAAAGTGCAGCCCGGAGAGCGGTAGCCCTACCTCCAGACAGCGAACGGCGGCCTGCACCACCTCTGCGGATGACATACCAAATTTACTGTCTGGTTGGCCAGTCTGGATGCTCGCATGGGTAACCAAAACAGCTCCAGGACGCCAGCGCAACCAGAGATGTGGAAAATCAGTTGGTCGCGCTTGAAAAACCGGAATCAAGCTATCCAGCTCAGCCATGTGATCGACCACCACGGCGCCGGCGCGGTCGAGTGCAGCCTGCAAGTCGCTTGGGCTTTTATTGACGCCATGCACCAGGATGCGCGCTCGTTCAACGCCAGCACGGTGGGCGATGGCGACCTCTGCCGCGCTGGAGCAATCCACGGTGAGTTGTCGCATGGCTGCCCACTGCCCAACGGCAAGACAGAGAAAGGCTTTGCCAGCGTACGCCAGGGAAGATGGCGCCGGATAAAACCGTGCTAAAGCCCGGCGATATTTATCCACGGCTTCGTCCAGCGTCTGGCGATCGTATAGATAAAGTGGTGTGCCGTAGCGCTCTGCCAGCTCGCACAGGTCATGTCCGGCGATCATCAGTCGGGTTGTGCCCCGATCAGCCACGACGCACGTGGTGCTGGGGAAGAGCTCCAACCTTCGTTGGACGAGGGAATTGGGCACCGCTTCAACACTCTTGCCACTGGCGCGCGCCGCGTAAAAAATCTACGCCAGAGAGCACCTTCCGCCCCGCCGGTTGGACTTCCTCCAGCAGGAGCAAGCCGTCCAGGGCTTCGACTGCGGGCATCCCTCGATAGATGGTAAAACGACCCGGATGGGAAACAGGCGCTGGCACTGCGCGGGCGCGGAGCACCTTGAGCGGAGCTCCCTGCCAGGTCAGGTATGTTCCTGGCCAGGGGTTGAAGGCGCGCACTCGGCGCGCCAGGCTATTAGCAGGCTGGGTAAAATCCAGCGCGCCATCTGCTTTGGTAAGCACAGGCGCCAGGGTGGCGCGCGATTCATCTTGCGGTTGAGGGCGCAGGTTCCCAGAAAGATAATCCGGCAACGTATCCAGCAGCAATGCGGCACCGAGTTCAGCCAGTCGTTCTCCCAGCGTGCCAGCAGTATCGTCGGGCAGGATAGGGATAGCACGTTGGCTGAGGATTGGACCTGTATCCACGCCAGGGTCCATCATCATAATGGTGACGCCGGTTTCATCGTCTCCATTGAGCAAAGCGGCTTGAATGGGAGCAGCACCACGCCAGCGCGGCAGCAGGGAAGCGTGGACATTGAGGCAACCCAAAGCTGGCAGATTCAGCACTGCTGGGCGGAGGATCTGCCCATAGGCAGCGACGACGATCAAATCAGGCTCCCACGCCTGTAACTGGGCAATTGCCTCCGCGGCGCGCAGCCGCTCAGGTTGGATGACTGGCAACCCCAGGCGGTCTGCCAGCAACTTGACCGGCGGGGGCTTGAGCGTGCGACCCCGACCAGCAGGGCGATCTGGCTGGGTCACCACCCCCACGACAGGATACCGACCAGCCAGGGCGTTCAGCGTTGGCAGGGCGAACTCAGGCGACCCCATGAAGACAATACGCGGCTGCATGGGGTGGATTTTAACATAAACGGGGACAGTATCATGGAGATGCGCTGCCAATCAACCAGCAGACACCGCAAGGGCTTTTGATAGCTGGCTGTAATTGTCGAAAATGGGATTGGCGAAAGCGCTGCAATTCATTTACGGTCTCGCCTTGCAGAATTGATAATTCTGCCATACAATCATCGCCAGGGGATAATGTATCGGTAGGTAGAATTCAGGAAAGGAGGCAGCAGGGCGGAGAGAGGCGCTTGAACCATCGCATCTAAAACGGAGAGCGGCAGGGAAAGGTATTTCTGGATACCACTGCAGGCTCGGTTCGTGTTATTGGATCCTTTGGTAACCAATTCCAATACGGGAGAGAGTGATGAAACTAAGTAAATCGCTGATTTTGCACACGGTGTTGCTCGCTGCGCTGCTGTTCAGCCTGGCGCAGGCGCAATTCCCCGCTCAAGCTGCACCGACGGAGTTATTCTTCTCTGAGTATATCGAGGGCACCAGCAACAACAAGGCGTTAGAAATCTACAACGGCACCGGCGCCACAGTGAATCTGGCAGCCGGGGGATACAACGTGCAGATGTACTTCAATGGCAGTGCGAGCGCCGGTCTGACCATCAATCTGACCGGCAGCGTGGCCAACGGCGATGTCTATGTCCTTGCCCATTCCTCTGCCTCGGCTACAATCCTGGCTCAAGCTGACCAAACCAACGGCGCCGGCTGGTTCAACGGCGATGACGCGGTTGTGCTGCGCAAAGGCACGACGATCATCGATGTAATCGGCCAGATTGGCTTCGACCCCGGCACAGAATGGGGCAGCGGGCTTACCAGCACCGCCGATAACACCCTGCGACGCAAGAGTCACATCGAGGCGGGAGATACGAACGGGTTTGATGCATTCGACCCGGCGCTGGAATGGGAGGGCTTCGCCACCGACACTTTTGGTGGGTTGGGCAGCCATCTACTTGAGACCGCCCCTGGCGTGGTCAGCACCTACCCAGCCGACGGGGCGACGGGCGTGCCGGTCAACGCTGACCTGTCGGTGACCTTCAGCGAGCCGGTCAACCTGATCGAGCCATGGTTCACACTGGTATGCACGCTCTCCGGCAGCCACACCGGCGCCACCAGCGGTGGGCCAATAACTTTCACCATCAACCCGGCGCCGGATTTTGTTCTAGGCGAGAGCTGCACGCTGACGATTCTCAAGGACAGCGTCAGCGACCAGGACAGCATTGATCCGCCGGATAACATGACCTTCAACTTCGTGGTCGGCTTCAGCACGCTGAACGTCTGCGAACTGCCCTACACACCGATCTACAATATCCAGGGCAGCGGTGCGACCGCGGCGATCACCGGCGCAGTTACTACCCAGGGCGTAGTGGTGGGTGATTACGAAGGGGCTTCCCCCGCCTTGCGCGGCTTTTACCTGCAAGACCTGAGCGGCGACGGGGATGCAACCACATCCGATGGCATCTTCATTTTTAACGGCAACAATAACAATGTCAACCTGGGCGATGTGGTGCGGGTGACCGGTAGCGCCAGCGAATTTCAGGGGCAAACGCAAATCAGTGCCTCGACTATCGTCAACTGCGGAGTGGGGGCGGTCGCACCGGTGGACGTGATGCTTCCCTTTCCCGAGGTTGATTACCCCGAACGTTACGAAGGTATGTTGGTGCGCCTACCGCAGACATTGTACGTGACCGAGCATTTTCAACTTGGTCGCTTCGGGCAGGTGGTGATGTCGTCCGGCGATCGCTTATGGCAGCCGACCCATGTCTATCCTGCCGGGCCGGCAGCAGAGGCTTTACAGACCGCCAACAACCTGAACCGCATCATCGTTGACGACGCCCTGAACAACCAGAACCCTGACCCAATTCTCTTCGGCCGGGGCGGCAACCAGCTCTCTGCCAGCAACACGCTGCGCGGCGGGGATACAGCCACCGGCATCATCGGCATCATGACTTACACCTGGTCGGGTAACGCCGCCAGCGGCAACGCCTATCGCGTCCGCCCGCTGAACGCCCTGGGCGGAGGCGTGCCAAACTTCCAGCCAGCCAATGAACGTCCGACAGCCGCGCCAGCCCTGAGCGGGAGGCTGCGGGTGGCAGGGATGAACCTGCTCAACTACTTCAACACCTTCGACGGCTTGCCGGACACGGTAGATAACTGTACGCTGGGCGTCGGCGGCCCACCGACCGACTGCCGCGGCGCTGACACCGCGGCGGAGTTTGCCCGTCAATGGCCAAAGACCGTCGCCGCCATTCTCAAGACCGAAGCCGATGTGATCGGCGTGATCGAGATCGAAAATGACGGCTATGGCCCGGGTAGCGCCATCCAGACCCTGGTTGACCAGCTCAACACTGCCAGCGCACCCGGCACCTTCACCTTCATCGACGTAGATGCTGCTACCGGGCAGGTAAACGCCTTAGGCACGGACGCAATCAAAGTCGGGCTGATCTACAAGCCGGCAAAAGTCGCGCCGGTTGGGCAGACGGCGGTGTTGAACAGCGAGGCGTTCGTCAACGGTGGCGATACAACTGCGCGCAACCGCCCGGCGCTGGCGCAGGCATTCGAAGAAGTGGGGACTGGGGCGCGCTTTGTGGTCAGTGTAAACCACCTGAAGAGCAAGGGTAGCGCCTGCGACATCCCCGACCAGGGCGATGGCCAGGGCAATTGCAACATCGTACGCTTGAACGCAGCCAATGAGCTGACCGCCTGGCTGGCAAGTGACCCCACCGGCACCCATGATCCCGATGTCCTCATTCTGGGCGATCTCAACTCCTACGCCAAGGAAGACCCCATCCTGGCAATTCAGGGCGCCGGTTACACCAACCTCATCGAGAGCTTTGTTGGCGACTCGGCGTACTCCTATGTCTTCGACGGTCAGTGGGGCTACCTCGATCACGCCCTCGGCAACGCCAGCCTGTCGCCGCAAGTTACTGGCGTGTGGGAGTATCATATCAACAGCGACGAACCGTCGGTGCTGGATTACAACACCGATTTTAAAACCCTGAATCTGCAAAACATCCTCTACGCGCCTGATGAGTTCCGCGTCTCCGATCATGATCCGGTACTGGTGGACCTGAACCTGAGCAACGAGCCTCCAGTTGCCAGCGCGGGTGGACCGTACAGCGCCAACGAAGGCGAAATGGTGACCCTAAGCGCCAGCGGTTACGACCCCGATGGAACTCCGGTGAGCTTTACCTGGGACCTGGATGACGACGGCAATTTCGAGACCACCGGACAGTCTGTCACGTTCAACGCCATCGATGGCACGTACGATTACCTGGTCCGCGTGCGCGTTACAGATGCAACCGGCCTGTTTAGCGATGCATCTGCGCTGATCACGGTGTATAACGTGGCGCCCACGCTTGGGCCAATCAGCGGACCAGTTGATCCCATGGCTGTCTTCACCTCGCTCAGCTTCAGCGCCAGCTTCAGCGACCCAGGCATGTTGGATACCCATACTGCATTGTGGGATTGGGGCGACGGCACCACCAGTAGCGGTTCAATCAGTGAAGTCAACGGCAACGGCATCGCCAGCGATACGCACGCTTATCTCAACGCAGGCGTCTATAACATCAGGCTGACGATCACCGATAAGGATGGCGGCATCGCTAACGAAGCCGGGTTCATTGTGGTGATCTACGACCCGAATGGCGGGTTCGTGACCGGAGGCGGCTGGATCGAATCACCCGCGGGCGCATACCGGCTCGACCCCTCGCTGGCAGGTAAAGCGAGCTTTGGCTTCGTCGCCAAGTACAGAAAAGGTGCCAGCGTGCCTGATGGCAACACCCAGTTCCAGTTCCATACCGGCAGCCTGAACTTCCACAGTAACAGCTATGAATGGTTGGTGGTGAACCAGGGCGGTACAAACGCCCAGTTCAAAGGCCGCGGCACAATCAATGGCCAGGGTGACTACCTGTTCATGATCTGGGCGGGAGACGGCACTCCCGACACCTTCCGCATCAAAATCTGGTGGGAAGATAGCAGCGGTGAGCAAGTCGTCTATGACAACGGTGTTGCCCAGGCGTTGGGTAGCGGCAGTATTGTAATCCATCGTAAGTGAAACATCTGCGCCAGACGCAGCGATGTGCCTTGCCCCGAGCCGGGCAAAGGGTAATCATCCCAGACCCCATGCACCGGCCCGAAAGCGAAACGCCCACGCTGCGCCTGGCAAATTACCCATCAGGGCGAACTGGCGCGGTTTGGCTCGAGATTGGTTCAGCGATATAATACAGGCATGCCGATCCTGTCCCAGGAGCGCCTGCGCAGCTACCGGGCGGCAACGTTTCGCACGCGGCCTGGTGAGCGGTTGAAAACTCGCGACGAAGCCGTGGATTACGTCAACCAGCGCGGCTTCGTCTATTTCTGGCCGATTCGCGGCATTACCCTACCCAGCTTGTGGACTGCAACCGCTGGCGATCGCCCTGTAGCGGATGCCCACGACGACCCAGGGCACATCACCTGGGACTGGAAAGACAGCCTGCTGGGAGGGCGTGCCTGGTATTACGCCAAGGTGTTGCGCAAACGGGCGACAATGATCTCTATGGCTGTCGTCCCTTGTTTTTACGCCCTCTCCGAGAACTATGGCGCGCCGGAAGAGGATTACCTCACCCTATATGAGCAGGGCAGGATGACTCAAGAAGCCAGGGCGGTATACGAGGCGGTGCTGGATCACGGCCCGCTGGATACGATCGCTTTGCGTAAAGCCGCCCGCTTGAGCAGCCCAGAGAATGAGGGTCGTTTCAACAAAGCCCTGGCCGATCTGCAAGCAGACTTTAAACTGGTGCCAGTGGCGGTGACGCAAGCCGGGGCATGGCATTATGCCTTTGCCTACGATATCGTGGCGCGCCATTACCCCGAGATCGCCGAGGCGGCGCAGGCGATCAGCGAAATCGAGGCGCAACGACGGCTTGCTGAACTATACTTTCGCTCAGTGGGTGCGGCGCGCCTGGAAGATCTGGTCAAATTGTTTGGCTGGAGGCTCGCCGCCGCGCAACGGGCTGTCAACGAGCTGACCAGGACAGGCGTTTTACGCGGCGGTCTGGAAATAGAGAAGGAAAGTGGCGAATGGATCGCGCTGGAGGAGCTTTGCCAATAGACTCGCTGAAGTTGGTTGCGCATGCCGATTGGAGCGCCACTTCGACGAAGCGCTGGCTGGCGATTGCCCGGCGATTCCAGGGAGGGGAATGGCGAGCGTTTCCCCCTCAACCCGTCGGTGAACCTGGTTTGCTGCTGACCACACTCAAAGCATCCCTGAGCGCTGATGGATGCGCGCTGGCAGGGTTCGACTTCCCAATCGGCTTGCCGCTGGCTTACGCGCGGCGAGCGGGGATCAAAGATTTTCTCAGCCTCCTGCCCGCTTTGGGCAGCGGCGAATGGGCAATGTTCTATCAGGCAGCGGCGCAGGAAAAGGAGATCAGCCTGAAGCGCCCCTTTTACCCGAACCGCCCGAACGGCAGCCGCCGCCAACACCTGGTGAACGCCCTGGGTGTGTCCTGCATGGACGAGTTATTGCGCCAGTGCGAGCTGCCCCAGCCACACCGCAAAGCTGCTTGCCCTCTTTTCTGGACTCTGGGCGCCCAGCAGGTAGGCAAAGCCGCCATTGATGGTTGGAAAAATGTGCTTGCCCCTGGATTGCAGGACTTGGCTATCTGGCCTTTTTCTGGTACTCTGGATCAACTCTTGCGCGCTGGCGGAATCATCGTCGTCGAGACGTACCCGGCAGAGTTTTACCATCGTTTGGGGATCGGCGGCGGTCGCTGGAGCAAGCGCCGCGCCGGAGATCGACGCGCCAGCGCCTCGGCCCTGTTGGCTTGGGCGGCGCGTTGCCACGTCAGGCTCGAGGCTGGCTTGCAGGATGAGATGCTCAATGGCTTTGGGGAGAACGCCACCAGTGAAGACCGCTTCGACGCCGTGGTCGGGCTGTTCGGCATGCTGGACACAATCCAGAAAGGCGTTGACGAACCGCTCAGCCCAGACATTCGCACAATAGAAGGATGGATTTTCGGACAGGCATGGAAACAGGACAGAACAAAACAGCCTTGATCACCGGAGCCTCCAGCGGCATCGGCGCGGAATTTGCCCGCCAGCTTGCCCCTCGCGGCTTCGATCTGGTGCTTGTCGCCCGCCGTCGGGAGCGTCTGGAACAGCTTGCTCAGGAACTGGGGTCAACCTGGAATATCGGCGCCGAAGTGTTGGTTGCCGATTTAGCGCAAGAGAACGACATCCGCCGGGTGGAAGAACGCATTGCCAGCCTGCCCAGGTTGGAGCTGTTGATCAATAACGCCGGCTTTGGCTTGCGCGGCCGCTTTCACAAGGCGCAGCTCGATCAACAGCTTGAGATGATTCAGGTGCATGTGATCGCCGCAGTACGCCTGAGTCGCGCCGCGCTGCCCGGGATGATTGCCCGCGGCAGTGGCGCGATTATTAATGTGGCCTCTATGGCGGCGCTGGTACCAACCGCCAGCGTCACCTACAGCGCCACCAAAGCTTACCTGGTGGCATTTTCGAAGTCGCTGCAAATCGAGCTCGAAGGCAGCGGGGTGCAGGTACAGGCGCTCTGTCCCGGATTTACCATCACCGAGTTCCATCAAACCCCCAGGAGTTCCAATCTGGAGCGCCGGCAACTCCCCGGTTGGCTGTGGCTGCACCCCGAGAGCGTGGTGCACGCCTCGTTGCGAAGCCTGGAACGGGGTGAGACGGTTTGCATACCGGGCAGCATTTACCGCCTGGCAGCCTGGCTGGTCGCCGAACCGCTCACTGCTCCGCTGGTGCGCCTGGTGGTGCGGCAGATCTACAAGCGCAGGAGAAGGGACAGGATTAGCGACACTCAAAAAGGTGTGAACGCAGAAAATCACTAACAACTTATGGAGGATTGCATGTTGCCTATTCGTGACCATACCAACATCATTACCATTGAACGACATATTTTGGAAGAACAGCGCAGTTACCCCGAAGCGACCGGCGTGCTCACCAACCTACTTTACGACCTGGCGCTGGCTGGCAAGGTAATCGCCAGCAACACCACCCGTGGCGGGCTGGTGGAGATCTTAGGCGGCACAGCCGAGACCAACATACAGGGGGAACAGGTGATGAAATTGGACGCCCTGGCAAACCAGATCATCTACCGCCTGAACGATCATACCGGGCGGCTGGCGGTCATGGCATCTGAAGAGAACGAGGACATCCTACCGATTTCCAAAGGTTACCCAACCGGCAAGTATGTTTTGCTGTTTGACCCGCTGGATGGCTCGGCAAACATTGACATCAACGCTTCCATTGGTACTATCTTCTCCGTTTATCGTCGCAAGAGCGAATCGGGTCCCGGAACGCTGGAGGACTGCCTGCAACGGGGGCGCGACCTGGTTGCAGCCGGTTATATTCTTTACAGCACCAGCACCATGCTTGTATACACGACCGGCATGGGCGTCCACGGTTTCACCCTGGACCCCAGCGTGGGCGAATTTTTACTGACCCATCCATATATCCGCATCCCTGAGAAACCCAAGTACTACAGTGTGAACCAGGGCTATGAGAAATATTGGAGCGAGGGCGTTAAACGCTTCACCCGCTATCTGCAAGGCATGGAAGATGGGGGCAAGGCGCTCTCATTACGCTATATCGGATCGTTGGTGGGCGACTTCCACCGCAACTTGCTGGCTGGCGGCATATTCTATTATCCAGCGGACACAAAAGACCCCTCCAAGCCATCCGGAAAATTACGCCTGCTTTATGAAACCGCGCCGCTCTCATTCATCGCCGAACAGGCTGGCGGTTACGGATCGGATGGGCATGGTAACATCCTCGACATCACGCCCACCAGCCTGCACCAGCGCAGCCCGATCTTCGTTGGCAACCGCAGCCTTGTGGAAAAAGCAGAAGAGTACATCCGCAAGTACGGTTGAGTGTGACAGAGGGCGATGTGCGACAATTGAGCCAAAGTTGACTGAGGCAGCGGAGCCTGCCGGAACCTCCTGCGATCGGGGGGAGATTCTCCCACCCAATATGGTTGACTTCGACGCCGGTTTCCCTTAGACTATCCATAGCCAGGCGCGCTTCGGTCAGTTTGCAGGAATCGTCTGGACGCCCAAAGATAACCCACAACGGAGAAGAGAGGAATTTATGCCGCCCGAAAATGCCAGTTCCCCAGCAGCCCAGGATGATCAACGAATGGCAAGGGTCTCTGCTTTGGAAACCGAAAAGCGATTGCCACCCAGCGCGCTGCGCAAGCCCTGCGACCCAACCGGGCTGAAATTTGCTACCACAGATGAATTACCCGACCTGGAGATGGTCATCGGCCAGCCGCGCGCCTTTCGCGCCCTGGAACTGGGCAGTGAAGTGACCGGCCCGGGCTATAACACATTTGTCTATGGTCTGCCAGGATCAGGACGAACTACCTTGAGCCGCGAGTATCTGGAACGGAAAGCGGCTCAGCAGCCCACCCCGGATGACTGGATTTACGTCAACAATTTTGATAACCCCCATCAGCCAAAGGCGATCTCGCTGCCCGCCGGCAAGGGCATGGAATTTCGCCGCGACATGGAAAGCCTGATCGCGCGCTGCGAAGTAGAAATCCCGCGCATCTTTGAAAGCGAAGAGTTTGTCAAAGAGCGCGATCGGCTGGTGAGCGAGCTGAAGAAGAATCAGGAAGCCGAGTTCATCCGCTTGCAAAAATATGTCGAGAAATACAATTTTGTGATTGGCCGGACATCCTTTGGGTTCGTGCTGGCGCCTGCAGTGCAGGGAAAAATGCTCACCCCCGAAGAGATCGCCAACCTCTCCCCAGAACAACGCAGCAAGCTGGAGCAGCTTCAGGCTAAATTGGGAGAGGAAGTGGAAAAATCGCTGAAGAAATTGCATGAGATGGAACGGGCAACGAGCGAAGCCATCAGCCAGTTGACCGAACGCACGATCCTGTTCACCATTGGTCCGCTCATCCAGCAACTAAAGGAGAAATATGCGCCATACGAAGCCCTAGCTGCCTATCTGGATGACGTGCGCGATGACATCGTGACCAACGCCGACCGCTTCCGCCCGGCGCACGCGGAAAGCGCCGTCAGCCAGGCAGCGCAATTGTTGGAGCGCCCCTGGTCACGGCGTTACGCCGTGAATGTGCTGGTAGATAACAGCGGGTTGAAGGGCGCGCCAGTGATCGTTGAGAATCACCCCTCCTACACTAGCGTGTTGGGTAGGATCGAACACGAGGCAGTGATGGGCGCAACTCGCACCGACTTCACAATGATTCAGGCTGGAGCGCTGCACCGCGCCAATGGTGGATATTTGATCATGCCAGCTCGCGATCTGCTGCTCAGCCCATACACCTGGGAAGGGTTGAAGCGCGTGCTGCGCGACGGGGAAATTCGCATTATCGAGCTGGGGCAATTGCTGGGGCTGCTCAGCACTGTGACACTGGAGCCGCAGCCCATCCCCCTCAATGTCAAGGTGGTGCTGATCGGCACGCCGATGCTCTACTACCTCCTGCGTACTTATGACGAAGACTTCTCCAAGCTGTTTAAAGTGAGCGCAGAATACGCCACCGAGATGGATCGCACCTCTGAGACCGAACGGGATTATGGTTTGTATGTGAAGTCTGTGGTAATGGACAACCAGCTCCCGCCCTTCGATTCCGGCGCGGTGGCGCGGATCATTGAATATAGCGCCCGATTGGCAGAAGATCAGGACAAGCTCTCGGCGCGCTTTGGCAAGATCGCCGATCTGGTGCGCGAAGCTGCCTTCTGGGCAAAAAAGCACCACAGCGGCGAGGGACCGTTGGTAGTAACCCGCGGCGATGTCCAACGAGCAATTGAGGAGTGGGTGTACCGCAATAACCTGGTGGAGGAGATCATCCAGGAGATGATCCAGAAGGGCACGCTGATCATCGACGTGACTGGCGAAGCAATCGGTCAGGTAAATGCCCTCTCCTTGATGACACTGGGAGAATATACATTTGGACATCCCAAGCGCGTTACGGCGTCGGTCTCTCCGGGATCAGGGGGTGTGGTTGATATCGAACGTGAAGTCAAACTGGGCGGACCAATTCACTCCAAAGGGGTGATGATCCTGAGCGGCTACCTGGCGAGGCGTTACGGTCGCAAACGCCCGCTCAGCCTGGTTGCCAGTCTGACCTTTGAACAATCTTACGCTGGTGTAGAAGGCGACAGCGCTTCTGCTCCCGAGCTGCTGGCGTTGCTCTCTGCTATCGCCCAAATCCCCTTGCGGCAGGATCGGGCGATCACCGGCTCGATCAACCAACTGGGGCAGATGCAGCCCATCGGCGGGGTCAACGAAAAGATCGAGGGATTTTTTGCTGCCTGCAAAGCCAAGGGTTTGACCGGAGAACAGGGCGTGATCATCCCGGCTGGGAACGTACGTCACCTGATGCTGGATGATAAGGTGATCCAGGCTGTCGAGCAAGGACAATTCCATATCTGGCAGGTAGAGACAATTGACGACGCTATTCCGCTGGTGACCGGCCGCGAGGCGGGTCAACTCCAGCCGGATGGCAACTATCCGGAAGGAACTTTCAACCGGGCGGTGATGGATGGCCTCGCCGAGCTGGCAGAGGCGGCGAAACCCCCCGCCGAGGAAGAGGAGAAAAAAGCCCCCGAGAAAGAAGAGGAAGAAGAAGCCAAACCCGAGGAGAGCGTAAGCGGGAGATAACCGTGCTGGAAATTGCCTTGATGATCGAAGGACAAAACGGGTTGAACTGGCAATGCTGGCAGCGGATTGCCCGCGCCGCCGAAGAGCTGGGCTTCGCTGGCTTATTCCGTTCCGACCACTTTACCAATGCCTCGCCGCCAGACCTGGACTCACTTGAACTATGTATTTCGCTCACCTGGTTGGCAAGCCACACCCAACGCATTCAGTTTGGTCCTTTGGTGACGCCGATGTCTTTCCGCCACCCCGCCCTGACGGCGCGCATGGCTGCAGCAGTGGACGACCTGAGCGGCGGCAGGCTGGTGCTTGGCCTGGGCGCTGGTTGGCAGGAGCGTGAGCATGTCAACTACGGCTTTGACTTGCTCGACACACCAAAACGCTTTGCCCGTTTTGAGGAGGGGTTGGAAGTGATCCTGCTCTTGCTGCACAGCAACGCTCCGGTGGATTACTCCGGCTCATACTTTCGGCTCAAAGAAGCGATCTTGTTGCCCCGACCCATCCGCCAGAACGGGCCGTCCATCCTGGTAGGTGGAAACGGGAAGCAACGCACATTGCCGTTGGCTGCGCGCTTCGCCGACGAATGGAACGCTGTCTTTATCCCAGCAGATCGCTTCAGCCACTTGAACATCCATCTAGACGAGTTGTTGCGAGCTGTTGGGCGCGAGCCAGGCGAAGTGCGTCGCTCGCTGATGACCGGTTGCGTGCTGGGAACCGACCCTGAGGATGTCCAACGCAAAGTCCAGCGACGGACCAAAGGCAAGTTTACTGCGGATGAGCTGCGTCAGCGCGGCTTGATCGTCGGCACGCCAGCAGAGTTTTGCCAACAGCTAGAGCAACTGGCCAGGGCGGGCGTCCAGCGAGTAATGTTACAATGGCTGGAGCTGGATGATCTGGCAGGTCTGGAGCTGCTGGCAGGCGAAGTACTGCCCGCCTTCCACTAACGTTGCCAGTGCCGGATTAGAAAACAATCGTTATCGGGATTTTTCCGCGCTGATGATTTTTACATCATAAGGAGCACAAATGCAAGCAAGCAAATCTCGCATGGCGTGGCTGATCACCGCCTTGATCACCACCAGCCTGAGTTGTGGTTTGTTCTCGGCAATTGGCGAGCGGCTCAACACCACGCGGGAGACCGCCGAAGCTGTGGCCACCGACATTGAAACCGGGCGCAATATTGCTGGCACAGCTCGGGCAATCGCCACCCAGGTTGGCAGCAGTGGATTGCTGCAAACCGCTCAAGCCCTGGCAACCAGCGCTGGCGATAGCGGGTTCCTCGCCACCGCTCAGGCATTTGCCACCGAGCAAGGACCTTCCCTGTTGGAGACGTTGCAGGCAGTGACCACCGAACGGACCTCCGGGTTGAGGGAAACCCTTCAAGCTTTGGGCACGCCATCAGCCCCTCTTTTGGGCGAAGCCCCAGCGGATATACCCATCGTCCCTGGCGAGCTGGAAAACCTGGTTTCCACCAGCCAGCTAATCAGCTATAGCACCCGAATGGAATACAAGCTGGTGCTGGACTTTTATCGTACCAATATGTTGACCAATGGCTGGTCAATGGTCTCTGAGGAGGGCTTTGGCGAGGATATAACCTACTTTACCTACGAGAAAAACGGCAGGTCCGCCTCACTGACAATGACCAGGAATCCATTGACCAATCAAACACTGGTTGTCATTGCCATCCAATCCCGGTAGCCAGATGCTCGAAGCGTTTTTCCAGCCCAAATCTGTGGCAGTGATTGGCGCATCAGCAAACCCTACCAAGCTGGGTTATGCTGTGGTGCGCAATCTGATCGAGGGCGGCTATGCGCGTCGCGGGCGTATCTATCCAATCAACCTAAGCGGTGGAGAAATCCTGGGCTATCGCGCGTATTCCTCCGTGCTGGACGTGCCTGACGAAATCGAGCTGGTGGTGGTGGTGATCCCTTACCCACAGGTGCCGGAGGCGTTGCGTGCCTGTAGCAAGAAGGGCGTTCGCGCAGCGATTGTGATTAGCGCAGGCTTTCGCGAGGCTGGTATGGAGGGTTTGGAACGCGAGCAGGAGTTGATCGCCATCGCCAGGGAGTATAACATCCGCCTGATCGGGCCGAATTGCCTGGGGGTAATCGATACCTTTACTCCGTTGAACGCTTCATTTGCCGCCGGCACCCCGCCAAGCGGACCGATGGCGTTCATGTCGCAATCCGGCGCGCTGGGAACGGCTGTGCTGGATATCGCCCTGGCAGGTCGTCTGGGTCTTTCAAAATTCGTCAGCCTGGGAAATAAAGCCGACGTAAACGAAATCGACCTGCTGCAAGCCTGGATGGATGACCCTAAAACTAACGTGATCTTGATCTATAGCGAAGGGATGCCCAATGGTCAGGAATTTATCCGCGTGGCGCGCCAGGTCACCCGTTCCAAACCAGTGATTGCCATCAAGTCGGGGGTTACTCAAGCGGGTTCGCGGGCGGTATCTTCCCACACCGGCTCACTGGCAGGCTCGGAGCAAGCCTACCAGGCTGCCTTTCGCCAGGCGGGCATCCTGCGCGCCGAATCGATGCAGGCTTTGTTCGATATGGCGTTGGCAATCGGCTACCAACCTGCGCTGAAAGGCGATCGCATAGCTATTATCACCAATGCCGGAGGTCCGGGCATCCTGGCCACTGACGCGCTGGAGCATGCCGGCATGACGATGGCGCGCTTCAAGCTCGAAACAATCCAGGCGCTGGAACAATATCTGCCGGACGCAGCCAGCGCAGCCAACCCGGTGGACGTGCTCGGCGACGCCCGCGCCGACCGCTACCGTTTTGCTATGGAAACCGTCATTGCCGACCCCAACGTGGACGGATTGCTGGTGCTGTTGACCCCTCAAGCGATGACGGAAATCGAAGCCACCGCCCAGGCAATCGGCGAGCTGGCAGATCATTCGGATAAGCCGATACTGGCGTGCTTCATGGGCGAAGCGCGAGTGGAGCAGGGTATCGCCATCCTCAACCAACACAATGTGCCTAATTATCCCTTCCCGGAGCGGGCGGCAGGCGCCTTGCGGGCGATGGCCGATTATCGTGAAATACAACGACGAGCCGAGCCGTGCTATGCCACATTTGAGGCGGATCAAGAAGCGGTCAAGAGCCTGTTTGCGGCAGTACTGGCCGAGGGCAGGGTCTCAATTGGCGACGCCGAAGCGCGCCAGGTTCTGCAGGCGTATCAAATGAAAATCCCCCAATCCCAGATTGCCAAGACGCCCGAAGAGGCGGAGCAGATTGCCGCCCAAATCGGTTATCCCGTTGTGCTCAAGATCGCCTCGCCAGATATCCTGCATAAAACCGATGTCGGTGGAGTGAAGGTGGGGTTGGAAAACGGCGAAGCAGTGCGAGACGCCTTCGAGCTGATGGTGTATCGAGCGCAGCGCTATCTACCCGAAGCGCGCATCTGGGGTTGCCTGGTGCAGCAGATGGCACCAGCGGGGGGTGTGGAAGTGCTGGTGGGCATGAACCGCGATCCACAGTTCGGCCCGTTGATCACCTTCGGTCTGGGCGGTATCTATGTGGAAACCCTGAAAGATGTCACCTTTCGCGTCGCACCGCTTTCCATTCAAGATGCCGAAAGTATGCTCACCGAGATCCGCGCCCACGCACTGCTGGATGGTGTGCGCGGCAAACCGGCTGTAGATAAAGAAGCGATCGTCGAGGTGCTGCTCCGCGTGTCTCAGCTCGTGCAAGATTTCCCCGAAATCGCCGAATTGGATATCAACCCTTTGATCGTTTATCCCCGCGGTCAAGGCGCAGTTGCGATCGACATGCGCCTGGTGCTGCGCAATAAGGAACTGGAGGCCGTATGAAGTTCAAATCAATTTACGTCACCTCCGTGGAACGGTACTCTGGCAAGACCGCCACGTGCCTGGCATTAGCTCGCCGTTTACAAGCCGATGGACATCGGGTGGGCTATTTAAAGCCAGTTAGCCTGCAACCTTATCGAGTGAGCGGGCGCGTTACCGACGAGGACGCCGCGTTTGTAAAAGAAGTACTTGGGTTGGAGGCGCCAGCCTGGGAGCTATCGCCAGTGGTGATCACGCCGGAGTTCCTGCGCGAACGACTGCGCAACCCTGAAGCAATCAACTTACTGGATAAGGTGATTGCTGCATCGGAACTGGCGGCAACCGGTAAGGACATCCTCTTGTTGGAGGGCGGCGCCAGCCTGCGGGAGGGGTATGTTGCCGGCTTGCCCACCGCCCAGGTGGCAGAAGCGCTGGGCAGTAACGTGTTGGTGGTGGTGAAATATCGGGATGAAGTGCGGGTGATGGATGACATACTGGCAACATACGACCGCCTGCATAACCTGATGTGTGGGTTTATCATCAACCGAGTCCCGGCGGAAGCTAAACAATTTGTGCACGAACTGGTTGTGCCAGCGCTGGAGCGGCAGGGTCTATCCGTCTTTGGGGTTCTGCCAGAGCAACGCGGCCTGGAAGCGCTGACGGTTGGTGAGTTGGTGAACGCACTGGATGCCCAGGTTTTAACGCGCGCGCCGAACTTTCAAGCCTCGGTGGAATCGCTTACTGTAGGGGCTATGACGGTCGAATCGGCGCTTAGCCGTTTTCGCCAGCAGGTAAACAAGGCGGTCATCACCGGAGGCGATCGCACCGATATTCAACTGGCTGCCCTGGAGACTTCTACCACCTGCCTGATCCTCACCGGCAACCTGCATCCAAGCCCTTTGATCATCAAGCAGGCGGAGGAATTCGGCGTAGCCATCCTGCTGGTGCCAAGTAACACCATGGAGACCATCGAAAGGATCGAACGCGTCTTCGGCAAGACACGCCTCGCCCAAACTGATAAACTGCAAAAATTCGAGCGCCTCATGGCCGAGCACGTAGATTACCAGCGTCTGTACCACTGTCTTTCTCTGGAGGATTGAGAACTTGAAAGGGCAGGATGATCAGCGCTGGGGTTACCTGCTCGTCAACCTGGCGACTCTATTTTGGGCTGGCAATATTGCGGTAGGTCGCTCTTTGCGGGAAGCGATAACGCCGTTTGGAATGGTTGCTATCCGCGCCAGCCTCGCAGCGATCATCTACGCCCTGCTGCTGGCAACGCTCTATCGCAACCAGTTACCTGATCGGCAACAAGGCAACCGGCGCCAGTGGCTGCTATACCTGGGAATGGCGATTACAGGCGTATACCTCTACCCGGTGATGATGTACCTGGCGCTGCGCTATACTACCGCCATCCACGCAGCGCTGATCAACGCCACCGGACCGCTGGTGACCATGTTGCTGGCGGCATTATTGCTCAAGGAAGCGATTACCGCACGCCTGATCGTTGGTAGTTTGATATCGTTGCTGGGGGTATGGCTGATCATTAGCCATGGTGACTGGAGTAGTTTGTTCAGCCAGGGTTTTAACCATGGTGATGGCATTCTGCTCGCTATTATTTTCCTGTGGGGCCTGTATTCAGTATGGAGCCGGGTTGCCACCCGCAATCGCTCAAGCTTGTGGGTGACCAGCGCTTCTACCTGGCTGGCGCTGCCTTTGCTGATCCCCAGCGCTGCCTGGGAGTGGCAAAGAACACCCATGACATTTACCCTGCCATTGGCGATTGCCTGTCTTTACATTGGCATCTTCCCAACGGTAATCTCTTTCCTCTGCTGGAACGAGAGCATCCGCAGGTTGGGTCCAAATCGCGCCATGGCTTTCTACAACACCTTGGCGCTTTATGGTTCATTGTTAGGCGTGGTGTTTTTGAGAGAAACGCTGACCTGGGCGCTTGTGCTTGGCGGCGCGTTGGTGGTTGGCGGAGGACTGACTGCTGGGCTTCCTGCAGGTTCGTCAACACCCGCCAAAGCAATTGCCACCGATAAAGACGCTTTTGATTGTTGGTCAGAACAATAAGCCATTGCCGCTAACCCGCAAGCCCATTCGCTGAGATATAATCCTAAGAAGCCATGAACGTATCCGAAGCCATCCGTCTCAAGCGTGCCGTGCGCCAGTTTCGGGATGAACCGTTGCCAAAAGAGGTGATGACCGCCATCCTGAACGCCGGTCGTAGGGCTCAATCCAGCAAAAACACGCAACCCTGGCATTTCATTGCCATCACCGACAAAAGCACCCTGCAAGCGCTGTCCGAATGCGGAACCTGGGCGGGGCACCTGGCAGGTGCAGCACTTGGCGTGGTGCTGCTCAGCGAAAGCCCGGAGGAAAAATTCCAACGGCTTTTCGACCTGGGGCAGACGGCTGCCTATATGCAGCTTGCCGCCTGGGAGCTGGGTGTAGGCTCTTGCCTGGCTACGATATATGATACTGAGAAAGCCCGCCAGTTGTTGGGCTTCCCCGCCCACTTGCACGGGCGAATTGCCATCTCCTTCGGCTATCCACGGGATGAGGCGTTGCTCTCCGCCCCGCCGCGCCAGGGTGGACGTAAAAAGCTGGAAGAAATCGTTCATTGGGAGAAGTGGTAAACCGGCTGGCAACGGCTACACGACAAACGGTTCGTTTGCCATGAAGCATTTCTACCATGACCATTTTGTGCTCCCCTTGCCAGACCGTTGACATTCACTTTCAAGCGATCCGCCCGGCCTGCGAAATGAGCGTCAACCCATCAACGATGAAACCTTTCCATCAGCCTTGCGTAGATGTTACAGGATTGACAATGGGTCTGTTCAAAGGAGGTCAGGTATGGCTGAAACAGGCAAGGTCTTACGTCGCTCGCGCCACAACCGGATGATTGCCGGCATCTGTGGTGGGCTCGCAGAATTCTTTGGCATCAACGCCTTTTGGTTTCGCCTGGCGTTTCTGATCGCCATGATTCCGGGTGGCATTCCCGGGATTTTGATCTATTTGATACTGTGGGTGATTATCCCCAATGAATGACCATCTGGCGCAGAACCTTACCGTCACAGCGGCGGCTGGCTTGCTAGGCAGCCGCCGCCTTTCATGCGCCAGCCGCTTGCCGTGAGACGGCGTATTGCTCCGCCAGGGCAATGCGCCGAGCCAGGGCAGGGTGGGAGTATAAGAAAAACTCAACCCACGGCTCAGGGTCGGCGTCGGCAAGGTTTTGATTGGCGAGGCGGGTCAACGCCGAGGCGTAAGCCCGGCCATTTTCTGTGACGTGCAGGGCATACAGGTCAGCGCGATGTTCCCGCCAGCGTGAGAAGGCATTGCCCAGCGGCAGCGTGAGCAAACCGTAAGCGCCCATCACCAGCGCCAGCAGAGGCATACTGGCAACATCCGCCGGTCCAGAGAGATCTAAATACCTCACCCCCAGGTCTAACCCCAGGGAAGCCAGGTACAATCCAAGCAAAGTCAGGCCGCTCTCGACAATGATTCCAATCGGGATGTCCCGATGCACATGGTGGGCAAGCTCGTGCGCCAGCACAGTTTCGATCTCGTCTGGCGTAAATTCCTTCAATAAAGTGTCACCAAGGATAATCCGGCGGGTATTTCCCAAACCCACCAGGGCGGCATTGGCAGCTTTGGTGCGCCGGCTCAGATCAAATTGATAAACGCCCCGCACGCGGGTACGAGCACGGGATGCCAGGCGCAACAGCCGCTCACACAACTCGGCGTGCTCCTCGCCCAACGGAACAATTTTATAAAAAATCGGCATCAACAACACCGGCGCCAGGTTCGCCAGCAAAACATTAAAAATCAACAGGATCATCGCCACCCAGAGCCACCATCTTTCTGGAGCAACGCGCAATAATGCATAGATGGTTTCCAGCACCAGCCCACCGAAAACGGCGGCTAACGCCAACGACTTCACCCGGTCCAGAACCCAGTCACGGATCGACTGCGTAGATAAGCCAAACCGATGTGGAAGGATAAAGCCGCTGAAATAGGCTAATGGCAGCATCAGGAGCATGTACAACCCACCAAAAACAGCCGCAAAGCTCGCCACCAGCATCCACTCGTTGCCCGTCCGGGCAAGCAGCGCATCTCGCAGGCGTTGCGACCAGCCCAGGATGAGCCAGGCAAACAGATAAAGTGCACCGCTAAGCATATCCAGCAACATCAGGCGTCTTTGCAAACGGGCATACCGTTTTGCCTGCGCCTGGCGCTCGGGATCAAGGGTAATTTCGGACATACTTGGGATTATAACCGCTACAGGTCGTCAATCAGGCGCTCATTGGCGTGGCTGATCAACGATACAACCTCAGAGGCGGTCTCTTCGATGGGCTTGCTGGTGACATCCACCAGTGGCCAATCAGGACGGCGAGCGTATATCTGATAGGCATACTGCGCCTCCTGGTGAATGTAGTCCAGGTCGGCGTATCCGATTAGCGGGGTGCCAATGTGTTCCAGGCGCGCCTTGCGCAGCTCACACAGGCGCTCAGGCCGCACGATCAAGCCGACTACTCTCCGCCGGGGTAGCTCGAATAACTTGGCCGGCGGCTCCACACCCAGCACAATGGGGATGTTGGCCACCCGCCAGCCGCGGTAAGCCAGGTAGATGCTCAAAGGGGTCTTGGAGGTGCGAGAGACACCCACCAGCCGCGGTAAGCCAGGTAGATGCTCAAAGGGGTCTTGGAGGTGCGAGAGACACCCACCAGGACGATCTCAGCCCGCTCCAAATCGTCGATATTGCGGCCATCATCATGGCGTACGGTGAAGTCAATCGCCTCAATTCGTTGTAAATACGCCGAATCGAAGGGCTGAAAGAGCCCCGGCTGGGAACGCGGTTGCACCGCCAGCAACTCCGACAGGCGTGCCAGCAATGGACCCATCAAATCAATCGTAGTCACGTCAAGAGATCGCCCCATGGTGAGCATCTCATGGCGCATTTCTTCAGAAACCAACGTATGAACGATAAATCCACCCGCCTGGGCGGCTTCCTGCACAACCGCGCGCACCTGTGCCAGCGTACGGACGCTGCCAATGCGACGGATGCGAACCAGTGAGTCGTCAAACTGGGTCAGCGCCGCCCGCATAACCCCCTCAGCAGTTTGGCCCGAACCATCCGATACGGCAAAGATTTGATACATAGCCTGCCTCCAATCCATTCACGCTCAGGCAAGTTCAATCTGCAGAAGAACCGCTCTCGATGATCGTTTCAGCCGCTGGAGAGACCGGCGCAGGCGCATCGCGGCAAAGAAGGTGCATGAACACCGGGCGACTGCGCACCCAGAGCCAGATTGTCTGCAAGGACATGCTCAGCGCCATGGCTGCCACCGCCACATAGAGCCCGGTCAATCGGCCATAAAGGACGCCAAGGCTTAGAAAAATGGCGCTGCTTGCCAGGTAGATTACGACCGACTCGCTGACTCCGCGCGTTCTGCGCCCATGCAGCAGCGCTCCTTGATACCAGCTCTGCAAAACCGCCAGCAACGGCAGCGGCAAGGCAAGCCAGACGCTGGTTCTGGCAAGTTGCAGTAGGTGAGGTGAAAGCGCCGACACACGCTCGAACCACAAGCCAGCCAACGGAGTAGCAGCAGTGAGCAACAGCGCCAGCGTACTTAAAGCGCCCAACCAGGCGGCAAAATGGCGCAGGCGGGCAGTAGAGCGCGGGTGATCCAGCAATGCTACCACGACCTCGTTATAAGCCATACCAGGACTGCGAAACATGAACACCAAACCTGAGATGACCGGCCAGGCTGCCAATGAAGCAAGCGCCTGCGGCATACGGCTGAGGGCGGCGCTGCCAATCGGTTGGGCAAGCAGCGAAATCAACGAGGTCAGCGCGAGGGGAATGTAGAAATCGAAGAATTGGCGCCAGCGCAGCGGTGGATCAACCGGTGGGGCGACGGAGACATGGTTTTTCACCACCGGGCGCACAACCACGCCGGAGTACAACGCCTCGCTGATTACACCAGCCGAAACCGCCCCCGCTCCTACCACAATCCCTGGGATGTTGCCCAGCCAGTATCGCAGCAACAACACCAGCATATCCGCTGTCAGGCGAATCACCGTGCCCACGCCAACCGCATTGGAATAACCGAAACGAATGAGAACGCCTTGATTGAATCGCCGGTAGGCAATCGCCCACGTCCAGGGTGTCATAATAATCAGGCCCAGACGGGCTGGCGCAATAATCTCCTGCGGAACACCGAGGATACCCTCGACAACCAGGGAATAGAGCGGAGTCAATGCCACCAACAAGTGCAGAGCAGTCAGAATGGCGCTGGTAGTCATCATGAAGCGGCGAATCAACCGGTAGGATTGCCAGTCTTTGCTCAGGGCGGTGGATGCACCCAGGAGCATGATGATCGGCGCTTCGATGATCAACGCCAGTGGGAAGACCACTCCTCCGTAGGCTGCCAGATTGACTTCTGGATGCGGCAAGCGAGCAACAACCGCCGTCAGGGCGGGCAGTTCGGCGCCCATCAGCAGCCAGCTGGCAGCCAGTGGCCACCAGGTCCTGAATATATGATGATAAGACAGCTTCATTTGTTAGATGTCCTCTATGCAAGACAGAGCGATCGCCCGTACTCTGAGAGCCTGTCCACAAACCCAGAAGAGGGATTTGGGGTGAGCTGGGGAGTATAGCCCTCCAGCACACCCCCTATCCCTTCACTCGACGGTGGAAAATCGCTCTTGTGGGATTGTGATAAAGTATAGCACTACAGAAGCGGTTAGAGATCAGATGAGTTAAAATACTCCCTTGAGTTGAACCCGCTTGGATACCTGCTGCAAGGGCTGATGCTTGGCATCAGCGCCGCAAGCTCGCCGGGGCCTTTTCAGGCTTTTCTAATCAATCAATCGCTCATCGGGGGCTTCCGACGCAGCGCATTGGTGGCTTTTGCCCCATTGCTCGCCGACATTCCGATTGTTTTAGCCATCCTGCTATTGCTCGAGCGCTTTCCACCCGGATGGATCCGCTGGATCAACCTCGCAGGAGGACTCTGGCTACTTTACCTGGCCTGGAAACTTTGGCTGGCATGGCGCTCCGCGCCGTCGAACGCCAACGCCCCGAATAATTCCCATAATAAATCTTCAGGCGTAGTCCGACAAGCCGATCAGAGCGGGTGGGCAAGCGGCCTGTCGCGCGGCATTCTGATGAACGCGCTCAGCCCCGGACCGTACACCTTCTGGTCTCTGGTGAATGGCCCAATCCTGTTATCTGCGCTGCGCCAGGCATGGGAGCTGGGAATCGCCTTTCTTGTTGGTTTTTATGGAGCGCTGACGTTGGGTTTTTTAGGCATAGCTGCCCTGTCTCACCAGGCACGCCGCCTGGGGCCACAAACGACGCGTTTGCTCT
>FWPU01005307.1_pt1 | contig 28287 bp, 21 predicted proteins | sample 2228361 | NCBI WGS metagenome assembly FWPU01 (sample SAMEA103939777, study PRJEB20133) | metagenome
TATTAGAACCTCTTTTTCTTAAAAAGGTTGATTTTTTATCGAATGAAACAAAAAGAGGAACGGAGAAATTAAAAAATCTTTACAAAAAATATGCAGAAAAATTTTTCTATCAACCATATGGTATAGATGAAAATTTTATATTGGACTGTAAGATTAAACTTAAGTCGTTTGAAGAAAAGGAAAATATAATCTTGACAGTAGGAAGAATTGGTCATCCACAGAAAAACAACGAATTATTACTCAATGCCATTAAAAATATTGACTTAAAAGACTGGAAAGTAATTCTTGGGGGGAAAATTAAGAAAGATTTTGAACCATTTATTGAACAGTATTTTGAAAGAAATCCTCATTTGAAAGAAAAAGTTTTATTTACAGGTCATATAACAGATAGATTACAACTTTATGAATTATACAATAGGTCAAAAATATTTTGTATGACGTCTAACTTTGAAAGTTTCGGGATAGTTATGGTAGAAGCTGGGTATTTTGGTGATTACATTCTCACAAGTAATGTAGTCAGTGCAATGGATATTACAAATAACTGTAATTGTGGTGATATATTTGAAATAGGCAATCAAAAAGAGCTTGAAAGAAAACTTCAAGATTTAATAGATAATCCAGAAAAAATAAAAGAAAACATCCAAAAAATTCATTCATATATAAGAAAAATTTTTATCTGGTCAAATATAATAGATAACTTATATAAATTAATAGAAAAGAAGGAAAAGAAATGAACCAACCTTATATTGCAATAATTTTAGTAAATTACAATAGCGCCCCTCTCCTGATTGAATGTCTTGAAAGTTTATACAGATTGAATTATAAAAATTTTCAGGTTATAATTGCTGAAAACAGTGAACAGAACCAAGAAAAAGAGATAGAAACAATAAAAAAATGGAGTTTTAATGAATATGAATTTACTCCAAATCAAACTTTTAGCTTTATTTTTGATTCAATTATCCAAAAACCAAAAATATTAGTTTTTGAAGAGGAAGATAGATTTAGAAAAATAAATGATAGAAATTCACTCGTGATAATTAAATCAAAAGAAAATTTAGGTTTTGCAAATGGATGTAACAAGGCTTTAGATTTTGTTGAGGCCCAGGAAGGTTTTGAATATGTATGGATGTTAAATACTGATACAATAGTTCATAAAGATGCTTTAATAACACTTTTAGAAAAATTTGATAACTCAAATATAATTGCTGTAGGATCAAAACTAAAGTATTATGATTATCCTGATAAAATTAATCTTATTGGTGGTAAGTTTATGCCTGATATTTTAAAAATGGGGTATATTCCTATTGGTTATCTTGAATTGGATGAAGGACAATACGATAGAGATGTTGATATTGATACTCCTCCAATGGCAAGCTGCCTTACAAAACTTGAATTTATAAAAAACATTGGAAGAATGAATGATGATTTTTTTCTTTATAGTGAAGATGTTGAATGGTTTGAAAGAATGAAAAGAGCAGGTTATTCTTTCGCCTATCAATATAAAAGTATCGTTTATCATAAAGAAAGTGCAATAACTAAAACAATCCGAAAGAGTTCTTTATACTACTACATCAGGAATAAAATAATTTTTTATAATCAATATTTTCCAGCATTAAAATTTAAATTTGGTTTATTCTTTTCGATTTTAAGAGATTTATTCGGAAATATAAAAAGAGGATATTTTAAGAATATTCCAGTAATTTTTAAGGGTATAATTGATGGCATAAATCTAAAAACAGGAAAGTTAAAACAAAATCTATAAAAATTCTAAAATTTCTTTATAGAAATTTTCTCTAAATTTATCCATAGTAAATTGTTTTGCTTTTTTTATAGCATTATTTGATATCTTTTCTTTTAAATTTTGATTTCCTTTAATCAACTTGATTATTTCCCTTGCTTTTTTATAGTCAAATGGTCTTATTAAAAAGCCATCTAAACCATCTTCAATAAGTTCTGGAAAAGCTCCACTATTAAAGGCTATTACAATTTTACCATAAGACATCATTTCAGGTAATGCTAAACCAAAAGCTTCCCCGATAGAAGGAAAAACAAATATATCTCCATAAGTTGCAGCTTCTTTTGGGGTTAACCAACCCAAATCTTTTTTCTCTGGAATAATTACTGGTTTAGTACACCCCTTATTACTCCCAATATATCTAACATCTACACCTAATCTCTCAAGAAATAATGGATTTTTATAAGATTCATATCTACCAAAGAACAGGACAAAATCATATTTTGCAAAAACTCTCTCAAAGTGAGAATCTATGGCATAATAAACTACCTTGATAGGAATTTTTTTGCTAAAAAGTTTATACATAATATCCATTTCAAAACTTTTCTTTACATATTTACTTACAGTTATTATTTTAGTTATATTCTGAATAGAAATAAAATCTTTTATAGTAACAAAAAGATTTTTTCTTAATAGATGTTCCTTAGAATTCATATGCCATATCATTGTAACATTTTTAATTTTTGTAGAAATTGGCAATGCTAATTGTTGTATTCCTTCTCTTGAATCAAAAATTACAATATCATTTTCATTGATAAGGTCAAGATTAAAATCCTTAAAACTATTATCATATGCTTTATAATTTCTATTTTCAAAAGTTTTCCAGCCTTTATGAATATGATGAATTAAATTTTTTGACTCAAAATCTTTCCATATTTCAGTTGCATATGAAGAATAATGCAAATTGATTTCTAATGGAGGATTTTTAAGTAGTAATTTTGATACCTTTGTTCCTCCACCGATTGCATTCTCTGTACCAGAAAAAATGTAATGTAATGTTTTTTTAACCATAACTAAAGTTAATTATAACTGATTTTTTGAAAAGACTCAAAAATTTATTTTTAAGGAAAGAGTTAGATGAAAATTTTCTGTTACTGAAATTAATTTTAAGAAGTTTTCTATCTATATGATTCTTATTAAACAAACTTTTCTATTTAAAGTAATTATTTCTATTGTTCCGAAAATAAACTGGAGGTTATTATGAAGACAAACTGGTCGGTTATTTCAAAGCTTTTCAGAAAAAATCCAGATAAGGCGCTGCAATTAGCACAGGCTTTTTTAAGTGTTGAAAAAGCAAGGGAAATAGATTATAAAAATCCGAATGGTAAAAGTAATGAGCTTCCACTTATTACTTTCAAGATTACGCCTTTGTGTAACTTGAGATGTGTCATGTGTGGTCAAAGGGGGGTGACTGGGACTCTCAAGCCCGATAAAGCAGCATCTGAGGTTGGCAAAATAGTTCCAATGGAAAGGTATATGGAATTAACTGATGAAGTGGCTCATAAAACTCAGGTATTTTACATCTGGGGTGGAGAGCCTTTTTTATACCCTGATTTTATGGATCTTGCTTCATATATGGCAAAAAGGATACCTATTTTTACGGTTAATACAAATGGAACACTTCTGGCGAAATATGCAAGAAGAGTTGTTGAGGATCAATGGAGTGGTTTTTTTATTTCACTTGATGGATTCAGGGATATTAACGATGCAATAAGGGGGGAAGGTTCTTATGATAAGGTTATGGCTGGGATTGAAGCGATTAAGAGAGAAAAGAAATTACAAAAATCTGTTTTGCCTCATATAGGTATTGTTACTACAGTGAATAAACTTAACTATATGTATCTTGACAAACTTGTTGAGGCAACAAAAGATATAGGTTTATCGTGGCATATAATTAATCTTGGTACTTATACAACCGAAGAAATTGGAAGAAAGGAAGAGGAGTTATTCCAGAAAGAGTTTGGCGTTGAGGCGTATTACTGGCGTGGTTTTGCAAATGGATATAATCAGGGAATAGATGGAGAAAAATTCGCAGAAATTCTTGATAGAATACACAATATGGATGTTGATCATCCTGTGATAACAGTTCCAGTAATCAGACCGTCGAAAATAGGTATTTACCACTCAGAACTTGAAATTCTTGTAAGAAATCGCTGTATTGCCCCATGGTATTCAGTAGATATTAACTATAATGGAGATGTACACTTCTGTGCAGATTACCCACACTACATTATTGGAAATATAATGAAGGAAAATTTGTTTGATATTTACAATAACGAAAGGGCAATAAAGTTCAGGCAGGTTTTAAGAAATTCTCCGAATAGAATATTTCCAGCCTGTACGAGATGTTATCAACTAATGCTTTGTGGGCATAGAATAAAGGGTTTTTAGGTATTTGTAAGGTTTTCAATTTGATGTTTCATTAGGCTTGCAATTAGAGTTTTTGGAAAAATTTTTACAAAAACTGATAGTATCTTATTAATAATACCGGGTATAACGACAGCTTTCTTTTTTCTCAAGGCTTTTATACCAATTCTTGCCACCTTGCTTGCTTCCATACCGATTGTCTGCGAAAACTTTTTATATCTTTCGCTTGTAATTTTAGCGTTTACATCAAATTGAGTTTTTACATAACCCGGCAGAAGACAACTAACATTTATCCCTTTGTTTCTTAATTCGCTTCTTAAGGATATTGAAAGGCTTAGTACATAGCTTTTTGTGGCTGAATATATTGCGAAGTATGGTAGTGGCATTAAGGCAACCATTGATGCAACGTTTAGTATACTTCCGTTGCCTCTTTCAGCCATATCTTTGCCAAAAAGGTTGCATAACTTTGTGAGTGTGAGGATGTTTAAGTTTATAAGATTTTCAATTTCGCCGGGAGAATTTTCAACAACCTTTCCATAAAGACCGACACCTGCGTTGTTTATCAATATATCTACATTTAGATTATTCTTTTTGCACCTGTTATACAAGATTTCCGCAGAATCAGACCTTGAAAGATCTAAAGGAATGATAGTTATTTCAATTTCATTTTTTTCAAGTTCATCTTTTACCTTAATTAATTTTTCTTCGCTTCTGCTAACCAGTATAAGATTATAACCTGTTTCTGCAAGAATTCTTGCAAATTCATATCCGATGCCATATGAGGCACCGGTTATTAAAGCGGTAAGTTTTTCATTTTTCATATCAACTCCTACAATTCTGACATAAATTTTGCTCCACATTTATAGCAGACAGCTAAAAGTTTTTTTCTTCGATATTCTCTAAAGATTTCGGCTTTTTTGCTATTCCATACCTCTCTTATTGAAGATTCCTTTGCGTTCCCGATGGAATAATCCGGAAAATCCACGCAGAAGTTTGCAGTGCCATCAGGTTGAATATCAATAAGTTTTTCAACATTCGTGCACTCTCTTTTAATAACAATAGATTTATACTCTTCAAACCATTTTTTGTATTCTTCTAAACTCATGAGCATATAAGGAAAATTTTTAATTTCACCAAGTTTGGTGATATATCTTTCATATTGCATTTTAAACTCTTCAAAGTTTATTCCAGATTCATTATGATGAAAGCCACGCCATGAAAACGCATTACAACCAAATTGTAACATTTCCGCTTCATATTCTTTTCCAATTTTACCCGGCACATAATAGTAAGGGTTAATACAGATTGAGTTTATACCAAGTTCTCTTGCAACATCAGGCATTTCACCAAGTCCTTTATAAGAATATGGGCTTATTGTAAATGCAATCGATTTGCTGATTTGAATATTGGATTTTTCCTCTTCCTTTCTTAACAAGAGTACATTTTCTTTGATTTTTCTGAAACAACCATCAATTCCTCTCACTTTATCGTGAATCTTTTCAGGCCCATCTACTGAGATGGTGAGATGTATCTTTTGAATTTTTACAATATCTTTAACGTATTTTCCAAATATTGTGCCATTTGTATCAATTGAAATAAAGATACCTTTACTGTTAATATAATACAGTAATTCCAGGATGTCAGGGAATAAGAATGGTTCCCCGCCTCTTAAAAGAACTGATTGGATTTTATGGTCTGATATTTCATCTGTTAATCTTTTCCAGTCAGTAAGTTCCATTTCTTTCTTAATTTTTTTTGGATTATTAGAAATGTAACCATTGTTGCTCCATTGCCCGCACATTTTACAACGAAGATTACATCTGTTTGTGATGGTAAAAGAGATGTGTGTAGGAAAATCAGGGGTTTTATACATTTTAATCTCCAGAATTAATTTAGGCTAACACAGTTTTTAATAATAATCAAGAAACTACAATTTAAAATATAAAAACAAAATTTTTCTTGCTTTTATTCTGTTTTTGATTTAAAATTTAAGTTAGCGTTATCATTTGAGGGGGAGAGATGAAGAAAATAATATTTTTCTTTTTTGTTTTTACCTTTCTGGTTACCTGTTCTTCTGTTAAAAAAGGGGATGTTGTAGAGAAATCAGCACCACCCAGAAAGGTTGTAAACTCTGGCATAAAAGGTAGCTATCCTGAAAGTTCCGTTGTTGCTAAATATGGCAAACTTCAGGTAATAGGCACAAAGCTTTGTGATAGCAAGGGCAATCCTGTTCAACTTATGGGAATGAGTACTCACGATATAACTACAAGCTATGCTTATATTACCCCCCAAACAATAAGTTATCTGGCAAAGATATGGAAGATAGATATTTTAAGAATTGCTATGTATTATGATAATGAGAAGTATGCTAGTAATCCAGAAGAAGTTAAGTCAAGAGTTAGAGATATAGTGGATATATGTGAGTCAAATGGGATTTATGTGATTATTGACTGGCATACACTTTCCGATAAAAATCCACTTAAACATAAGGAGAAGGCAAAGGAATTTTTTAGTGAAATGTCATACATTTATGGAGAAAAGGATCATGTAATTTATGAAATATGCAATGAGCCAAATGGTGATGATGTTCGCTGGGGTAATGCAGTTAAACCCTATGCTATGGAAATAATTCCTTTGATCAGAAAGCACGATGATGATGCTGTCATACTTGTTGGGACATCTACGTGGTCACAAGATGTAGAAGAACCCGCTGCTGATCCTTTACCCTTCTCCAATGTGATGTATGTATTTCACTTTTATGCAAACAGCCACAAGCAGGAATTGAGAGATAGAGTTGAAGCTGTGGCTGATAAAATTCCACTTTTCTGTTCAGAATGGGGAACAACTGGAAATACTGGCTTAAGTGGTTTTAATCCTGAAGAGTCAACAAAGTGGCTGAAACTCCTGGAGAAGTATAAAATAAGCTGGTGTAACTGGGCATTTTGGGCAGCAGCTGATGATTGTGCTGCTATAAGAATTTTTAAATTAAAAGCTGGGTCACTCGAAAGTGGAGAGATTACTGAGGATATGCTATCTAAATCTGGTAGATTTGTGAAGGATTGGATTATCAGTAGAAAGTAAAGATGTTTTGGTTTTTTCAGAGATTCAATAAAATTTAAGTGATACATTATGTTCCTTTTTATCCTGAAAAACTCGTAGGATATTATTTTCTATAATTTTTCCATCCAGAAGAAGTTCATATTTGCTATCTTTAATTCTATAAAATCCTTCAGGCTTTTCGATTTTGATTTTGTAAGTCGTATTTCCCAAATTGAGTTTATAAAATACTTCGCTTTCCTCAAGTTTGAGTATGGGATCAAAGTAAATCTTTCCCATTTTTAGATCAATTCCAAATGCAAAAATAAGATTTAAATTCAACCAAGTAGCAGTTCCAGAAAGAAGAGGTCCAACATGTTCACCAGTTTCTGAATTAATATACTGGGTACAGAATCTTGAATTACCAGCTGTTATATATGGATTAATCATAGTTTTATATGGAAGAACTATATCAATCATCCAGTAAGCCAGTTTAGTTAATCGTTCAGCCAATCCTTTATCATTTACAGTTTTTGCAGCCTTAAACATTGAATAAGCCATCATCATAGAAGCATGTTTAAAAACCGCACAATTTTCTCTATCTCCAGGAAAATATTCGCCTGTAGCGACATTCTTCTCAATTTTATTTAATGCCGAGAGAGTCATTAATTTAAAACCAAACCTTGTTTTTAATGCTTTTTCAAGAGTTTCAGTCATTTTTGCAATCTGTCCCTCTGTTGCCACATCTGCAATAATCGGCCAACTATATGAGTTAATAAAATATGAATCCCTTAAATCCGGTTCAAGTCCTAAATTATCTCCTTTTGCACCTATGTAGTGAGGTCCATTAGGGAATCTATTCAACAACACCCTTGCAAAGTAATCGTCTTTCCACGCAAATTTTTGTATTTTATCATAAATATCTTTTGAAAGTTTTTTCATTGAATTAGAAGTTTCATAATTATTCATAAGTTCTGAAAGTTCAGCGTATTCATCAATAGCAAGTTTAAGTAAACAGGCATTCATTACACTTTCAGAAAAATCGTTTTTATCATCAAAACAAATATTTTTATTTTTTAATTCTTCAACTCTTTTTAAATAATACTTTTCTTTTTCAATCCCATCAATAGTATTTCTATCTATTCTCAAACAATCATTCCAATCAGTTCTATCAAGTAGTGGCAGTCCATGTTTTCCTGTAGATATATAAGCTGAATAATGAATTATAGATTCAATAGTTTTATAAATTGGTCTTTTTATTCCTTTCTCCTTATCAGCCACTTCTGTTTCTTCCATAAGAAAATCTACATCTCCTGTTAGATTAATATATCTATACACAGCCTGAATAAACCAGAGCCCATCATCAGACCATCTCCCGGGTTCCTTACCAACCCAGAAAAAGTTATGATAAGCATATCCAAGTTCAAAAACCTTTGATGCCCATTCTTTAAGTAATTTTTTCACAAATTCCTTTTTACCCATTGCTACAAAATAATACATTGAGGCATATAAATCCTGTATTTCTCTAAAACCAATCTCTCTATAACCTTTCTGAGTTTGACAGAAAGATCTTGAAACAAATGTTTGATATAGAATTTGAAATGGTAAGTTTTTATTAAAATAAATATTAAAATCATTTTCAGATGATTGGATGTTAAAAAATAAAGAATATTTCTTATAAAATTCTCTATTTTCATTTAAGGCTTTTTCTATAGAGTCTTTTTCTTTAAACTTGTCAATTAATGCTTTAACTTCATTGACATAAGAATTCTCTGAATAATCAGGATTGGCCTTTTCGGATACTACTCCTGTAAACGTATCAATTATAGCCTTTTCATTTTCTTTAACAAAAAAATATCCTCCAAGTGCAAAAAATCCAGGTCCCTTTCTATTAATTTTATTCTGTAAAAAAGAAATGCCTTCGGGATTTTCCAGGTTTCCATTTCCTACAAATTCATTGTAATTGGAGCAAAATTCTCTGGCAAAAGTAGTTTCTTCTTTTGTTCGTATAATCAAAGTGTGAAATCTTTTATCATTTTTTCTATTTGCCGGGTAATAATCATCCCCAATAGCCATAATGTAATCTTTTTCTTTTAATATGCAGGATTGCATTATAATGTTTAAGTAAAGGACATCCTCCATCTGAGCATGTGGAGCACTTGAACCAAACATACCGATGGTAACTATTTTTAGTTTACGTTTCTTATTTGTTTTGTTATAAATTTCTATCCTTTGAACTTCAGTAGCTAAAGGGAGTCCCTCGTATTGAGGGAGAAGGAATATTTTGCGTGTGATTTCCAGCCCACATTTTGTGTTAACGACAATTGTTGTGAGATTCTGTGAATGAATACAATAACCAGATTTAAAGTTTGGGTCATTAACATTACCAGAATAAAAAATCTTCTTCCCATCTTCTACAAGATAAAACTGCCTGTTGGCAGGAAATCCATTTTCTTCCTGACGAAGATCCCATCTTGTTGCAAGAACCTGAAAATCAGCGTGCGAACGAAAACTCCCACGTCCAAGACCATCAACTACACTTTTAGGAGTAGTCTGAAGTGGATAATCAAACTCAATGCGATTTCCAAGAAGAAGATTTACAAAGAAATGTGGACCGGGAGAGATAGTTTTTAGATTAAACACATGCTCACCCTCTGAATTAATTTTTCCCGGAAGTTCCTTAATTTTCTTGATAATTTTTTCAATTTTCTTTTTTACATCAAGCTCTAAATTGGCTGATAAAATCTCTCCATCTTTATTTATATAGAGAGAAATAGAAAGATTACTATCAACTTTAATTAAAACTGAATTTTTATCTTCTATAAGGCTAACTAAATAATTTGCAATCTTTTTTTCTTTAAATAATTCCAATAATACTGGTGCAAAAAATGGTAACCCAGAAACACCTATCACGTTTTCAAAGGAAGAGTTGCAGTAAGTTGCATCACAAATGTCATCTTTTTCTAAAAGATTGAAAAACCTTTCCTTTAATGTTTTTACCGAACTGTGATCTGTATTTCTCGCTTTTATTTCATTTATCATATTACCCCCATTAATTTGGAGATTTTATTCATAAACTTCAAACTCAGTTAACGAAATAGGCGTTTTTTCATCAGTAAAAAGCCTGACGAATCTGGCTTTCACTTTTTCTAAAAGTACTACATGAGTTCCACCTGAGATATTCTCAATTTTATATGCCTCTACCCATTTTTTACCATCAATTGAAACCTGAAGTATTGCAGATAAGGGATAACTTTTGCCCCATTTTAAAGTTACACTACCAATATTTTTTTTTCTACCCAGATCAACATAAATCCATTGGGGATTAATATTATTATCTGAAATCCATTCCGTTTCATCATTCCCATCAAATGCATAAAAAGGTTTATTTTTTTCTGTCAAGCTTCCAGAAGCAAAGTTTTTTTTATTTAATGCTAAATTTTTCCCTTTATTTTTAAAAGTTCTTGATACATATATTTTTTCCATTTTCATCAATTTTTTTATACCCTCATCATTATATACCACATTGTACTTTTTTTTCATTTCCTCATTCCAGCTTCTGATAAAATCATGCCATTTTTCTTCTGTTACGACATTATAAATCTCTTCCTTTACATCATTAAAACTTAATTGTATCTTTTTTCCATTTTCTTCTTTTATTGCAAGATCTTTATTTTTTTCATAATACTCTCTTACAATTTTTGGTGTTATAGTTGGTAAAATTTCTTTTTTAAATTGTTTTCTCATCCTTTCTCTAAAATTTTCTAATGCTATCTCTTTTAATATAGATTCATCTATACTATCTTTTTTTATAGGCTTATCAAGTTTTTTAATTTTTGCTTTTTCAACACAGATTAAAAGATCTTTTGAATTCTGTAAACTTTCTTGAAAATACCTTATTGCAATACTATTTGTAAAATCAGGATCAAAAAGATGTATAATTTCTCTTAACTCTCTCCAGCTATATGGTTTATTGAAAACTTTAAATAAGATAACTTCATCAGGTAATTTTTTTAATGAATAGTTACTATTCCCTACTTTTATTAAATTGTTTTTTCCATCAATAAAGTATAACTCCTCTATGTTCTGCCTTTTGAAATCTTCAACATATTTTTCTTCCAGTTCTCTTATATTATGAGAAGTTTGATACTTTTTTAATTTATTTTTCATTTCTTTAATTAAAATTTTATTACCCCTTGAAAATAGATCCATGTAATATTTTTTTTGATATAATAGTTCATACTTTTTTTTAAAGTCTTTGCTATTTGTCAATCCGTGTTCAATCTCTTCAATTACAGCAATCTCTTTTGATAGGTAATTTGCGAATAGAGAATTTTTATGATAGAGAATGTCATTTGTGATTGTTCTATGTCTTCGAGCAGTGAGTAAAAAATCCTCTTTTACATCTTTTAGCTTTAATACGTACTCTTTTCCTTTGTATGTAAATTCAATCAGTTTTTTGTTATCGTTTGAACAGCTTAAAAGAGAGATAAATACCACCATCAATTCTGTAAGAAAGAGAAATTTATTTCTTTTCATAAAAATATTCCCCAAAATTATAACCGAGGCTTGTAATACAATCAACTTATCTACTTAATTAAAAAAAGAAGGGGATGTTATCCCCTTCTTTTTTTTAATGCACCTCAAGTACTAATATTTATTGATTGTAAATGTCTTAAGATTTGCTGCTCCACTTTTTCCAATGATATAAATTGAGTGTCTACCTTTTGCTTTGTTAGGATCCATACCTGCCCCGGTCCACTTATAAGTATTCCAGCCACCTGTTGAACTATAATTTACAGTAGCGATTACAGTTCCAGAAGTACTATCAAGCCTCACTTCAAAACTACCATTTAGAGTAGTAGCATATTCAACGCTAAAATTATTGTAACCAGTTCGTAAATCAATATTATCAAACCTTATCCAGTCTCCTGGATCAAAGCTACCAACTCCACCTTCCCATTTAGTTATACTGCCACCACTTGCATTAAACTGCCATGCATTAAGTGTTATTCTTGGTAGCGAACCACTGCTTGAACTACTTGAGCTACTGCTACTTGAACTGCTGCTAATAGGAGTATAACTGAAGTTTTTGTAAGTGGTTCTATAAGGACCATTGTAACTAAATGGGCCAAGCCAGTCGTTTACACTACCATCGTGATTCCATACATTCATCATAACCTGCATATTATTATCGGGAAGGGTGCTTGGACTTCCATAAACTGTTGTTCCACCATACTTAATGTAGTTTGGTGCCCACTCAATTGTGGTATCACCATTTCCCATATACTCATGTCCTCCTCTTCCATCTTTGTAGTAATTGTACTGCCAGCCTTTTGTACCAATCTTTTCTACATCAATTTCATCCCATGTGGGATTACCAGTATAAAGGAAGAAGGATTGAACGGTTCCACTTGCTGTAAATGTTGACATTTGAACCCTAAAAATACCATAGGTAAAAACATCCTTACTTCGATATTCACCGCCAGAATAAGGTCTACCATTGTAAGATGTGTTGTTCAAAGTAATTGTCATACCGCTTGAACTGAATGTGATATTATTCGGGTTCCAGGCACAACCAAACGGTGAACCATTATTCCAGTTGGCTTTTTCCCACCTGCTGGAATTAAAGGATGTGAGAGGATCACTTATAGCGTAGTTAATAACTTTAGGAACATACGTCCCAAGGTTTTCTTCTGAAGAACTCATAGGTAGGTTTAGCGAACAACTCAAAAGAAAACCTAACACTGCAACAAGGGTAAAAACCCTTACATGTCTCTTAGACATAGACACCTCCTTTTATAAAATTTGGAGCATTTTGCCCCGGAACTTCTTCTTTCAGTATAGTTTCAGTATAAAAGGTGTTTTTATTTAAGAAAAGCTCCGAAAAGATGTGTTTTTAAATTGTGTTTGACATTGATTATAGGCATTTTTGAGTGATTTTACTAAAGGAAATAGTACAAAAAGTATGAGTGCCAAATAAATTTTGAGACTCTGGAGATAGAAATTCAGCTGTGATTATGTTTATAATTTTTCGAACTAGGAACGATCAAGTTTTGATAAAAGATATGAATAATAATCCGAATAACCTACTTTATATTTTTCTAAAACTTCAAGCAGTTCTGATTTGTTATTTACTCCTACCTTTGAATATATCTGGCTTATATGTCCTTTTACTGTGCTTTCTGCTATAAATAAACGTGCTGCAATATCTTTAATTCTATAGCTTTGAAGCATTAAAAGAATTATCTCCTTTTCTCTATCAGTTATATTGAACTTTTCAAAAAAATCTTCTTTTGGCATTATAAAAGAAGAGCGAAGTAATTCAAGGTTAAAAGCATTAATTCTTACTCCATTTTTTTCTTTTCCTATAGGTATCATTTTTGCTATAATTGGTTTTTCAACCCCTCTTCGGGAAATAAAAGTATATTCATAAAATGAAAGCCCCTCCTTTTTATCCAATACACTGAAAATATCCTTTCTAAACCTCTCTCTATCCTTATCCTGAACATTCTGAAGTATATTACCTAAATCTTTTTCATTTGTTTCAAGAAATTCAAGACCAGCCTGATTAATAAAAGAAATTCTTCCATTGAGGTCAATATCTATAATAATAGTAGGCAATAACAAAGCCATCTCTTTAAATCTTAGTTCACTTTTCCTGACCTCTTCTAAAATTTTTTGTAACTCTTTAGCTGTCTTTTCTCTTTCCTCAAATAATCTAATTGAAAAAATCGCACTACTTATCTGTTCTCTTAAAAACTCAAAAACTATGGGTTGTAGTTTGGGATCGTTAAAGGCGACGTAACCGAAATGTTTATCTCTATTGCATAAAGACATAAGAATATAAACTCTTCCTTTTTTATCATTAAGAATCATCTCTGGAAGAATTTCGTTTGACTCGATTTCTATTCCTTCTATCTCTTTAATTACTTTATTATGATAGGGAAGAGCAATATTGACCTTCTCTTTTTTTAACGAGTAACTATCAGAAAATAAACAAAGATAAAACTCTTCCAGATTTAAGAGTTTTAATTCTTCTGCAATAGCGTCAAAAAATGCTTTTTCTGAAAAGACAGAGTTGATTTTTTTTACTGTACGGCGGAGATGGTAAAGTAATCCAAATAACTCCTGTGAATACAAAAACTCTTTTTTTTCTATCCATTTTGAGATTATTATCTCACCTTTTTGAATTAAATCAATTGCATAAGAAAGAAGAGATGTTTTGTTTTCAAGTCTTTTATAGGTGTACTCTCTCAATATTAGCAATGTGGTTTGCCAGATTTCACCAAAATATTGGAAATAGAGGCTTCTTTCGAGTGCAAAATTTAATTCTTTGCTAAAGAAGTCATTTTCCGGGATATTGGTTAAATCAAAGGAAAAAGCATCAAGAATGTTTTGTAACAGGTATGAAAACAAAGGTGTTTCATTTTGCTTTAAATCGACAGTTTCACAAATAATTTTTGATAAAAGTAAACTATCAATTATAGTTTTTTTTTCGGAAATATAACTATCATCAGAATCAAATGAGATATTTATAAATCTATTGTGGTTTGCGTCAAAACAGCCACAGGATTCTCTTATGATAAACTTTCCTTTTAGATAAACTTCATTTTCCACCTCTTTTCCTTTTATCATATCATGTATAACTTTACAGGCAACATATGCTTGTTCATAAATCGGGCAACGTACAGTTGTTAAAGAGGGTGTAATATCTCTTGATTCTACAATATCATCAAAACCAGTCACATGAATTTTATTAAATGGGTCATTATTTTTTTCTAAACCAGAAAGCAATCCTATTGCCATTTCATCATTGGAGCATACAACAACCTCAAAATCAGTTAAACTTTTTTTTAAGATTGTTTTAGAAAAATTATAACCATACTGATATGTAAAGTCTCCCTGAAACACCAGTTCATCTCTAAATAAAATTCCAAAATCTTGTAGTGTTTCCTTATACGCTCTGAATCTCTCTTCTGCCTCTGGATTTTGAGGTTGCCCCCGGATGAAAGCTAACTTTCTATATCCATGGGTTATAATGAGATGTGTAATCAACTCTTTCATTCCGTTATAATTATCAATCAAAACAGAAGGGATGTTATTTAATTTAAATGAAAGGCTCACCTTTGGTATTTCAGGAAAAAGTTTAAGATATTCAAGCAATCCTTCGGGGCCTATATAATTTCCAAGAGAACCAGATACAACAATCAAACCATTTATTTTATTACTTTTTGCTAATTCATAAATTCTATTGTATTGCTCTTCTCCAGCATAAGGAGAATTTAAGGCTCTGCCTACAAAGAAAAGAAGTTTCAATGAATTTTTACGTGTATAATCTAACATGCTTTTGTAAATAACAGATTGATATCTCCCATCAATCTGATTTACTAAAACTCCGACAATAGGTGAAAGATTTAAAGAAGTTTTTTTATCACTCATGTTAATATATTTTACCATAAATTAATAAACTACACAATAGAAAATTTATGCCCCCCTATTTAATTAATGTTTTTTCTAAGGTTTATATCTCTATGCACTTGTTTTATTTTACAACTCGGTAGAAACGCAATTTTTCTCGTTTCTACGATGTAAGGGCATAACGGGGTTTTAATCCAATGCCCCCACTTTTGACACCTTTTACTAAAAGTTTTCACTACGTAATCAAAAACATTATGTTCTTTCTTTTTCGACGATGAGAAAGAAAAAATCAAAGCCTGTCCCGAGCCTGTCGAGGGAACAGAATCGCTTTTTCAATCTACCCGCAAGCAAACTCGACATCACTTTTTTTACAAAAAAGTGGTCAAAAATCTTTTGCAACCTTTTTTTTGATTGGCCAAAAGAAAGGCCATAGAGAGGCTGACTGCCTGTCAGCCTCTCCGCTACGCTAAAATTGTCCCTCAATACAACGGTCCTTCAAGATTATTTTGCTTAATGACTTACAATTCTCTTTCTATTCTTCTAGAATTGACACATTTGCAATATAAGTGGTTGTTTTATCTTTTCCAAAATTAAACTCAAACCTTGCCACTGGATCAGTTGCTGTACTCTTGAATGTATAGCTATATGTTTGCCATTCAGTTGTAATGTTAAAGAATCTTTCTTTTGAGTACGCCTCCCAATCCCCTCCAACCTTTGTTATTTTTGACATAATACTTCGATTTGCATCCGCTTTTGCATCAAACTTTACTGTGTAAATCTTACCGAATTTTATAGGTGTAGGTACCTGAATAAGTTGGACAGAGTAAATCTCTTTACCAGGTTTGGTAATGATGATTTTAAATACCCCATTTTCGACAGAATTGGTAGCTTCTCCTACAAAATCTGCTTCGCCTGTCAATACCTGCCAGTATCCGTTTGCTTCTACATCTTTAACCAATTCTTTAGTAACAGCAGAATAATTTGGATAGTGCTTTACAACACTTAAACCATTAAACGTCCCATTTTTTAAAATACTAACACCAGAAGTAGAACCAGATGAAGAAGCGGGTTTTTCGCTTTTTACCTCTGCCTTTGTGCATGAAACAGCTAATCCAAACAACAAAACCACTACAATGAATTTTCCCATCTTTTCCATATAATACCTCCCATAATTAAAAAATACGGTAGTAGTAGGTTCTCAAAAAAGTAACTTTAATCTAACTTTTTGAAAAAACCTACTACCTTATCAAAAATCAATTATTAACGCTCCCAATATATCCTGTCAATATAAAAATTATTTGTTTCAGTTGTATCACTAACTCTGATTTCAAAGAGTGAAGCAACATTTGAAAGATTTGATGGAATATAATTGTATGGATCGTTACCAGCAGAACCCTGTCCCATGAAATCGTTAATAGGAATTCTTACAGTATGCCAGTTTCCATCTTTTTGTTCACCATAAGTTCCATTTCCAATAGTAACAGACTTAGAAACATAGTTAGTTGGATATGTTCCATTTTCAATAGTTACATTAAAATTCGGTACAGAAGCACTAGGAATTTTTACATCAAAAACAATATAACCACTTAAAAATCTGTAGACATTAGTTCCTCCATTATCTCTATCCAGATTATAAATGCTAGGGTCTAATTGAATTCCAAAAACTCCACCCCATCCACTAGAACCAGAGACATTAACTTTTAAAACGTTTGATCCTTCGTTGCTTCCCTCATTATTTGTTTCAATAGTAAGATTTCCTGCTGCAAAAAATACAATATCTTGCATTTGAGAACCTAAACCAGTATCATCAGAAAACAATACGATTCTTTCAATTATTGAAGATTGAGAAGATGAACTACTGGTATTGCTACTTTCTGAAGATTGAGAAGATGAACTACTGGTATTGCTACTTTCTGAAGATTGAGAAGATGAACTACTGGTATTGCTGCTTTCTGAAGATTGAGAAGATGAACTATCTCCACCACTTACACCAGATTCGGGAGTTTGAGTGCAACTTACATAAGCAAATATCATTGTTACTAGTAACAGAAAAGAAAAAAATTTTCTAAGTTTCATTTTACCGCCTCCTAAAATAGAAGATTTTAGACTATTATATCTAAAACCTCCTTTTTATAAAACCTAAAAAAAGTCGTATTTTTAGCTAAAAATTTTAGACAAAATAAAACATTCAAAATTGATTATTGTAAAAACATTCCATACAAAAAGTATTGTTTTTAAAAATTTCCTTAAAGTAATGAAATAAAATTATATTCCGATAACATAAAATAGGGTAGGAGGTTTTTATGCTTTTCGGGATGAACACGGCATTTTCAAAAAAAATGAATCTTTATGAAAAAGCACTTGATGCGGTTGTTTTAAGAAGGGAAGTTATAGCTGATAACATTGCAAATGCGGACACCCCTTTTTTCAAGAGATCTGAAATTACATTTGAATCACAGCTACAAAGAGCTATTGAGTCTGAAAAAACTCCCGAGTTTCCTACTTTAATGACTGATAGAAGACACATTGATTTTAATCAGTTTATTGATTACAGAACAGTTAAACCAAAAATTGTTGTGGAGTATGATACACTGTACAGAAATGATAAAAACAATGTTGATATAGATAAAGAAATGGTTGATGCAATGAAAAATTCCATGCAATATAATGCACTTTTAGAAGGTTACTCCAGAAATATTAAAGTTCTGGATATTGTAATGAGATAGGAGGGGTAGATGGGATTGTTTTCTACTTTAAATATTAGTGGCAGTGGACTTACTGCTCAAAGATTAAGATTGGACGTAATAGCAAATAATATTGCAAATGCTACAACCACAAGAACAACAGAGGGTGGACCATTTCAGAGAGCAAGGGTAGTTTTGAGACCTATAGATGATACTCTCACTTTTAAGTCTCACTTACTTCCGGATAATTTGAGAAGGAAGGTTGGACAGGGGGTGAGGGTTTTAAAAATAGAAAAAGATGAGAAACCACCGAGGATGGTTTATGATCCTACCCATCCTGATGCTATAAAATCAGGCAAATGGGCTGGATATGTTATGATGCCCAATGTAAATATTGTTGAAGAGATGGTTGATATGATTTCTGCAAACAGAAGCTATGAAGCAAATATTTCTGTCATACAGGCTGGAAGACAGATGTTTGAAAAAGCTCTGGGGATAGGAAAATAAAAAAATTTTTTAAAAAAATCTTGCAATTATTGAAATTTAAGTCATAATATATAATAAAAAAATAGTAGTTTAAAAACTACTACCAAAAAGTGAGGTTTTTATGGAAATAGTTAGTAGAGAGCTTGCGATTGGTGATAAGATTGAATTAAAAAGGATAAACAGGCATCATTTTAATGATGAAGGAGTTATTTCAAAAAAGGCTGAGGATCCTGAAAGGTCATTTGCTAGAGTTTTTTTTAGTGCAGTAAATGAAGCCAACTCTTTACAACATCAGGCAGATGAGCTTGAAGAAAAGATGATTTTATATCCTGAAGAGATTAATATTCATGAGGTAATGATAGCAAGTGAGAAGGCAAGACTTTCTGTAAGTTTACTTAAGACTGTTGTTGAAAAAGCTATAAGGGCATATAATGATATAGTAACAATGAGATAAAAAATCGTTGGCAGGGAGGGGAAACATGCCAGATTTTAAGGAAATATTAAACAAACTAAAAGAAATATTTCAAAAACTAACTTTGACACAGAAGCTAATTTTAGGTGGAATTATACTGGGCTTAATCAGTGCAATAATTTTGATGGGGAGTTTTTCCGCAAAGCCCACCTATTCTTTACTTTACAAGTCACCTTTAACTCCAGAAGAGTATGCAAGGGTTACAAAAAAGCTTAATGAATGGAATGTAAAATTTGAAACAAAAGAAGATAAGTATATTCTTGTAAAAGATGAAGGGCAGAGTCGCAATCTTAGAATGAGACTCGGACAGGAAGGTATAATTCCTTCAACTGTAAAAGGTTGGGAACTTTTTGATACACAGAAATTTACAACAACAGACTTTGAAAGGAATGTCAATCTTCAAAGAGCTATTATAGGTGAGATGGTAAAGCATTTAAAGACTCTTGAGGATATTGAGGATGTAAATATTGAAGTGGCTTTTCCCAAGGAAAGACTTTATTCTGAATATCAGGGTGAAACAACTGCTTCTGTAATTATAGTTCCGTCACCTCACAGTGATATAGCTGAAAATAAGCAAAAGATTAAAGGTATCATAAAACTTGTGGCGATGGGTGTTCCAAATCTTAAAGAAGAGAATATCGTTGTTGTTGATAACAAGGGGAATGTACTCAGTGATCTATTAACACCTGTGGAAGGTGAGGAAAATATAAAAGTTGCAAAAGAACATTTGAAAATAAAAGCAAGAGAGACCGCAGCTCTTATTGGAAAGATAAAAGAAGCTTTAAAAAATTCTATAGATGAGAAAAGATTATTGATTACTGCAGATATTGAGTTTGACTGGACAAAGAAAAAAGTAGAACAGGATAAAATAATACCTATTGTGGTAAAAGATGATAACCCTTTAACTCCATATGATGAAAGTGAAGTGCAAGTCAATGTCCCAGTAAGTGAGAAAAAGACAAAGGAAGATTTTAAAGGACCTGCTTACATTCCTGAAGGTCCTGCTGGAGTTGAGAATAATGTTCCACCCGGACTTAAAGACAAAATTGACAGATTTACTCATTATACGAAAGATGAAAACATTGTAAACTATCAGAATAGCAAGGAGAAAGTAGAGGCACAAAAGGCTCCTTACGAGATTAAAAAGGTTTCTGTTGCAGTCGCAATAGATGGAATCTGGGAAATTCAAAGAAATGAAAGCGGTGATCCAATTATTACAAATGGTGGTAGAATAGTTAGAGTATATAAACCAGTTTCAGAAGATGAACTCAGGAGTTATGAAGATTGGGTTAAAGCCGCAATAAATTATGATGCAAGAAGGGGAGATGAGGTTGTTGTCAGAACAATTCCTTTTGATCATACCCTTGAGTTTGAAAAAGAAGATGAGAAAATCCGTAGAAGAATCCAGTTGAGAAGGACACTTGTTGCTTCCATTATAGTGTTATTTTTCCTCTTTGTGGGAACCTTATTGTATAGATGGATTGCAAGGGAAATAGAGAAGAGAAGAAGATTGAGAGAAGAAGAGATAGCGCGTCAGCAGCAGGCTATGAGAGAAGCTGCTCTGCGAGCCGCAGAGGAAGAAGCTGCAACAGTGGAATTATCAATAGAAGAAAAAGCAAGAGCAGAATTGCTTGAAAATGCAGTAAATATTGCACGTGAAAGACCGGACGATGTGGCAAGATTAATTAGAACATGGCTTGCAGAAGAATAAAAATTGAGTTAAAATTAAAGAGTAGGAGGGGAATATGCCGCAAACAACAACACAAACACAGCAAAAAACATTGGCTGAAACGATAGAAAAAGCAAAACCACAAACCAAACAACCAACCGTAGCAGGTAAGAGGGAAAAGAAGAAAGCTCTTACCGGAAGGGAGAAGGCAGCGGTTTTTCTTGTCTCTATTGGTCCTGAGGTTTCAGCAGATATTTTTAAACACCTTAAAGAAGATGAAGTAGAAGAGCTTACTTTTGAGATTGCACGTATCGATAGGGTTGATCCTGAAGAAAGGGATCAGGTTTTAATGGAATTTCAGGAATTGATGATGGCACAGGACTTCATCATAAATGGTGGAGTTGATTATGCAAGAGAGGTTCTTGAAAGGGCTCTTGGTACTCAGAAGGCAGTCGATATTATCAATAGATTAACCTCATCCTTACAGACAAAGCCTTTTGATTTTATCAGAAGGACCGATCCTGTACATTTGACAAACTTTATTCAAAATGAGCATCCACAAACGATAGCTTTGATTCTCTCTTATCTTGATCCTCAGAAATCTGCTCATATTCTTTCATCCTTACCACATGAAATTCAGGCTGATGTTGCAAAGAGAATTGCTACGATGGATAGAACCTCACCGGAAATTTTACGTGAGGTAGAAAGGGTTCTTGAGAGAAAACTATCGACTCTTGCCAGTGAGGATTTTACATCTGCGGGTGGTATTGATGCAGTTGTTGCTATTTTAAATAATGCTGATAGATCTACTGAAAGAAATATAATTGAAGCTCTTGAGGAGGATGATCCTGATCTCGCCGAGGAAATTAAGAAAAAGATGTTTGTGTTTGAAGACATTATTACTCTTGATGATAGATCAATACAGAAGGTGTTAAGACATGTGGATACGAATGACCTTGCCAAGGCTTTAAAAGCTGTTGACCCGGAGGTTCAGGATAAAGTTTTCAGAAATATGTCAAAGAGAGCTGCTCAGATGCTAAAGGAGGACATGGAATATATGGGACCTATCAGATTGAAGGATGTTGAAGAGGCTCAGCAGAAGATTGTTAACATTATAAGGAAGCTTGAAGAACAGGGAGAAATTGTGCTTTCGAGAAATGCTGAGGATGAAATTATTGTTTAAAAGAGGTGTATTATGCCAAATCAATTTAACCCTCATGCTAAAATTTTAAAGGGTGGGGATTATTATGTTGATAATTCAAATTTTGTTTTGACTGCTCCCCGTGTGTTTAAAAAGACAAAAGAACAGCAGATTGATGAAGCCACACAGAGAATAAGAGAACTTAATGAACAAATTATGTCTCTTGAGAAAGAATTAAATGAGAAGCTTGGTATGGCAAGGAATGATGCAGATGAGTTGATGCAGAAGGCTGAGAGGGAGGCAGAAAACATAATAGCAGAGGCTGAGAAAAAAGCTTTTGAAAGGACAAAAAAATCCCTTGAGGAGCAGGAAAGTATTATTGCACAAACAAAAGAAGAGGTGAAGAAAATTATAGATGAAGCAGAAAATGAAAAGAAGAGAATTATTGATGAGGCTGTTCTTGAGGCTAAACAGATTAAGGAAAATGCTTATAAAGAAGGCTACGAAAGTGGAAAAGATGAAGGGTTTAATTCAGGTAGGGAAGAACTACTCAGTATGATTGATAGGTTAAAATCCATTATTTCCCTTACTCTGCAGGAAAGAGAGAGGATTCTTATTCATAGTGAGCGTCAGATTTTAAATCTGGTTCTGACAATGGTAAGAAAAGTTGTTAAAAAACTTACTCATGAGCATGAGAATATTGTGATTGAAAATGTGAAAGAAGCCCTTTCAATAATTAGAGGTGCAATGAGGGTTTATATACATGTAAATCCAAAAGATTTTGAGTATACTACCAGATTTAAAGACGAATTTATAAAGCTTATTGAGGGGATGCCAGAAGTTAAGATATTTGAAGATCCAACGGTGGATAGAGGAGGGGTTTATATAGAAACTGATCTGGGTGAAATTGATGCAAGAGTATCAACCCAGCTTGAAGAGATTGAAGAAAAAATTAAATTTTATATACCTGTGAAAGTAAAGGGGAAGGATTTGGAGGGCAAGGAAGAGGAGAAAGAAGAGATTGCAATTCATTCGGATGAATTATCCAGTTCCTGATTAAAAAACCCTTGGTTTTATGAGGTTAACATATGGAAGAATTGGAAATTAAAGAAAAATCAAGTGATGTGTTTGAAAAATACCTGAAATCTCTGGATAGAGCTACTCCAATTAAAACTATTGGAAGGGTTAGTGATATTGTGGGTGTTTCTATTGAAGCGATAGGTCCCTTTGCCTCCGTAGGGGATGTTTGCTTTATTGAGACAAAAGAAGATGGAATGTCAAGTATAAAAGGAGAGGTTGTTGGTTTTAAAAATAAAAAAACTCTGTTGATGCCTTTAGGGGAAATAAAAGGAATTTCTCCGGGATTAAAAGTTATAAACCTGGGAAGAAAACTTGAGATTCCCGTTGGTGATGAGCTTCTTGGTAGGATTTTAACCGGCGATGGTACTCCAATTGATGGCAAAGGCCCAATTCTTTCTAAAGAATTCTACCCAGTTGATAGGAGACCTCCTGATGCATACAATAGAAAGAGAATAAAAGATCCAATTGCTACAGGTATAAAGGCAATAGATGCAGTTCTTACTGTGGGAAAAGGTCAGAGAATGGGAATTTTTTCAGGTTCCGGTATTGGTAAATCAGTGCTTCTTGGGATGATAGCGAGGAATACAAGTGCAGATGTAAATGTTATAGCTTTGATAGGAGAAAGAGGAAGAGAGGTCAGAGACTTTATTGAAAAGGATCTTAGAGAAGAAGGTCTAAAAAAATCTGTTGTTGTTGTTGTTACTTCAAATGAACCACCTCTTTTGAGAATAAGGGGAGCCTATGTTGCCACAACCATTGCGGAATATTTTAGAGATCAGGGACTTGATGTAATGTTTCTTATGGATTCTGTAACAAGGTTTGCAATGGCACAAAGAGAAATCGGGCTTGCTATTGGCGAGCCACCTGCAACAAAGGGTTATCCTCCGAGTGTTTTTTCTACCTTACCACGTCTTCTTGAAAGGACTGGGACGAGTGAAAAAGGAACAATTACAGCTTTTTATACAGTTTTAGTTGAAGGGGACGACGTGAGTGAACCGATTTCTGATGCTGTGAGAGGAATACTGGATGGGCATTTAATTCTTTCAAGGCAACTTGCCAACAAAAATCATTATCCCGCAATAGATGTTTTACAGAGTATCAGCAGACTTATGGTAGAAATTGTAGATAAACCTCATCTGGAGAGTGCCAATAAATTAAGAGAGGTTCTTGCGAGTTATATGGAGGCTGAGGATTTGATAAATATAGGTGCTTATGTTAAAGGAAGTAATCCAAAAATTGATTATGCTATTTCAAAAATAGATCAGGTCAATTCTTTTCTTAAGCAGGGAATTTATGAAAAGTCAAATTTCAATCAAAGTTTAATGCAGTTGCATTCAATATTTGAAGAAAAAAGAGGAAGAGTTGAAAAAAGACTTTGAACGTAACCTTGAAAATGCATTAAAAATTTCATTAAGATTTTTAAAATTTAGACCCAGAACCAAAAAAGAAGTTATAGATAAACTTAAGTCAAAAGATTTTGGGCTTGAAATAATAAGAAAAACCGTTGAAGAGCTTGAAAAGATGGGTTTTCTTGATGATGAAAAGTTTGCTTTTGATTGGGTAAATGAAAGATTCAATTTTAAGATGCTTGGTAAAAAAAAGGTAATTGCTGAACTTAAAAGAAAAGGAATAAAAGATGAGATTATTGAGGAAGCCATATCAAATTTTTATACTCCAGAAAGCGAGCTTGAGAACGCATTAGAATTTCTTACAAAGAAGTTTGCTAAATTAAAAGAGATTGAAAAAGAAAAATTGATAAGTATTCTTGTCAGACAGGGATATTCTTTTAGCCTGTCGGGAAAAGCTGTGGATGTTTATCTAAGTAAAAAGGCACTGTCAGATTGACAGTGCCTTTTTTTGTTTTATTCAAGTTCAAACCAGTCGAAAGCGTATCTACCACCATTTGGTGAATAAATTCTTATGGTGTAATTGCCCTGCACAAGATTAACTGTGGTCTGTATGTTTGTCCAGTCACTTTGAGGCACATCAATAGTTGAAATTACTATTCCATTCGTGGAGAAACTGAGTTTATGTGAACTATAGTAAGTGGAAGAAACTCTATATCTGAGAGTATAGCTTCTTGTTACTGGTACAGACACATTATATTCTACCCAGTAGCTTGTTCCAGCATTATTTCCGCTTATTGTTGTAACCCCATTCCATACCCCAATGTTAGCATTTGACATGCTATTATAATTTTCAGCTTCAATCCTTGCTGGTATATTTACTCTATTCATAAGTCTGAAGTTAAAAAAGTCTATTGATCTTGGTGCATTGCCGATATTTACTCTGAGAGTATGGTAACCAGAACTTAAATAAATATTACTTAATACTACTCCATTGTATTGAGAGAGTGTGGGATAAATCATTTTCCCTATAGGATTACCGTCAAGCAACAGGTCTACTGAATGATTATTGCCCAGATATTGAGCTCTTGAAACTATCTCATAATATCCAGGTTTTGTAACATTCACCTTATATTCCATATAGCTATCTGGAGAAGTTCCCCATACAAACACTTGATTAACACTGCAATCTTTCTGAAAATTAAAATCTTCTGCCTCAAAGTGCTGGGGTAGTGTGATTTTTGTTTGTGGTCTTTCAAAATATATACTGTCAAGAGATAAATTTCCAGCTGAACCTGATAACCTAAAAAGAAGAGTGTTTTGACCACGTCGGAATGAGATAGTAGGTCCTGTTACAATTTGCCAGTTTCCACCAGTGTTTGGAAGAGATATTTCATATTCTTGTGGCACGCCGCTTGTTGGGAGTGAATAGATCTGCTGATGATTTATAATTATTTTTTGACCTGAAGCAGAGGTTTTTACTCTTAGTTTAACTGTAAAAGTCTCTAAAGCTTCAGTATATAGTACAAAACTGTAAAAATAATTTGTTTGAGGAAGCAATCTGTAGTTTATCCATCCGTTAGAAGAGTCGAGGGAGATGCATTCCCCACTCTCAGCAGTTGTATCGTTAACTATACTTATGTTTCCTCCAGAAGCAAGATTTTCTGCCTGAACAATTCCAGGAATAAACAAAAAGTTTGAGTTTCCTGTAATGGTTAACTGGAAAAGATTTGGAAATTCACCCGATAGATAAATCAATGAAAGAAGCCTTAAAGTATTACCGTAGTAATGATAGTTGTCAGTATAAGGCGTCTTTGAGTGCCAGAGCCAAGAGTAGAGTTGCCAAGAATAATAGCCTCCTATTAAGAGTGCAGAAGTTCCCACCATTGAGACAAAAGGAGATGTTGTCCATTGTCCACCTACAGCTACATTTAGTGCATCCTTATTTGCAATATTCCAGGCACTTCCATCAATAGAATAGCCATCCTTTAAATTGTTTATACTCCCTCTTATTATATTCTTGAAAAAGTTGTGCTGTTTTTCTACAATTCTTTTTGCATTTTCATCTCCAAACCAGCTTGCAGCTACTGCCATTCTCCATAACACTCGAATTCCATCATAATACACATTATAGCTCATTTTACCCGGCTCATTTGTATAATAGTTGGTTTTTCCATTTTCCACTAACACATTTACAAGTATATCGCTTGCTGCTACGTTACCAACTTTCTTTGGTTGAGTAGGAGTAGCCCCTGATGTATCACACCAGTCTGGTAGTAATCCAGTATTGTTGTTCACAGCTTCAATCTTTGCAATTTCATCCCATATCTTGTCTGCAAGTTGTCCCCATCTTGTATCTCCAGTCATCTCTTCAAAAATAGGATACCATGCCGGTGTAAAGTATGATGGGTTCCAGCCATTTTTCCCACCCCATATTCCTGACCAACTACCATTAGTGCATGCTCCAGGATATAGAAATAATTCACTATTGAATCCTACCCCCATATCGTAATTCATTATGTTACTTATTAAAGTTTTAGCTTCAGTTTCATAATTGTAATTTGCTGATGATCCCCAGAGCTTATAAGCCATACAGAGTGCAAGAGCCATATCTACATCAGCATCTGTGGCTGAGGTAAAACCTCTTCCATAAGTGCATAGTCTTACCCAGCCACTTCCAGAGGGTTGGGTAGAACTGGCTTCAATCTTTCCAGTATTTGTGTTTTTCCAGACAGCATCATGTGGCACAGGAAGACCAAACTCTGAAATATCAACTCCATCTGCTCTTACCATCCAGTGCATAAGACCTTTTGAATGAAAATGGGCTTTTGCATACTTATAAAGTTGATCAAATGTAGGTTGGTCATTAAAATAGACAGCGAGTAGCATTCCATATCCTATACCCTCTGAAACAGTGTCATAAGATGTACCGGCATCCCTTCTCACTCTTAACATACCATTGCCAGCACTAACCACATATTGATTTCTCCATTCATTATACTCTGCAATAAGGGATTCTTTTATCAAGCGATTTGCAACATATGGTTGCCCATAAAGATAGGGTGGATTGTTGGGTAGAATGCTTTCATAATAGAGAGCCTTCTCACCAATTTCAGGATTTTGAGAAATCTCTTCACCTGAAGAGCCTCCTCCCGAGGGAATAAGTGAACACCCAGCTATTATTCCCACAAAAAATAGACTTAAAATTCCTTTTAAAATTCTTTTCATACCTCTCTCCTAAATTATTTTATTTTTCCCCTTTTATATTTCTCCCATTTAAAGTAAATCGACCTTATTTAATTTAATTCACCTCCTTTGATAGAAATTTTAAATTAAGTATATAAGGAGTTTAAGAAATTTGTTAATACATTTGGTATTATTTTTACCCCTACTTTTAGTAGGGTTTTATTCTTTGATCAGATGATAAAATAATTGGGAAAGGAAAAATTCATATCCAATATTTGTTTGTTGATATTCTTTAAGTTTCTCAAAAAGCTCATATTTGTTTTTTACATTTAATTCTGCATAAATAGAGCTTAAATGTTCTTTTACTGTAGATTCAGCAATAAAAAGTTTATTTGCTATGTCTTTTATTCTGTAACCTTTAAGTAGAAGTTCTAAAACTTCCTTTTCTCTTTGACTGAAGTTATACTCTTTAAATAAAATTTCCACTGGATGGATTATCTGGTTTATTATGTTTTGAATCTCCATCCCAATTATCTTTATGGATATTATCTCTTCATCTTTATATAAAATGGCTAATTTTGACATTAAAGTAAAATTTTTATTT
>FWPU01000213.1_pt1 | contig 28280 bp, 20 predicted proteins | sample 2228361 | NCBI WGS metagenome assembly FWPU01 (sample SAMEA103939777, study PRJEB20133) | metagenome
GGGCCGACCCCGTACTGGAAAAAATAAAAACCGAGTGGGGCCATCACTATCTGGCCGACCTGGCCGTGCAAACACCACCCGATGCCGTTCGCATAAAAAGCTATTCCAGAACTGCCGCGTCTCCCCCATCTGATAAGCTTATCGCCTCGATTGCAAAAGCGCTCAATGCCCTGCCCGTGTCCCTATGGCAGGGCAGCAACGCGTGGGTAGTAGCCGGCAGCAAGTCTGCTTCAGGAAAACCTGTTCTGGCCAACGATACCCACATTGGCTATGCCCAGCCCGCCGTGTGGTACGAGGCCCACATAGAATACCCCGGTTTTGGCTTTTACGGCCACCACCTTGCCGGCATCCCATTTGGCCTGCTGGGCAACAACCGGTTTTGCGGCTTTGGCTTAACTATGTTCGAAAACGATGACGTGGACTTTTACCTTGAAAAAGTTAATCCGGAAAATCCGGATGAAGTGTGGTACATAGACCACTGGGAAAAACTTGCTGCCCGCCAGGAAACAATAAAAGTAAAGGGAGGCCGGGAAGTGGTATTTACCGTGCGCAGCAGCCGCCACGGGCCCATTATTAATGGTATCGTTCAGCACACCGACACAACCCAGGCGCCCATAGCCCTGGCCTGGCAGCTGCTGAAGGGCGAAAACCTTGCCCTGCAAGCAGCCTGGCAACTTAACCATGCCACAACGTTTGCACAGGCAAGGCAGGCCACATCGATGTTCAGCGCCCCCGGCCTGAACGTGATGTATGCCGATACGGCCGGGAACATAGCCTGGTGGGCAGCTGCCCGTTTACCCATACGGCCCAAACATGTTGTAAGCAAACTGTTTCTTGACGGAGCCTCCGGCAACGATGAATACCTGGGTTTCTATCCGTTCGAACAAAACCCGCAGGCCGTTAATCCCCCATGGCAGTATGTTTATTCCGCAAACAATCAGCCCGACACCGTATCGGGCTTGCTGTACCCGGGTTATTACTATCCAAAAAACAGGGCTTCGCGGATTATTGAATTGCTCGAATCAAAAGAAAAATTTTCGGCAACCGACATGGCCGCCATGCAACTGGACGTTACCTCGGCTGTGCATGCCGAGCTGGCACAACAACTGGCGGCACTGCTCACCCAATCAACCGAAACTAACGCACAACTGCTTGCCGGAATATTAAAAAACTGGGACGGGCAACACCTGGCTTCCATGCCACAACCTGCTGTTTACTACACTCTGCTGTCGCAGATTATTTACATGGCTATGGCCGATGAAATTGGAAGCGAAGCCCTGCAATCGCTGGGCAAAACATCAGTATTGAAAAATTCCTATCAAAAACTTATTCAGAATGAACAATCACCCTGGTGGGATGATGTGCGCACCGCAGCCACACGCGAAAGCCGGCAGGACATTTTAAACCGGGCGGCCACAGCCACGCTGGAACTGTTACATAAAAATCTGGGCAGCAGGCACGATGAATGGCAATGGGGAAAAATACACACGCTCACCCACAGGCATGCGCTGGGTGCAGTAAAACCACTGGATATAATTTTCAACGTAGGACCATTTACCGTTGATGGCGGAAGCGAAGTGATAAATAACCTGCATTTTGAACTCGATACCCTGGGGATTTTTGAGGTGGATGGCGGACCAGCCCTGCGCAAGGTAACCGACTTTGCCGATGTAGAGAACGGCATTACAATTTCGCCCACAGGACAAAGCGGCAACCGCATGAGCCCGCATTATGCCGATCAGGCCGAAATGTTTGCAACCGGGCGTACCCGCCCCATGCTCATGAACCGCAACGCCATTGTGCAGCAATCAAAAAACCAACTAAGGTTGTTACCCGAATAATTTCGAAGGCAAAACATGATAAAACGCAGATTTGGACTACACGTTTTTTATTATGTTTAATCCTGGCCGACAAACCATTTTGAAACCCTTTTAACCATGAAAATTCACATTCAGACGCTCGACTTCACCCCGCGAAAAAGTTTACTGGACCTGGTAAATGAAAAGGTGGGAAAACTCGAAAAATTCAGCGAACGCATTATTGAAAGCCGTGTAACCCTGCGAGTAGAAAAAGCCGATAAACGCGACAATAAAATGTGCGAAATACGCGTGGTTATTCCGGGAAATGACCTGTTTGTTAAAAAGCAAAGCGAAACATTTGAAGAGGCCGTTCAAAAAGCCACCGAAACCCTGGAGCGGCAAATTAAAGACTGGAAAGAAAAGCTGCGCAGCTAAAGCTTCATTCAGGGTTTGGCATACATCGGTTTAATCAGGTAATGTAAGTTTTTCCGGCCTGAAAATTACCGGTTAAAGGTAAATTGCATCCACCGGTTGATATTGTTTTTACCGGCCTGAAGCTGAATTTTATCATTACAAAAAATTCATTTCGTATGCGATTACCCGTTTTCCTCTGTCTTTTTACAATCGTCCTTTCCGGCTTTTCGCAGGAAAACCTCACCTACCAGCGTCCGCCCGAAGCCATTGCCCGGCTCCTGGAAGCTCCGCTCACCCCTGTGGTCATGTTATCGCCCGACCGCCAGTGGATGTTGCTGTTGGACCGATCGGACTTTCCCTCCATTGAAGAGCTTTCCCGCCCTGAGCTGCGCCTGGCCGGCCTGCGCATTAACCCCGATAACTTCGGGCCCAGCCGCGGTTCCTACTACACCGGCATGCGTGTTAAAAATATTGCCACAGGCCGTGAATACAGCATTGCCAATCTTCCGGAAAAGCTGCTGGCAAGCAGTCCGGCCTTCTCGCCTAACAGCCAGTATATTGCATTTCTGCAAAACAATCCTGAAAAAATTGAGTTATGGATAGCCGACCTTGCCACGTTCCAGGCCCGGCCCTTTACCGGGCGCAAAATCAACAACGTAATGGGCGGGGCCTTCAGCTGGCTGTCAGATGCACAACATATTGTGTTTACTGCCGTCCCCGAAAACCGCAATCCCCTGCCCCCAAAATCACGTGTTCCTGCCGGGCCCGTAGTTGAAGAAAACCTGGGCAGAAAAACACCGGCACGCACCTATCAGGACCTGCTCAAAAATCCTTACGATGAACAGACTTTTGAATACTATGCTTCCAGCGAGCTGGTGCTAAAGGCCGTAAACGGCACCGAGGTAACATTGCATTCATCAGCCATTCACGGCAACGTAAGTCCTTCGCCCGATGGCAATCTTTTTCTTTTGGAAGTCATTCACCGGCCTTTCAGCTACCTGGTGCCCGTAAACAACTTTCCTTATACCGTAAAGGTTATAGACCGCACCGGTAAAACAGTAAAAGAAATTGCCGAAGTGCCGCTTACCGATTACATCCCCATAGGTTTTAATGCGGTGCAGCGCGAACCGCGCGGACACAACTGGCGGGCCGATAAACCGGCCACGCTTTACTGGGTACACGCACAGGATGGTGGCGACCCTAAAAACAAAGCCGAAATCCGCGATAAGCTCTTTACCTGGGACTATCCGTTTACCACCACGCCCCGCGAGCTCATAAGCCTGCCCCTGCGCTACTGGCGTGTAATGTGGGGCAATGAAACCACCGCACTGGTGTACGAACGGTGGACACAGGACCGGAAAGAGCGTGTGTATCTTTTAAATCCGCAAACCGGAACATCAAAGGTTTTGTTTGATCTGAATTACGAAGACAATTACAACTACCCCGGCACACCGCTTACCACTTACAACACATTCGGGAGAAACACCTTGCTTATCACTTCTGATAATGCCCTGCTTTTAACCGGACCCGGCGGCTCTCCAGAGGGTGACTTTCCCTTTCTCGATAAACTGAATCCGGCCTCCGGAAAGAAAACCCGGCTGTGGCAATGCCAGGCCCCCTACTACGAAACCGTTGTGGCGCTGGTCGATCCGAAAAAAATGTCCTTCATCACCTCGCGCGAGTCGGTTACCGAAAACCCCAATTACTACCTGCGCACGGCCGGCAGTACGCGGCTCACACCCCTCACCAGCTTTCCGCATCCATATCCGCAGTTTAATGAGGTTAAAAAAGAACTGCTGAAATACAAAAGGGCCGACGGGGTAGAGCTTACCGCCACCCTGTACCTGCCGCCCGGTTACAAGAAAGAAGATGGCCCGCTGCCCGGTTTGGTGTGGGCCTATCCGCGCGAATATAAATCGGGCGATGCCGCCGGCCAGGTGCGCGGCTCCAAGTATGCGTTTACGCGGCTGAGCTGGGGCGGACCGGTTTACTGGGTAATGCGCGGATATGCCGTGCTGGATAACGCAGCCATGCCCATAGTGGGCGAAGGCGACAAAGAGCCCAATGACACGTATGTAGAACAACTGGTAGCCAGCGCCCAGGCAGTTGTGGATTATGCCGCCTCGCTGGGCGTGCTGGATAAAAACCGCGTGGGCGTAGGCGGGCATTCGTACGGAGCTTTTATGACTGCCAACCTGCTGGCCCACTCTGATATTTTTAAGGCGGGCATAGCGCGCAGTGGTGCCTATAACCGAACGCTGACTCCCTTTGGCTTTCAGGCCGAGGCCCGAACCTACTGGGAAGCACCTGAAATATATTACCGCATGTCGCCCTTTTCGTATGCCGATAAGCTGAAAGAGCCCCTTCTGCTTATTCACGGTGAAGCCGATAACAATCCGGGTACCTTTCCCATCCAGTCGGAACGGTTCTACAATGCCCTGAAAGGACATGGCGGCACAGCCCGGCTGGTGTTTCTGCCTTACGAAAGCCACGGCTACGCTGCCAAAGAAAGCATACTGCACACCCTGTGGGAAATGGACCGCTGGCTGGAAACCTACGTGAAACAAGGTGGCAACAGCCAACATCAGAAGGCAGGCACTCAATGAAATTTGCCGCAACAAAACCAAAATAAAAAAGGCTGCCGAAAAGGGCAGCCTTTTTTATGCATTAGGCCAACTGCAGGTTTACTTTTGTATGGTTACGGTTTGGCCATTAACATCCTGCAACACAAATATCGGGCGGCCACTGAATTTTTTGAGCGAAATTACCAAAGCGCCTTCCGACTGAGTAAAGCTATGAGTTGCCAGGGTCTCGCCCTGTGCATTTTGCACAAACAGCGTTACAGGTGCATTTGCCCTTACACTGCACAAATAGCGGGCATCTTTCAACCGGGTTACATGGGCTGCAAAGGGCTTATTGTTTGCCTCGCTTCCGGCGGCACCATGCTCAATAACCCCGGTAAATTTCTCTTTTCCCGAAGTTACCTCAACAGTATAACGGCCGGGCTGCAGCCCGCTAAAGTTCAACGGAAGCATAAAACCATTGGAGCTGTTAATGCGCTCCGAGAACACCACTTCGTCAAAGCGGTTCTTAACCGCAATTATTGCCTCGGCGGCAGCGCCAGTGTATATCAGTTTATAAACACTTTCGCCACGCTTTACAACAGCAAAACGCGCAGGCGTATCAGCTAATGCGGTGGTTACCACACCGGCTACCAGCATGGTAACCGTAATCAACATTCTCATTTTCATAACATTTTCTGTTTTGTTCATGCAAATGTACGCCTGTATGATGCGTGGGGTTGTGAGGGTGTAAGAGAACTTGATTTTTTTTAAGGATAAAACGTTTGCATAAAAAAACTCTGTCAAAAAACACCGTTAACAACCACCATGCCGGCCTAAATGGATGTGTTTTTTCATGAGCATAACCGTAAACGTTTGCAAGCGGGTCTGTTTGTTTCCTTTAGCTCCCTTTAGCTCCATTTGATTTGCGTACGGCAAACCGTAATTTTAGTATTCACGTTAAAAAGCAAATATTATGAAGCTCGAACACCGCAAACAAAAAGTAGCCAGCCTGCCAAAGTTTATCATCCGAATGGTGCGCTACGCATGCTTTGCCTTTCTGCTGATTGCCCTTTCGGTTGGCTTTGGAACAGCCGGATATCATCATTTTGCAGACACCTCCTGGCTGGACAGCTTTTACATGGCTTGTATGATTTTAACCGGAATGGGCCCGGTGGCCGACATGCCATCAGCGAACGCCAAGTTGTTTTCTTCGTTATATGCACTGTACAGCGGCATAGCTTTTCTTAGCATTACCGCTATATTCTTTGCGCCTGTTATTCACCGGCTGCTGCATATTTTACACGTTGAGGATGCTATTTTTAAAAATAATTAAACGCTGCACCCTATGAAAACACCGGTTACCGATGTAAACCACTACCTCCGGTCAGGCTGCGGAAGGTGCAGGTTTTACAATACGCCGCATTGCAAGGTAAACAACTGGCGCGAAGTGCTTGTGGCGTTGCGGAATATTCTGCTGAGCACGTCGTTGAAGGAAGAAATAAAATGGAGCATGCCCTGTTACACCTATCAGGGCCGGAATGTGGTTATGCTGTGTGCCTTTAAAGATTATGCAGCATTGAGCTTTTTTAACGGTGCACTTTTAAACGATCCGAAAGGCCTGCTGCACAAACCTGGCGATTACAGTCAGGCAGCAAGGTATATGCGTTTTACCCAGCCCGGGGAAGTAAAAAAACAACAAGCTGCCATTTATAGCTTTATTAAAGAAGCAATTGAGCTGCAGCAGAAGGGTGTTAAAGTTGTCTTTAAAAAAGAACTTCCGCCCCTGCCTGATGAGCTTATACAGAAAATGAAGGAACATGCGGGACTGAAGCAGGCATTTGAAAAACTTACACCCGGACGGCAGCGCGGCTACCTTATTTACTTTACCCAGCCCAAACAAGCGAGCACCCGCCTGGCACGCATCGAAAAATGTATTCCGGATATACTGGCCGGCAAAGGTCTGTACGACTAAAATCTGTCGGGTGAAAAAGGTTCAACAGGCACTGCGGTCTCCTGACCATTAATAATCTGAGCCACAAGCTTGCCGGTGGCAGGCGCAAGACTAAGCCCCATCATGCCATGCCCTGTAGCTATCACCAGGTTAGTATAATGTTTTGTTCGGCCAATGTAGGGCAAACCATCCGGTGAGCAGGGTCGCAATCCCGCCCACACTGCTCCGGGTTGCGGATAGTTAATTTGTGCCTGCGGGTAGTAACGGCTTATGGCCCGCGCAATAGCATGTACGCGTTTCATGTTTATTTGCGACTCAAGGCCAGTTATTTCCATCGTTCCACCCAGGCGCACATCATTGCCCATGGGTGTAACCGCTACACGGTCTTCGAGTAAAATAGCAGGTATGGTAACCGGTAGGGCATTGTGCCCTGTTAAAAAACTATAACCCTTACCAGCCTGCATGGGGATGTTAAGATTTAACCTGCGGGCCACCATACCCGACCAGGCACCTGAACTCAGCACTACTTCATCGGCCGTTAATTCCTGTTTTTCGGTACACACGGCTGCTATGCGGCCCGATTTTATTTTAAAGTCCTGCACTTCTTCTCCGCTAACAAACTGCACTCCTCTTCCGGCAAGATAGGGCATCCACTGCTGCATAAGTTTATGGGGCACCAGGTGGGCATCGCCCGGATAATACACGCCACCGCGCGCACTTACAGCCACATGCGGCTCAAGCTTTTGTACCTGGCCCGCCGACAGTACGCGTGCCTCAAGGCCAAGGGCATTGGCAAAGCGGGCAGCCTCAGCCTCTTCCTTTTCGGCTTCGGCTGAACGGTACAACATCAGCAAACCGCGCTCGGTATATCCAAATTCAAAAGGCAGCTCTTCGGCCAGCGCGCGGTACAGGTTTTTGCTTAGCAGGCTCAGTGCTTTCAAAGCGGGCGCTGCGCGCTCTACATGCCGGTTATTGCTGTGCCGGTAAAACTGCCAGCCCCACCTGAGCAAGTCTGCGCTTAACCGGGGCTTGATAAAAAACGGGCTGTCGGGCCGGAACATCCAGCGAATGCCCTTGGCTATCATACCAGGTGATGCCAGCGGAACTATATGGCTGGGTACTATCATGCCGGCGTTGCCAAACGAACATCCCCCGTTCAAATCAGACCGATCAACCACCACCACCTCATGGCCGGCCTGCAGCAGATAGTGTGCTGTACTCAGGCCAATAATACCCCCACCAACTATGATAGCCTTCATAGAAACCCTGGTTGCATTTTTGGACTTTTATAACACATTATTTGTGGATCAGATTACCTGAAAGCCAAAAGCATATGGATCATCGGCTTCGTCAATCGTAATGGTATTGAATCCATAAATTCGGGCCCAGCCTTCTACCGAAGGTATAATAGCCTGTTGCCCGTTGACTTCGGTTACCTCTTCAATGCGGCCGGTAAAAGTTGAACCGATAATGCTTTCGTGAATGAACAACTCACCGGGATTAAGTTTTCCGTAGGCAAACCATTGGGCCATGCGTGCCGAAGTGCCCGTGCCGCAGGGCGAACGGTCGATGGCCTTGTCACCATAAAATACGGCATTCCGTGCCGTTGAGCCGGCATGCAGCACCGCTCCCGTCCATAGTATGTGGGAACATCCCCGTATGGTATTGTTTAGCGGATGAACAAAAGAGTAGCGGGCATTAATGGCCTTGCGCAGCTCACGGCTCCAGCGTATCAGCTCCTCGGCAGTAAAGTGCTCCAGTCCGGGAAAGTTGAGTTGCTCATCCACAATGGCGTAAAAGTTGCCTCCGTAGGCCACATCTACGGTTAGCTCGCCTAACTCAGGACAGGGCACAGTAAGGCTCCAGGCTGCAAGAAAAGAAGGAACGTTGCGGATTTTTACCGACTTTACTTTGCCCTGCTCTTCGGTGTACGTAACCTGAATGTTGCCAGCCGGCACCTCCAGATTCAGCACCCCGGGTATTTTAGGTTTGATAAGGCCGTGCTCAATGGCCACTGTAACCGTACCAATGGTTCCGTGTCCGCACATCGGCAAACACCCGCTGGTTTCAATAAAGAGGATACCGGCATCATTATCGGGGTTTGATGGCGGATAAAGTATACTTCCGCTCATCATATCGTGACCTCGGGGCTCAAACATCAGTCCCCTGCGTATCCAATCGTATTCGCGTATAAAGTGCTGCCTTTTTTCGCTCATGGTAGCACCCTCCAGGGACGGCCCCCCCTGCGCCACCACACGTACAGGATTACCGCAGGTATGGGCATCAATACAAACAAACGTTGCCTTCTTCATGGTGTTTACTCTTTGCCCCATTGGTTATTGCGCATGCGCCAGATAAGCATGGGGTTCGATTCTTTCAGTGCATCAGGCAGCAGGCTGTCGGGAAAGTTCTGAAAGGCTACCGGCCGGGCAAACCGTCTAATGGCATCGCGGCCAACAGCCGTAAAGCGCGAATCGGTAGTAGCCGGATAAGGCCCCCCGTGCATCATGGCTGCACACACCTCTACACCGGTAGGCACTCCATTTAGTATCAGGCGGCCGGCTTTCTCAACCAGCAGGTTTACAAGTGCCGGGTGTTTTTTGAGCTCTTCCTCATCGCCCTGGATGGTTGCCGTTAGTTGTCCGTGCAAATGGCTTATTACCTGGTTAAACCGCTCCCACGAACGGCAGCGCACGATTAGTGAAAAAGGGCCGAATACCTCTTCGGCCAAAACAGGATTTTCTAAAAATATTTCATCCGGCACTGATGCCACCAACGGCCTGCCCTCCATGGCCGTACCCTCCTGACGGGCAGCGGCTTCAACCCGAACACCCTTCTGCTCCAATGCGCGCTTCAGGCGGGTATGATAATTCTGAGCAATGCCGGCGTGCAGCATGGTGCCCGGTAAACTTTCTTCGATAAGCTGAGCCAGGTGGCTGATGAATGCCTGAAGACCTTCGTCTTCCATTGCGATCATTAATCCCGGATTGGTACAGAACTGGCCTACCCCCAGAGTTATGCTGCCAGCCATGCGTTGAGCAATGGCAGCAGGGTTTCGCTTTAACGTTTCGGGTAGCAGAATTACCGGGTTTATGCTGCTCATTTCGGCAAACACCGGTATAGGTTCAGGTCGCTGGCAGGCCAGATCGAAAAGGGCCCTGCCGCCTGCAAGCGAACCGGTAAACCCCACTGCTTTGGTGAGCGGATGCTTTACCAGCGCCTGGCCTACTTCAAAACCCGAACCGTAAACATGTTGAAACACACCCGGGGGCATGCCCGTTTTCTGCATGGCCTTTTGGATGGCCCCGGCCACCAGCGTAGAGGTTTGCGGATGAGCCGGATGTGCCTTAACCACTACGGTGCACCCCGCTGCCAGTGCCGAAGCCGTATCGCCTCCGGCCGTAGAGTATGCCAGCGGAAAGTTGGCTGCTCCAAATACAACAACGGGGCCTATGGGCACCAGCATCTTTCTCAGGTCGGGCCGGGGTGCCGGCATCCGGTTGGGCATGGCGATGTCAATGCGGGCTTCTACCCACGAGCCTTCTTCGACCACTTCGGCAAACATGCGGCAATGTCCGGTGGTGCGGCCGCGCTCGGCTATGATGCGCGCTTCGGGCAGGTTGGTTTCGCGCATAGCGGTTTGAACCAGCTCATCACCCAGTGCTTCTATCTCATCGGCAATGCAGCGCAAAAATGCAGCACGCTTTTCACCTTTCAGATTTTTGTACGACAGAAAGGCAAGGTGCGCCTGCTGCATAATACCGTTAATTTGGTCAAGCGGGGTATCAGGGTACATGTCTTTTAGGATAATGGGTTAAACCTTTAGCTCTTCGGCCGTAGGCCGACTTTCCAGCGCTTTACGGATAATGGCCAGTATGCGCGTGCGCTCCTCTCCGGTTAAGGTAAGCCTGGGTGCCCTTACGTATTCGGTTCCCAATCCGGTTTCCTGGGCTGCCAGTTTAATATACTGCACCAGTTTGGGGTGAATATCCAGTTCAAGCAACGGCATAAACCACCTATAAAGTTTCCGGGCACGATCCAGGTGGCCTGCCCGAATAAGATTATAAAGCGCCACGGTTTCGGCCGGAAAGGCGCATACCAGGCCGGCCACCCACCCGTCGGCCCCCAATAACAGGGCTTCCATGGCAAGGGTATCCACACCGCACAACAGGCTAAAGCGGTCGCCAAAACGGTTTATCATGCGGGTAATGTTGGTAATGTCGCGGGTTGATTCCTTAACAGCCTGAATATTCGGATACCCCGCCAGTTCTTCAAACATATCGGGTGTTACGTCAATCTTATAATCAACCGGATTGTTGTAAATCATAACCGGCAGGGCGGTTGCTCCGGCCACGCTCTTAAAAAAAAGTACTGTTTCGCGGTCATCGGCCCGGTATCGCATGGGGGGCAGCAACATAATGCCATCGGCATAAATGCGTTCTGCCTCACGGGCCTGCTCAATGGCTTCGGCTGTACTGCCCTCTGCAATATTCATCACCACGGGCACTCGTTTGCCGGCCACCTCGAGCGCCAGCTTTACCAGGGCTGTTTTTTCCGGTCGGGTAAGGGTACTGGCTTCGCCCAGCGAGCCGCCAATAATGATGCCGTGTACACCGGCAGTGATCTGGGCCTCTACTTGTTTTTCAAACCATGAAAAATCAACCGACTCATCGGGTTTAAGTGGTGTTGTTAGGGCGGGGTAAATGCCTTGCCACATCATATTTTAAAGTTTTAAAGTGTTTAGACCTGAAGATGATGGCGAAATTAGGCCGGTAAAGCCCGGTTTACTTTGCGTGAATTACTGATTTTTTGTACGATTTTAACATGATTTTTGTGAGTAATATGTTTTTCAGGTTAAAAATGGCTAAATGAAGGTTTTACAATTTCAGGTCCCGCATATTTTAGGCGAAGCCTACCGGTTCCAGGAAGACCGGGTGCCGCACTTATACGACCGGTTTCATAGCCATGAGGAGGTTCAGATTACGTATATACTGGCTGGTGAAGGCCTGGTGGTAGCAGGCGATTATGTAGGTCGTTTTGAACCAGGCGATGTGTTTATTCTGGGCAGTTACCTGCCCCATGTATTTCGCAATGACGAGGCTTATTATCGTTTAGATTCGCCCGGGGCCCATGCCCTTTCGGTTTACTTTACCCCTGCTTATCTGGGAGAGGAGTTCTGGAAGCTAAATGAAATGGCTTCGGTATTGGCTTTTCTAAAACGGGCACGCAGGGGATACCGGGTAACCGGGCCGGCGCGGCAGCACCTGGGGCAGCACATAGCCGGCCTGCAGCAGGCAAACGGTGTGGCACGAATAACAGGTTTTCTGGTTCTTATGGATAAATTGGCCAATGGGTCCACGCTGGAAGCATTGAGCATGACTGAGCCTTCGCCCCAACAAGGGGGTAAGGACAGGCGAATGAGCGATGTGCTGGAGTTTACCTTTCGGGAATATCACCGCAAAATAACGCTTAAAGAGGCCGCAGAGGTGGCCCACCTGTCGCCTCAGGCTTTCTGCCGCTACTTCAGGCAGCATACCCGCAAAAGCTATGTTTCCTTCCTACAGGAGGTTCGTATTCGCAAGGCATGCCAGTTGTTAACCCGTGAAAATTTGCCTATTGAAAACGTTTGTTATGCGGTTGGTTTCCAAAATATTTCTAACTTTAACCGTGTATTTAAACGAATAACACGTCAAACACCTAAAACCTATCTAACCAGACGCCTATGGTACTAACAAACAAAATCAAACCCATTAAGCTCCAGCCCGGAGAAAAAGTTAAGGTTATGCCCGATTTCAAATCGAAAGAGGGCCAACGTTACGCCATTACCAGCCACGGCCGGGTTATTTCATTTCCGGAAAAACCTACAGAGGGTTATTTTCTGGCATTGATGCGCCTGCGCGACTACCCGGGTGTGCATTTGATGCGCAAGGGAAAGTCGCAATCTTTTTTGGTGCACCGGCTGGTTGCCGAGCACTTTCTTAAGCGGCCAAGCCCTAAGCACAAGTACGTTATCCATCTGGATTTTAACCCGAATAACAACCATGTGAGCAACCTGAAATGGGTAACACTGGATGAGCTGCGCGTACACCTGGTCTCCAACCCCAAACAAATCAAACCTAACCGCACCAACAACGGCCAGAAGCTAACAGCCGAGCGGGTTAAGAAAATCAAGCAAAAACTTAAAGCCGGTTCAACTTTCCGTGAGATTTCAGAAGAATTTAATCTGTCGGAAATGCATGTGTACCGCATCAAAAAGGGCTTATGTTGGTCGTGGGTTAAAGCCTAGTTTAACCTTTTGCTTTTACAAGACTTCCGGAATTTCTACTTTTGCAAACCTTTTCAGGGCAGCCCCCAATAGCGGCTGCCCTTTTTGCCCCTGTAGTTAAATGGATATAACGAGAGCCTCCGGAGCTCTAGGTGCAGGTTCGATTCCTGCCGGGGGTACAACTTTTACCCTCACTGACTTCCTCACCTGCTTAACATTTAAACAACACTGAGCAACCACACCTGAATAGCGAATAGCCAAATGTGCCAGTAAGCTGCAAGAAGCCGCGCGAACCGAACCTGGCAAAAAGGCAGCCGCTGATTAGCCTGGCCGTTACCAGCAGATGTGATTCAGCCAGGCCATACTGGTAATGTTTTGCTGCATCACAGGTACAATACCTGTACCTGCACAATATTCCGAATGCAAAAGCTAACCATCAGGAAAATTTTTGCTGTACGTGCCATTACAGACTATAAAATTTTTCTATGCACCTGCACCAGTTATTTACCCCAACAAGCAGTACAGCATTACATGCAGACGTTATGTCGGTTGTTCTTGTTATGCATCACTTCATGACGATTCGCGATAAAAAATTTTTAATCAACATTAACCGGTTTGCTTTGATTATTTCTATGAAAGAAAATGTTTGCGAAAATTATTTGTGAATAATTTGTGTATTTAAAATCAATGTTCTACTTTTATTCTCAAATTATGTTCAACTTAAACGCAAAACGCTATGGCAAAGAAAGCGAAGAAAGCTAAGAAGGCGGCCAAGAAGGCTAAAAAAGCCGCCAAGAAGAAGAAGTAATGATCGGATGATCATGAAAACAAATCAAGGTTAGTCACAAGGCTAACCTTGATTTGTTTTATGGCGAAACCGTTTTAGCCGGATTACCAAAAACAGTTTCCCCATCGGCCACATCACCAATTACTACCGAGCCGGCTCCAATGCGTGCACCTTTGCCTATACTAACACCTGCAACCACCACGGCACCCGTACCAACAAATGCTTCCTCTCCTATTTTAACTTCGGCATTAATTACTGCACGCGCTCCTATGTGGGCATAGTCGGCAATAGTAACACCCGGACCAACAACGGCACCGGCCTGGATTAAAATGTAATGTCCCAACTCCACACCTGCCGAAAGCACAGCACCCTGATCAACCAAATTGCCATAGCCCATTACTGCCCGTGGTGAAATGAGGGCCTGGCGGTGTATGGCATTTACCGGCTGAACTTTGCGCACTTCGCGCAGCATCTTTATCAGCGATTTTTTTAAAAGTACCTCATCGGTAGCTACAAACGCTTCGCATTTTTTTCCAATAAGCTTCAGAAAACCGTCATCATCGGTTCGGCCCAGCACGGCAACATCGTCAAGCTCACGGCCATGCAATTTTTTTTCATCGTCCAGAAAGCCATACACAACATTTCCGTTGCTTTCAAAAATATCTTTGGCCAGCCGACCTATGCTACCGGCTCCCAGTATCAACACCGGATTTTCCATAATTATTTCAGGATTGTTTTTTTACAACAGCATGCAAAGGTATAGCATAATGCCCATACCATTACCGGTATGGGTTCCTAAAGTACCTCTGCCCTGCATTTTTTATTGACAGAAGCACAATAAACACCCACCACGGCAGAAACGCCACCCGGTAACGCACAAGCGTGCCGGCTGCCGGCACTGCCAAACCCAGCCATGTTGCCATAAGCAAGCAGTACGCACAAACCACAATAAGCAGCAAGCGCTGGTGCCGTTGCCCGGGCACGGTTACGCCTGCGGCTGCAGCAAGTGTTAGCAATAAAAGCAACCACGACTCAGCTACCGAAAGCATATACATATTTACCCGTTTTTCCGGCTTAAAGGGTGCATAAAGGCCGTTGAACAACGCCTGCGGTATATGCGGCACAACCTCAGGAAATGAGGGTTCTAAAGGGGTAACTGCGGTAAGCCGATTTTTATCCGTTTCCTGTTCGATCATGGTGTTTCGATTTTCAACCGCTACCCGCACCACGCGCTCCAACCGCAGGTTAGGATGAAACAACCCCGGCAACAGGAACAACGCTCCGGCAACAGCCGCCAGCAAAAGCCAGTCAAATTTCCAGGCAAGCGTTGTTTTGTGAATTATTAGTCGTACCAAAGCCGCAGCCAGCAAAAGCGGCATGGCTAAGGCCGCCACATAGTACTTTAACTTCCAGGCAATTGATAATGCAAGTGCTGCAAGCAGATAGTCCCGCCATGAAGGCTTTAGGCCACTCCAGATTTTAAGGAACACGGCCACCGTAAAATGCATGCCGGCAATGGCAAGCGTTTCTTTAAGCAAACCCGAAGTCCAGAACAGAACTGACGGAAAAAACAGAAAGGCCAGAGCGGCAGGGCCTTTCCATTGGGTGTTAATTGCCATCAGCGTACGAAACAAATACCAGGAACAGTAAAACGAAATAATTGAAAGCCATAGCGTCATCAGCCAGAAGCTGCTACCGGTAAGCAAGGCCACCACACTAAGCAGTTTGGCAAAAAACAACGTACGTGCTTCACCGCTATGCACGCCTTCGCTATGCAGGAATATATAGTTAAGGTAGCCGGCAAAATTGGTAAGCCCCAGCTGGGCCAATTCTTTTGCCCGAGAATAAAAAGTCAGTACATCGCTCTCCGGATAATACCGCCAGTGGATATAACCTACGGCAGCACCTGCCAGTATTTTTGCCGCCCACGCCAAAGCGTAAAGGGGTACACTACTTTTGTCCTCACGCCTGCCCACATGCCAGGCCAGAATTATTATTAAAATGGCATGTAAGAGCAATACCATATTAACGGGGCCGGATTAATGAAGCGCCAATCCGGCATTCCAGGCACCGGCGTTTCTGGCAGTAATGCTGATAAAGTTCCAGCAGCGACTGGCTGTCGAAAGCCGATTGAGCCGGCCATCCGGTTTTTTTCCATTGCTCTACTATACTGTTTTTCTCAGCCGGAAGGTGCTGAAGGAAGTACAACGCCCTGTCCATATATTGCTGCTCATCGTGCGCACGTGCGTAGGCAGCCAGCACGGGTATTACCGTATTAATGATAACTGTGTTGATGCTCTGCCTGCCGGGCGCGGGGGCACGGTTAACTGTTTTACCAAAATGATAATGGCGCGTCCAGTAGGCTGATTGTTTTACCGTAAGTCGGTTTCGAAGCTCGATCAGGCTGTCGGTTTCAAGAATAAAGGCCAACAGATTGGGTTGTGTTGATATTAAGGCTGCAAACTGGGCTATGCGCAACGTTGGAAAGTTGGCCGGACGCAGTCGCATAAACCGCCATTGAGCAGGATGCATTTTTTTTTCTGTTAATTGATATTTATGCGCAAGCAACCGAAACTCGCGCTGTATCAACTTTACATAATTGTCGCGTGTAGTCTTAACCGCATCGAGCATTCCGGCCATACCCAGCAACAAGGCCTCCAGTTGAAGTACGTTATTAGCATGCCGCAGCAGTATTTTAAGCGGAACCAGGCGGGTAAGCTGGGCAAAGGGCTCGGCATTTACTTTAAAACCAAAATTTCTGCCCATAAGTTGGTAAACAGCTTCGTCCCAGTTTTGCCTGCACAACTCAAGCAGTTCAGTAAAGGCCGCAGCTTTTTTTTCAAGTCTTTCGGCCATCATCACCTCCTGGGCCGAGACCTTTATCAGTCCGTCAACAGCAGGCAGCGAGGCAGAGCAGGCAATCGTTTGGGGCGAGGTAAACAGCTGCCGGTACTTTTTCCAAATCGCCTCATCGGTTCGGCTTTTTAATTCAAGAGCAGGTAAAACTGTTCCATCGGCACGGTAAATAGGTTTATCGTATTCCCATACCACATGAAGCACCACGGGCTCGTAGGCAGCATCGAGGTGGTGGTGGTGTTCCAGCCATCCCGAAGAACGAATGTGTATCTCAACGCTTCCGTGCCACTCGAGGTTGCCTATCTTTAGGCGGGCCTGAGAAAAGTCAGGGCCTGCATCGGTATTCCGTATGCCGGGATGTAAAATTTCAAGCGGCTCTCCATCGGTTGTCTGCAAACCGATTTTGCTGAAATACTGAAACTGCCATATATAATGCAGAAAGGATTCGGTCACGGCCGGTATAGCTTAAACCCCCGGTTAAATATAGTGTAAAAAATCAGGCCAGTTTACTGAGGTGTCCGGCCATTTGCTGTTGAATTTTTCGGGCTTCATAGGCGGCAGCCCGGGCAAATCCGACGTCTGAAGCAGCATAGATAACCGAGCGCGAAACGTTAACCAGTAGGCCGCAATCCGAAGTAAGGGCATGGCGCGATACTTCATCCAGGTCGCCACCTTGTGCGCCTACTCCCGGCACCAGAAAAAAATAATCAGGGGCAAGCAGGCGTATGGATTTAATTTTATCGGCCTGTGTGGCTCCAACCACAAACATAAGCTGGTGTGCAGAAGCCCATGTTTTGGCTTTGCAGATTACTTCTTCGTATAGCTTGCGATGGGTAACTTTCGATTCGAGCAGTTGAAAATCGGCACTGCCCGGATTGGAAGTGTGGGCCAGCAAAATTACCCATTTATCCTTAAAGGCCAGGAAGGGTTTTACCGAGTCTTCGCCCATATAGGGAGCAACAGTAAGTGCGTGGGCATTAAGCTGTTCAAAAAATGCCCGCGCATACAGCGATGAGGTGTTGCCAATGTCACCGCGCTTGGCATCGGCAATAATGAAATACCCAGGCGGGATGGACTGTATGGTTTGGTGCATAATGTGCCATCCTTCCGGACCAAGGGCTTCGTAAAAGGCCGTGTTAATTTTAAAGGCTGCGCAATATGGTGCTGTAGCCTCAATTATCGATTGGTTAAACGAAAGTACATCTGCGGGCTGCTTCTTAAAACAATCGGGTAACCGATTTATATCGGTGTCCAATCCCACACACAGGTAGGATTGCCGGTTAAAGATTGTTTCAATAAGCTCACTGCGAGTCAAAGCGTACAAATTAACGCAAGTCGATAACCTCTACACCCGGATATTTCTTCGGGTCGAAGGTAAAGAAAGCATCGGCCACGGCCACATTGGGCGTGAATTTGGTGATGGAGTATTTATAGCGATTCTGGTTCTTATCGAACATAGTCCAGCTTACAATGCTTTTATCTTTTTTGGATATAAACATCCTTATTTTAAAGAACTGGGCATCTTTTTTTTCCGGAACCAGGTCAACCACATCGCACAACAAGCCGTTTTCGGTTTGTTCCTCCAGGAACAGATACTTAAATCCTTTTTTATAGAGATCGTAAATTTTGGTTGGGTTTACTTCGTCCGATTGGGGATCGTAGTTGTCGATGTTCACTTCCTTGGCTGCCGGCAGGTAGGTCCATACTGTGGTACCGTTGTTTATAATTTCCTGGTCATCCATCACCAGCCTGAACTTGTCTCCTTTTACAGTTATCTTTCCTTTAATCTCCTCGCGGGTGCCATCTATCTCGTTGGTGAGGGTTGAAGTTATATTGGCTTCGAAAGAGGTGTACGACTTGTACTTTTTGCTCATGGCCTCCAGTATTTCCAGCGCTTTCGGATCGTACTGCGCCGGGGCGGCCAGGGGCAGCAGGCAGACTAGTGCAAAAAGCAGGTTTTTCATGGGTTCTGAAACTAATTTGGTTGTAAACCGGTGGGCAAAAGTAAATTTTTATCCGTGTTTTTCCCTTAAACTTATCAATAATTGTTCCAAACTTGTTTCGTCTTTAATCAGCACTTCGCGGGCTTTGCTGCCTTCAAAAGGCCCCACAATGCCAGCCGCTTCGAGCTGGTCAATTAGCCGGCCCGCCCGGTTATAGCCCAGTTTAAGTTTACGCTGTATGAGCGAGGTGCTGCCCTGCTGGTGCATCACAATAAGCCTTGCGGCTTCTTCGAACAGGGCATCGCGCTCGGCCAGGTCAACGGCAGCAGGGCCGCTGTCTTCGTCTTCAAACTCCGGCAGCAGGTAGGCTGAGTCGTAACCGCGCTGTGCGCCAATGTATTCGCAAATGCGTTCTATTTCGGCTGTATCTACAAAAGGGCACTGCAGCCGGATGATGTCCGAACCGGAAGAAAGCAGCATATCGCCCATTCCCACCAGCTGGTCGGCCCCGCCCGTATCCAGAATGGTTCGCGAGTCGACCTTGGAGGTAACCCGAAATGAAAGCCTGGCAGGAAAATTGGCTTTGATAACCCCGGTAATTACATTTACCGAAGGACGCTGCGTAGCCACCACCAAATGAATACCAATGGCGCGCGCCAGTTGTGCCAGTCGGGCTATGGGCGTTTCTACCTCTTTGCCGGCCGTCATCATCAGGTCGGCCAACTCATCAATAACCAGCACAATGTAGGGAAGAAAGCGGTGCCCGTCTTTCGGATTGAGCTTGCGCGCTACAAACTTGGCGTTGTATTCCCGCAGGTTGCGGGCACCGGCATCTTTCAGTATTTCATACCGGTTTTCCATTTCAATACAAAGCGAATTGAGGGTATGCACTACCTTGCGGGTATCGGTTATGATGGCCTCTTCGCTGTTGGGCAGTTTGGCCAGGTAGTGACGCTCTATTTTGCTGAACAGCGACATCTCGACCTTCTTGGGGTCAACCAGCACAAACTTGAGTGTGGCCGGATGGCGCTTATATAATAAGGAAGTAAGGATAACATTCAGCCCAACCGACTTGCCCTGACCAGTGGCACCGGCCACCAGCAGGTGAGGCATTTTGGCCAGGTCTATAACAAAAACTTCGTTGGAGATGGTTTTACCCAGGGCCACGGGCAGCTCCTTGTCGGTTTTCTGGAAGGCCTGCGTGGCAAGCACGGAACGAATGCTCACCATTTCGCGGTTTTTGTTGGGCACTTCTATGCCTATGGTTCCTTTTCCGGGAATAGGCGCTATGATGCGTATGCCCAGCGCTGAGAGGCTTAGCGCAATATCATCTTCCAGGTTTTTAATACGCGAAATTTTAATACCGGCATCAGGCACAATTTCGTAGAGGGTAACCGTGGGGCCAATGGTAGCTTTGATGCTGGTTATACCAATTTTAAAATTGGTAAGTGTGGCTACTATTTTATCTTTATTCTGATTTAACTCCTCCTGGGTTACCTGTACACGCGCATTGTCGTACTCGTTCAGCAGCTCCAGGGGTGGAAATTTGTAGTTCTTCAGTTCAAGTGTTGGGTCGTACACGCCCTGATCTTCCACCAGCTGTTCGGCCACTTTGTCGGTTTCGGTGCGTTCTTCAATAATAAAGTCGGGCTCCCTGGTTTCTTTCTGTTCTTTTGTTTCGTGTTTTACCGGCTGTTTTTTTTCAACCGTAAGGTTTACTTCGGCAACGGGAGCATTTTCAGGGTCTGATTCTTCGGCCGGCTTTTCTTCTGTAACAGGCATTACCTGCGAAGGCCAGTTGTCTTTTTCATCGGTATAAACCGGAGTAATTTTTACATCGTCTTCAACTGCCAGCGCCTCATTGCCCATGGGCTTCGGGTTGGCCGGCTGAAATACCGGTATGGATGTAACATTAAAGAAAAAGATAATAAAGATGAATAAAGACAAGGCCAGCAGCATAAAAGTGCCCCAGCCCAGCAAGCCATGCGAAATACCGGCCAGGTAGTAGCCAGCTCTTCCGCCCAGATAACTCCACGAGGTCGGACCTTCGTGCGTAAAAGTAATGTATCCCAGAAGCAGACATAGCCACAGGCCCATAAAGACCACAAAAACCGTGGCCGGAAAAAGCCTGATAAGGCTGCGCTTAAAGGCCAGTTTAAAGCCGAGTAAAAACAAAAGAGGCGGAACAAAAAATGCTGAAATGCCAAAACCGTTGTAGATAAACTGATGCGACACCCACGCGCCTACATATCCCAGCCAGTTCTCGGCCTCGCGGGCAGTTTCCAAAATGGCACCCTCCTGACCGGAGTTTACCAACAGGCTCATATCGGCTTTGCCGGTAAAAAGATAGGAAATAAATGCCACCATCATAAACAGACCGCTTGCCTGTAAAAAAAATCCAATGGCAATAACCAGACGGGGGTCGGTAAAAAAACTCAATGGATTACTACCGTTTTTCTTCTTTCCCTTGCGGTCTGTTTTTCGGAATGTATTCGACTTATAGGTGTTCTCGGCCATTTACAGTTTAAAAAGTATGCAAAGCTAAGTAAAAACAACTGATAAACTTGCCATTACCTCCCCCCGGATTGCAGGTAATAGCACCATTACCCGGGGTCGGTAATTAACCGTTAAGTGTTTGTGCTGTCCACTTATCCCAACCGGATACCGTACACTTATTGGGCTTGAACTTGAATGCAAAAAAAAGGGATATTGCACCAAGCAAAATTGTTATAAGTATGAAACTACTTTCGGCCGTATTGATTCTCGTTCTGCTTATGAGCATGCTAACTGCCTGTACTTCAACCGAAAAAGAAACCAGACTGCCGGATGTAAAGCCTCCGGTAGCCCGTATCGAACCTTTTGAGATTGTGTCGAAACACGGGCACAAGCGCATAGACAACTATTATTGGCTGAAAAACCGAAACGATTCGGCCGTGATTGAGTACCTGAAGGCTGAAAACGCCTACCTCGACACCATGATGGCCCACACCAAAGCCTTTCAGGAAAAGCTGTTTAACGAAATGCGAAGCCGCATCAAGGAAGACGACTCTTCTGTTCCCTACAGACTAGACGACTATTATTACTACACCCGGTATATTACAGGAGGGGAATATCCAGTTTACTGCCGCAAAAAAGGTTCGCTTGAAGCACCCGAGGAAATTATTGTAGATGGAAACGAACTGGGCAAGGGACAATCGTTTTTAAACTTCTTTATTTCGCAAAGCCCCGACCATAAGCTGGTAGCCGTAATTATGGATACCGTAGGCCGTAATTTTTATGCCGTTAAATTCAAAGATATGACAACAGGCCGATTTTTGCCCGACATTATACCCGATACCCGTGGCGGCTATGTGTGGACAAACGACAACAAATCGTTGCTGTACGCTGTGCCCGACAAGGAAACCCTGCGTACCTACCAGATAAAGCGCCACATACTAGGCACGCCCGCTTCAGCCGACCAGGTGATTTATGAAGAAAAAGACGTCACGCTGGCCGTTGGGATAGGAAAAACCAAGTCGAAAAAATATTTTATTATCAGTTCGGGCCGTACCGATGCCAGCTTTTCGCAGTACCTGGATGCCGACCGGCCCGGCAAGCCAATAGTTATTCAGCCACTGCAGGATAATGTAGAGTATTCGGTAGAACATACAGGAGGCGACCGGTTTTACATCTACACCAACCTGAATGCCAAAAACTACCGGCTGGCCGAAGCCCCCATAAGCAACCCCGCACAAAACAACTGGAAAGATATAATCCCGCACCGCGAAGAGGTGTTTCTTCAGGATGTTGACTTTTTTAAAGACCACCTTGCAATGGTTGAAATGATTGCCGGCCTCACCAAAATACGTATAATAAAGTGGGCCGACCGGTCGGAACATTACATTGATTTTGGCGAACCGGCCTATTATGCCGGACTGGCCTACAATCCGGAGTTCAACACCACAACACTGCGTTACAATTACCAGTCGCTCACTACGCCCCCGTCGGTGTACGATTACAACATGGAAACCCGCGAGAAAGAACTTAAAAAAGAACAACCCGTACTAGGTGGATTCAACAAGAACAATTATGCTTCAGAAAGGGTAATGGTAAAAGCACGCGATGGCAAAGAAGTACCCCTTTCTATTGTGTACCGCAAAGACCTGTTTAAAAAAGACGGAACCAACCCCGGCTGGATCTACGGCTACGGTTCGTACGGGGCCACCATGTATCCTACCTTTAATTCCAACCGGCTAAGCCTGCTGGACCGCGGCTTTGTTTATGCCATTGCCCACGTGCGGGGCGGACAGGAAATGGGCGGTGCATGGTACGATGAAGGCAAAATGCTGAACAAGAAAAATACGTTTACCGATTTTATTGACTGTTCTGAGTGGCTGATTCAGAATAAGTATGTAGCCAAAGATAAGCTCTTTGCCTCAGGCGGCAGCGCAGGCGGCCTGCTGATGGGCGCCATTACCAACATGCGCCCCGACCTGTACCGCGGGGTAATTGCAGCCGTGCCCTTTGTGGATGTGATAACCACTATGATGGACGAAAGCATACCCCTTACCACTTTTGAATGGAAAGAATGGGGCAACCCGAATATTAAAGAGGAGTACGAGTACATGCTTTCTTACTCGCCCTACGATAATGTGGAGAAGAAAGATTATCCGAACCTGCTGGTAACCACCGGCCTGCACGACTCGCAGGTACAGTATTGGGAACCCGCCAAATGGGTGGCCAAAATGCGCGCTTTGAAAACCGATAACAACCGGCTGTATTTATACACCAACATGGATGCCGGGCATGGCGGTGCAAGCGGCCGGTTCAGAAGGCTTCGCGAAGTTGCACTCGAATATACTTTTGTATTCGATATTCTGGGCATAAAGGAAATACGGGAAACGTCAGGCGAAGATTGAGAAAGCGCAAAAACGCTAATAACTGGTTAAGCCGTATGCCCGCCAACAGGAATGCAACTCACTTTACTTTAACCAAAGCATAATGCACGGCCGGTGCCGACTTATCGGCAAGGTGTAAAACCTTGCCGCCCCGCACGGCCTCAAACTGTGCCCACCACTGTTCCGTCTTGCCTTGCCAGCGGTTGGTCATGGTAATATCCCAGTGAGTTAGGGTTATTTTGCCCTGGTATTTCTCATCATATACCTTCATGTCACCCACCGTACCGTGAGCGCCCACATGCCTGCTGCTGTAGGTGCCATCAGCATTAAAGGTAAATGTATCGGTTGACGATGCCGTGGCCATGCCGGCATACGCACCGGTTACAACATTATACATATTGGCCGCTGCACCTGATGTTTCCTCCCAGGTACCTACCAAATCGGCCAGCGTAACAGCAAACTTGTTGTAACCTAACATACCGGCAATTTTTTCCTGGTTCGGAAATTCCTTTTGAAATTCTTGTGCAGATGGCGCAAGAATCTCAATGCAGCGGGCCATGCCGCTCTCAATCAATACCCGGAAACCCGCATAATATTTCCGGCCGGTTGATTTTTCCACCACATCGGCTTCGTAGAAATAAATACAGAAGTAGCATGGTCCGTTGTTATCGTATTTGCGCAGATTGCTTACCACATACCGCGGCTGCATCAGCCGGTCGAATAAGGCGCCCTCAACACTACCTGTATTCCGGAGGTTATCATCCAATTCAATGGCGTAATGCAGCAACACAGTAATGGCACCCTTGGTAATTTTTACGTAATCGTCATACGGATTAGCCACCCAGCCGTCATCAAAATTGGTGGTGGCAACAGAAATACCATGATTGGAATTTGTCGGGACGGTGTTAACAGCCGGCCTTAGCGTTTGCTCTGGCTTATTGGATGACTGTGCTGGCAGGTTATCTACCTGTTGGGGCTCACGGTTGTTATTAGCCAAGAAAGAATCTGGTATTGATTCAGGTTCGCCAAAATATAAATCACTCCCTGAAAAGTAAAACATCAGGTAACGTTTGCCTTTCTGCAGCCACCCGTATTGAATCGTTCCCGCAATCGGAATGATCGTCCATCCGGCTTTGCGCAAAGCCTCTTTCAGGTTTTCGATACCAAAGCCCGAAGCGGCCTGCGGCGGTAGTTCAAAGACCTCAGCTGTTAATATTTTTATGTTAGCTTTTTTGCTTTCTTCTTCCAAAAAAAGGGCAGCCGCTACCGTACTTAATATCCGCCTGTCTTGCATGGTGCCTGCCGGTAAGGCAATACCCGCGTAAGCCGATGAGGACGCTGGAACAAGTTTCTGAGCGAAAATCGGCATTATGCTTAGCAGCCAGGTTAATAAAAATAAAGTGGTTTTCATGGGTTTAAGATTTTATGATGTACAGCTTCTGCAAATTTCCAGTTAATTTATCCCATCTGGTTAACGCCAGAGTAGCCATGCTTAACGGTTACGTTGCATGGTGCACCACAATCATCTATATTGTGAAAGGTTATCAGGTCATGCGCCAGGGGCTGTTGTTTGTTAGCATACTTATTGGCTCCCACTGCCTTCGGGCGCAGGATTATCCTTCCCTGGCCCGCCACCTCCCTGAAGTGGAAGGCACTGTTTATGCACTGCTGCAAGATAGCAAGGGATTTATGTGGTTTGGCACTTCTGCCGGATTGCTGCGGTATGACGGATTTTCCTATACCCGCTACATTCACCAGCCCAACGATACCCTTTCTCTAAGCGATTCGTTCGTAACAGCTATAGCTGAAGATAGCGAAAGCTATTTATGGGTTTTAACTCTTAACGGAGGAGTAAACCGTTTTAACCCTGCCATGGGCACGGCAGTAACCCTGGATAAAATTATTGGCAACGAACAAATTAAAAATGAAAAATCATTTTATGCGGTAGCAATCGATTCGGCCGGGCACATCTGGTTGGGCGGCAAGGCATTGTATCGCATACAGATGCCCCAGTTAACGGTTGACATTTTTCAACCGCCGGTATCGTCAGTAAGCGAAATTTTCTTCTCGAAGAAAAATACCTTATGGTTGGGCTCAAATGGCGATGGTTTTGGTACCTATTATCCCGAATCCAACCGCTACGATGCCGTAATGCTTCAACACCCCGATGCCCTTATCCAGGAACGCATGTGGGTAATCCGTAGCCTTACAGAAGACAACCGCGGAAGGATATGGGCAGGCACCTATGGCGGACTGGTTTGCCTGGACCCGGCAACGAAGAAAGTGCAGCATTATACACATAACCCGCAACAACCCGAGTCTTTACCACACAATTCCATCTGGAATGCAAAAGCAGCCCCAAATGGCACTGTTTGGATAAGTACCTGGGGCGGTGGTGTTACCCGCTTTGACGCCGTGCGCGAAACCTTTCAAAACGACTTGTTTCGTGCCGGTGGCCTATGCTATATCCCCGCTACTCAGGTTCCGGGTATGGGTTTAACAGCCAATGGTACCTTGTGGCTGGGCACCAATGGTCAGGGGATATACCAGCTACGCCTTCCCGAAAATTTGCGGGCACATCCATTGCCCTTCACTGTTTCATCTGTGGTAACACGCATCATCCAGCTGAAACGCTGGACAACCATCATCACCTCTGGTTCAGGCACTTATCTGTATGATTCTGTTACGCATACTTTCCACCATCTTCCCTATGCCCGCCAGGGTGGAAAAACTGCATTGGCCGGTAACCGCGTGGCCGCAGTAACGGAGCGCAACAACGGCAAAATATACCTGGCTACCGAAAACGGCCTTACAGAATTTAACCCGCTAACAGGAAGTACACGGCATTTACGAAAAGAAGAACAAAACGCAAATTCGCTAAATCACAACGATGTACAAACGCTGCTGACCGATAACGATGACCGGCTGTGGCTGGGTACCCCGTTCGGAATAAGCTACCTGAATAACGATGAAAAAACATTTACCTGGCTGAAAGAGCCGCGCACCAGTGTAGTAGAACTGGCCGGTGCCGGTGAATTTATTCTGGCCGGAACGGGTACCGAAGGTTTGTTTATTATCCATAAAGCAACCAACACCATACGGCATTATGACCATACAAACGGAATAACCAACAACTATATCACTGCACTGCTGTACGATATCCGGGGCGACATTTGGATAGGCACCAACCAGGGGCTAATCCAAATGAGCCGAAATTTTGATCGGCTGCAGCCTATTGAAACCTTCAACACTTCACGAATTAACCGCTTGCAAGCCGGTAACGATGGCATTTTGGTATACAGCAACCAGCATTTCTACCATATTCGGTATGGTACGGTTAAAGGGGTAATGTTGCCCAAATCAATTACAGGCTCCTACCTGCCATTGTATTGGGAAGATACCGATCGCCTTGCGCTAATTGCTTCCGGTTACCTGTATAGCCTTCCCTTACGTTCGGCCCCACCGAAAAACAAAATACCTCTTATAATATCAGGCCTTACCGTGCTGGGTAGCAACGTTCAGGCTATTTCTGCAGCAACGATGCACCCGGCATACCGTACTTCGCTGGTTTTGCCCCACAACCAAAACTTCTTTTCGTTGGAGTTTGCTTTGCTTGATTTTGCCCCCCCGGGAAGCCACCAATATGCCTACCGGTTGGAAGGCCTCGACCCGGAGTGGAATTTAAGTACCAACCGAAGGTATGCTACTTACACGAATGTGGCACCCGGAACCTATGCCTTTAAATTAAAGGCGCTAAGCTTAGACCAGCAATGGCATGAGAGCAGTCAGGTGCTGAAAATTGTAATATTGCCCCCTTGGTATAAAACCTGGTGGGCCTACATTGCCTATACATTAGGGGCTGCAGGATTGCTTTGGATGGCGCGAAAAAATATAATACACCGCGAACGTCTTAAAGCTCAGGTGGCACTGGAGCAAAAAGAAAAACAAACCTTGCACGAACTGGATAGGCTTAAATCCAAATTCTTTTCTAACATTACCCACGAATTCCGTACACCGCTAACCCTTATACAGGGACCTGTTGATGACCTGCTCGAAAAAACATCCGATAGAAATACCCTACGGCAACTGCAGTTAATTAAAAGCAATTCGCAGCGACTGCTTAGGTTAATAAACCAGTTGTTAGATCTGGCTAAATTGGATGCCAACGAAATAAGGCTAGATTTACAGCCCACCAATCTGGCTGAAGTAGCACGAAATACGTTATCGCAGTTTACCAGCCTTGCTGAATTGCGCCATATTTCTTTTCAATGGCAATTAACCGAACCTGTACCTACCGTAATGGCCGATGCGGAAAAAGTAGAAACCATTCTCAACAACCTGTTATCAAATGCCCTGAAGTTTACACCGGCGGGCGGAAGTGTTAAGGTTTTCACTCAATTTCATAACAATGCCTTTACGTTTAATGTGGAAGATACAGGCCGTGGCATACCAGCTGACCAACTGCCGCATATTTTTGATCGTTTCTATCAGGTGGCAGCTTCCGACAGCAGTCATGCCGAAGGCACCGGCATTGGCCTGGCTTTGGTTAAAGAATATGTGGAGCTGATGAATGGAATTATCCGCGTGGAGAGCACACCCGGAAAAGGTACTACGTTTAATGTTACGCTGCCCTTTGTGCCCGCAACACAAGCCGTAGCTGATAAACTCAGGGCAGTTGGGGCAGTAGCCGAGGCTTTTGCAACATCTGAACACGAAAGTGCTTGGCAGGTACCCCTTATTTTAATCGTGGACGATAACCGGGACATCCGCTCGTTAATTAAAACCTGCCTGGGCCCCGGTTATAGATACACCGAGGCCCCGAAT
>FWPU01005315.1_pt1 | contig 28259 bp, 23 predicted proteins | sample 2228361 | NCBI WGS metagenome assembly FWPU01 (sample SAMEA103939777, study PRJEB20133) | metagenome
TCGTCACCCAAGGTGGGAGCCGGATGCGGTAATGCCGCACGTCCGGATCTGTGGAGGGGGGCAGGGGCAACCCTGCTCCCTACTCCGTTAGGAGACCGCCGTTGGTCGGGCCGGTCGGGCGGTCGACGTCGACCAAGACGCGCGCGGGCGCGCCCTGGGCGCGAGCCACCCCGGGGACCGCGACGAGGAGACAGCATCCGAGCAGCGACGGCATCAGTCGGGAGAACGTCATGCGGCGAAAGAAGCATGGCGGCGCCCGCGAAGACCAGCGCTCGCGCCACGCGCGTGCCCCCGGCCGGGCTGGTGCGCGCCCCGTCCCGCCCCCCCACGCCCGGCCGCGCACCGAGCATGGCGACGCGCGCCCGGCGGTGGTACGCAACCTGATTCCCGGGCCGGGCTCGGCCCGCGGGATCGACGAAGCGAAACGACGGAGACGGAGAGCTCATGGCGCGTTCGAAGGAGCGGAAGGGCACCACGACGACCCGTGCGCGGGTCGAGAAGGCGGGCAAGAAGCCCGCGCGGGGCGCCGCGAAGCCGGCGCGGGGGCGCGCCGGGGCGGCGAAGAAGAGCTCGACGCCGCGCAAGACGAGCCGGGCCGCCGCGCCGCCGGTCGCGGCGAAGGCGAAGCAGGTCCTGCGCAAGGCCGCGGCCGCGGTGAAGAAGGCCGCGGCGCGGCCCGGGAAGCTGATCTACTCCTTCGGCGGCGGGCGCGCGGACGGCCGCGCCGAGATGAAGAACCTGCTCGGCGGCAAGGGCGCGAACCTCGCCGAGATGGCGTCGATCGGGCTGCCCGTTCCGCCCGGCTTCACGATCACCACCGAGGTCTGCACCTACTACTACGCGAACGGCCGCAAGTACCCGCCGTCGCTGCGCGGCGACGTCGAGAAGGCGATGGCCAAGGTCGAGCAGATCGTCGGCAAGAAGTTCGGCGACCCGACGAACCCGCTGCTCGTCTCCGTGCGCTCGGGCGCGCGCGCCTCGATGCCGGGGATGATGGACACGATCCTGAACCTCGGGCTCAACGACGAGACCGTCGCGGGCCTCGCCGCCGCGGCGAACAACGAGCGCTTCGCCTACGACTCGTACCGGCGCTTCGTGCAGATGTACGGCGACGTCGTGCTCGGCCTGAAGCCCGAGTCCGACAAGGAGCACGACCCGTTCGAGGTCGTCCTCGAGGAGAAGAAGCGCTCGCGCGGCGTCACCGGCGACCTCGAGCTCACGACGCAGGACCTGAAGGAGCTGGTCACCGAGTTCAAGGAGCTGATCCTCCGCCGCACGGGCAAGCCCTTCCCCGAGGATCCGTGGGACCAGCTCTGGGGCGCGATCGGCGCGGTGTTCGGCTCGTGGATGAACCAGCGCGCGATCACCTATCGGAAGCTCTACAACATCCCCTCCGACTGGGGCACCGCGGTCAACGTCCAGGCGATGGTCTTCGGCAACCTGGGCGACGACTGCGCGACCGGCGTCGCCTTCACCCGCGACCCCGCGACCGGCGCGAAGAAGTTCTACGGCGAGTTCCTGGTGAACGCGCAGGGCGAGGACGTCGTCGCCGGCATCCGCGACCCGCAGAAGGTGACGCTCGAGGCCTCGCGCGAGGTGGCGCAGGCGAAGGGCATGAGCGAGGAGGAGCGCAAGCGGGTCGCGCCGTCGCTCGAGGAGGTCATGCCGCAGGCGTACAAGCAGCTCCGCCAGGTCGCGGAGAAGCTCGAGCGCCACTACCGCGACATGCAGGACATCGAGTTCACGATCGAGCGCGGCACGCTCTACATGCTGCAGACGCGCACCGGCAAGCGCACCGCGGCGGCGGCCGTCAAGATCGCCGTCGACATGGTGGCCGAGCGGCTGATCGATCGGGACACCGCGGTCCTGCGCGTCGACCCGGCGTCGCTCGACACCCTGCTGCACCGCCAGGTCGATCCCAACGCGGAGAAGGTCCTGCTCGCCAAGGGCCTGCCAGCCTCGCCGGGTGCGGCGGCGGGTGAGGTGGTGTTCTCCGCCGACGAGGCGGCCACCGCGGCCGCCGAGGGCCGCAAGACGATCCTCGTGCGCGTCGAGACGTCGCCCGAGGACATCCACGGCATGCACGCGGCGGAAGGCATCCTGACCGCGCGCGGCGGCGCGACCTCGCACGCCGCGGTGGTCGGCCGCGGCATGGGCAAGCCGTGCGTCGTCGGCTGCAACGCGCTGCACATCGACTACGCGAACAACCGGATGATGGTCGGCGACAAGGTCGTGCAGGCGGGCGAGCCGATCACCATCGACGGCGCGACGGGCGCCGTCTACCTGGGCCTCGTCCCGACCGTCGAGCCCACGATGTCGGCCGACTTCGCGAAGCTCATGTCCTGGGCGGACAAGGGGCGCAAGCTCAAGGTCCGCGCCAACGCCGACACGCCGCACGACGCGACGGTGGCGCGCGAGTTCGGCGCCGAGGGCATCGGCCTCTGCCGAACCGAGCACATGTTCTTCGAGGGCGACCGCATCACCGCGGTGCGCGAGATGATCCTCGCCGACGACACCGACGGCCGCCGCCGCGCGCTCGCGAAGATCCTCCCCATGCAGAAGGAGGACTTCAAGGGAATTTTCCGCTCGATGGCCGGGCTGCCCGTGACCGTGCGTCTGCTCGACCCGCCGCTGCACGAGTTCCTGCCGCACGGCGACGCGGAGATCGCCGACCTCGCCGTCAAGATCGGTGTGCCCGCGGAGAAGCTCCGCCGGAAGGTCGAGAGCCTGCGCGAGCTGAACCCCATGCTCGGGCACCGCGGCTGCCGCCTCGGCATCACCTATCCGGAGATCTACGAGATCCAGGTGCGCGCGATCATGGAGGCCGCCTGCGAGCTCACGCGCGAGAAGGTCAAGGTGATCCCGGAGATCATGATCCCGCTGGTCGGCGTGCTGCCCGAGCTCAAGATCCTGCGCGAGCTGACGGACGACGTCGCCCGGGCGGTGATGACCGAGCACCGAGTCAAGGTCCCGTACACGGTCGGGACGATGATCGAGGTGCCGCGCGCGGCGATCGTCGCGCGGGAGATCGCGAGCCAGGCCGACTTCTTCTCGTTCGGCACGAACGACCTGACCCAGATGACGCTCGGCCTGTCACGCGACGACGCGGGCAAGTTCCTGCCCGAGTACGTCGAGCGCAACATCTACCCCGGCGACCCGTTCGTCTCGATCGACCAGAGCGGCGTGGGCTTCCTCATGGAGCGTGGCGTCGCCGAGGGCCGTGCCGGCCGCCCGGGCCTCAAGTGCGGCATCTGCGGCGAGCACGGCGGCGATCCGGCCTCCGTGATCTTCTGCCACAAGGTCGGCCTCGACTACGTCTCGTGCTCGCCGTACCGCGTGCCGGTCGCGCGTCTCGCGGCGGCGCACGCGGCGCTCGCGAAGAGCTGATCGCGTTCGTGGCCCGCGCCGCCGCCGCGAGGCGGGGCGCGGGCCACGGGCGCCGCCGGTCGTGAGCCCGACGGCGCCCCTCGGGGCACGCGTCCGTGGTACGTGCCCAGGCTGCTCCCGAGGTGCGGCTCACGCCGCGTCGGGCATCGTCCCCAGATCCTTCTCTTTCGACGTCTGTGCTTTCGACGCCCGTGCGACCATCGCCGCGTGGCGTCTCGTCGCCTGACGCGCCTTCACGAAGATCAGCGCAAGGAGCGTCGCGAAGCCGATCGGCACAAGTGCGAGCGGCTCGCCCGGCACGAGAGCCCAGAGGTCGACCTCGAACGGGATGATGAAAGCGATTCGTTCGTGGGGCCCTCCTGCCGGAATCCAAAAAAACATCGTCGTGCATCCTTCCTGGCTCTGGTCGAGCCGTGCCGCGGAGGATGAGCAATGCCGGTGCCGGCGCTCTCCGGATGCGTGATGCTCCAGGATTCGGGCGCGAGGCGCGGCGCGCGGTGGCCCGTGCTCCGGATCTCTGTCCGTTGGAGGCGGCACCCCGCGGCTCGACCGTCAAGAATTCACGACACGACGGGATTCGGCTCAAGCCCGTTGCCGCAGGTAGGGCATGGTGGTAGCGCGAAGCGGGAGCTGTCTTGACGGGATCGACCGAGGACCGGGTCCGGCGCGAGCGCGACCTCTACCGTCGCCTGCTCGACCTCGGCTCGTGCGACGAGCTCGAGCCCTTTCTCGACGAGGCGGTGCGCCTGGTCACGGCGCTGGTCGGCGCGCACCAGGGCTACCTCGAGGTCATCGGCGAGGACACGTCGCGCGACGCGCCGACCTGGTGGGCGGCGCACGGCTTCGAGGCGCACGAGATCGCCCAGGTCCGCGCCGCGACCTCGAGCGGGATCATCGCCGAGGCGGTCCAGACCGGGCAGACCATCGTCACCGAGTCGGCCCTCGACGACAGCCGCTTCGGCGGCCTCGAGAGCGTTCGCCAGGGCAAGATCCAGGCGGTGCTGTGCGCCCCGATCGGCAGCCCGCCGCTGGGCTTCCTCTATCTACAGCGCCGCCTCGAGCCGGGGGCGTTCACCGACGAGGACCGGGCCGAGGTCGAGACCTTCGCCCGGCACGTGGCGCCGTTCGCGGACCGGCTCGTCGTGCGGCGCCTCTCACGCGAGGCGGTCGACGAGATCCGTCCCCTGCGCGAGCGTTTGCGCTTGACGGGGATCGTCGGACGGAGTCCGGCCCTCGCGGCGGTGCTGCGCGAGGCGGCGATGGCGGCCCCGCTCGACGTGGACGTGCTTCTCACCGGCGATTCGGGAACCGGCAAGAGCCAGCTCGCGCGCGTGATCCACGAGAACAGCGGGCGCGCCGGGCGCCCGTTCGTCGAGCTCAACTGCGCGGCGCTGCCCGAGACCCTGATCGAGAGCGAGCTCTTCGGGGCGCTGCCGGGCGCGCACTCCACGGCGTCGCGGCGGATCGAGGGCAAGATCGCCGCCGCGGAGCGCGGCACGCTGCTCCTCGACGAGATCGGCGAGCTCTCGCTCTCGGCGCAGGCGAAGCTCCTCCAGCTCCTGCAGTCACGCAGCTACTACCCGCTCGGCGCGACGCGCCCCGAGCAGGCGGACGTCCGCATCATCGCGGCGACCAACATCGATCTCCTCGCGGCCGTCAAGGCGAACCGCTTTCGCGAGGACCTCTACTACCGGCTCGACGTGCTGTGGATCCGCATGCCGACGCTCGCCGAGCGCCGCGAGGACATCCCCGAGCTCGCGCGCTTCTTCTGCGCCGAGGCCTGCGCGCGGCACCGGATGCCGCACGTCACCCTCTCGGAGCAGGCGCTGCGCGAGCTGCAGGCGGCGGAGTGGCCGGGCAACGTCCGCCAGCTCGCGCACGCGGTGGAAGCGGCGACCATCCGCGCGGCCGGGCGCGGCTCGCTGGTCGTCGAGCGCGCACACTTCTCCCACGAGGGAGGCTGCGCGGGCGGGGGCGCGGCGGGCGAGCCCGAGCGCCTCACCTTCCAGGAGGCGACTCGCCGCTTCCAGGCCGACCTCATGCAGCGCACCCTCCAGGAGACCGGATGGAACGTCCAGGAGGCGGCGCGACGCCTCGAGCTCACCCGCTCGCACGTCTACAACCTGATGAAGGCGTTCGGCATCGAGCGCGGGGCGAACGGCCGCGCGAGCTGACCGGCGCGGCCCGCTACTCGGGCGCGTGGCACACCGCCTCGATGTGGTGCCCGTCCGGGTCGGCGACGAACGCCCCGTAGTACGAGGCATGGTACTGCGGGCGGAGGCCCGGGGCTCCGAGGTCGCGTCCGCCCGCCGCGAGCGCCGCCGCGTAAAAGGCGCGTACCGCAGCTCGGCTCGGGGCGCGCAGCGCGACGTGCATGCCCGCGCTCGGACGGACCTCGCGCTTCGCGGCGGGATCCTCGAAGCCGAGGTAGAACGCGAAGCCCTCGGGTGCTGGAGGACCGGGTGGGCCGTAGGCGATCTCGCCCTCGGTCGTGGCGTGCGCGACCAGGCCGAGAGGCGCGAGCGCTCGGTCGTAGAACGCCTTCGCGCGTGCCAGATCGCTGACACCGAGCGACAGGTGGTCGATCGAGGCGAACGGGCGGTGCGCGTCGCCGGCAACGGGGTCGCCGGCGTGAGACGGCAGAGCCGCGTCGGGTGCTTCTTTCGCGGGCCCGATGCGCGCTCCGTCGAGGCGACGCGCCCAGCGCACCCGGCGGTGGCGCTGGAAGCCCATGCGGCGGTAGAGGCGCTCCGCCGCGTCGTGCCCCTCCTCGACCTCGAGGTCGAGCGCCACCGCGCCGCGTTCGGCCGCGACGGCGAGGGCGGCCTCGGTGAGGCGCTGGCCGATGCCGCGCCGGCGCTGCGCCGGGTCGACGTACAGCTCGTCGAGCCACGCGCCCGGACCGCCGTGCTCGAGCGTCCAGAGGAAGGTCAGCACCGCGACCCCGACGAGCGCGCTGCCGTCGATCGCGACGAGCACGCGGCCGAGCGACGGGTCCTCGCCGAGCGCGCGCACCGAGCGCTCGAGGGCGTCTTCGGCGAGCGCGATGTCGTGCTCCTCGAGCTGACGGCGCAGCAGCGCGACGGCGGCCGGAAGCTCCTCCGGACGCAGCGGACGGATCTCGAGGTCGGACGGCACGGTCTAGCCCTCCCTGGCGAGCGCGGGCCAGTTGGCGTCCGCTTGCTTGACGCCGTCGGCGATACCCTCCTTCGCGAACTCGGCCCGCGCGTCGCCGAGCACGCCGCGATAGAACAGCAGCAGCCGCCCGTCCTCGATCATGTAGCTCTCGGGGTCGACCTCGAACTTGTAGCCGTGCGCGACCGCGTACGCGCACCAGCCGCCGTACGCGGGCTCGTAGCGCGCCGGGTCGGCGACGAAGCGCTCGCGGTTCGCCGCCGAGGCGAAGCGATAGCGGCGCCCCTCGTGCTCCGCGGTGAGCGACGGATCGCCGGGGCGGGGCTCGCCGCCGCCCTCGGCGAAGTAGCTCACCGGGTCGTAGCCGCCGAGCGCGACGGCGTCGGTGCTCGGGTTGTAGGCCGGCCGCGCCCGGCCGAGGTACGCGATCGCCCCGAAGCCGGCCAGGACGAGCATCCCTGCCGCGGCGGCGAGTCCCAGGACGGCTTTCCTCGTACGCGTCATGGCGACCTCCACAGTTGTATGCGACTCGCATACATCGACCGTCGGAGCCGAAGCAAGAGCTTCTTGACGGAAATATGCGCCTCGCATACAAACGCGGCGTGCAGGACGAAACGATCGCGAACGTGCTCGGGGCGCTCGCCCAGGCCCTGACCGACCGCGTGCAGCAGGCGGTGAGCGACGCGACGGGGCAGCCGCAGGCCGCGGCGACGCTCGTCCACCTCTCGAAGTACGGGGGCGAGCCGATCGACGCCCTGCGTCAGCCGCTCCGGCTTTCGCACCCGGGCTGCGTGCGCGTCGTCGACCGGCTCGAGGAGCGCCGTCTGGTCGCGCGACGCGAGGGCGAGGACCGCCGCGCCCGGTCGCTGCACCTCACCCAGGCCGGAGCGCGCGCGGCGAAGGCCGTGCTCGCGCGTCGCCAGGCGGTGCTCATGGAGGCGCTCGCGACGCTCACTCCGGCGGAGCGGCGAACGCTCGGCCGGCTCGCGGGAAAGATCCTCGGCGCGCTCGTCGAGGACGAGGCGCAGGCGCTCGCCGTGTGCCGGCTCTGCGATTACGGCGTCTGCCACGACGACCTCTGTCCGGTCGAGCGCGCCCTCGCCGAACGCTCCGCCTGAGCGCTCGGAAGCTCAGAAGCTGAAGCGAATCCGCGCGTACGCCTCGCTGTTCTTCTTGAACTGGCCGAGCAGCGTGAACGCGTTGCCCCAGATGCCGAGCACGCCCGCGCGCAGCTCGAGCTGATCGGTCACCGCGTAGCCCGCCTCGAGGCGCACCACCTCGTAGCCGCTCTCGATGCCCCACAGCCCGAGGACCTGGGTCTCGAGGCGGTCCGCGAGCCAGCGCTTGCGGACGCTCGCCGCGAGACGGGTGTCGACGTTGCGGATGAGAAGCGGCGTGTCGTTGTGCAGCAGGATCACCTGGTAGACCTCGAGGAGCGGCAGGTAGCCGGCGATCGTGTAGTCGGCGCCCGCGCCCCACTCGACGGCGTCGCGCTCGACGAAGGCGTCGAGCGTGACGGTCTCGCCGGCGAGCAGCGCCCGGACGTCGTCCGGGCTCGCGAGGATGTCGTCGCTCAGTCGGCGAACGTCACGGACCCACGGCCGGCGGAAGCGCCACGCGGCCTCGAAGCGCGTGGTGATCGGCCCGAAGACGGCCGACGCGTCGGCGCCGATCGAGCGGTAGCGGCGGTAGGCCGGACGGAGCTCGGTGAGCGCCGTCGCCTCGAAGACGTCCGCGGTCGACGGGTCGTCGGTGAGCGCGAGGCGGACCGGCACGGTGAAGGCCGGCGTCGGGTCGAAGCCGTCGAAGTACACCACCGACCAGTCGACGCCGGCCGTGCGGCCGGAGATGCGGAGGCCGAGGTTGCCGTTGTCGAAGCGACGCGCGGGCGGGTCGGAGTTGCGCGGCGTCTGCTCGACGCTCACCAGGCACGGACACGGGTCGGGGGTCACGTCGTCGAGCATCGGGATGAAGAGCGCGCCCTCGGGTCCCGCGGCGGGCGGGAACCAGCGCTCGTCCTCGAGCGGGAACAGCCACGGCACGTCGATCGGCTCCCAGACCAGCGTGACGCGCGCGTCATCGGGCAGGAAGCCGCGCCACGACGACGGGAAGAAGTAGGAGAGGGTGAGGGCCGGCACCGCGATCTTCGCGTCCTGCTCGTCGGTGATCAGCGGGTCGTAGTAGCGGAACGGGGTGAGCTGGTCGTTCGGCTTCACGCCGTCGAGCCGTCCCCAGGTGAAGCGCTGGTTGCCGGCGCGCACCTCGAAGTCGTCGCCGAGCCACTCGACCCACGCCTCGTCGAGCTGGAGCGAGGGATCGACGTTCTGGTAGCTGTGGCCGAAGTCGATGAGCCCCGCGCCGCTCGCGTTTTCGATCGTCCCTCCCCAGCGGCCGGTCGCGGCGAGCTTCCAGCGAAGCCGTCGCAGCAGGCTCTGCTCGGCCCACAGGTCGATGCGGCCGAGCGGACGCTGCCGCTGGCTCGGGTGGTCGAGCCGCACTACCCCGAGCGTCTCGAGCCGCCCGCCGATGCGCGGCGGCGCGCCGTTCGCGGGCTCGGGCGACGACGCGAGTGGGACGAGGCTCACGATCGACGCGAGCGCGATCCGAATCACGACCGCGCGAGCTCGTGGACGGGGGCGCTGCATGCCGGCGGAGCGCCGGCTTATATCCGAGACCGGGCGCGACGGCTAATGGACGCTGTCGCCGAAGCAGACGCCGAGGCCGCGCGCCGTCTTCACCAGGTTGTGGTTCAAGTCGACGTTCCGGTAGCGGCTGATCGCGTCCTTGATCGGGATGGCGACGATGTCGTCGCTGCGCAGCGCGACCATGTGGCCGAACTTGCCCTGCGCGATCAGGTCGACCGCGGCGACGCCGTAGCGCGTCGCGAGCAGGCGGTCCATCGCCGACGGGATGCCGCCGCGCTGCAGGTGGCCGAGCACGCAGACCCGCGTCTGAAGGAAGCCGCGCGCCTCGAGCTCGTCGCCGAGCCAGCGTCCGACGCCGCCCAGGATCGGGTTCGGCTGCCCGGGCCGGCGCTCCTTGACGGTGAGCGCGGTGCCGCCGCGCGGGTAGGCTCCCTCCGCGACCACGATGATCGCGAAGTGGTGCCCCCTCTTGCGCCGGCGCTTGATGTGCATCGCGATGTTGTCGACGTCGAACGGGATCTCGGGAATGAGGATCGTGTCCGCGCCGCCCGCGATGCCGGAGCAGAGGGCGATCCACCCGGCGTCGCGCCCCATCACCTCGAGGATCATCACCCGGTCGTGGCTCTCGGCCGTGGTGTGCAGCTTGTCGATCGCGTCGGTGGCGGTCGCGACGGCGGTCTGGAAGCCGAAGGTCATCTCCGTCGCGTCGAGGTCGTTGTCGATGGTCTTCGGCACGCCGACGATCGGCAGGCCCTTCTCGTAGAGCGCCTGCGCGATGCGCTGCGACCCGTCGCCGCCGATGCTCACCACCGCGTCGACGCCGATCCGGTGCAGGCGGCGGATCAGCTCGTCCGAGCGGTCGACGACCTCGATCGTCCCGTCCGGACGCCGGACCGGGAACTCGAACGGCCCGCCCGTGTTGCTCGTGCCGAGGATGGTGCCGCCGCGCATCAGGAGGCCGCGGACCGAATCGAGGTCGAGCTGCACGATGCGCATCGGGTCGTCGAGGACCCCGTTGAACGCCTCGATGCTGCCCAGGACCTGCCAGTCGTAGCCGAGGATCGCGCGCTTCACGACCGCCCGGATCACCGCGTTCAGGCCCGGGGCGTCTCCGCCACCGGTCATCACCAGGATCTTTTGGATCTCCACCGGTGCTTCGCTCCTCCCCTCGCAGGAACGGTATCCCAGTATATCGACCGGCCTCGCCGAGGAAACCGCGCGGGCAGTTGCGGGGCGCCGGCCGGCGAGAATAGATGCCGCGATGGCGAAGAACGGCCTCGAGCTCACGGCGTCCACCCGCATCGTCGGCGTGATCGGCGACCCGATCGCCCACTCGCGCTCGCCGCTCATGCACAACGCCGCGTTCCGCGCGCTCGGTCTGCCGTGGGCGTACTGCGCCTTCCGCGTCGCACCCGAGCACGTGCCGGCCGCGGTGGCCGCCGTGCGCGCGCTCGACCTCGGTGGGCTCAACGTGACGATCCCGCACAAGCAGGCGGTGATCCCGCACCTCGACCGTCTGTCGCGCACGGCGCAGCTCGCGGGAGCGGTCAACACGATCGTCAACCGCCGCGGCACGCTGCTCGGCGAGAACACCGACGTGCCCGGGCTGTCGCGGGCGCTCGACGAGGAGTCGCTCCCGCCGCGCGTCCGCTGCGCCGTGGTGCTCGGCGCCGGCGGCTCGGCGCGGGCCGTGGTCCTGGCGCTCGCCCGGCGGAGCGCACGGGTCGTGGTCGCGGCGCGGCGGATCGCGCAGGCCGAAGCGCTGGTCGCGGAGCTCCGCCGCGGCGTCCGGGCGCGGCTCCTCGCCGTGCCGCTCGCGGAGCTCGCGCCGGGCGGCGCAGCGGTTGAGCACCTCGCGGAGGCCGGAGCAGCGGTCAACGCGACGCCGGTCGGGATGCACGGCGAGCCTTTCCCGCCGCTCGACCTCGCGGCGACGCCGCGCGACTGCCTCTGCTACGACCTGGTCTACACCGAGCGGGAGACCTCGTTCCTCGCCGCCGCCCGGCGTGCGCGGCGGCGCGGCGCGAACGGCCTCGGCATGCTGCTGCACCAGGGCGCGATCGCCTTCGAGCTCTGGACCGGGGTCGCGCCGCCGCTCGACGTCATGCGGCGCGCGCTCCGCCGGCGACCCTGAGCCTCAGGAGCCGCGCAGCACCGCGCCCGCGCGCGACGCGCGGTCGAACCGCCCGTCCTCGACGACCACCCGTCCGTTGAGCACGACATTCGCGATCCCGACGGGAGGCTCGCGCCAGGCGTCGGCGACGGTCGCCGGGTCGAACACCACGAGGTCCGCGGCGAGGCCGCGCTCGATGCGCCCGCGGTCGCGAAGCCCCATCCGCTCGGCGTTGAAGCCCGTCATGCGGCGCACCGCCTCGGGCAGGGAGAGGAGGCCGAGCTCGCGCACGTAGCGGCCGAGGATGCGCGGGAACGTCCCGTAGGACGCCGGGTTGTCGACGCCGTTGCCGGTCAGGATGGTGTCGGTCTCGAAGCAGCAGGCGCGGTGTGCGAGCACCTTGCGCAGGCTCGTCTCCTCGGCGTCGCGCCCCGAGTAGTTCCAGTTCATGATGCGCGTCTGGCTGCCGAGCTCGCCGACCAGGTCGAGGTAGGTCTCGGTAGGTCGTTTGCCGCGCTCGCGTGCGATCTCGGCGATCGTCATCCCCTCGTAGTGCGCGTGCGAGCGCTTGGGCACCCAGAGGATCTGGGTGTCCTCCCAGCGCATGCCGAGCGAGGGCAGGACGAAGTCGAGGCCGGAGACCAGGCGCTCGCGCATCTCGGGATCGGTCACCGCGCGCTGGATCTGGCCGAGCGCCCAGGGAGGCAGGAAGACCACGAGCGTCGTGTTGCCGCCGACGTAGGGGAACGCGTCGCACGCGATGTCGACGCCCTCGTCGAGCAGCCGGTCGAGGTGCTCGAGGACCCGGTCGGTGGTCGGCCAGGTGGTGTCGCCGACGAAGATGAGGTGCGAGTGCTGCACCTTCACCCCGTGCGCGCGCCACACCGCCGCCGTCTCGTCGAGCGCCGTCAGGTTGCTCGGCGGCCGGTCGGGGTCCTGGAGCAGCCCGAGCGCGATGTAGCTCCGGGCGTGCGAGGTGTAGACCCCGCCGCGCTCGGCAGCAGCCTCCGGTTCTCCCCGACGTACGGGGCGGGCGAGCAGCCGCAGTTCCCGGCGACGATCGTCGTGATCTTCTGCTCGAGGAGCGGCGCGAGCACGTCGGCGTGGTCCGGCTGCGGCAGCACCCAGTCGCTGTGCGAGTGCATGTCGATGAAGCCCGGCGCCACGACCTTGCCGGTGCAGTCGATGGTGCGCGCCGCCTGGGCGCCGGCGAGGTCGCCGACCGCGGCGATCCGCCCGTCGCGCAGCGCCACCGAGGCCGGGAAGCCGTCGCGGCCCGTGCCGTCGACGACCGTGCCGCCCGCGAGAACGAGGTCGAAGTCCATGCTCAGGCACTTCGCACGGAACGCGCCTTCTTGCGACCCCCCAATCTGCTGCAGCGCTTCATGTCGTGCGTGACATGGCGGGCACGGCGGCGCGCGCGGTACCTCGCCCGCTCGGCGTTCGTGCGTGGTCAAGCTGCGCGGGGTCCATGCCGATATGGAGACGAGAGCGAAACCGAACCGCGGCTGGTTCCGGCTCGCGCCCACGCGTGCGGCGGACGCATCGGAAGCGTCGCGCGCGAGGGGCGCAGGCGCGACGCAGCCGCACACGAGGTCCACCAGGTTCACCCGCATGGAGGCGATTGCCAGAACGCAGCTGCCCGAGCCGGCGCGGGCGCATGCCGTCGGCAGCAGGATCGGCGAGCTCCTTCTCAAGCAAGGGGTGATCACGCCGGCCGATCTTCGGCTTGCGATGGGCCGCCTGCGCGAGTCGGGCGGTGCGCTCACGACCTACATCGTGAAGCACTGCGGCGTGTCGGAGGCGGAGCTCCTCACCGTCCTGCAAGAGGAGTACCACCTGCCCGTGGTCGATCCCGCGGGGCTCGACATCCCGCCCGAGGTGATCGACGTCCTCCCCGCCGTCCTCGCCAACAAGTACCACATCGTCCCGGTGAGCTTGAGCCGCACGACGCTCACGCTCGCCATGGCGGACCCCTCGAACCTCGTCGCGATCAACGAGGTCAAGTTTCTCACCGGCTTCGACGTCCGGGCGGCGATCGCGGGGCCTCTGTCGATCGAGCGCGCGATCGAGCGCTACTACGACCGCGCGATCAACTACGGCGACGTCCTCTCGCAGTTCGGCAACGAGGACATGGAGGTCGTCCGCACCGAGGAGGAGGTCGACCTCAAGCAGCTCGAGAAGGCCACCGAGGAAGCGCCGGTCGTCAAGCTGGTGAACGCGCTGCTCACCGACGCGATCAAGAAGCGCGCCTCGGACATCCACATCGAGCCGTACGAGCGGGTGCTGCGCGTCCGCTTCCGGGTCGACGGCGTGCTGCACGAGATCATGCAGCCGCCCCTCAAGCTCAAGAACGCGATCACCTCGCGCATCAAGGTCATGGCCGCGCTCGACATCGCCGAGCGTCGCCTGCCGCAGGACGGCCGCATCAAGGTGAAGGTCGGCAACGGCCACGAGATGGACCTCCGCGTGTCCACCCTGCCGACGCTGTTCGGCGAGAAGGTCGTGATGCGCCTTCTCGACAAGAACCAGGTCCAGCTCGACGTCAACAAGCTCGGCTTCGACGAGAGGGCGATCGCGCTGTTCCGCTCGGCGATCAGCAAGCCCTACGGCATGATCCTGGTCACCGGGCCGACGGGCTCCGGCAAGACGACCACGCTCTACGCGGCGCTGAGCGAGCTCAACAAGGTGTCGACCAACATCTCCACGGCCGAGGACCCGGTCGAGTACAACATGGTCGGCGTCAACCAGCTCCAGGTGCACGAGGACATCGGGCTCAACTTTGCTGCGGCGCTGCGCGCGTTCCTCCGCCAGGACCCCGACGTCATCATGGTCGGTGAGATCCGCGACTTCGAGACCGCCGAGATCGGCGTCAAGGCGGCGCTCACCGGTCACCTGGTGCTGTCCACCGTGCACACCAACGACGCGCCTTCGACGATCAATCGGTTGCTCAACATGGGCATCGAGCCGTTCCTCATCGCGTCGTCGGTGAACCTCATCATGGCGCAGCGCCTCGCGCGCGTGGTCTGCCCGAAGTGTCGCGAGCCGCACGAGGTGCCGAGGAACGTCATGATCGAGCTGGGCGTCCCGGAGGCCGAAGCGAAGGACATCGTCGCCTACCGCGGCAAGGGCTGCACGTACTGCGGCGGCACGGGCTTCCGCGGCCGCACGGCGCTCTACGAGATGATGCCGATGACCGATCCGCTCCGCGAGCTCATCCTGAGCGGCGCTTCGGCGATCGAGCTCAAGCGTCAGGCGATCGCAGACGGGATGAAAACCCTCCGCCAGAGCGGCATCGAGAAGGTGTGCGACGGCGTCACGAGCATCGAGGAAGTGATGCGCGTGACCATGAACGACTGACGATCGAGCGTCCGCTCCTGCAGGTGCGCGCCGGAGCCGTGCCCGGCGCACGGGCCGTCCGCCCACTCGCCGCCGCGCCGTTACTCCCGTAACGGCGGTGCTTCATCCGTGCCGCTCCGCACGGGCGTCGTCGCAAGAAAAAACGGGAAAGAGGCGGGTTGCCTATCGGTTTCCCGTGGCATTCGCCTTGCACCCGCCCACGTCGGACCGGTGTCACTCACCGGGTGGGGAAGGGGAAGACGCATGCAGATGCACGAGCTGTTCGAGCGGATGACGCAGCAGAATGCATCCGACTTGCACATCACCGCCGGAGCACCGCCGATGATCCGCGTGCACGGCGACGTGACGCCGCTGCCCTACGAGCCGCTCGACGCGAACATGACGAAGCAGCTCTGCTACTCGGTCCTCACCGAGCAGCAGAAGAAGAAGTTCGAAGAGGAGAACGAGCTCGACTTCTCGTTCGGCGTGCAGGGCCTGTCGCGCTTCCGCGGCAACCTGTTCGTGCAGCGCGGCGCGGTAGGCGGGGTGTTCCGCGCGATCCCGCAGGAGGCACCGCCGCTCTCCAAGCTCGGCCTGCCGCCCGCGGTGAACAACCTGATCAAGCTGCCGCGCGGGCTCATCCTCGTCACGGGTCCGACCGGAAGCGGCAAGTCGACGACCATGGCGGCGATGATCGACCAGATCAACGAGACCCGCGCCGAGCACATCATCACGGTCGAGGACCCGATCGAGTTCCTGCACAACCACAAGAAGTGCATCGTGAACCAGCGCGAGGTGTTCGCCGACACGCACAGCTTCGCCGCCGCGCTCAAGCACATCCTCCGTCAGGACCCGGACGTCGTGCTGGTCGGCGAGCTCCGCGACCTCGAGACCATTGAGGCCGCGCTGACCATCGCCGAGACGGGCCACCTGGTGTTCGCGACCCTGCACACCAACTCGGCAGTGCAGACGATCAACCGCGTGATCGACGTCTTCCCGGCGCACCAGCAGGCGCAGGTCCGCGCGCAGCTCTCGCTGGTGCTCGAGGCGGTGATCTCGCAGACGCTGCTGCCGCGCGCGGACGGCCGCGGCCGCGTCATGGCGTGCGAGCTGATGATCCCGAACCCCGCGATCCGCAACCTGATCCGCGAGGAGAAGGTCCACCAGCTGTACTCGCAGATGCAGGTCGGCCAGCAGAAGTGGGGCATGGTGACGCTCTCGCAGTCGCTGCTCGACCTGGTGTCGCGCAAGCTGATCACGCCGGAGGTGGCGCTCGAGGCGGCGACCGAACCCGAGGAGCTCAAGCAGATGCTCGGCATCCGCGGACCCGGCGAGACCGCCGGACGCGTCACGCTCGCGCGGCTGAGCTGAAGGGGCGAGGCGAACCATGCCGGTGTTCGCGTACGAGGGCCGGACCGCCAGCGGCAAGGTGCTGCGCGGCAACATGGAGGCGCCCTCGCGCGAGGCGGTGATCAACCGCCTGCGCGCACAGCGCATCCAGCCGATCACCAACAAGATCCGCGAGCGCGGCAAGGGGCTCGACCGCGAGATCCAGCTTCCCGGCTTCCGGCAGAAGGTGAAGCCGAAGGACGTCGTCGTGTTCACCCGGCAGCTCACGACGATGATCGACGCCGGCATGCCGCTCGTCCAGATCCTCGACATCCTCGCGACGCAGTCAGACAACAAGACCTTCGCGTCGCAGGTCCGTGAGGTGAAGGAGTCGGTCGAGGCGGGCTCGACGCTGTCCGATGCGCTGCGCCGCTTCCCGAAGACCTTCGACGACCTCTACGTGAACATGGTGCAGGCCGGCGAGGTCGGCGGCATCCTCGACACGATTCTGGGACGGCTCTCCGTGTACATGGAGAAGATGCTGTCCCTCAAGCGCAAGATCAAAGGCGCGATGATCTACCCGGCCACGATCATCGTGGTCGCGATCATCGTCACGATGATCCTGCTCGTCTTCGTCATTCCGGTCTTCGCGGAGCTGTTCTCGAGCTTCGGGCAGGCCCTGCCGCTGCCCACCCAGATCGTGATCAACCTGTCGAACTTCGTGGTTCGCAACCTGCACTTCATGGGCCTCGGGACGGCCATCGCGATCGTCGGCATCCGCCAGACGTACCGCACCGAGCGCGGCCGGATGCTGATCGACCGGCTGATGCTCCGCTTCCCGATCATCGGTGACCTGATCCGCAAGGCGGCGATCGCCCGCTTCTCGCGCACGCTCGGCACGCTGGTCGCCTCCGGCGTCCCGATCCTCGACTCGCTGACCATCACGGCGAAGACCGCAGGCAACAAGGTCGTCGAGAAGGCGGGCTTCATGATCCGCGAGAGCATCAGCCAGGGCCGCACGATGCTCGAGCCGTTCAGCCAGAGCGGCGTGTTCCCGCCGATGGTTTGCCAGATGATCGGCGCCGGCGAGATGACCGGCGCGATCGACCAAATGCTGCAGAAGATCGCCGACTTCTACGAGGAGGAGGTAGACGTGGCGGTTGCGAACCTGACTGCGTTGATGGAGCCGCTGGTCATCGTCGTCCTCGGAACGGTGATCGGCGGATTGGTGATCGCCATGTACCTGCCGATCTTCCAGCTCGGCTCGCTGCTCTCGTCATGAGCACCTCCGAGCAGAGGCAAGGGGACGAGTCGCTGCGCGAGCGGCTCCGCGTCCTGCTCTTCGCGCGCGTCCTCGTCGTCACGGTGTTTCTCGCCGCGGCGGGGGCCTACCACCTCACGCTGCAGCGGTCGGGCAACGTCATCCCGCGGGGGACCTTCATCGCGATCGCGATCGCCTACGCGCTCACGCTGCTCTCGGCGCTCGCCGTGCGTCGCGTGCGCGCGGTCCGCGCGTTCGCCTACGCACAGTCGATCTTCGACGTCGTGCTGCTGAGCGGCGCGATCGAGCTCGCGAGCGGTGCCGGAACGCCGCTCGCCGTCCTCTACGTGCTCGCGATCGCGAACGCCGCGGGCCTCCTGCTGATGCGCGGCGCGCTCGTGACCGCCGCCGCCTCGGCGGCCGCCTACGCGGCGTCGACCTACCGGATGGCGGTGCTGATCGGCAGCCGCTCCCTGCTGCTCGACGTCGTCGTCCCGAGCCTGCTCGCCAGCTCGTGCCTGATCCTCGCCGCGGTCGTCATGGGTTCGCTCGCGCGGCGCGTCGCGAAGGCCGAGCGCGAGCTGTCGGCGCGCGAGCGCGAGGTGAGCCGGCTCGAAGGGCTGCACCGCGCGCTCGCGAACGGCCTCGAGAGCGGGCTACTCATCGCCGACGTCACGGGCCGGGTGCGCTCGGCGAACCCGGCGTGCCAGCAAATCCTCGGCCTTCCGGCCACCTCGATCGTCGGCCGCGAAGTCACCTGGCTCGTGCCGCTGCTCGCGACCGCGGACGAGGAGAACGGTTCCGCCGGCGAGTACCGCGAGTGCGAGTACCGTGCGCCGGACGGCTCGGCGCGCCGCCTGCGCGTCAAGCGGACGACGCTCTTCGACACCTACGGAAACCGGATCGGCGAGCTCGTCCTCCTGCAGGACATCACGCGCATCCAGGAGCTCGAGGAGCGTCTTGCGAGCGACGAGCGCTCCGCGCTCCTGCTCGACGAGGAGGCGTCCGGCGAGGAGCGCGCGGCCGAGGAGCCGACTCCCGACGAGCGCGACGGCCTGATCGGCAGCTGCGCCGCGATGCGCGCGGTGTCGAAGCTCATCGACAAGGTCGCGCACGCGGACGCGACGGTGCTCGTGACCGGCGAGAGCGGCACGGGGAAGGAGCTCGTCGCGCGCGCCATCCACCGGCGGAGCGCACGGGCGCAGAACCCGTTCGTCGTCGTCAACTGCGGGGCGATCCCCGAGAACCTGATCGAGAGCGAGCTCTTCGGCCACGTGCGCGGCGCCTTCACCGGCGCGGTCGCCGACCGGCCGGGGCTCTTCCGGCGCGCCCACGGCGGGACGATCTTCCTCGACGAGATCGGCGAGCTGCCGCTGCAGCTCCAGGTGCGTCTGCTGCGCGTCCTGCAGGACCGCATGGTGCTCCCGGTCGGCGGGACCACGCCCGTCGCGGTCGACGTGCGCGTCGTCGCGGCGACCAACCGGGTGCTCGAGGACCTCGTGAAGGAGGGCAAGTTCCGCGAGGACCTCTACTACCGGCTCGCGGTGATCTCGATCCACATGCCGCCGCTCCGCGAGCGCGAGGGCGACCTCGAGCGGCTGATCAGCCACTTCGTCCGGCTCGCCGCGGAGCGTCACGCGAAGCCGGTGACGTGCGTCTCCGGACGGGCGATGCAGCTCCTGCTGCGGCACTCCTACCCGGGCAACGTGCGCGAGCTCGAGAACGTGATCGAGCACGCCGTGACGCTCGCCGAGGGCGACACGCTGCGTGACGTCGACCTGCCCGAGTCGCTGCGTGAGAGCGTCGGCGCGCGGCCGCTCGCGGCTCCAGCGGCGGCGGCGCCCGCTGCGGCGTTCGACGAGCGCGACGTCGGGATCGCGGCCGACCCGGCCGGGGAGGCGCCGTCCGCGGCATCCGTCCCGATGTTCGATGCGGGCTCTGCCGTGCGCGATCCGCTGGCGCGGCCGATCGTCCTGCCGATCGACGAAGGGGAGGGCGCGAGCCTCGACGAGCAGCTCGCGCGACGCGAGAAGGAGATGCTTCTCGCGGCGCTCGCCCGCGCGGCCGGCGTGAAGAAGAAGGCGGCGACGCTGCTCGGCATCAACTACCGCTCGTTCCGCCACCGCCTGCAGAAGTACGGCATCGACGGGCACGGCGACGAAATGTTGCCGCGCCTCGCTCACCCCTCGCTGCAGCGCGAATCGAGCCACTGAGCTCGAGCGCGCCGCGGCGCCCTGGGCCGGCGCGCGTTTCGTCGACGGCGCGCGGTGCGACGCGCCGCCGCACCTGCGGCGTCGCACGGCGTTGCACCGCACGGCAGCCGCTCGGTCACCGCATGGCAACCCGTCGGGAGCCACGCGGCAGACGTGCGGCCCGCCGCCCCGCCTGCCCGCCGTCGCGGTGCCGCGTTTGGGCACCGTCGCTCCAATGACGGTCGCCGTGCGTCACCGGGTGGTCGCAGCGCCACGCGTGCATCGCCTCGCGCGCCGTCGAGTCGGGGGGCAGGCCAGCGCTCGCAAGAAAGAACTCACGTACGGACGTACGGGGCGGCGTCGCGCCGCGCTTCCAGGGCCGTGGCACCGGGCTTGCTCCCGCTGCCGAGCCAACAGCCGCGCCGCAGAGCGACGGCGAAGGACTTGGCCGCGCAGCCACATGAGGCGAGCCGCGCAGGAGACCGGGAGGTAGAGATGAGGAACGAGAAAGGGTTTACGTTGATCGAGCTTCTGGTGGTCGTCGCGATCATCGGCATTCTGGCCGCCATCGCGATTCCGCAGTTCTCGGCGTATCGCGCACAGGGCTTCAACGCTCGCGCGTCGTCCGACCTGCGCAACCTCGCCACCGCCGAGGAGGCGTACTTCGCTGCCAACGCGGCGTACACCGCGAACCTCAATCAGCTCACCGGCTTCAAGCAGTCGCCGGGCGTGAACATCACCGTGACCCCGCAGGGCACGACGTTTACGGCGGTCGCGTACCACGAGAGCGGCGACCGGACCTTCAACTGGGACTCGGCGAACGGCGGTCTGCAGAACGCTCCGTGACCTGAGTCCGGCATCGTTCGGTCGAGGCGGCGCCGGCTCGCGAGGGCCGGCGCCGTTCTCATGCATGGCGTCCAGCACGGGACGGGGGAATGGACGTTTGGTCGCTTGAAGCTCGACGCCTTCGCTGGCGTCCGGAGGGAACCGCCGCTTTCGCGATCCTGCTGATCGTCGCGTCGGCTCTGCACTTCCTCGGCGGCAACGTCGCCGACCCGGACCTCTGGGGACATCTTCGCTATGGCGAGATGATCCTCGAGGGACACGGGCTGCCCCGGGAGGACGTCTTCTCCTACACGGCGCCCGGCGCCGCCTTCTACGATCACGAGTGGCTGTCGGACCTGGTGTTCGCAGCGCTCTTCGCACTCGCCGGCTCGGCCGGCCTCGTGGCCCTCAAGCTCTTCGTGGGCGCCGCGATGCTGCTCGCCATGTGGGACGCGATGCGCGCTTTCGAGCGGCGTCTCGCGCCGGGGCACGACGTGCACCCGCTGGTCGTCGCCGGCGTCATGATCGCGGCGCTCGCCGTGATCTCGCCCGGCGCAACCTTCCGCCCGCAGCTCTTCACCATGCTGTTCCTCGCGGTCGAGCTCGCGCTGCTGGTGCGCGGCGACACGCGCCTGCGGTCCGGCATGACCACGGTTCCGCTCGAGCTCGCGGTTCTCCCGCTGCTCCTCGGCGTGTGGGCGAACCTGCACGGCGGGTTCCTCGTCGGTCTCGGTCTGCTCGGCTGCTACGGCGCCGCGACCATCGGCGAAGGGCTCGTGGCCGCGCTGCGCCGCAGGGCGCTTGCCTGCACGCCGCGCGCGCTCGCGGTGCTCGCGGGGGTCTGCGTCCTCGGCGCGCTCGCGCCGCTCGTCAACCCGTACGGCCTCGAGCTCTACCTCTACCTCGGCGCGACGCTCGACATGCACGACCAGATCTCGGAGTGGTACCCGGTCGAGCTCTTCTCGAGCCACTTCCTGCGCTTCAAGCTGCTGGTCGTCGCGACGACGGTCGCGTGCGCGGTGCTCTGGGCGCGGCGGAGAGAGGGACGCGCGGCGGGCGTGCTCCTCTGCTGGCTCGTTCCGTTCCTCGCGGTCGCGGCGGTCGCAGCCTTCCGCCACCAGCGCCACACCGTGCTGTTCGGGATCGTCGCGATGCCGCCGCTCGCGATCGCGGTCGAGGAGGTCCGCCGCCTCGCGCTTGCACGCTGGCCGCAGCTCGTGCCGCGGCCGCCGGTGCGCGCGGCGCTCGCCTGCGGCGCGCTCGCCGTCGCCCTGTTCCAGCTCTGGGGCTTCGGTGCGCGGATCGCGCGTGACGGCACGAGCATCCGCTTCGGGCGCATCGACTACCCGGTCGACGCGGTCGAGTTCCTGCGCACGCACGGCATCCGGGGCAACATCGCGATGCCGTTCGAGTGGGGCGCGTACGCGATCTCGAAGCTCGCGCCGGAGTCGCGGGTCTTCATCGACGGCCGCTTCGAGGCCGTCTACCCGCCGCAGGTGATCGAGGACTACTTCGCCTTCATGAACGGCACCGAGGGCTGGGAGCGGCTGCTCGACGCCTACCCGACCGAGGTCGTGGTCGTGCAGCGCTGGCGGAACATCCATCCGCGGATGTTCGCGCGCCCGGACTTCGAGTACGTCTACTCGGACCCCGCGGCGCTGGTCTTCGTCCGGCGCACCCCGACCAACGAGGAAGCGCTCGTCCGGCTCGCGTCGCTCGACGACCGCACCCGCTTCCCGCGCCACCCGACGATCTTCCCGTGACCGGCCTGCGCGAGCGCCTCGCACCGTCGACGACTGGCGCGGCTCTCGTGGCCTGCGCGGTCGTCCTGCAGAGCGCCTGGCTCGCGCACCGCTACCCGGCCGCGTACCTCGACGCGGACCTGCTGTCGTACCTCGCCTACTGGCGCGATCTGCGCGCCGGTGCGCCCGTGCCGTTCGGCTACACCGTGCCGAAGCCGCTGCCGATCCTGCTCTTCGGCCCGCTCGCGAGCCCGCGGCTCGCGCTCGCCTGCAGCATCGGCATCGCGGCGCTCGGCGGTGCGCTCCTCTACGCGATCGCGCGGCGCGCGTTCGGTCCGGCGGTCGCGGCCCTCGGCGCGCTGCTCTACGTCCTCGACCCGATGCGCGGCGTCCTCACGCTGCGCTCGAGCGTCGACCTCGCGGTCGGGGTCGCGCTGCTCGCGGCGATCTTCGCGCTGCAGCGACGCGCCGTCGTGCTGGCGGGCGTCGCGATCCTGGTCGCGGCGCTCGGCAAGCCGCTCGCGATCGCGTGCGCGCTCGCGATCGCCGTCGTGCCGGGGACGCGGCTCTCTCGTCGCGCGCTCGGCATGCTGCTGCCGCTCCTCGCCGTGCCGGCGGCCGCACTGCTCGACGCGGCGCTCGAGGGGCGGCCGCTCGCCGCGGGGCTCGCCTCGCTCACGCTGCCCGACCAGCACGCGCTCTTCGTCCGGGTCGCGCAGGCGCAGGTCCTGTCGGTCGGCGAGACCGTACGGCTGATCGCCGGGAGCTGGTTCGGCGGTACTCTCTTCGCGCACACCTGGCCGCTCGTCGTGCTGGGCGTCGGCCTGTATCTGGCGCGCCCGCTCGCCGCGGCGCTCGCCCGCCACGGTGCGCCGAAGGGCGCGGCGCGGCTGCGCCGGGCGCTCGCCGCGCCGCACGTGGCCGCGCCGGGGGACGACGCGGCCGACCCCGGGGCGGCGATCTTGACGGTTCCGCTGCTGCTCGCGCTCGCGTACCTGGCGCTCGCGGCCGTGCAGCCGATGATCGTCTTCACGCGCTTCTTCTGGCCGCTCGCCATGGCGCTCGCGCTCTTCGCGGCGCTCGGCGTCGTGTGGCTCGCGGATCGTATCCCGGCCGCGCCCGCGCTGCGCTCGGGGCTCGCGGCGGTGCTGGTCGCGGCGCTGCTCGCCGACCGGCTCGACGACCAGCGCTGGCGGGCGGCGCTCATGCTCGAGCCGTTCGAGGTTCACGCGGCGATCGCCGATGAAGCGGTGGAGAGAATCGCGCGCGACGAGGCCTGCGAGGGGGCGGCGGTGGTGCCGCTCGCCTACCTGCCGCTCGCCGCGTGGCGGGCTCCGGACAAGCTGCGGGAGGGAGAGCTGTGCGCCGTCGAGGACTGGGCGGAAGGTCGGGGCTGCGTGGCACCGACGTGCGTCCTCGTGATCCCGGACGCGCCGACGACCGAGCGGGCGCGACGGGCGATGGCGCGGCTCGTCGAGGGTGGCGTCGACGTGGAGGTGGGAGATGAGTCGGGAGCTCTCGTCCGAACGCGTCGGGGCTAGCGTCGTGATCGCGCCGGCGCTGGGCGCACGACGCGCCGGCGTGGCGCGCGCGCTCGAGCGCTTCATGACCGGCTGGGCGGCGCGCTGCCTCGCGCTCACGGCGGCGTACGTCGCGCTCGGCTACGTGATCGCGGCGCTCATCGGCCTGCCGCTGCACTGGCCCGTCCGCTACCTCTTCACCCAGGCGAAGTGGATCTTCTTCCTGACCTACGCGCCGCTCGTGCTGGGCTGGGTGCTCGCGGCGGCGGGGCAGGAGCGTCCGGTCTGGTCGCGGTTTCGCGACTTCCTCCTCTCGCCGCTCTTCTTCTTCGAGTTCGCGGCCGCGATGATCGCCGTGCACGCGACCATCATGGTCTTCGTGAACCTCAAGCAGTACATCCCGGCGGTCAACGAGATGCTCTACGACTCGCCCCTCTGGCGGCTCGACGCGTGGCTGCACTTCGGCATCGACCCGGCCGTCGTCGCGACCGAGCTCGCGGCCGAGCACGGGCTCCTGCCGTGGCTCGACCGCGCCTACGTCCTCTACTACCCGGCGCAGGTCGTCGTGCCGCTGCTCTTCCTGCTCTCCGTCAAGCTCCGCCCGCAGCGCGGCCGGTTCTTCTTCGCCTACTGCCTGATCTGGATGCTCGGCGGGATGATGTACTTCGTCTGGCCGTCGCTCGGTCCCGTCTACTACCGGCCGTCGCGCTTCGTCTGGCTCGACCAGGCGCCGTATGCCCAGTACCTGCAGGACGTGCTGATGCGCGACTACATCCGCTTCCGCACCGACCCGACCTACTACACCGTCAAGCTCTACCAGGGGGTCGCCGCGCTGCCGAGCCTGCACGTCGGCGTGCTCAACCTCTTCGCGATCGCCTGCCGGCCGTGGCGGCCCGTCGCGATCGCGCTGTGGACGCTCACCGCCGTCACCTTCGTCGGCTCGCTCGCGCTCGGCTGGCACTACGCGATCGACGGCTACGCGGGCGCCGCGCTCGCCGGCCTCGCCTGGTGGACGGCACGCGTCCTGGTGCGCGACGAGGCGCCCGAGGCCGTGTCACGCGCGGCGGGCGCGACGGGCGCTGCGTGAGCCCGTCCCCCATCGCGGGCCGCGGCCTCCTGCGCTCGCGCCAGGTCTGGGCAGGGGCGCTCGTCACGTGCGCCGCGATCGTCGTCTACCTGGGCTCGCTCGGACACGGCTTTCCGTTCGACGACACGATCCAGGTGCTGCGCAACGAGCGGATCCGCCGTCTCGCGGAGATCCCGGCCATCTTCACCAACCCGACGTGGCCCGGCTACGTGTACCGGCCGCTGCCGACGTTCACCTACGCGCTCACGCACGCGCTGGTCGGGCTCGAGCCGTGGGCCTACCACCTGAGCAACGTCGTCCTGCACGGCCTCGTGACGCTGCTCGTGTTCGTCGGGCTGGTGCGGCTCTTCGACCTCCGGCTCGCGCTCCTCGCGGCGCTGCTCTTCGCGGTGCATCCCGTGCACGTCGAGGCGGTCGCCAGCATCGCGAACCGGACCGAGCTGCTCGCGGCGCTGCTCGCTGGCGTGGCGCTGCTGCTCGTCTCCCGCGCTGACCCGGAGGAGCGGTCTGGCCGCAGGGCGCTTCGCCTGGTCGCGGCGGGGGTGAGCTTCTTCCTCGCGCTGCTCGCGAAGGAGAGCGCGATCGTCCTCTTCCTCCTCCTGCCGCTCTGCCTCGCCGCGCGGCGGCGAGGCGGGCTTCGCTCGCGCGCCGACGTGCCGCGGCTCTTGCGCGAGGCCGCCGTGCCGCTCGTCGCGCTCGGCGTCGCGACGGGCCTCTACTTCGCCGTTCGCCAGTGGGTGCTCGGCCCGACGCTCCTTGCGCGCGACGCGATCTCGGTCGTCGACAACCCGCTCATCGAGCTTCCGGCGCTAGAGCGGATGGCGCGCGCCTGGGCGCTCCTCGGACGCTACGTCGCGCTGGTCCTGCTGCCGATGCCGCTCGGCGCCGACTACAGCCTCGGCAGCTCGGGCCTCGCCGAGAATCCGTTCTCTCCCGAGACGCTGCTCTTCGTCGGGCTGGCGACCGGCCTCGCGGTGCTCACGGTCGTCGCCTTTCTCCGCAGCGAGCGGACGATCGCGTTTTTCGGCGCCTGGTTCTTCGCGAGCTTCGCCGTCACCTCGAACCTCCTCTTCCCGATCGGCACGATCTTCGCGGACCGGCTCGCCTACGTGCCGAGCCTCGGCATCCTCGGGCTGATCGCGCTGCTCCTGGTCCGCGTTCCCGTGCCGGCGGTTCGCACCGCCCTGTGCACGCTGCTCGTCGGCGTCCTCGCCGCGCGGGCGATCGAGTACGACGCCCTGTGGCGCGACAGCGCGACGCTGTTCCGCCACGAGGTCGCCACGTCGCCGAGCGGCAAGGCGCACTGCATCTTCGCCGAGGCGCTGAGCGACGCGGGGGCGCTCTCCGCGTCGCGTGCCCACTTCGAGGAGGCGCTGCGCATCTACCCGCGCGACGCGCACGCGCAGTTCGGGCTCGCGGTGCTGGCGCTCAAGGAGGGCCGGCGCGAGGAGGGCGTCGCCTGGCTCGACCGCGCGCTCGCGAACGACCCGCGGCACGTGCCGAGCCTGCTGCTTCTCGGCCGGCTCACGCTCAAGGAGGGACGCGTCGACGACGCGGGCCGGCTCTTCGTCCGCGCGCTCAACGAGGAGAACTCGAGCTTCGATGCGAAGCTCGGCATCCTCGCGGCCACGCTCGAGCGCGGCAACCTCGCGCAGGCGGCGGCGCTGCGCGCCGAGCTCGTGCGGCGCAACCCCGAGCACGTCGAGCTCCGGCTGCTCGGCGAGGACCTCGATCGACGGCTCGCCGCTTCGCCGGAGAGCGGTGCGGCTGGCTGCGTCGAACCGCACGTGACATCCTGCGGCCCTGCGTGGCGAGAGAAGAGCTGATGGTGCACGCGGTGGCGCTCGCGGTGGGGGCCGCGACGGGGAGCTTCCTGAACGTGGTGATCTACCGCCTGCCGCTCAAGCAGTCGGTCGTCGCGCCGCGCTCGCACTGCACGAAGTGCCAGCGCGTGATCCCCTGGTACGACAACGTGCCTATCGTGAGCTGGTTCGTGCTGCGCGGCCGCTGTCGCCAGTGCGGCGAGCCGTTCTCGTTCCGCTACCCGATGGTCGAGCTGATCACCGCGGTGCTGCTCTCGGCGCTGGTCGCGAAGTTCGGTTTGTCGATCGCGCTCGCGTTCGCCTTCTACTTCGCCTGCAGCCTGCTCGTCGTCACCTACATCGACCTCGACCACCGGATCATCCCGGACCGCGTGACGCTGCCGGGCATCGCCGTCGGCCTCGTCCTCGCGCTGCTCAGCCCCGGCCCGGCGCGCCTCGCCGCCGTGCAGTCGTGGGCGCTCGGGGTGATCGTGGGTGGCGGCATCCTGTGGCTCGTCGCGTGGGCCTACGAGCGCTTGACGGGCCGCGAGGGCATGGGCGGCGGCGACATCAAGCTGCTCGCGATGATCGGCGCGTTCCTCGGCTGGCAGGGCGTGCTCGTCACGCTGCTGCTCGCCTCCTTCATCGGCTCGCTGGTCGGCATCGGGTGGATGCTCGTCCGCGGCGCGGACACCCGGCTCGCGATCCCCTTCGGGCCGTTCCTCGCGCTGGGCGCGCTGGTCACGCTCTTCTGGGGCGAGGAGCTCGTGCGCTGGTACCTGGGCTCGATGCTCTGACGTCGATTTGTCGTCCCTGACATTGCCCGCGCGCGGTGGAGCGCGGTAGAGCGTCGCCACCCCCTTTCCCCTCGCGGGAGCGAGGATGCAGGACAAGCAAGCCGACCCCCGGGCCGCGAGCCGCGGCGCCGGGCTGGTCGAGACGATCGTGGTGCTCGCCCTGGCGGGCCTTCTGCTCGGCGCCGCGTGGCCGCGCGTCGCGGTCTACCTCGAGGAGGTCGAGCTGCGGAGCGCCGTCCTCCGCCTCGCGGAGGCGATCGTCCGCGGGCGCGTCGCGGCGCTCGGCGAAGGGCGGACGTGGGAGCTCCGTCTCGCGGGCGCGAGCGCCTTCGTGCTGGCGCCGCTCGGCGAGAGCCGCCCCGCGGAGCCGCTGCCCGCGGGGACGTTCGTCGCCGAGGCGACCTCGGGCGGCGACGTCCGCTTCTTCTCCTCGGGCCTCGTCGACAACGCGACGTTCACCCTCGCGGCGGGGTCGCTCCGCCGCCGGGTGATCGTCAACCAGCGGGGGAGGGTGACCGTTGAGTAGGCAAGCGAGCGAGGAGCGAGGCTTCACCCTCGTCGAGGCGCTCGTCGCGATGAGCCTCGTCGCGTCGGTGGGGCTCGTCGCGAGCGTCGCGGGCGCAGCGCTGCTCGAGCTCGAGCGGGCGGCGCACGGCGAGGCGGTCGGGCTCGCGCTCGCGAGCGAGAAGCTCGAGGAGCTGATCGCCCTGCCGCCCGCCGAGCGACGGAGCGGCACCGACGACGTGACGCTCGACGGCGTCGCGGTGACGCGCGTCTGGCGCGTGGTGAGCGACGAGCCCGTGCACGGCGTGACCCGGCTCGAGGTGACGTCGCGCTGGGAGGAGCCGAGCCTCACGATGCTCACTCTGGTCGGCGCGGCGCCGGGACGAGGCGGCCCGTGAGCGCCCCGTCGCGCAACGAGGCCGGCTTCACGCTCCTCGAGCTTCTGGTCGCCTGCCTGCTGGGTGCGCTCGTGACCGCGGCCGGCGTCGAGCTGCTGCGCCTGCACGCCGGCATCGCGCGCCGGCTGCAGGCGCGGCTCGGCGCGGTCGGCGGCGCCGGCTGGGCGCTCGCGGTCGCGGCGC
>FWPU01005317.1_pt1 | contig 28250 bp, 21 predicted proteins | sample 2228361 | NCBI WGS metagenome assembly FWPU01 (sample SAMEA103939777, study PRJEB20133) | metagenome
TGGGCTAACAGCCCTACTCTACCAGAAAACGCGTTTTCGCGCGAGTTTTGGCCTGGCCCATGCACGGACTTTTTCAGCACCCTCCTAGGGGTTGACGAAAGACAACCGAGGGTTGACATCTTGCCGTGTCGCCGCGACCACCTCCCTTCGATCATAGGAAGCATAACTGGCCATTTTTTGTGCAGGAATCAGACCGCGCCGAGAATGCCCTACGGATCACGTTGCGCGATTATCGCGTAGAGTGACAGCCTTGTCAAATAGAGAAAGCAAATTCGGTTTTTGGTCAGTTGAATGGGCATGCACAGTGAGCTGCGCTAGATCACCTCCAGGCCGTTATAATCGGGCAGCACCGGGAACGGTGCATGGGGCTCGGTCTGATACCAGAACGCGGTCGAGGCGATGTCGTCCTGCAGCGGCAGGTAGCGCGATTTCCCCTCCAGCTGCGAACGCCAGCCGAGCGCCTGGATGGTCACGCGCAGGTCTTGCTGAAAGCGGATGGGGTCCATGATGTGCCAGCGGTACATGCCGAAGCGTTGTTGCACCCGATAGAGCCCATCGCCCTTGATCACCTGGGGCAGGCCCGAGTAGGGCGAGCAGAAGACGCAATACTCGCCCTTCGGCTGCTCGAAGTCCCACGCGCCGCAAAAGTAGTCTTCAGTGCCGGTGCCACAGATGGTGGGCCATTCGGTGTCCCCGTCCATGTAGAATTTGATCTCGCCCTCGCCCCACCAGCCGTTGTTGTTCACGCCCCAGGCGATGTAGGTGCCCACGTAGTGGCCCTGGCCGCGCACGCCGTCGAGGAGGGTGTGGACCTGGCCGTAGGGCAGCGGATTGTTGCGGCGCCATTGGGCATGGAAGTAGGCCCGATCCTCCGGGACATCGGTGAGTGTGTAGGTCACCTGATAGTAGAAGCCGCGCACCTCGTCCGGCGTGACGTTCTCCACGGTGATCCGAGCGTGCTTGCGAAACGGCATCTCCCAGTAGGAGTTGAAGCCGCCCGCCGGGTTGACGCACACGGCCAGTGATTGGACATTGGCCCGTATGCCCCAGCCCATGCAGAAGAAATCGCCCAGTGGCGTCTCCACGGAGGGAATCGGTTCATCATCCCAGTACATGCGCAACACAAGACGCCGCCAGTAGTCGGGGTGCACCGTGAGCCAGATGTGCTGGATGGCGCCTGGCCCGGCGATGTCGGCCATCGTGAAGGTGCTGTTGCCCGGCAGGTTCACGCTGGGCGAGATCTTCCAGCCCCGGCCGAGTTCGCGCGCGGCGATCGCACCCGTGCCCTCGGTTGCCATGCCGCCCTGTCCTTTGGCGCCGGTGAAGTTCTCCGCGCTGATCGAACGCGTGACCGCGTTGGAGAGCCGGGATAGAGTGCCCAGGTTCATGCCCAGGCCATCGAAAGTAAGTTTCATGGGGTTATCCTCCGGTCGTTGGTGCTGAATTCAAACGGTTCATACGTCAGGGAGGCTTCGCACTTAACGGGGCTACATGTGCGCCCGTGAGACGCCGTCCAGCCCGGTTGACCGGCCGCTGCTCTGTAGCACGACCCACTGATGGTCGTGCGGGCGTCAGTGACGAGACGTCTCGCCCACTACCGGAATAAATTCCTAACTTTCACAATCCCGCGGCACATGGCCCGTGATGGGCGCCGGCGATTCATTGCGGGCTGAGACACAGGCGAAAGCGCCGCGTGCCGGCCGGCAGCGCCACCGCCAGTCGCGTCAGTACACCGTCTCGCTCGTTGGCGCGGCACGCCTCGGCCAGACTGGCGACCGCGAACGTCGCGTCGGCCGGCTCTTCGATGGTCATCCTGAGGGCCGAACGTTCGCCGGTGATGCGGGCAGTCTCGCCCTCGATCTGCACGGGGAACCAGGTGACGAACGCCTCTTCGATGGGCAGTGCAGCGTCGGCGAAATCAAAGAGATCCTCCAGCACGAGGACGCCGCTTTGAGGATTCAGTCGCAACGCGCGCCGCGCCAGGCGCAGGCCGGCCAGGTCGTAGGCGCGCTGAAAATCAATGATGACCGATTTCGCGTCCGGCCCGGTGTCGTACGCGGCAATCGTCCCGTGATACTGCTGGCAGCCGCCGAATTCCGGGCCGGGCGCTTGCAGGTGGCCGCCGATGACGGGCACGCCGTGGCCGAACGAGTTGCAGAAGATGTTTTCGTAACGCGCTTGTCGAAAGTAGTCTTTGCTGTATTTGCCGCGGCCGGGGTCGCACAGCAGGCTCTCGCCGTCCACATGATAGATAAAGACGGCGACGTCGGTGTGGCTGTGGTGGCCGTCATTGTGGCCGGCTTTGGCGGCCACCGCCACGGGCCGGCCGTTGGCTGTGCGCGCCACCAGCTTCACAATGCCGCACGCCGGCAACCAGGCATCTTGTTGTGCTGCGCCGGGGAATGGGCGCTGCTGGCCGTCCCACCACGCGGCATCGCGGACCACGATGGCCAGCTTAGCGGTCGGGACGCCGCGGCCCCGCGGCAGTTGGGGCGGATTGGTCAGGCCCAGCAGGTCGGTCACGCCGGTGCGTGTGGCCAGGCGCTGGACGATGCCCGGAGAGAGGGAGGTGGCCTCTTCGGCATCGCCGAAGTTGAGGAAGCGGCCCGGCGAGAGCGCGGCGGCCAGCGGATACCGGGCAATGTCCTGCAGCCGCGGGGCCGCCAGCAGGTCGAGCGCGCCGGCCGTGCGCTCGCGCAGCAGCTCGGCCACGGTCACGTAGTACAGCAGGCCGTAGTTCCAGTAGCCGATCCCTTCGCTGGAGCCTCCGTCCGCCTCGAAGCCGGTGGCAATGTACGCCTCGAAGCCCTCCAGCGCTTGCTCGATGGCTTCGGCCAGCGTCTGTTCATCGCGCTCCAGGCGCAGGAAGGCCAGGGCGACGGCGCCGTTGCAGACGCCGTTCCAGTTGAGCGCGCCCCGATGCCACCAGTGTTTGCGGCCATAGGCCAGGTATGGTCCGAAGATGCGTCTCGCCACCTCCTGGCGCACGCGTTGTACCACTTCCGGCGCCAGCCCCTCGCCCAGCAGGTGCACCGTCTCGGCCAGGCTCGCGCCCGTCTCCGCGCAGAAGAGGTCAATGCTGTCCGGCTCGCGGGTCAGGGCGGTGTGCGCGCCGAGCGGCTTCTGCCTGGGCGAGGGCTTCAAGTCCCAGTACTCCGGCCCCTGTTCCTCGTGCGCGGGCAGCACCCATGAGGTCTCCTCGCAGATGCTCCAGAGGAGATCGTGGACCACACCTCGCATCGAGTCGTCGCCCAGGAGCATTTCGAAGACGGCGCGCGTGAGCATGGTGCGTTTGGCGAAGTAGACACGCTCGTAATTGCGCCGTTCGCCGGTGTGCTCGAACTGGCGGTAGAGCGTGTAGGTGGTCTGCGGAATGGCGGTCAGATCGGGCGCGGCCTGGCGCAGCAGATCGCGCACGATCGGGGTGGCGGCCGAGCGACGCACCGACTCGCCCAGGTTTTCGGTAGGGGCATTGATGGCAAGGATGGATTTGAGTTGGTTCATGTCTTTCCCAAAAAATCTTCGCGTACCGGAGTGAAGGCGTCGAGCAGCACGGTCGGTGCGTGGGTGACGATGTGATGGGGCCTGTTCGGTGGGACGTAGTAACTGCCGCCCGCGGTCAGACGTGCCGGCTCCTGGCCATCCATGATGAAGTCAATTTCGCCGGAGACGACATAACCGATTTGCTCGTGGGGGTGACTGTGATGCCACGATGTCATGCCGGCGTCGAAGGTGAACTGTACCAGCATCAGGTGGCCGCCGTAGCTCAGGATGCGGCGCTGGGCACCGTCCGGCATGGTGACGACAGGTTCGTTCTCAGCTTGCGCGATCAATTTCATGGTCGGTTCTTTCTCGAAAGTTGGTGTCAGACCCTGCGGGTCTCTCGTGCACGGAGGCTCTCGTGATTATGCGCTGACGACGCCGGTCAGCCGCAGGTCGGCGGCCAGGTGACAGGCGACCCAGTGGTCGGGCGTGATCTCGTGCCAGGGAGGCAGCTCGCGGCTGCAGATCTCTTTGGCGTAGCGACAGCGGGGATGGAACTTGCAGCCAGGCGGTGGCTTGCTGGGGCTGGGCACGTCGCCGGGCAAGATGATGCGCCGTACTTTGAGATCGGGATCGGCGCTGGGCACGGCCGACAGCAACGCCTCCGTGTAGGGGTGGCGGGGCACGGCATACAGCTCTTCGGCCGGCGCCAGTTCGACGATGTGGCCGAGATACATCACGGCGACCCGGTCGCTGATGTGCTCGACGACCGACAGGTCGTGCGAGATGAACAGATAGGTGAGCCCCAGGCTGGCCTGGAGGTCACGCAGCAGATTCAGCACCTGGGCCTGAATCGAGACATCCAGCGCGCTGACCGGTTCATCGCAGACGATGAATTTGGGCTTGAGGGCCAATGCGCGCGCGATGCCGATGCGCTGGCGCTGGCCGCCGGAGAAGGCATAGGGGTAGCGGTTCATGTGCTGCACGCGCAGCCCGACCTGTTCCAGCAGCTCACGCACGCGCGCCCGAAGCTCATCGCCGCTGGCGATGCCGTGGATGCGCAACGGTTCGGAGACGATATCCATGACCGTCATGCGCGGGTTCAGCGATGAGAATGGGTCCTGAAAGATGATCTGCATCTCGCGACGGAACGGTTTCATCTCGCGCCGCGATTTATGGGTCAGCTCGACCATCTCGCCGTTGTAGCGGTAGAAGATCCGACCGGCCGTAGGCTTGAGCGCGCGCAGGATCAGCCGGCCGACCGTGGTCTTGCCACAGCCGGATTCGCCGACCAGCCCCAGTGTTTCCCCCTCGCGAATGGCGAAGCTCACGCCGTCCACGGCCCGCACATGGCCCACCACGCGGCGCAACAGCCCGCGCTGGATGGGGAAGTGCATTTTGAGGTCTTTGACTTCGAGAAGGATGGGTGTGTTCAAGTTCATGGCATAGCCTTGCTTGAGTGTCAGGCGTCAGGGGTCAAACGTCTTACGTTATGCGTTCGGGGTGAAAGGCGATCCACACCCGGTGTCCAGAGCGAATCAGGGATAACCTTCTCAGGCACACTCTCCAGCCACTCCGCATCACTCGTCCATGTCGCCTTAACCGACGGCATATCCTCCTCCACCCCATTCTCGCGCGGATAACGCCTGACGTATGACGTCTGACGCCTCACCCCTGATACAGTGTACATCTCACCGAATGTCCCGCAGCCACTTCGGTCAATGCCACATCTTCCGGCCCGGCGCAGGCGGGCTTCTTCTGCGCGGCGCAGCGCGGCAGGAAGGCGCAGCCGCGCGGGATCGAGAATGGGTCGGGCACGCTGCCGGCGATGGGGACAAGCCGTTCTTTGACGCGGCGGCCCATCTTCGGCACCGACTGCATCAGGCCGATCGTGTAGGGGTGCATGGGCCGGTGGAAGATCTCGCGCACCGGGCCGATCTCGACGATCTTGCCCATGTACATGACGGCCACCCGGTCGGCCATGTCGGCCACCACGCCCAGGTTGTGGGTGATGATCAGGATGGACATCTTGAACTGGTCCTGGAGCGCCTTCATCAGCTCCAGGATTTGGGCCTGGATCGTCACGTCGAGCGCGGTGGTCGGCTCGTCGGCGATGAGGAGCGAGGGGTTGCACGAAAGTGCCATGGCGATCATGGCGCGCTGGCGCATGCCGCCGGAGAATTGGTGCGGGTATTCGTGGATGCGCTGCTCCGGGTTGGCGATGCCGACCCGCCTGAGCATTTCGATGGTGATCCGCTCGGCCTCCTCTTTGCTGGTGCCCTGGTGCAGCTCCACCGCTTCGGCGATCTGGCTACCCACCGTATGCACGGGCGAGAGGGAGGTCATCGGCTCCTGGAAGATCATGGCGATCTCGTTGCCCCGGATGCTGCGGATCAGGTCGCCGCGCGGCTCCACTCTTGCCAGGTCCACCACCTCGCCGTTGCGCCGTCGAAAGCGGATGCTGCCTTCGACGATGCGGCTGTAGCGCAGGGGCAGCAGCCGCAACACCGAGTAGGCTGTGACCGATTTGCCGCAGCCCGATTCGCCCACCAGCCCCAACGTCTCCTGCGCCGCGATGCTGAACGACACCCCATCCACCGCGCGCACCGTGCCGTCCACAGTGTCGAAATAAGTCTTGAGGTTTTGGATCTCAAGCAGGTTGCCTGCCGATGATGAGCTCACGTTTGGAAACTCCTCGGTTTGGCGTCATGCGTCAGGCGTCATACGTCATGAACAAGCGCATAGCGCGTGGCGCATGAAGTACAATAACCGTTTGACGTTTGACGCGTGACGCCTCACGTTTCACCGCGAATACGGATCCGCTGCGTCGCGCAACCCATCTCCGAAGAAATTGAATGACAACACGGCCAGTGCGATGGCGATGGCCGGCGTCAGCAGCCAGGGATAGTGTCGCATGCTCTCCAGGTTTTGCGCTTCCTGCAGCAGCACGCCCCAGCTGATGAGCGGGGGCCGCAGGCCGAGATTCAGGAACGAGAGGGTGGTCTCGGCCAGGATCATGCCGGGCATGGCCAGGGTGGCGATGACGATGATATGGCCGAAGACGGCCGGGATCAGGTGGCGGAAGATCACCCAGGCGTTGCCGGCGCCCGAAAGCTGGGCGGCCATGATGAATTCCTCCTCGCGAATCGCCAACACCTTGCCGCGCAGCTGCCGCGCCAGCCAGGTCCAGCCGATGAGCGAGAGGATCACGGTGATGGCAAAGTAAACCCGTTCGGGCGGCCAGTGCTGCGGGAGCGCAGCCGACAGTGCCATCCACAGCGGGATCGAGGGAAAAGAGCGGATGACCTCGACGAGCCGCTGCATCAGCTCGTCTATCCGGCCGCCGAAATAGCCCGAGGTGACCCCCATGATCGAGCCGATCGTGAGGCTGAGGAAAACACCTACCAGGCCGATCGTCAGCGACATCTGGCTGCCGATGAGGATGCGCGAGAGCATATCGCGGCCCTGACGGTCGCTGCCCAGCAGGAAAACGCCTACGTCTTTCTCGGTCGTGCCGAACAGATGCAGGTCTGTTTCGATCAAGCCAAACAGTTTGTACGGCGAATCGTGGACGAAGAAGCGCACGGGTATTTTCTTGCTGGGATTGGTTTTATAGACGGCCTTCAGGGTTTCCGGATCGAAGGTTGTTTCCAGGGCATAAATGTAGAGCCCAGTCTGCGCGTCCCAATGCAGGGTGTGCGGCGGTGCGTAAAGGTATTCGATGAAGCGCTGGTCGCCGCCATAGGGCGCGAGGAAATTGGCGAAGGCCGCGATCAGATAGAAGAGAATGACCGCGCAGCCGCCGATGATCGCAGTGCGGCTGCGGATGAATTTGCGCCACATCAACTGCCACTGCGAAAGGCCATAGCGCGATTCATCCGCCAGGGTTGCCATTTGCGCTTCTGCGGCCAGAAGCTGTTCGGCTACGGCATCGGCCGCGGTCATTGCGCCCTCGGGACGCGAGGCGCTCTCAGTAGCCGGGTGTTTCTCCTCACTCATGCTACCCTCTTGTGCTCGTTGGCTGGGGCCACGCCCTCACTCGTAGCGGATCCGTGGATCGGCCCAGGCCAGCGCGATGTCGGACAGAAGATTTCCCACCATCAGCATCAGGCTGAGAAAGATCAGGAAGCTGCCGGCCAGATACATATCCTGGCTGAGCAGGGCACGCACGAACAGCGGGCCGGTCGTCGGCAGTGTCAGCACAATGCCCAGCACCGTGGCGCCGTTGATCAGGCTGGGCAGCTGCATGCCCATGACGCTGATCAGGGGGTTGATCGCCACGCGCACCGCGTATTTGTTGATGACGACTTTTTCCTTGAGCCCCTTGGCGCGTGCGGTGGTGATGTATTGTTGTCCCAGGATCTCCAACAGGCTGCCGCGCATGATGCGGATCAACTGCGCCATGCCTCCGGCCCCCAGGATCAGCGCCGGCCAGAACAGATGATTCGCCAGGTCGAGCGCTTTGGCCAGCGACCAGGGCGCCTTCTCCATCTCGGCCGAAAACAGGCCGGTGACCGAGATCCCGAAGACGAAGATGCCGATGAACAGATAGAAGAGGCCCAGAATGAATTCCGGGATCGAGAGGCCGAGAAAGCCCAGAAGAGTCAAGATGTTGTCGCCCAGCGAGTACTGGTGCGTGGCGGAATAGATGCCGATGGGGATGGCGACCAGCCACATGATGGCCAAGGAGATGAGCGAGAGCAACAGGGTCAGCCCCAGGCGGTCGAGGATCAATTCGCTGACCGGCCGTTTCCAGTCGAGGGAATAGCCGAAATCGCCGCGCACGAACCCGCTGATCCAGGTCAAATAGCGGATATAACCGGGCTTGTCCAGTCCATATTGGCGCTGCAGGTTTTCGACTGTGGCCGCGTCCATGCTGGAGCCGCTGGTGCCCACGTTGGCGGCCAGCGAGGTCATGAAATCGCCGGGCGGCAGCTCGATGATGATGAAACTGAGCACCGACACCAGAAACAACGTAGGAATCATCGCCAGCACGCGACGCACAATGAAGGTAATCATGGGCGACTCCCCACAGTGACCGTGATTGCGAGGCCCACGGTTCAGGCCGAAGCAATCCCTGACCTGGCGGAAGCAACAGCTTCGCTTGTCCGATGATCTCGCGACGCCGCTGCGTTCCGCTTCAGAGGTCAAACTTTGTTGGTCATGACTCGGACCTGCTCTGGCTCGGTCAGCCTGTCCTGGCCGACAGGCCAGGGAGACCGGCCAGAGCAGAGTCTCCTTGTCTACCTGTTTCTCTGTCTACTCACTTCTTAAAGAAGAAGTGACTCGGATCGAGCGTGCCCGGCGACATGATGATCCAGTCCTGCGTGTGCTTCTCCGGCACGTTGCGGAAGTTGTTCTTCACGACGACTGGCGCGGGCGACATGCCGACCGTGGAGATCGTCCAGGCCTCTTCGGCGCCCATGCGGATCAGCTTCTTGCCGATCTCGAGCTGCTTGGCCGGATCAACTGTCGCCTTGAACTGATCGAAGAGCTCCATGGCCTCGAGCAGCTTGCCTTCTGGCTTTTCACCTTTCTGTCCGCCCGTCTTGTACCAGAGGCCGAACGCCGGCGCCATCCAGGAGCGCTCGTCGAACGGGAAGACGTAGATCGGATCCACGAATGGCTCCAGGCCGCGGTCGGTGCCCCACGTGGCGATCTGGACTTCGTTGCTCGTGGCACGCGGCCAGTAGACGTCGCGCGTCATGGATTTGACCGCCGTCTTCACGCCCACGGCGTTCCAGTTCTCGGCGACGAGCTGGACGGCATCCAGGTCGGTGCCCGTGCTCTGCGTCTCGATGGTGATCTCGAGCGGCTTGCCGTCAGGCCGCAGGCGGGTCTTGCCGTCTGGCCCCAGTTTCAGGCCGGCCTTGTCCAGATGTTCGGCAGCCTTCTTGGGGTCATATTCGCCGTACAGGTTCTCGACCTCGGGCACATAGAAGGCCGAGTCGGGCACCAGGATCTCGGTGCGCGGCACGCCCTGATCGAGGAACGCGATCTTGTTGATCTTGGCCCGGTCAATGGCGTAGGAGAGGCCAATGCGGAAGTCCCTGTTCTGGAAGATCTTGCGCAGCTCCGGATCGGCCGCGTAGCTCTGGTTCGGCCACAGGGCGAGATGCGTGCCAGAGGCCGAGGCCCAGCGGAAGACGCGGTAATCGCACTGCTTCTCCTTTTCTTTCAGGAGCGGGAACTGCTTCAGTGCGATGTTGCGGAATTGCATGTCAATCTCGCACGCCAGCGCCTTGGCCGCGATGGCGTCGTTGCTCTCGACCAGGGTGAACTCGAGGCGATCAATGTAGGGCAGTTGCTGGCCCTTCTCGTCCACCTTCCAGTAGAACGGGTTGCGTTCGGCGATCAGCTTGGCGTCGCCCGGCTTGTAGGTTTTGACCGTCCATGGGGTCATGGCCGGTCGCTCAGGGTTCAGATCGTCGGCCTTCTCGTTGAACAGCTTGTAGTCCTTGATGTCTTTATTGTACTTGGGATGGAACTGCTTCAGGTAGTGCGCGGGCGCGAACGCGCCGAAGCGCTCGAAGTTGAGCGGCCACTGGTTGCCGTGGAAGGCCAGCATGCGCACGACCAGGCCGTTCGGGCCGTCGAACTTCATCTTGATGGTGTAGTCATCAACTTTCTCGAGGGTCATCGGCTTGCCGTTGACCACCCACTCGGCATGCGGCGCCGAGGTCAGGTCTTTGTTGAGCTCGATGTCTTCCCACCAGAAGATGATGTCATTTACCGTCCACGGCTGGCCATCGGACCACTTGAGCCCTTTGCGGAAGTAGAGGGTGAGCTCTTTGCCGTCAGGGGTGAAATCCCATTTGTAGGCCAGGCCGGGCTGGATAGGATCCTTCGGGTCGCGCGGCCAGCGCAGGATCGGCTCGTAGTTCAGGCGGCCATAGGCATGGAAGTCGGCCGGGCCTTTCCAGGCGCGGCGCCAGACCCCACCGTACTGGCCGACCTCTTCGATCGCTTTCACGACCAGCGGTTGTTCGGAGACACGCTGCTCCACGGGCGGCAATTTGCCAGCCTTGACCAGCTCGGCCAGCATGGGCGCTTCGGAATACTTGGCGGCAGGCGCCGGGGCCGGCGCTTTGGTCGGCTCAGGCGCTGTGGTGGGTGCTGGGGCCGGCGCTTTGGTCGGCTCGGGCGCTTTGGTCGGTTCGGGGGCTTTGGTTGGCTCGGCCTTGGCCGGCGCGGGCGGGGCAGCCGTGGGCGCAGGCGCGCCGCAGGCTGTCAGCACAAAGGAGACGATCACCAGGACGCTCAGGAGCGTCATCCACGCACGACGGTTCATCTTTCCTCCTTCATTGGATTGAATATGGTACGTTGCGACGTGAAAGATCCCAATGCGGCAACAGACGACATGGCTGGCGCGTCGTCTGCTGCCGATCCGCCTACAGTTCGATCCTGGCCCCGAGGACCTTCAGGAATTGCGCCAGCCATTCGGGATGGGCCGGCCAGGCCGGCGCGGTGACGAGCTTTCCGTCCACGTGCGCTTTGTCCACCGGCACGGCCACGTACTGGCCACCCGCGTTGGCGACATCCGGGCCGACCGCCGGATAGGCCGTGCACTGTTTGCCTTTGACCACGCCCGCAGCGGCCAGCACCTGCGCGCCATGGCAGATGGCAGCGATCGGTTTATCGGCGGCCGCGAAGTGGCGCACGATCTCCAGGACGCGCGGATTGAGTCGGATGTATTCCGGCGCTCGCCCGCCGGGGATCACCAGCGCATCATATTCTTCCGGCTTGACGTCGGCAAAAGTCGCATTGAGCTGGAAGTTGTGGCCCGGCTTCTCGCTGTACGTCTGGTCGCCCTCGAAATCGTGGACGGCCGTGCGCACCTTCTCGCCCGCTTTTTTATCCGGGCAGACCGCATGCACCTGATAGCCTACCATTTGCAGTGCCTGGAAAGGCACCATGACTTCGTAATCTTCTACGAAGTCGCCGACCAACATCAAGATCTTCTTCGCCATGGTTCACCTCCTTATCTCAAGAGCTATGCTTTTTCCGACGATGGCTCGGCCATTGCTGCCCGGTGCAGGGCCGGTGGATTCGCGTACGATCAGCGGACATTCGACCAGGGTGTACCCTGGCTCTGGCGGCGGGCTGCCTCCAATCATGCTCCGAAGCAGCTGCATCGCCAACCGCCCCATGCGATGTTTGGGCGGCGCCAGCGTGGTGAGCGGCGGATTGGCATGGGCCGCCATGTGGATGTTGTCTATGCCGATGACCGAGATATCTTCCGGCACCCGGAGATGGTGCGCACGGATGGCGTGGAGCGCGCCCAACGCCATCAGATCGTTGTGGGTGATGACCGCTGTGGGACGTTCTTCGGCCGGCAGGGCCAGCAGCGCGCTCATCGCCTGGAAGCCGCCGTTCACGTCCGGATAGCTCGCCAGCGCCCACTCAGAGCGCAGCTCCAGCCCGGCTTCGGCCAAAGCCGCCTCCACCCCCCGGCGCCGCGCTTGCGAGGTCTCGGCGGCCGCCGGGCCGGGCAGAAACGCGATGCGCGTATGGTTGAGGTCGAGCAGATGGCGTGTGGCTCGATAGGTGCCGGCCTCCAGATCAACGACGATGCAGGCAACATTGGGCATCTGCAAACAGCGGTTGAGGATCACCATGGGGATGCCGGACAGATTGCGAAGCCGGATCAAGTCCTGTGCGGCGCTGCGCGTGCCCAGGACGATGATGCCGCACACTGTGGACTGGCTGATCAACATGTGCAGCATCTCGATTTCGCTCTGCGGGTCCTCGCTGGTGTCGAGCAACAGAGGCAAAAGGTGATCGGTGCTGGCCTCTTCCTGGACGCCGCGCGCGATCTCGGTGAAATACGGATTGAGGATATCCGGAATCAGGAGGGCGATCATGTCCCGCCGACAGCCGATCAGCGGGGAGGGGCGCAGTGCCTGATAGCCGAGCGCGGCGACCGCCTCGAGCACGCGTTGGCGCACGTTTTGGCTCACCGGCGCGGTCTGATTCAGCACGCGCGATACGGTCGCCGGCGAGACGCCGGCCTGGCGTGCGATATCGTTGAGGCTGGGGCGGGGCTTCTCTGCGCCCATGAGCTGGCCTTTCGGGCGGGTGAAAGGACTTTCGCAAATTTCAGGAAGATTATAACACCATCTGAAACGCCTGTCAAGATCGAACGAGGCACGTCAATGCCAGATTCGGGCGACGCTCTCGGGCACGGCCGCCAGCAGCCGATAGACGTTGCTGCCGGCGACATGGACCATTTCGGCCGCGGTGATCGTCTCGGCGTCCTGCTCGCCCAGGAGCACGGCGACATCGCCGATCACCGGCGGCCGGCGTATCTGGCTCACGTCCACGATCGTGCAGTTGGCGCTGACGGCCACAACCGGGCACCGTTGGCTGCTGATGAGGACCGTGCCCCCCTGGCTCATGGCCGGCGGGTAACCGTCGGCCCAGCCGACGCCCAGCGTGGCCAGGGTGGTGGGGATGGCGACGGGCGGTCGCAGGCCGTAGCCGATCTGTTCGCCGGCCGCCACGATGCGTGTGTCCACGACGCGCGCGCGCCAGCAGGCGATCGGCCGCGGGTCAACGCGGTCCAGCAGGATTTCGTCCAGTCGGCTGCGCTCGCTGGGCTCCAGCCCATGCAGCAGGATGCCCGGCCGGACGATGTCCAGGTAGCTCGCCGGCAGGGAGACGATGCCGTGGCTGGAGGCCAGGCTGAGGGACACGTGGGCCAGCTCTGGCATCGCCCGGCGTACGGCCAGCAGCCGCTGCGTCTGGATCGGATCGCGGTCGGGGTGTTCGGTCAACGTGCTGAAGAGGCCGGCGACCCGGAGCCCAGGCAGTGCCAGTATCTGGCGCAGGAAGTCGGTCGCAGCCGCAACGGGCACGCCCAGCCGGCTCAGACCGGTGTCAATTTTCACCCACACAGACAGGCGCCGGCCGGTTGCGCGAGCGTGGGCATCGAGCAGTCGGCCGGCCGCCAGGTCGAAGACGGCCGGGATCAGCTCGTGTTCGAATAGGGCGGGGACCTCCGGTCGAGTGAACCAGGCCAGACATACGATCTGCCCGGCTATGCCGGCCTGGCGTAGCCTGACCGCCTCGGCCACGGTGGCCACGCCGAACCGACGCACGCCGGCCGCAGCGAGCGCCTGCGCCATGCCGGTCGCACCTGCACCGTAGGCGTTTGCCTTCACCACGGCCATGATCTGCGCCGGGCCGACCAGCCGTCGGATGCCCTCCAGGTTGTGGGCCAGGGCCGCCCGGCTCAGTTCCAGCCAGCTGGTCGGTCCGGCGAGCCACTCTCGTGTTTGGACGTGCATTCTTGGGTTCCTCCCGATATCGGCTATAATGAACGCGGCTTGTTGATCCCCCATTTGCGAGGTAGAAACATATGCAACCCGATCTGATCCTCTACAACGGTCGCATCCACACCATGGATGCGGCCATGCCGACCTGCCAGGCGCTTGTCGTCGCCAACGGCCAGATCGTGGCCACCGGCGCCAACGACGCAGTTCGGTCGTTGGGGCCGGCGAAGCAGACCGTAGATCTGGCCGGTCGCACGGTCGTGCCCGGTTTCATTGACTCGCATCTCCATTTTCTCTCATACGGCATCGGCTTGCAAGAGATCGAGCTGGCGGGCGTGACGACGCTGGAAGAGGCGCTGGCGCGCGTTGCTGCGCGCGCGGCGCAGACGCCAGCCGGCCAGTGGCTCACCGGTCGAGGCTGGGACCATACGCTGTGGGGCAGCGGCGAATTTCCGACCCGCCACGATCTGGATCGCGTGGCGCCGGAGCATCCGGTCTTTTTGCGGCGCAAATGTGGCCATGCCGGCTGGGCCAATTCGCGCGCGCTGGAGCTGGCCGGCATCACCGCGGAGACGCCGGTGCCTTTCGGCGGCGCGATTGATCGCGATCCGGTTACGGGGCAGCCCACCGGCATTCTGAAGGACGCGGCCATGGACCTGATCTTCCGGCTGTTCGAGGAGCCCGCGTTGCCGGATGCGATGGCCGCGCTTCGGGCGGCCATGCCTTACGCGCATCGGGCGGGCCTGGTGGGAGTACACACGATGGAGGGAGCCGCCGCGTTTCGGGCCTTCCAGGCATTGGATGCCGCCGGCGAGCTGAAGCTGCGCGTGACCATGCAGATCCCGGAGGAGAACCTCGACGCGGCCATCCAGGCCGGGCTGCGCTCCGGTTTCGGCAACGACCGGCTGCGCATCGGCGGCGTGAAGATCTTCTCCGACGGCGCGCTGGGCGCGCGCACGGCCTACATGCTGGAGCCGTATGAGGGGGATCCGGGCAACGTCGGCCTGCCCATGTCTTCGCCCGAGCATCTGCGCGAGGTGGTCGGTAAGGCCAGTCGGGCCGGACTGGCGTGCTTCATCCATGCCATCGGCGACCGCGCCAACCGTGAGGTGCTGGATGCCATCGCCGAAGCCCGCAAGGCCGAAGCGGCCAACAGCCATGCGCCGGGGCGTCTTCGCCACCGCATCGAGCACGCACAGATCGTGCATCCGGCCGATATCCCGCGCTTCGCCGCGCTCGGCGTGATCGCCTCGATGCAGCCGATCCATGCGACGCAGGACATGCTGATCGCGGACAGATTGTGGGGGCCGCGCAGCGCCACCGCCTACGCCTGGCGCAGCCTGCTGGATGCCGGCGCTGTGCTCGCCTTTGGCTCCGACGCGCCGGTCGAGACGCTGAATGTGCTTGTCGGCATTCATGCTGCGGTCACGCGGCGTCGCGCCGACGGCTCTCCAGGCCCGCAGGGGTGGTATCCCGAACAGCGTCTCACCGTTGCCGAGGCCGTCCGGGCCTACACCGTTGGCTCTGCCTATGCCAGCGGCGAGGAGGCGACGCGGGGCAGCCTGACGCCGGGCAAGCTCGCCGATCTGGTCGTGCTCTCGCAGGACATCTTCACGATTGACCCGATGGCGATCCTGGAGACAGAGGTCCTCGCCACGATGGTGGGCGGCGAGTGGGTGTACGGCGCAGAGGGGATGTGAGATGTGAAACGTGAAACGTGAAACGTGAAACGTGAAACGTCAGGTGTTCAAGAGCACGAGCTTGACATCCGACGTCTGACGCCTGACGTTTGACGCTTCACGCTTCACGCTGCCAGACCACTTTGCCTCCGACGATGGTCATCTCCACGCGCACGTCTTTGATCTGTTCGTCCGGTACGGTGAAGTAATCCCGATCCAGGACGGCGAGATCGGCCAGTTTGCCGGCCTCGATGGTGCCCTTCAGATGTTCTTCGCGCGTCAGCCAGGCGCCGCCGAGGGTGTAGGCGCGCAGCGCTTCACGACGACTGATCGCTTCGTGCGCTGCGATGAGCTGGCCCAGCTTGTTTCTGCGCGTGACCAGCGCATACAGGGCCACGAACGGATTGGCGGATACCGTGCTGGGGTCGTCGGAGCTGGCCGCCAGGGGCACGCCGTGATCCAGGTACTTGCGCGCCGGCTTGTAGTTGGCTGCCCGCCGCGGGCCGACATCCCGGAAGAGCAGGTCGCCCTCCCAGTAGATGAACGTCGGCTGGATCACGGCGGCGATGCGGTGCCGTGCCATCTGTTCAAGGGCGTAATCGGTGGGGAAATAGGCGTGGATGATGCTGTGGCGAGGATCAGGCCGGGCCGCGGCCTGGCCGGCCGCGACGAAAGCGGCCACCGCCAGATCCTGGGCGCGATCGCCACAGCAGTGGATGCCCACATCCCAGCCCAGTTCGTTGGCCGTGCGGAAAAAGCGGCGCAGGTCTTCGATGCTTAGCCGGTTATAGTTGACGACCTCCGTCTCGCCCTCGAACGGCTCGTACATGTAAGCGGTGTGCGGCGTGGTGCCCCCGTCAATTGCCATCTTCAGGCCGCCGAGACGGAGCCATTCGTCGCCCAGGCCGGTGAAGACGCCCAGCTCGCGCGCCCGGCTATCGAGCTGGGCTGCGGTTTCTTCCTGGCGAAAGCCATGCCAGCTCGGCATCAGGTTCGCGCGCACGGTCAGGCCGCCGGCCTGATGACATGCCTGATAAGCGCGCATTTCGGCCGCGTTCAGGCCAGGCTCGATGATGCTGGTGATGCCGAAGCGGTGCATCTCGCGACAGCCCAGCCGGATGGCCTGCTGCATCTCGTCATGGGTCGGTGGCGGGATCAGGCGACGCACCAGGCCTTTCGCCCGGGCGCGCAGCAGGCCGTTCGGCGTGCCGTCTGGATCACGCTCGATGCGTCCGCCGTCGGGATCGGGTGTGGCGGCGGTGATGCCGGCCAGGCGCAGTGCGACGCTGTTGACCAGGTCGGTGTTGAAGAAGCGCATCAGCACGACCGGGTGGTCGGCCGTCGCGCGGTCAATGTCGTGGCGCGTGGGCAGCCGGCCGGCCGGAAAGTTGCCTTCGTTCCATCCCTGGCCAATGATCCAGGTTCCCGCCGGCACGGCCTGTGCCCGTTCTGCGACCAGGGCTGCCATCTCCTCCGGCGATTCGCACTCGTCCAGCCGGATGGTCGCCTGCTTGGCGCCGGTCTCCATCATGTGCACGTGGGCATCGAAGAGACCGGGAATAACGGCGCGGCCCCGGAGGCGGATGATCTGAGTGGCCGGGCCGGCCAGTTTTGCGATCTCGGCGTCGGCTCCGACGGCGACAAGGCGACCGTCTTTGATGGCCACGGCCTGGGCAAGCGAATTTCCGGCGTCCATGGTGTAGATGCGGCCGCCGGTGAGGATCAGATCGGGTGCCAGACTTGTGATTTTCATGGGTGGACTCGGTGAGGGCTGTGAGTTGGGCAGCTTTCGGGGCACTTGAAGATCGCCGCCGTACGTGCCCCGCTGTCGCAGGAGCACGTAGATAGGGGCTCGGTTTCTGGGCGCATGATGCGCTGGCCAGCGCAGAGGCAACAGGCACGGCGGCTGCTATCGCCCCGAAAGGCCGGCCAGGCCTTTCGGGGCTTCATGCTCTTACCGCGTTCCGGTCGAGCGGTAGATCAACGACTCGCGGCTGGTGAAGCGGTTGCGGTGCCAGGTGACCGTGCCGTTCTTGTCCGGCGTGAACATCGGGCCCTTGATGTCGGGCTTGACCATCGCCGTCAGGATCGGGTGGTAGATCGGCACCAGTGCCACATCCTCGATCAGGATCTTCTCGGCTTGCTGGTACATCGCGTTGCGTTTCGCCTCATCGCCCAGCATGGCGCCCGCATCGCACAGCAGCTTGTTGAAGTCCTTGTTGTACCAGGTGTGGCGGCCGGGCATGGCCGATAGATCGGTCACGCCGCCCTTCTCACAGCCGCCCCATGGGCTGAGCATGTTGCTGCCGTCCACGAAGTCGAACTCATAGGGCACGAGGGCGAAGATGAAGTCGCCGCCTTTGTTCTTCTTCTGGGCGCGCAGTTTCTCGGTATAGATGCCGTAATCCAGGTTCTGGATCGTCACGTCCACGCCGAGATTCTCCTTCAACATGCCGGCGATCGCCTCGGAGGCGGCTACCAGCGCCGGGGCTGCATTGCGCAGGTAGAGCGTCAGCTTCGGGAAGCCTTTGCCGCCCGGATAGCCAGCCTCTTCCATCAGTTTGGCCGCCAGCTTGGGATCGTAGTTCTGCACGCTCTTCAGCGTGGCCACGCTCTCGCCGGGGAAGCCGGGCGGGTTCATGGTGTAGGCCGCCACGCCCTGATACTGCAGCGGGCCGGCGATCAGTTTGTCGCGATCTATGGCATGGCTGAACGCCTGGCGCACCTTCAGGTTGTCGAACGGCTTGTTCCAGGTGTCGAAGAAGAGGTAGTACGTCATGAAGTTAGGCCAGGAGATGAGCTGCTTCTTCAGCTCCGGGTTGGCCATGATCTCGGCCATGGCCGAAGGCGGCAGGTCCTGCTGGTAGCCGCCGCCAATCGCATCCAGCTCGTTGTTCTTGTAGGCCGGCCAGCGCGTCTCAACCGCCATGAAGGTGACGATGATCTTGTCCATCATCGGCGGGAAGGGACCATTGTATTTCTCGTTGGCCACGAACACGAGCTCTTTGCCCTTGGTATAGCTCTCCAGCTTGTACGGCCCGGCAAAGACCCAGTTGTTCTTGTCGAAGGCCCAGGAGCCGTCGTTCAGACGATCCTTGACGACATGCTTGGGCACGACCCACAGGTCGGCGAAGATCTTGTCCAGGTAGGGGGTCGGCCGGTCGGTGGTGACGGTGAAGGTGTAGTCGTCCACCTTCCTGGCGCCGAGCTCTTCGGGCGGCTTCTTGCCGCTGACGACATCGTTCCAGTTGACGATGTTCGCCATGCTGTAGAACCACTCGAAGTCGTAGTCGGGCCGGGCGAAGCGCTGGAGGGTGAAGACCATGTCGTCGGCGGTGATCGGTTTGCCGTCGCTCCAAACGCGCTTCTTGTCCATGTAGAAGGTCCAGGTCAGACCATCTGGCGAGGTTTCCCACTTGGTGCAGAGGTTCGGCTGCGGCTCATATTCTTTGTTGGGCCGGGTACAGGAATCGGCCCAGGCCACGTAGTCGCCCCAGTTCTCGTCGTAGACGCTGGCATCCCAGGTCATCCACTTTGCTTCCGTTTCGGCATAGCGCATGACCTGTTTCTCGATGGGCGCAGCATCGGGCGGCAGCGTCACGCCGGCCCGATTGACTACGGGGGCAGCCTTCGGGGCTGCGGTCGGCTGGGCCGGTGCTTTGGTCGGCTCGGCGGCCTTCGGAGCTGTGGTCGGCTGGGCCGGTTGCGGTGCGGGCGCCGTACATGCCAGCACGAGCGCAGCAATCAGCGACAGCAGGGTCAAGACAAAGAGCGGTCGTGCGAACTTGCCTTTCATTGTGCTCTCCTCCTGAGAAGAATCGGTCGGCCGGTGGCTTGATCTGAACACAGGGAGCTGACCGCTGGATGCCCAATCCCCCGGTGCAGACATCGTTCACGGTGCGTCTTTGGGGCTTGCCTCCTCATCGGATCGGGGCCGGCGGGTTGCCACGCAACCTGCCGGGTCTCATTTGGCATTGATCATCTTGGGATCGAGGGCGTCGCGCAGGCCGTCGCCCATCAGCGTGAACCCCAACATGGTCAACGCGATCATCAGTGCCGGGAAGAGTGCCAGATGCCAGTAGTAGGTCATGTTAGTGATGCCGTCCCGGCCCAGCATCTGGCCCCAGCTGGGCATGGGCGGGTTGATGCCAACGCCGAGGAAGCTCAGCGAGGCCTCGGCGAAGATGGCGATGGGAATGCCGAAGGTGAGCGCGATGATGATCGGCGTCAGCGCGTTGGGCAGCAGGTGGACGCGGAAGATGCGCCAGGCCGATGCGCCGATCATCCGTCCCGCTTCGATGAATTCCTTCTCGCGTAGCGACAGGAACTGTGCGCGCGTCAGCCGGCAGATGCTGATCCAGCTCGTCAGGCCGATGGCGAGCATCACGTTCCAGAAGCCCGCGCCCAGCCGGGCCATGATCAGGAACGCGAACAGCAGCGTGGGAATCGCCGACATGATGTCCACCAGGCGCATCACCAGGAAATCGGCGCGACCGCCTCGCCAACCGGCAATGGCACCCAGCGGGATGCCGATGGCGAGGGCGACGAGCTGCGCCAGCAGCCCGATCGAGAGGCTGATGCGCGCGCCGTAGACGATGCGGCTGTACAGATCGCGACCGTTGAGGTCGGTTCCCATCCAGTATTCCCGGCTGGGAAAAGCGCCCACCGGGCCGAAAAAGCCTTTGTTGTAGGGTGTGCGGGCGAGCAGCGGGGTGGGAGTGCGCCCCGTCGGCAGCGCGATGAACCAATCATCGGCGAAAACGGCGAAGAACGTCAGCGTTAGAACGATCGCGGCGCCAGCGATAGCGAGCTTATTCCTGGCAAAACGACGCAGTGCATCGCGGCCCAGGCTACGCGGAGGCCGGCTCAGATCGCGGTAGTCGGCTTCTTCCCGGTATGCTTCGATGGGGGCAGGCGCCAGGAGCAGGTCGCTACGGTCTAAATCGGTCGGCATGGCACGGTCCCAGAGCTCATTTCAGGCGAATGCGCGGGTCGGCGAAAACGTACAGCACGTCGGTGATCAGATAGGTGATGGCGATCAGCACGGCCCACAGCATCGTTAACCCGATGATCATCGGATAGTCGCGGTCGAACGTGCTCGTTACCCAGAATTTGCCCAGGCCGGGCACGCGGAAGATCGCCTCGATGAAGATGGAACCGGTGATGAGGTCGGGCACGAGCGGGCCGAAGACGGTGAGGAGAGGGATCATGGCGTTGCGCAGCACATGGCGCAGCATCACGCTGCGTTCGCCCAGGCCTTTGGCGCGTGCGGTGCGCACGTAGTCGGCGCGCATCACTTCGATGATGCTGGCTCGCGTGTAGCGGGCGATCGTCGCCATCGGTGCCAGCGAATAGGCCAGCACCGGCAGAATCCACTGCCTGGGCGTGTCCCAGCCGCCGGTCGGCACCCACTTCAACGTCAAGGCGAAGATCAGGATGAACAGGATGCCCCACACGAAATGCGGCATCACAAAGCCGAGCGTGGAGATGAGCGTCACCAGGTAATCTAACCAGCTGTTCTGCCTGACGGCCGCGATGATGCCGAGCGGCAGACCGGCGCCGAAAGCGACTATCAGCGCCATCAGCCCCAGGTGTGCCGTGACCGGCCATGTGCGGCCGATCAATCCGATCACGCTCTCGTCCGGGTGCTTGAACGACATGCCGAAGTCTAGCCGGACGACGCCGGAGATCCAGATCAGGTATTGTTGCCAGAGGGGCTTGTCCAGCCCGTAGCGCGCGCGCAGAGCGGCGAGCTGTTCCTCGGAGAAGGGCCGTTGGCCCTCTTTCCACGGTCCGCCCGGCACTTCGTGCATCAGGGCGAAGGTGATCATCGAGAGAATCAACAGGACCGGGATCAGTCCGGCCAGACGCATGAGGATGTACCGCGCCATCTAGTGCTCCATCGAAAAGTTCTGCGCCGAGAGCTCCCTGGCGACATCACCCAGCCGGGCAAAGCGGCCCCCGCCGCGCGCCAGCGGCGCCATGCGATGTCCCCGGCCAATGACCTGGGGGTGCATCGTCAGCGTGAGCACGCCGGCCGGCACCTGGGCGACCATGTAATCGAACTCGGCACTCCAGATCTCAAACACCTTGGCGGGCGCCGAGAGGCCGACGCGCAGCGGGTGAAGTTAAAGGTGAAGTGCGGCCAGTCATCCAGCGCGTAATCTACCGGGAATTCCCACAGCGGCGCCTCCGCGCCTGGCTGCAGGGGTGTGTCCAATCCGACCTGGCCAGCCAGACGCTCAGCGCATCGAAATCGAAGGTCAGGCACACCGTCCAGTCGCCCTCGCTGGCATTCCGGGCTGCACCATCTTGCACTAGCATACGCTGCCGGTCGTGTCAGATGCCCCCTCGGCTACCTGGGAAGTCCTGCGACGGCAGGGACGCATGGGCATGGCTTGCTTTCGTAGCACGTTGTGCGCCGATCGGCACACATGCAACACAAACAGTATCCGGCCAACATGAATCAATCAGCAGGCAAATACGACGCTGTAAGTTCTGCTGAGGGGCAGTGTGAGTGCCTCGTAGAGCTGGATTTTTTTACTTTTTGCCAATGCACTCCTCTCACCCCCTTCTCCGCTTTTCCCTGCCCGGGGAGAGCGGGGGCGACCTTCTCAGGGGATATTTCGGGCGGCGAAGTCGCCCGAAATATCCCCGGAATTCGCCCCGCCCTCTAGCAGGGGGCGGGGATGGGGGTGAGGGTTGGGCGTGACAAACTGCAAAATCTAGCCTGGCGAAGCACTAGACTTCAGAAGTGGGTTACGGCGCCTGATTCAGGTCAGATGCGAAGCGGCAGCGATGGCTGCGCAACGATGCGCGGGGCTCCAATCGTCCCATCTGACAACGAAGGATTATAAGGACATTTCGCAGATTGTCAACTGACCGCACGAGCTGGGTGCCCGGACCGGTTCGGTCTCCTATGCAGCGAACGGCCAGATCAGGTACAGGTTGATCTTACCGCCGTAATCCGATGCGTACAGGATGCGGTCGCCGTTCCAGCTCCATGTCGGATGGCAATGCGCCGTCTGCGTGTGCCACGAGGTCTTGTGGTTGCACAGCACTTGCAGCGTGGCCGGCTCCTGGGCGATGCTGATCAGCACCAGGTCGTCCACGTCATCGCCGACGAGCAGTGTATTGTCGGGGTTGGCATGGTAGTGATTGCAGTAGAACGGCATGTCAATGCGTTTGACCACGTTGCCGCGGCGATCGGCCAGACCGACGAAGGGGGTCATGGCGTTTTGGTTGACGGCTACTTCGGTCGCCACGGCCTGCGTGCGGCTGGAGGTGATGGTGCCGTCGTGGCCGGGACCGCGATTGTCGAAGAACAGATAGCCGTCCTGCGTCCAGAACTCGTGGCCGACTGAATCCTGCTCGTCCTGGCGGAAGCAGGGTCGCGCCTCGCGTGCCACGAAATCGAGCAGCCAGATGCGTTGCGTCACCAGATTCCACGGCCCCTCATGGCAGTAGGAGCCGATCGTGCTGTCGTCCGGGCAGAACTGGAAATGGCCGACCCAGTGCGTGTCCTTGAAGACATCGAACCAGCCGGAGCCGTCCAGGTAGGCCAGCGTAATGCGGCCGTCTTTGATGCGATAGAACGATTCTTTGAAGCCGGCATAGTTCGGGCCGCGCGGCACGCGCACGTTTTCGTTGCGGCAGAAGGCGATGTAGCGTCGGTTGCGGGCGATGGACGGCGCGCCCAGATTGAAATCGGCCGCCTCCTCGTACACGACGCTGGTCTGTCCGGTCGCCATGTCCAGCTTCTTGATCTGGTTGCCGGTGCGATAGACGACGAGCGCGCTGTCGGGCGTCTTGGTCACGCTGCCCACAGAAGCCGGCTCGTCGGTCAGCTGGGTGATCACGCCCGTGCTGAGATCCATGCGGAAGAGGTTGTAGTGCGGATCCTCGTGCGGCAGACGATCCTGGCCCGACGCGCGGTCGGACAGGAAGATGATCTCGTTCTTCTTGCTGTCGAAAGAGTTTTCGGTGAAGTAGAGGTGATAATTGTTGCCGGTGGACGTCAGCTTGAGGACGCGGCGTCCGGTCTTTTCGTCTCTGAACTCGTGCCATTCAGAGGGCCAGGTATCTCCGATCATGATGCGCTCCCCGTGAGGTATGAATCGCGGCAGCGGACCAGCCGCTGCCGCGCCGCGTCTGCTTGCCGTTTATTATAGCACCAAAGGGGGCAAAGGCCTAAGCGTGGCGCTCACAGGCTGATTCCCACACTTCCCACGCGCGCATCCAGCCGCGCGCGTAGCTGCTCCATGTGCTGCACGAAGGCCGGGAACGCGATCTCGGCATCCTGCAGGTACGGATGCCACTTTTTCTCCCACTCCAGCGTGTAGTAGCCCGAGTAGCCGGCCGCGCGCAGCAGGTCAAGGCAGTCGGCCAGGGGCAGCAGCCCTTCGCCGCACAGGCAGAGCCGATCCCGGCCGGTCGCGTGATCGCGTCGCGTGTCTTTCCAGTGCGTGTTGATCACCCGTGGCCCGATCTGGCTCCAGGTGAACGCAGGCGTTTCCTGGCCGGCCCAATAGGGATGCTTCACATCCCAGCAGAGGCCGACCTGGTCGGCCGCGGTGCCCTGGATCAGCGCCAGGATATCGGCACTGCGTGTCCAGGCATCGTGCGTTTCCACGGCCAGCTGCACGCCTGTGCCCGCGGTGATCTCCAGCATTTGCGCCAGCAGTTCGCGGCCGCGTGCCAGCCCATCGCCGCGGGTGCGGCCGGCCAGGTCGCCGCCGAAGATGCGAATCTGCCCGGCGCCGAAGATGGGGCAGAGCGCGACCAGGCGGCGGATCTCGTCGAGCGCCCGCTCGCGTTCCGCCTCGCTGTGCCAGACCAGCCGCGCGCTGGCCGAGAAGCAGGAGACGGCCAGCCCTGCATCGGCCAGCCGGCGGGCCGAGGCCTGGGCTTCTGTGCTGAACTCGGACAGCTCCCACACGTTGAAGACCCCGCGGAGGCCGCGGAAATCCACGGCATGGAAGCCGTAGGCCGGCAGCCGACTGAGGATCATCGGCAGGTCCCAGTCGAGACAGCCGAGAGTGCTGGTGGCATATCTCATCATAAAAAGTCACACCTTTCTTGGTTTGCGTTGATCCTCTCGCCAGAGTTGCGTCAATTCTACCAGCAAAAGCTACAATCGGCACAAAACATCTTCCCATTCTTCCCGCCGAGTGGTATACTCCAGCAGGCCATCGAAAACGGGCCAGAGACTTCGGCTTGCAGATCATCGGCGAGCAACAGCAAACAATTGCGCAAGGAGGACATCTATGAAGGTTCTCGTCCTGGGAAGTGGGTTGATGGGGCCGGCCGCGGCGTTCAACGCACTGACCGACCCGCAGGTGACGCAGGTCTGCCTGTGCGATATGAGCGAGGCGCAACTGGCGCAGGCGCAGGCGAAACTGGCGTCCAGGCCAGGCGCCGCCAGGCTGATCACGAAGGTGCTCGACCTGCGGGATCAGGCCGCGGCCGTCGAACTGATGCGGGGATTCGATGTAGTACTGGCCGCGTTGCCGAAAGGGGCCATCCCGTTGGGCATTCATGCGGCGCTTGCGGCTGCCCGGCCGTTGGTGGACCTGAGCTGGCCCGTGGATGCCGACGCGCCGGCGTTGATCGCCGCCGTCAACGCGGCCGGCGGCCTGGTGATCCCCGGCTGCGGCGTCGAGCCGGGCCTGACCGAGATCATGGCGCGCTATCTGGCCGAGAAGCTGGATCGCGTCGAGGAACTGCACATCAAATGCGGCGGCATCCCCGAAAAGCCCGCACCGCCGCTGGGCTACAAGATCGTCTTCGGCGGCCGCCATCTGCCGCTGCGCGACTTCGACGGCCACACCGTCGAGAACGGCGTCTTGAAGAAGGTGGCCCGCTACTCGGGCGTCGAGAACACCTTCTTCGCCGGCGTGGGCGAGTGCGAGGCGTGGCACGAGAACTTCATGCCGTGGCTGCTCGAGCTCGATGCGCTCAAAGGGCTGAAGACCGGCACCCAGAAAACGGTGCGTTGGCCCGGCTACGCGGCCAAAGTCTCGGTGCTGAAGGAACTCGGTCTGCTCAGCGAGCAGCCGATCAGCGTAGATGGCGTCCAGGTCGCGCCGAAACATGTGCTCGACGCCGTGCTCTACCCGCACGTGCGCCTGGAAGAGGGGGAACGCGACATCACCGTTTTCCGGGTCGAGGTGATCGGCGTGAAGGACGGCCGGCCGCGGCGCTACAAGATCGAGATGGTGGATCGCTACGATCCGATCAACGACTTCACCTCGATGGCGCGCACGACCGCGTTCACCGGCGCCATCGTCGCGCGCATGATCGCCCGCGGCGACCTGAAGGCCACCGGCTGGGTGACGCCCGAGCGCGTGATCACCGGGCCGCTGTTCGACAAGCTGGTGCAGGAGCTGGCGGCCGCCGGCGTCGTATTCGAGCTGACGACAGAGAAGACTGAGCGGTTGGCCGGGGCGTAGTCACCGGGACGCGGACGACGCGGATGCCGCGGACTACGCGGACAAATTCCATCTTCATCTGCGTCGTCTGCGTGGTCCGCGTCCCTTTCTCAGTGATGACCGTGCTGGCAGGCCCGCCCTTTCTCGATCAGCCCGATGATCATGTCCACGTCGTACACCGCACCGGCCCAGACGCCGCCGCTGGCGTTCTGGAGGGCCGCCCACAGCCGCGTGTCGTCGGGCAGATCGGGATCGGGCTTCAGATCGGGGTGGGGAGACCGGGCCGCCAGTACGGCCGCGCCCTGCTCGGCCGAGTAGCGCTGGCCGTCGTGGCCCACCAGGTCAATCGTGCCGGATAGATCGTTACAATCAATGATGACCTGGATGGTGTCGCCCTCGCGCACGCGGCCCAACGGCCCGCCGGCCAACGCCTCGGGCCCCACCAGGCCGATGCACGCGCCGGTGGTCACGCCGCTGAAGCGCGCATCGGTGATTAGCGTGACGTATTTGCCCCACGGCAGCCAGCGCAGCGCCGCGGTGAGCTGGTACACCTCCTCCATCCCTGTGCCCGAAGGCCCGCGTCCGATCAGCACCAGCACATCGCCCGGCACGATCGGCCGGTCGGTCAGCCCTTTGACGGCTGCAATGGCGGACTTCTCATCGGTGAAGACCCGCGCGGGGCCGATCTTGCGGTAGACGCCGTCGGGGTCCACGACCGACGGATCAATCGCCGTGCTCTTGACCACTGCGCCCTCCGGCGCCAGATTGCCGGCCAGGAAGGTGACGGTGCTGGTGACGCCCCGCGCGCGTGCCCGCGCCGGCGGCATGATGACATCGTCGGGATCCACGCCGTCCAGCTCCTGGAGCCGGGCGCGCAGCCGGCCGCGGCGCTCGCTGGCGGCCCACTCGTCCAGCCGCTGCTCCAGGGTGACGCCGTCCGCGGTGAGCGCGTTCAGCCGCAGGAAGCCGAGCTCGCGCAGGTGGAGCATCACCTCGGGCACGCCGCCGGCCAGGAAGACCTGCACCGTGCCGTAGCCGGTCGGGCCGTTCGGGATGACATCTACCAGCCGCGGCACGCGGCGGTTGACGGTCGCCCAGTCGTCCACGGTGGGCCGACGGAGGCCGGCGGCATGGGCGATGGCGGGCACATGCATGATCAGGTTCGTGCTGCCGCCGAACGCGGCGTGGGTCACCAGCGCGTTGTGCAGCGCGTCTTCGGTCAGGATGTCGGCCACGGCGAGGCCGCGCGCCTCCAACGCCATCAGCGCGCGGGCCGCGCGGCGCGCCATGTCGGCCCAGATCGGCTGGCCGGAAGGGGATAGTGCCGAGTGGGTCACGGCCAGACCGAGCGCCTCTGCGACAACCTGGCCGGTGGCGGCCGTGCCGAGGAACTGGCAGCCGCCGCCCGACGAGCCGCACGCCCGGCAGCCCAGCTCGGCCGCCTCTTCCAGCGTCACCAGGCCGTGGGCGAAGCGTGCGCCGAGCGACTGGATGCGGCCCAGGTCCTCGCCCTGAGCCGGCAACAGCGTGACGCCGCCGGGCACGATCACGCCGGGCAGGTTGCGCATCCCGGCCAGCGCCATCATCATCGCCGGCAGCCCTTTGTCGCACGACGCCACGCCCATCACCCCGCGGCGGGTGGGCAGCGAGCGGATGAGGCGGCGCAGGACAATGGCCGCATCGTTGCGATAGGCCAGGCTGTCCATCATGCCCGGCGTGCCCTGGGTGCGACCGTCGCAGGGGTCGCTGACGTAGCCGGCGAAGGGGATCGTGCCGTGGCGGGTGAACTCCTCGGCTGCGGCCTGCATCAGCAGGCCGATCTCCCAGTGGCCGATGTGATAGCCGAGCGCGATCGGCTTGCCGTCGGGCCCGCGGATGCCGCCCATCGTGCCCAGGATCAGGAATTCTTTCCCGCGCACTTTGGCCGGGTCCCAGCCCATGCCCACGTCCTGGGTCAGGCCGAACAGATCGCCGCTCGGCGCCGTGCGCAGGTATTCCTCGTCCAGCGGCAGCGCGCCGGCCGGGCCAGGCCCGTGGGTGGGGACGTCGTAAAGGGACGGATCAGATGCATCCAGTAGATTGAGTGATTGTGATATCATGGTTGTGTGGTTCTTGTGGTTAGAATGAACGAGTGCTCCGCTACGCTGGATTTTAACTTTTTTCCGTTGAACCCCTCTCACCCCCTGCCCCCATACGCGTCAACTTAGGCTTTGTGACTTGCTATCGGCTCGCCAGTCGGCCCCCCTAACCCCCCAACCCTGGGGGGAACCGGTACTCCGCCTGGAAACTCCCTCCAGAATTGGGGGGCCGGGGGGCAGAATCGGCAGGCCAGGGGCTTAAGTTGACGCATATGCCCCCATCCCCGCCCCCTACCAGGGAGCGGG
>FWPU01005318.1_pt1 | contig 28248 bp, 24 predicted proteins | sample 2228361 | NCBI WGS metagenome assembly FWPU01 (sample SAMEA103939777, study PRJEB20133) | metagenome
CTGCAGATGCGGGAGTGCCGGGTCAAGGCGTTGGTCTACAACGCCTACCGTTAGTCATCTCGCTGCATTATGGGAACTTTGCAACAGAGCAGATACCACTCCCTAACAACAATAGGTAAAAGCGATCGGGGTCGGGCCCCGGGTGGCTCCAGGTGACGGTGAGGGGCTGGCCCGCGGGGAGGCTGGCCCCAGGGGTAGGGGCAGTGAGGCTGGGGGCTTCGGGGATGACCGCAGCCCCGGTGATCGTCCCCTCCGGCACCTCGATGCTAAGCTCCAGCCGGGTGCCCGGGCCAGCCCCTGGGATGCTGGGGGCATAGTAAGCACCAGGAGGGTTGCGGTAGTTAAGGGGGGTGCCGTTCACCGTGACCGTGGCCCCACTGAAGTTCACCCCCCGGTCGGTGAAGAGGTAAAGGTTTGGGTTGGAGGCCCCCAGCCAGTAGCCGTTGACCCGGTAACGGGCCCCAACCGTAGGCGTTTCCACCTCGTTGGAGGCGCTCCACTCGCTTCGGGCCCGGTCGTTCAGCGCCCGGACGCGGTAGGTGTACCGGGTGCCGGGGGTGAGGCCGGTGTCGGTGTAAAACTGAAAGGCGGATCCTCCCACCTCGTGGGGAGGGGTGGCGAGGGGGGTGAAGCTTCCACCCCCTACGCGGCGCTCGAGTTCGTAGCGGCTGGCCCCCTCCACCTTGCGCCAGGAGAGGCCAATGGAGGTGCTGGAGCCCACCCGGGCGGTGAACTCGCCGGGGGCCTCCAGGGTGGGTGGGGCGGGCGACGAGCCGCAGGCAGAGAGGGCGATCAGGCTCAGAAGGCAGAACCACGGGCGGGGTTTCATCGGTGAACCCCCTTTCGAAAACCAAGGGTGTTTCATGCTGTTCCTCCTCTACGTGTAGGGCTGATCGAGGCGTGAACCCAATACGCCTACGGGGCCTTCAGGGCGATGCGGAAGTGGGGCAGGGCCGGCTTGCCCCCTGAGGGGCGGAAAAGGATGAGCACCTTGGCCGGGGCCCCTGGGGTCTTGCCCGCCTCCTTGAGGCCGAAGCGCAGAACCGCCGCCCCCCCGCCCCCCGGGGGAACACGGTCGTAGCGCTGGGTCCAGTCGGCGGCCTCGAGGACCTGCCCGCCCGTGTCCAGAAGCTGAACCCTGTCCAGACCCGTCCCGAAGAGGCTCTGGGGGGTCTTGGCCAGGTTGCGGAACTCCAGTCGTAGGGTGTAGCCCTGCGAGGTGCCGTAAAAGGGGTTAGGGGCGGGGGCCACCGCCGAGACCCGCACCCGCCAGGCCCCGTTGCTCACCCACTCGTCCTGCAGTCCCTCCACCGCCTCGACCTGGAGCCTCCCCCCCACGGGGATGAACTGCACCGACCAGCCGTCGGGCCGGCGGCTCACCTCGGCCCCAGCTTTTTTGCAAAGCCTCGAGGGCCACGTAGACCTTGCCCTGCACCACCACCACCTCGGTGGTGCGGGCCCCGTTCAGGTAGACCGCCGGGGTGCTGGCCGCCAGACCTAGCAGGAGGCCCAAAGCAAGGCCCAGAAAGGTCAGGGTTCTTGGCATATCCTCCTCCTAGGGCAGCCGGTGGTAGAGGGGCAGGCCCGCCGGGGCCGGATAAAGGGCCAGAGCGCCGGCACTGCCAATGCTGCTTCTGGTGATGATTCGCTCGGGGGTGGTGGGGCTGCCCGAGGTGCTGCTGGTGGTGAGCTGTGTGGGGGAGAGCCGCGCGAACTTGCCTGCAGAGTAGGTGATCCACAGCCCGCCGCCCTCGTCGAAGGCCATACCTTCCAGCAGGGCCGAGACCGGGATGCTAACCTGAATGGCTGGGGTGAGGGTCTTGGTGCCGCTGCCGCTCTGGTCGCTCGAGGTGAGCCGGTAGATGACATTGGCACCGAACGCCATGACCCACAGGTTGCCGGAGGCATCGAAGGCCAGCAGGTTGGCATCCAGGGTGTTGATAACTGGACCTGGGGTCTGGGACTGGATGGTCAGGTCGGGGCCGCTGGTGCTGGCGTTCAGACGACTGGCATTGAATTTGACCACACGCTTGGCGTCGGCGTTGGCAATCCAGAGGTTGCCCGCGCTGTCGAAGGCCAGGCCCTCTGGCCCATTCAGTCCGGTGATTTCCACCGCAGGTGTAACCGAACCCGAGGCGCCAAGCTGGGCTGCGCCAACGCGCACGACCTTGTTGGCACAAGGCACGCTAACCCAGAGGTTGCCGCTGGCATCGAAAGCCAGCCGGCTGGCCCCTGGCAAGCAGCTAAAGCTGGTGATGTTGATGCTACGGTCGCGGGTTTTGCTGCCCGATGTGCCCAGACCGCTGGCAGGGTAACGGGCCAGGGTGGGGTCTACCGTGGTGCCCCCGATGCCCCAGAGGTTGCCATCTTGGTCGAAGGTAATGTCGCGCATGCCGATGGTGCCGGCGCTCACGCTGGGGCTTTGGGTAGCGCTGCTGCCCAGCAGCGAGGCCGCAAAGCCCAGCAAGGGCGAGGCCCCACTGGGCGGGTTGCCGTTGTCCATCCAGAGCTTGTTGCTGCTGGGAATCGGGCTGTAGCTAACATTAACCGTGGTGGCCTGGCCGTCCTGCACACAGGCCGGGCTGCCGGAGGCGCTGCCGCTGTAAGCCTTGCGGATGAGGGGGTCGCTATCGGCCACCTTTTTGACCACCACATCGTAGTTGCCGGCAGCCTGACCCGTAAGGGTTTGCGTCGCTGTCAGGGTCTGTGTACCGCTGGGGCCTGTGACCTCTACGGCTGCATTGACCCCATCCGGCAGGCCCGAGATATTGACTATCAGAGTGCCCTGGCCTGTTGAGTCACAGCCGCCCGTCCCCCCAGGCCCGCCACAGGCCGCCAGCAGTCCAGCCAATGCTAAAAACCCGAACCACGCTTTGTTCATCCCGTACCTCCTCTGCGCCGGGGCCTAGCGCAGGCCGGAGGAACCCGAGGGCTCCCGTGAAGGCTTGGGCGTACTTGCCCGCTCCAGGTAGCGCGTAAGGGAGGGCCAGTCAGGGAAGTAGCGAACCCGCTGGCCGTCCCTTAGTTCAATCCGCCACTGCCCCTCTGGGCTTTGTTCCACCTTGAGCAGGTATACTCCCCGGCGCACACCCGGAGGTTAGCGGGGGGGCGTTGCAAAAAGCGTTGCAAGGGTTTGGCGTTGCAGTTGGTAGAAGGCCTCGAGGGCGGGGTGGTACTCCGGGGGAAGCTGGGCCTTCTCCGCCTCGAGGCGCTGGGCGGCCCGCTCAGCCAGGCCCGCCTCCCCCAGGGCCTGGGCCCCGATCCAAAGCGCCAGCTGGGGCCAGGGGCCGGTATACCCCTCGAGGCCCCCCAGGGCCTCCTGGGCCCGCGCCCGGGCCTCAGCCAGGTGGCCCTCCTGCAGGGCCAGAACGGCCAGCCAGGCCGCATCTAAGGGCCAGTCCGGCCGGCGGGCCTTGTAGGCTTCCTCCAGGAGGGGCCGGGCCTCGGCCAGCCGGCCTTGGAAGAGGAGGGCCACCCCCAGGTCGGAAAGGGCCTCGAGGCGGGTCTGGGGGAGGGAGGTAGCTTCGGCTAGGGCCTGGCGGAAATGGTCTTCGGCCCGCTTGGGCTGGCCCTGCCAGAGCCGGACCTGGCCCAAAGCCATGGCCGACTCGGCCAGCCCCCGGGGCTCTTGGATGGCCTGGAAGACCTCGAGGGCCTCCTGGGCCCGTTCACCGGCCTGGGCTAAGGCCCCGAAGCGCAGGTAAAGCGCGGCTAGGTTAATAGCCACCCCGGCCCGGAAGTGGATCCGGCCCAGCTCGGCAAAGTGGGCATAGGCCTCCTGATAGGCCAGGAGGGCTTGGGCAGGCTGGCCTAGCCGGGCATGGGCCAGGCCCAAGAAGTTCTGGTAAACCCCCAAAATCTCGCGGTAGCCTAAGGCCAAGGCCTCCCGGTAGGCCTGGTCCGCCACCTCCACCATCTCCTGGAGGGCTCCCTTACGTAGCAGCGCGGTGCAGACCATCTGCTTGAGCCGCACCTCGGCTAGGCCGGGGCTGCCCAGGCGGCGCAGGTGCCCCAGCCACTCTTCCAAGGCCCCGTAGTCCTCCCGTAGCAAGGCCAGCTTAGCCAATAGGTAGGCGGCCTCAGCCCGCAGGCCCCAGTCCTGGGCCTCCTCCCAGACGGCCAGGGCCTCCTCCCAGGCCCCGGCCTGGCCCAGGTTGGCCCGGGCATCGGCCCGGTAGAGGCGGAGCCGGGGGTGGGGGTGGAGGGGCAGGATCTCCTCGGCCAGGCTCAAGGCCTCGGCCCAGCGGCCTTGCATGGCTAAAAAGCGCACCCGGCGGAAGCCTATCTCGACCTGCTCCGCAGAGGTGAGGAGGGGGGCTAAGGCCTGGAGGCGGTCTAGAAGCGGGGCCTGCTCGGCCGGACGGCCTAAGAGCATGCGGGCCTGTTCTAAAAGCAACAAGAGCATGGCCTCCTCCAAAGCCCCGCCCGGGGCCTGCTGGAAGGCCTCCAAAGCCCGCCGGGCGTACCCCTCGGCCTGGGCGAAGGCCTGGCGCTCCAGGGCAGCCTGGGCCAGCGTCTGGGCCAGCGGCCAGACCTCCTGGAAAAGGCGGGCAGCCTCGAGGTGGTAAAGCCGCTCCGCCCCCGTGGCCCCCTGGGCCAAAAGGAGGTGGAGACCGGTCCGCTCTGGGCCCAGGGTTCCCAAAACGGCCTGGCGGAAGAGTTCGTGGGCCAGGCGGTACCCTGTGGGGCTGGCCTCCACCAGCCCGGCCCGGGCCAGGGTGTCTAATCTCTCCTGTAGACCCAGAAGCTCCTGGCCCAACAGGGCCTGGAGCCGAACCAAGGGCAAAGGCTGGGGGGCCAGGGCCAGAAACCGGGCCACCGCCAGCCCTTCCAAGGCCTCCAAGCGGCGCACCACCTCTTCCTGCAAGCTTTGCGGCAGGGGCAGCTCGCGGTAGTCCTCAGTCTCCTCGTCAAAGGGGGTGTGCCAGCCCGCCCCATCAGCCCAAAGGAGGCCTTCGGCAAAAAGATGTTCCAGAACCTTGACCAGGAAAAGGGGGTTGCCCCCGGTGGCCTGGTGCAGTCTACGGGCAAACCCTACCCCCCCGCTGGACATCCCCGAGGCCCGCCGGATGAGCTCGAGGGTGGCCGCCTCACTCAGCGGGGTCAGGCTGAGGTGGGCCAGAAGGCCATCCCGCTTGAGGTCCTGGAGCCCAGGCCCAAGGCGGGGCTCGGCCTCGGGGCGGGCGGTGAGGAGGAGGCGCACCCCTTGGGCCTGGGCCCGGCGAGCTAGGTAAGGCAAAAGTTCCAGACTGGCCGCATCGGCGTAGTGCAAATCCTCCCAGATGAGCCATCCTCCCCGCAGGCCATGGAGCAGCACCTGGCAAAGCCCCTCGCGGAAGCGGGCCGGGGCCAGGGGGGCCTCGGCCTCGCCTAGCGTTGGGGGGGCTGGGGCTAACTCGGGCACCAGCCGGGCGGCCTCAAAAAGCCAGGCCTCCGGTAAGCCAGCAAACCGCTCTCCCGCCTCCCAAAGCCGTCTTAGGCTGGCCGCCAGGCCGCCGTAGACCACCTTCTCATCCTGGGGCACCTGGTTTAAGAAGCGGTGGACGGGCTGGCTCTGGGCAAACTCCTGGGCCAGCCGGCTTTTGCCCACCCCGGCCTCGCCCAGCACCAGCACCACCCAGACCGGGGTCCGGGCCAAAGCCTGCCAGGCCGCCTCCCGCCCGACCAGAGGCGGGCGCGCCAACGAAAGGTGGGGCCGACCGGGCAAGGGGGGGAGGGGCCGGCCCTCCTGGATGGCCCGGGCCAACTCGCTAAGCCCGGCAGAAGGCCCCAGGCCCAGCTCGGCCCTAAGCCCCTGGACATAGGCCTGGTAGCGCTGCAGGGCCTCGGCAGGTTGGCCCAGCCCTGCCAGGGCCCTGAGCAGGCCGCCTAGGCCCTCCTCGTTCCAGGGGTCGCGCCGTAGGAGGGCAGAAAGGGGTTCTATGGCCTGGGCCAAAGCCCCGGCCTGAAGCAGCTCCAAGCCCCTTTGCAACAGGGCCTCTTCGTACTGGGCCTCTAGCCGGGCCCGGGTTAGCTCGAGCCATTCTTCTAGGGGAGACTCGACAAAGGTCAACCCCTCTAAAAGGGTTCCCCGCCACAGGGCTAAAGCTTGGGCGTAACGCCGGGCAGAAAGATGCTGCAGAAAATCGGCAACATCGCTTTGCACGCTGAACCTGAGCTGGCCCTCTGCCTCTTCCAACTCTAGCCCCGTCTGGCGCAGCCGCACCAGCTCCCGCCGCAGGTTGGCCCGGGCCCGCTCCCCCTCCCAAAGCAGCCCGGCTAAGGTCTCGCGGTCCTGGGGACCTTCCAAAGCCAGGTAAGCCAGCAGGGCCCAAAGCTTGCGGGTGGGCAGCTCCTGGGCCTTCCCATCACGCACAAGCTCCGGACAACCCAACAACCGCAGGCGGAAAGGCACGGCCTCAGTATAGAAAAAACCGCGCCTCCCACCTATTCGCCACCCAGCGTCTTCCCTCATAAAGCTAGGTCTTTGGGAAAACACCGACGGCCCACCTGGGGCCATCGGTGAGGGGTTTCGCTTCATTCAGCAGAGCGTGCCATAGATGAAGCTGATGTAGCTGGTGTGGGTAAGGCCCAGGGCATCGGTGACCTCGAGGTAGAGCCGGCCCGTCCAGTTGCCACCGCAAACGGGTGTAGGCAGGGTGGCCTCGGGCCGCCAGGTGTGGCTGGGCAGGGCGCCCGAGGAGCTGGTGCCACTAAAGAGGGTGTAGGAGGTTCCGCCCGGGTAGGGGTAGACCGCCCGCCAGGTGTAGCTAAACGGTGCGGTTCCCCCTGTGACCCTCCCCTGCAGGCTCATGGCAGCACCCCCGGGATACCAGCTGCTCCCCTCGGCGGGGCTTTCGATCTGGACCAGCATGGCCGGGCGCGCCTGCACGTTGATCTCGACCCGGGCGCTGGCGCTGGCCCCGGCGAGGTCGGTGGTGGCTAGGGTCAGGGTGCGCCGCCCGGTGGAGGCAAAGGTGTGGTTTAGCTCGCAGCCGGAAAGGCTTCCCCCGGGGAAGTCGGCGGGGTTGCTGGAACTCCAGCGGCAGACCAGACGCTCGCGGTGGCCGGGGTCGGGGTCTGTGAGCAGGCCCCGCAGGGCGGTGGGCACCCCCTGGTAGACCAGGGTGCTGGCCAGGGGCGCCTGAATGACCGCACTGGGTGGGTTGTTGCCGTGCTGGGCGATGTCCAGGCAGGCTCGAGCCAGGTCGCGGTCGTAGTGGATGCCCAGCAGGTCAATCGAGCGAAGGCCAATTTTGAGCCACAGGCAGGCGTTCAAGTCCCACAGCAGCCGGCTGGGCCCCATCCCGGCCAGATTGGCGGTCAGTTCGGGGCCGGCCTCGAGGGCGCCGAAGGGCCCCACCAGGCCATAAAGCAGCACCTCAAAGCGCACCCCCACGAAAGCCCGCACCTCCAGGCTGCCTTCAAAACTTGGGCCGGTGTGGGTAAGGCGTAGGGTACGCTCGCTTAGGTCGCGGAAGCCGGTGTCGGAGTTGTACTGGAAGCCGACCACCAGCCGCATCTCCTGCCGGGCCTCGAAGGTAAACCGGGCGCTCAGGTTGCCGTCGGTGCCCAGGTAGACGGTGAGCTGGGGGGTGAGCACCACCGGCACCGGCCCCAGGAAAAAGGTGAGGGGCGTAAAGTTGTAGCGGGCGATGGGCACCTCGTGGCGGAAGGTGTGGGCCAGGCTGCCGACGATGTTCAACCGGGCCTGCTGGTCGATGCCCACCCGGGTGCGAACGTTGAGGTCGATGTTCACCGGAATCGGCCCGAACCACTCGTCCACGTGTAGACCCAGGTGAAAGTCCAGGATGGGCTCGAGGCTGACCTCCCCGGTCACCCGCACCCGGCCCCCGCTGCCCAAGTCGGAGTCGAGCCGCAGGGTGAAGCCCTGAGCGCTCACCCCCGACTGCAACGCCACCGCGCCGCGCACCTCCTCAGGCCGCAAGGGGCGCGAGACGGTCAGCTCTCCCTGGTACACCGCGTCCTGGATTTTGGCCGGCTCGGTCTCCACCACCACCCTATCCCCCTCGCGCCGCACCTCCCGCACCTTGCGCAGCAGGCCATAGGGAATGGCCGGGGCCGGTTCGCTCACCAGGACCTGGCCGGCCTCAAAGCCTGCCACCTGTGGACTTCCAGCGGCAAAGTAAAGCCTACCCTCCTCATCCACCCGTTCCAGGGCAGCCCGGGTCTCGGGGGTGAGCACCCGGGTGGCCGGGGCTACCACCACTTCGTCGGGCCTGGGAGTCGGGGCAACCGATCCACCCCCGCAAGCGGCCAGGGCCAGAAGAACCAGGGTCAGTAAGGCTTTTAGTGTGCTTTTCATGGGTCTTCCTCCTTAATGCTTGGGGTTTTCCCCAAAGCTGCGACCAGGGTAGAAGACTGGGCTTGAACGGCCCATGAACGCGGGCCGGGCTGGGGGGTACTTCTGCACCCTGAAGCGGCACCCGAGGCGCTACACTGGAGGCATGCTGCACACCCTAGGCGGCCTGCGGCTCGAAGGCAGCAGCTTCAGCCGGGCAAAGCCCCTGCTGCTTCTGGCCTACTTGGCCCTGGAAGGCCCCAAGCCGAGGCGCTTCCTGGCCGAGCTGTTCTGGCCCGAGGCCGCCGACCCCATGAACTCGCTGGCGGTGGCCCTGAGCAAGCTGCGCAAGCTGGGGGCGGTGTACGGCGACGAGAGCCGGGCCTGGGTGGATCTCGAGTGCGACGCCTTGGCCTTGCAGGACGCCCTACGGGCTGGGCGCTGGGCCGAGGGGGTGGGGCTTTACCGGGGGCCTTTCGCCGAGGGGATTTCCGAGGCCCTGGGAGCCGAACTCGAGGAATGGGTCTACGAGGTACGCGAGCGGCTGGCCCTGGAGGTGCGCCAGGCCCATATGGTGCTGGCCGAGCAGGCCGCCACCCAGGCCCGCTTTGCCGAGGCCGTGGCCCAGGCCGAGCAGGCCTACCGGGTGGCTGGGGCCCCGCCCCTCGAGCCCGAGCTTCTGCCCAAGCTCCACCGGCTACTCCTCATCACCGAACACCCCCTGGCCGAGGCTCTGGAGCGCGAGGCCAGGGAGCTGGGCCTCTCCCTCTCCCAAAGCCGCGCCCGCCCCCGCACCGCCCAACAGGCCCTGGTGGGGCGGCAGCGCGAACTCGAGCGCCTCTTGGGGACGCTCGAGGGGGAGTGGGTCTGGCTCAAAGGGGGGACGGGCCTGGGCAAAACCGCCCTGCTGCGCGAGCTGGAGGCCCGCACCGGCTGGGTCTACCTGCCAGCCCGCCAGGGGCTGCCCTACGCCACCTTAGAACCTCTGCTGGACTCCTGGCAGGGCGGCGCCGAGACCCTTTTGCGCCGGCTGGCAGCCTTGCGCGAGCACCTGCTGATAGACGGCTGGGAGCAGCTCGATCCCGAGAGCCGGGGCCTGCTGGAACGCCTGCGCACCCTGCGCCCCCCGGTGCGGGTGGTGCTGGCGGGGCAGGGCGAGCCTCCTTTTGCGGTGGAGCGGGTGGTGGAGCTGGAGCCTCTGACCCCCGAGGAGCTGGCCGACTACCCGGGGGCCTTCGAGGCCACCGGGGGAGCCCCGGCGCTGGTGGGGGCCTGGCTGCGGGGCGAGCCGCTGGAGGAGGCCCTGGAGACCCGCCTGCGGGCGCTGGACGAACCCACCCGCCAGGTCTACATGGCTTTGGCCCTGCTGGAAACCCCTGACCTGCTCTTGGTGCGCCAGGCGGTGGGCCTGAACGCCACCCAGATGGCCCAGGCGGTCGACGCGCTGCTCTCGGCCGGGCTGATCGACCTGAACGGGGCGGTTCTGGCCCGCGAGGCGGCCCTGCGCTACACCGCCGAACGCCCGGCCCTGGAGGCCCGGCTCAGCCTGGGGCTGGCTCGAGGGCTCAAACCCCAACAAGCCCTGCCCCTCTACCGCCGGGCCAAGGGCCTGCTGGAGGACACCGACCTGCCCCAGGTTATCCAGGCCTACCTGACCTGGGCCCAGGAGCTCATCCGGCGCGGCTTTCCCAAACGGGCCGCCGAGGAACTCGCCGAGGCCCCCCACCACCCCGAAATTGCCCTGCTGCGAGCCCGGGCCTTCGAGCGGGCTGGGATGTACAAGGAGGCCCTCGAGACCATACGCCCTCTGCCCGAGCGCCCCGAACACCTGGCCCTCAAGGCCACCCTCTACCACCGCCTGGGCCGGGCCGACGAGGCCCAAGCGTGCGCGGAAAAAGCGCTGGCCGGAGGGATCGAGGCCCGGGCCGAAGCGCAGAACACCCTGGGCCTTATCTTTCTGGCCCGCGGCAGCTTTGCCGAGGCTGCTGCGGCCTTTCGCCGGGCCGCGGCCTTGTGGCTGGGTCTGGGGGATGAACCCAGGCGCATCAGCGCCCTCAGCAATGTGGCTATCGCTCGAGCCCGGATGGGGGAGGATGCCGAACAGGTATTCCGCGAGGTGATGGAGACCATCAAAGATAACCAGCGCTTGCAGGCCCAGACTCTAATTAACCTGGGTAAGGAGTACGAGCGCAACCAGCGCTTACAGGAAGCGCTATTGAGCTACCAAAAAGCCGAGCAGGCCGCCCTCGAGTCAAACAGCCAGCGGCAACTGGCTCTGGCGCAGAACAACATCGGGGCCATTCTTCACCTGCAAAACCGGGCTTCTGAGGCCCGTGCCTACTACCACAAGGCCATCCATACCGCGCGGGAGGGGGGCGAGTTGCAGATCTTGGCCATGGCCCTGGGCAATCTAGCCGAACTGGATCAGGATACGGAAGCCTGGCGGGAGGCCATCGCCATAGCCGAGAATGCGGGCTATGCCGATCTGGCCCAGCAACACCGCGAACTCTTGCGGGCGTTCATGGAGCGTTCAGGCTAGCCATGGCAGCATTGGGCCCATGCCACTGAGCGCGTACTTACTCGAAGAGGCACTCTGGCTGGAGGTGGAGGATGCGATGGGGAATGCTTCTGATGCCGCTGCTAAGCCTGCTGGGCTGCGACCCAACTGGGGGGATGGCTGGGCCACCCATTACTGGTACTGTGTACCCCTCACCCCGCAGGGCTACCTGGACGGAAGAGGTGAGGGTGGCCATCCCCTGGACCCCCCGCTCGGGCCTGACCGCAACGCTGGCTGAGGTGCCGCTGGAGACCCGCTTCGAGCCCGGCCCTTCGGGAGTTGGTGGGGTGGTGGTTTTCGCAGTGCCCCGCAACATCTGGGGGGGGCCGCAGTCCCTGGAAATTATCGAGGGGGCCAACCGGGTGAGCGGAAGCCTGACGGTGCTGGGCCAGGCCGTGTTCGAAGAGCCCGAGCCGGAGGCCTTTGCCATCCTTCAACCCGCTGTGTCCGACGGTGGCTTCGAGCAAAAAATCGCCGGTGGTGGCTTGCGCCTGATCCCGTTTGCGGGTGGGGCCAAGTCGCTTCCGCTGGGTGGAAGCGCTGGCCCCTGTGCTGGGCGGTTGGCGCGGGTGGCCCGCGACCCTGCGCGGCTTTCTACCCCGATTCCCATCGGGGCTTTGCTGGAGCGGCTCGAGCAAAGCGGCGGCAGTTCGGTGGTCGATGTGGAGGGCGTGCTGGGGATTGACCCGGTGACGGGCTACGACGCCGACCGGCTCACGCTATCTACCCCGTCACCCGACAGCAAAGCCATCCAGGCCCGCACGGCGGTCAACCTCCGACCGGGCAGCAACTTTACCGGGGCCGGCACCACCATCGCCATCGTGGATACCGGGGTCAAGAACTTGACCGGCCTGACCATCCGGCCTGGTGGCGCCGACTTTATCAACCTGGACGCACCCACCCCGCTGCTGGACGACTACACCCAGGGCGGCGAGGCGGTGGGGCACGGTACCGCAGCCGCGGTGCTGGGGGCCCACTCAAGCTACGGCATCGCGCCAGGAGCGGGCATCCTGCCCATCAAAAGCTGCGATAAGGACGGGCGCTGCCCGCTTGGAGCGGTGATTCAGGGTATCTGCCACGCGGTGGCCCATGCCGAGAAAAACCCTGGCGAAAAGCTGGTTATCAACCTCAGTCTGGGCAGCGACACGCCGAGCGAAATTGTTTACATCATCCTCAAGAATGCGCTGATGAAGCGGGGGGTGAACGGGATTCCGGTGGTGGCGGCGGCAGGCAACCAGTGGGCGCTGCGTTTTAGCAAAGCCGGAGTGCTGCACCATTTCCCAGCCTCGTTTGGCGGCGAGCGGGGGCTTTCCATCCGGCGGGCAGCGGGCCGCTCCATGACCGTGCTGAAGGGCCTCTTGAGCGTGGGCGCGGTGGGGCAGTACAGCGAGGGCTTACGGGTGAGCGGGTTTAGCGGCCAGGGCGACTTTGTCGACCTGGTAGCTCCCGGTGAGCGGGTCTTGAGCCTGAGCCCTGCCGGAAACGAGCGGGAGTATACCGGAACCTCGTTTGCTGCCCCCATTGTGAGCGCTGCGGTGGCGATTATCCGCCAGGCCAGCGAGCCCCTGACCCCAGAGGCGCTCGAGGCGGCTTTCCTGGCCAACCTCACCAACCCCGATGCCCTCAGCGAACCCGCAGAGGCACGGGGCCGGGGCTTACTGGACCTGACCCTAGGCCCTTAAATCAACACGCTCACCGACTGGTTGGTGTGTACCCGCCGGATGGCCTGGGCCAAGAGGGGCGCAGTAGGCAGAATGGTGTAGCCCAAGGCCGGGTTGAGCGCGATGGTATCGGTAAAAACCACCTCACGGATAGCGGGGTGGGCCAGATTCTCGCGGGCATTGCCCACCAGCACTGCGTGCGAGGCCATCACAATGACCTCGGGCAAAGCGCCCGCAGCCAGCAACGCCTCCACCCCCCGGCGGATAGTACCACCAGTGGAGATGATGTCGTCGATGATGATGGGCCGCTTCCCGGCCACATCGCCGATCACATAACTCACCTGGGTCTCGCGCGGCCCGATGCGGCGTTTGGCCAACAGGGCTAAGGGCAGGTTCAGACGCTCAGAAAGGCGGCGGGCCTGTTCGGCCCGGCCCGAGTCCGGCGAAACCACCACCGCGTTCTCGGTTAGACCCTGGCCTTCCAGGTACTCGGCAAAAAGCCGCACCGCCGAGAGCTCGTCCACCGGGTAGTAGAAAAACCCCTGAATCTGGGGAGCGTGTAGGTCTACCGTGATAACCCGATGGATGCCCACGTGCTCGAGCAACCCCGCCACCAGCCGGGCGGTGATGGGCTCGCGGCCCAGGGTCTGCTTGTCCTGCCGGGCGTAACCGAAGTAGGGGATCACTGCGTTGATGCGGGCCGCGCTGCTGCGCCGCACCGCATCGGCCAGCACCAGAAGTTCCATCAGGTGGTCGTTGACCGGCGGAGCGGTGGGTTGGAGCAGATAGACATCGTCGCCCCGGATGCTCTCCAAAAGGCGCACCCGCACCTCGCCATCGGGGAAACGCTCTACCGTGGCCTGACCCAGCCTGATCCCTAAGGCTTTAGCCACCGCCTCGGCCAAAGGCCGGTTGGCGTTGCCGGAAAAGAGCTTGACCTGCCCGCCGCTCGTGTGCTCGAGCTCTTTCGCCTCTAGGCCCAAATGCTCACTTACCGGTGCGCCCGCCATCTTCCTCCTCCCCCTACCTTCCGATACCCTCAGTATACCGGTGCTTCCTGGCGGCCACACAAGTGACTTGGAGCCTGGCCCTGCGGCCAGACCCGAAGCGTGACTTGTCCCTACCCGAAACGGCCTGTAATGTAGGCCTCGGTGCGCTTGTCTTTAGGGGTGGTGAAGAGCAGGTTGGTGGGGCCGAACTCCACCAAGTCACCATTCAAGAAAAAGCCGGTGAAATCCGACACCCGCCCGGCCTGCTGCATGTTGTGGGTTACAATAACGATGGTCACGTGGTTTTTGAGCTCGGTCAAAAGGTCCTCGATGGACTGGGTGGAGATGGGGTCGAGGGCGCTGGTCGGCTCATCCATCAAGAGCACCTCGGGCTCTACCGCCAAAGCCCGGGCGATGCACAACCGCTGCTGCTGCCCCCCCGAAAGGCTCATGCTGGGGGCGTGCAAGCGGTCTTTGACCTCGTCCCACAAGGCGGCCTGGGTTAAGGCCCGCTCCACCGCCTCGTCCAGCAAAGACTTTTTGCGGATACCCACCAAGCGCAAGCCGGCCACCACATTGCCATAGATGGACAGGGTGGGAAAGGGGTTGGGTTTTTGGAAGACCATCCCAATCTTGCGCCGCACCTCCACCGGGTCCACCCCGGGGGCGTACACGTTCACCCCGTCCAGCAGCACCTCCCCCGTAACCCGGGCCAAAGGGGTCAGGTCGTGCATCCGGTTGAGCGCGCGCAAAAAGGTGGTCTTGCCGCAGCCCGAAGGCCCGATCAGGGCGGTCACCTTGTGGGTGTAGATGGGCATGTCCACATCCTTGACCCCTGCCTTCTGCCTGTACATCACGGTGACCCGCCGGGCCTCGAGGCGGGTCTTTAGGCTGGGGTCCAGGGTCAGAATCTCGGTATGCCCGGTCTGGGGGTTGGCGGTCGCTTCAAACTCACTCATCCTTAGCACTCCTAAAGCCGCCCGCGGGTGAACCAGCGGGCCAGCAGGCTGGTCATCACAATAAGCCCCAGCAGCACCACCGCCGCCGCCCAGGCCTGGCGGTGCCAGTCCTCGTAGGGGCTGATGGCATAGGCGTACAGGCGCAGGGGCAAGGCATCCATCGGCTGGCGCAGATCGAGGGTAAGAAGGGTATTGCCAAAGGCAGTAAAGATAAGGGGAGCGGCCTCCCCTGCCGCCCGGGCCGTGGCCAGCAGCAAACCGGTCACCACCCCGCCCCGGGCCGCCGGTAAGACCAGCGAGAGTACCACTCGCCAGCGGGGTAGGCCCAGGGCTAGCCCAGCCTCGCGGATATGCCAGGGCACCAGCTTCAGCACGCTCTCGGTGGTCTTAGCAATGATGGGCACCATGATGAAGGCCATAGCTAAAGCCCCGGAAAAACCAGAAAAGGAGCCCTGGGCCTTGACTACCAGCACGTAGGCCAGCATGCCCTTTAGGATGGCGGGCATGCCGTTTAGGGTGTCGGAGAGCAGGCGTAGGGTGGGGTTGAGCCGGTTGTCGGGATACTCGGCCAGCAGAATGCCCGCCCCGATGCCAAAAGGCATGGCGATGAGCAAACCCGTGCCGGTGATGACCAGAGTGCCCACGATGGCCGGGGCCATCCCCCCCCCCGGCTCGCCGGGAGGTTTAGGGCCTTTAGTGAAGAAGTCCCAGTTGAGAGCGGAGAAACCATTGACCAAAGCATGGCCTAGCACCAAAGCCAGGGGCAAAGCGGCCAGGATGGTGCCGATAATGACCACCAGCAGAATCAGGCGGTCGCGGGTATAGCGTGCTTGTAGGCTGCGCATACGCTCTCTCCTAGGCCCGCTGCTCGCCTACTTTGAGCTTATTCAAAAAGTAGCTGGCCGCAGCGTTGACGATAAAAGCAATCAAAAACAGGTAAAACCCCACCCCGATGATGGCCGAGTAGTGCAGCTCCTCCACCGCCTCCTTGAGCTCGAGGGCGATCACCGCCGGCATGGTGGAAGCCGGGCCAAAAAGGGTGTAGGGCAGGATGTTGCCATTGCCAATGACCATGGCCACCGCCATAGTCTCACCCAAAGCCCGGCCCAAAGCCAGCATAGCCCCGGCGAAGATGCCCCCTCGAGCGTAGGGCAGGATCACGGTCTGCATGACCTCCCAGCGGGTCGCCCCCAGGGCGTAGGCTCCCTCCCGCTGGGCAGCCGGCACCAGGTGGATGGCATCACGGGACAAAGCCGCAGTAAAGGGGATGATCATGCTGGAGAGAACCACCACCGCAGTAAACATGCCATACCCCGAGGGGTTGCCCAGGTAGGGGGTAAGCCAAGGAGCATTCTCGGAAGCCCAGAGGAAAACCGGCAGATACAAAACTTCACGCAAAAACGGGGCCAGCACAAAAATACCCCAGATGCCATAGACCACGCTAGGCACCGCGGCCATCAGATCCACCAGGTAGTTGATGAAACCAGCCAGCCAGCGGGGCGCGTACTCGGCGGTAAAAATAGCTGCGGCTAGGGCCACCGGCACCGACAGGAACAAGGCGGCGATGCTGGTGATGAGGGTACCTACCACATAGGGCCAGATACCGAACTCGAGCTTCAGCGCCGGGTCCCAGGTGGTTCCCCTTAGAAACCCCAGAAACCCTTCTTTCTGTATGGTCTGCGAACCGCCCAGGTAGAGGTAGTAGCCCAACCCCAGGGTGAGGGCCACGATAGAGAGGGCTAAAAGCAGGATCACCGCAAAGAATATCCGGTCGCCCAGCAGGCGGTACAGCGCCGAGGGCGGACGTTTGACCAGGGAGGGTTGAACAGGGGCCCGTTGCATGCGCACGCCTTTAGTTTACAGGGGTGGAGGCCTGGCCGGCCTCCACCCCTGAGGTTCGCTTACTGGCCGACAATCTCCTTACCTAGAGGCTTGCCCTGGTAGGTGATGCGGGCAATCAGGGCCAAAGCGCGGGCCTGGGCCACCTCGTTGAGGCGGGCGTAGGTCAGGGGCTCGTTGAACTTTTGCCCCTCGGTTACAATCCACTTTAGGAGCCGCACAAAGGCCCGGGCCTCGGCCTCGCTCTTGAAGGCCTTGTTCTTGTCAAGCTGCTCGTAGACCAAGAAGTAGGAGAAGCTAGAAATGGGATAACCATCTGGCGCCGCGGTATTGGTGAGCGAAACGCGGGCATCCCCTGGCAAGACCACGTTGGCCGCCGCGGCGATGGAGGGCAGATCGGCCGCGATGGCCCGGCCTGCCCGGTTGATCACCGCGCCATACTGGATGCGGTTTTGCAGGGCGTAGGTGATCTCATTGTAGCCGATGGCCCCAGGCGTATTGCGCACCACCCCGGCCACCCCTTCGTTGCCCCGTCCACCCACCTTGTTGGGGGCCAGCCAGTTGACCGAGTTGCCCCGGCCCACCTTCTGGGCCCATTCGGGCGAGACCTTAGACAGGTAGTCGGTCCAGACGAAGGTGGTTCCCGAGCCGTCAGAGCGGTGCGCCACGGTGATGGGCAGGGCCGGCAGGCGCACCCCAGGGTTTAGCGCAGCAATGGCGGGGTCGTTCCAGGTTTTGATGTTCCCCAGGAAGATGTCAGCTAGCACCTCGCCGCTAAAGGTCAGGCGCTGGGTCACCCCGGGCAGGTTGTAGGTGGGCACCACCGCCCCCAGCACAAAGGGGATGTTGAGGGCTGGCGAGCCGGTGTTGCGGCGGATGTCGGCCATCTGCTGGTCGTTGAAGGGGTTGTCGGAGACGCCAAAGTGCACGGTCTGCTCGATGAACTGGCGCTGCCCGCCCCCCGAGCCGATGGACTGGTAGTTCACCCGTACCTGGTTGTTGGTGACCTTGAGATACTCGTCGAAGTATTTGGACAGCACCGGGAAGGGGAAGCTGGCCCCCGCACCGGTCAGGCTCACCTGGGCCGAGGCCAGGCTGGCTAGGCCCAGCAGGGCAAAAGCGGCGATCCGTAGCATTCTCATGCGATTCCTCCTTTTGTGCAGGGCGGAGCCCCGGCTACGCCGATAGCTTGGCAGCTTTATGTCAGAAGATTGTCAGGCCAGAGGCAAAAACCAGATGATAATGGCTTTTTCGCTCATCCCTGGGAAAAGCTGTGTATTCTAATGGGCATGGAGTGGAGCGGCGCGGTGCTGGCCGGAGGGCAGTCGCGGCGCTTTGGTCAGGACAAGGCCCGATACTGCTACCGGGGCCGCCCTCTACTGGAGTGGGTTCTGGAAGGCCTGGGCCAAGCTTCCGAGCGCTTCGTGGTGGCCAACCAGGCCTACCCCGTAGCCGTGCCCATCTACCCCGACCTGCGCCCTGGCGGCGATACCCTCTCAGGCCTACATACCGCCCTGGCCCGCGCCCGCTGCGAATGGGTGGCTGTGGCCGCTTGCGACCAGCCCTTTTTGCAACAGGGCTACTGGCGCTTCATCCTAAAGCGAATCCAACCGGAAGCCCAGGCTGTGGTAGCCGCCTCGGAGGGCTTCCTCGAGCCCTTGGGAGGGCTATACCACAAGTCCCTCGAGGCCGAGGTAGCCCGGCGCCTCGAGGCTGGCCAGCTTGGGCTGCAAGCCCTGCTGCGAAGCATCCCCCACGTGGCGGTCCCCAAAGCCGAACTGGAAGGGCGCTTTGGCCCCCAGCTTTTCCTCAACGCCAACCACCCCCAAGACCTGCCCTAACCCTGGATGACCCGCCGGGTGGGGTAGGGAATGGGAATGCCCTCGGCATCCAGCCGTAGCTTAATGCGACGGCGGAACTCCCGCCCAAGGGCCCACTGCTCCTTAGGCTTGGCGTTCAGGAGCACCCGGATGACGATCCCCGAATCGGCGAGCTGCTGCACCCCCAGCACCTCGGGAGGATTCTCGGTGAACTTCTCGTGCCACTCGGGGTCTTGGTAGAAGGCCTGCACCTCGTCGCGCACCACCTCTAAGGCCCGGTCTATGGGGGCCTCGTAGGCGACCTGCACGTCCACCACCGCCCGGGCCCAGTCGCGGCTCATCACCGTGACCTGCTGGATGGTGGAGTTGGGAATGAAGTGCACCCGGCCCTCGAGGTCGCGCAAGACGGTGACGCGCAGGTTGAAGCGCTCCACCCCGCCGGAAAGCTGGCCCACGGTAATCACGTCGCCCACCCCATACTGGTCTTCTAGGAGGATGAAAAAGCCGTTGATCACGTCGCGGATCAGGTTCTGCGCCGCCAGCGAGATACCCAGCCCCACCACCCCTGCCCCGGCTAGCAAGGCGGTGACGTTGAGGCCCAGATTGGAAAGCACCAGCAGCACCCCTAAAGCCACGATCAGCACCTTCAACACCGACTCCAACACGCTCTTCAGGGTCTGGGCCCGCACCTGCTCACGAGTGAACTCCTGGGAGGTGCCCGCCGGCAGGCGCTGCAACAGCCGGGGCACTAACCGGTAAAAAAATACGCTGGCCCCCAGGATAAGCAGCACGGCCAGACCCCGCTCCCCCAGCCAGCCATACAGCCGCTGGCCCCAGGGGTAGAAGGGCTCGAGGGGCATCTGCCAGACAAACACCCCCAGCGAAAACACCCCCAGCCCAACCAGGCCCCACCAAAGCCAGCCAGCCAGGCGCCAGTAGCGGTCGTCGTGGGTCTCGGGGGTAAGCCGACCCAGCCAGCCCAAGAGGGCGGCCCCCGCCCGCCCCAGCCAGAAGCCCAGGATGAAGAGGCCCAGGCTGGTTAGAACCTGAAGGGAAAGGCTCGAGGTCTCCATAACGCCCCCTACTCCGCCAAGCGGGCCATCCCTAAGCGCACGCGTTCTACCAGACCCGCCTCCACCGCGCTTCTGGCCTTACGCAAGGCGCTATACACCGCCCGGGCATCCGCCGAGCCGTGCCCGATGAAGACCGGCCCCTCCACCCCCAGCAGCGGCATCGCCCCATACTCGGCAGGGTCCATCCGTGCCCGCAGGCCCTGCAAAGCTCCCCGCACCAGTAAGGCCCCCAGCCGGGTCAGCCAGGAGCCTTTGGTTAGGGCTTCGCGTATCCACTGGAGAAGGGTGCGGGCCTCCCCCTCGGCCAGCTTGAGCACCACGTTGCCGGTGTAGCCATCGGTAATCACAATATCGGTGGTACCGCGGAAGATATCCCGCCCTTCCACGTTGCCGTAAAAGTGAAGGCCGGGGGCATTTTTCAACAAGGGAAAGGTTTGCAAGGTCAGCTCGTTGCCCTTTTCCTCCTCTTCCCCAATGGAGAGCAGCCCTACGCTGGGGTGCTCGAGGCCCTGGGCCTGGGCATAAGCGGTGGCCATCACCGCAAACTGTACCAACCAGTGCGGCTTGCAGTCCACGTTGGCCCCGCCGTCGGCCAGGTAGGTGCGGCCCTTCTCGCTAGGCAGCTCAATGAGCAAGGTGGGGCGGTCCACCCCCTGGATGCGCCCCAGATGGAATAGGGCCGCGGCCAGAGTGGCCCCGGTATGGCCCATGGATACCGCTGCCGAGGCCTGCCCCTGTTTGACCAGCTCCATGCACACGTTGATGGAAGCCCGGCGCTTCTTGCGCACATCAGTAGCGTGATCCTGCATGGTGATGTACTCGGAGGCTTCCACAATGGGTAGCCAGCCCCCCTGGGCCTCCAGCTCCGGCTTTAGCAGGTCGGTAGGGCCTACCAGCACTACGGGAACCCCCTCCCTATGGGCTTGTAAAGCGCCTTCTACCGTGACCTTGGGGGCTCGGTCACCCCCCATGGCGTCTAGGGCAATAGGTTTCATGCGGGGGTATTGTATCCCTACTCCTTTGGAGGCGCACAACTTCCCCGTCGGATGAGCCGGCCCGGAAAGCGTTTGCGCACTACTTTGTCCAGAGTGCGGTTTTCTACTGCATCCAGCACAATTTCCACTGCAGCTTTGCCCATCTCCTCAACAGGCTGTTCAATCACGTCTAGGGGTGGAGTCACCAGGCTGGTCCAGGAGTAGTTGTCAAAAGTAAGCAGCGAGACATCGGTGGGGATGCGCAAACCCAGTTCCCGCAAGGCGCGAAAGGCTCCAGCAGCCTCGCTTCCGGTAAGGGAAAACAGGGCTGTGGGTGGCTCGGGCAGGCGCATCAGATCCAGCGTCAGATGATAAGCCGCCACCTCACTGCGCTCAATGACCCGTTGATAGCGGGGATCGGGTCTTAATCCCACCGCCTGCATGGCCTCTGGGAAGACCTGAGAGCGCTCATCGGGAGTGAGCACAGGGTCGTAATCGCCTAGGGTGGCTATACGGCGGTGGCCCAAGCTATAGAGGTACGAAACCCCGGCAAAAACGCACTGCCGGCCATCCAACATGACATAGCTAAAGGGACTTTGGGGATGGCGGTGGTCGATCTCCAGGATGTAGGTACCCCGCTTGTGCATGCGCTCGAGGTACTCGAGGTTGGGCTTACCGAAGGCCGAGCGCAAAATCAGACCGCTGACTCGCTGGCCACTGAAGGTTTTGAGGTTTTGCAGCTCGAGGGTCGAGTCGTACTCGTTGTCGGCGACCATCAAAGCATAACCACGGGTACGAGCAGCAATGGAAACGCTACGGATAAGGGCAGCGAAAAAAGGCTCGATGATGTTACCCACCATCAACCCTAGGGTGCGGGTGCGGCCTCGGCGCAAGCTCCCGGCCACCTGATCCGGCTCATATCCCAGCTCTTCGATGGCTTTGCGCACCCGGGCTAAGGTTTCCGGAGCCAGCCGGTGGGGCTCGTGGATGGCTCTTTTGGCCGTGGTGGGGGCCACCCCAGCTTTTTTGGCGACGTCGAGGATATTGGCCACGTGACCATTGTAACAAGAAGGGTCTTGACAAGGCCAGGGGGGTACCCGTAGATTTATGGACACGAGACCATAAAGTTGCTATGGTGCTATAACAAAACTTAGAAGACGATCGGTTGCTAAAGCAACACATGGTCACGTGACCATTCCCTTGGGGAGCGTTTTTCATCATGAAACCTCTAGCGATTGGACTAGACTACGGCACGGAGTCGGCCCGGGCTTTGCTGCTCGAACTAGAAACAGGTCAGGAACTCGAGGTCGCCGTGGTTCCCTATCCCCATGGGGTGCTCAGCCGTAGTCTGCCCTCGGGAAAGCCCCTGCCGCCGGCATGGGCGTTACACCACCCCGCCGACTACCTCGAGGTAACCCAAAAAATGCTGGCTCAGATGGCCGAGGCTGCACGAAAACATGTCGGCGAGGTAGTAGCCCTGGGGTTAGATACCACCGCTTCTAGCCCCTTGCCCACCGATGGGGAAGGCACCCCTCTGGCCCTGAAGGAAGCTTTTCGTGAAGAGCCTCACGCCTACCTAAAGCTCTGGAAGCACCACGCTGCAGAGCCCTATGCCCAAGCCATCAACCAGGTCCGGCCTAGCTTCCTACGCATGTACGGGGGAAAAACCAGCGCGGAATGGTCGCTAGCTAAGGCCTGGGAGGTGTTAGAACAAGCCCCAGAAGTCTGGGAAGCCACCACCCGCTGGATCGAGGTTGGAGACTGGCTGGTCTGGCAGCTTACCGGCAATGAGGTACGCTCGGCCTGCCAAGCTGGCTACAAGGCCCACTGGCAGCCTGAGGGCTATCCTTCACCCGAGGCGCTCCGAACCTTTTGCCCGGGCCTCGAGGGTTGGCTAAACCGCCTGGCCCCTCCCCAGCCAGTAGGCCATCGGGCCGGAGGGCTTACTCCTCGGTGGGCCCAGGCCTGCGGCCTAAGCCCCGGCCTACCGGTAAGTACCGCGGTTATCGATGCCCATGCCGCTCTGCCAGGTGTAGGGGTGGTGGAGCCCGGGGTGATGGTGGCCATCCTAGGTACCTCGAGCTGCCACCTGACCCTGAGCCCTCGGGCCGTACCCGTGGCCGGGGTAGCCGGGGTCGTATCTGACGGTATATGGCCCGGTTTTTTCGGTTACGAGTGTGGTCAGCCCGCCAGTGGCGACATGCTGGCTTGGTGGGTGCGCACCTTAGCCTGGGCTAGCAGTAGCGACGAAGCTTCCCTCTTTACACGCCTAAACCACGCCCTGAACCAGCAACCGGGACCCTCCGGACTGTTGGTGCTGGACTGGTGGAACGGCTGCCGCACTCCCCTGATGGACGCCCGTCTCAAAGGGGTGGTCAAGGGTCTTGACTTGGCCACCGACCCTCCCCGTCTTTACCAGGCCCTGGTGGAGGCCAGCGCCATGGGCACCCGACTGGTGCGGGAGACCTTGGAAAAGGCTACCGGCCCTCTGTCCCGAGTAGTGCTCACTGGGGGGCTGAGCCGGACAGAGGCCATCGTGCAGCTCTACGCCGACGTGCTGGGCTCGGCCGTAGAGGTAGCCACCACGCCCCAGGCCTCGGCCCGGGGAGCCGCTCTGTACGGAGCCTGGGCGGCTGGCTTCGAGCTGCCTCCGGCCCCAGCCCTACGCATTTTTGAACCTCGAGGCTGGCCCTATGAGGCCTTCTACGCTGAATACCTCGAGCTGGTTAGCTACTTTGGTCGTTCGCAGGAAGGAGGTGATCCCCTAAGACAAAACGCTTCGGCACCTCGGCCCTAAGCACTTCCCAAAGGAGGTACCTATGCGCTTCAAAGCCTTGCTGATAGGAAGCACCCTGCTGGCCTCGCTGGCCCTGGCCCAAACCACCATCACCATTGCCACCGTTAACAACCCCGACATGATCACCATGCAAAAGCTGACCCCGGAGTTCGAAAAAGCCAATCCGGGCATTAAAGTCAACTGGGTGATCCTGCCGGAAAACGAGCTGCGGCAAAAGGTAACCACCGACATCGCCACCAACGCAGGTTCCTACGACATTCTGACCATCGGCACCTACGAAACGCCCATGTGGGGTAAGAACGGCTGGCTGGTAGAGTTGACCGACCTGCCGGAGTCCTACGATCTCAACGATGTCTTGAAGTCGGTGCGCGATGCTCTTTCCTACCAAGGGAAGCTCTTTGCCCTGCCCTTCTATGCGGAAAGTTCTATCTTCTACTACCGCAAGGACATCTTCGAGCAACGCCGGATAACGGTACCGAACCAACCGAGTTGGGATCAGGTGCTGGGCTGGGCCCGTACCCTGCATAACCCCCGCCAGGGGTTTTACGGCATCTGCCTGCGGGGCCTGCCCGGCTGGGGCGAGAACATGGCTTTCATCGGCACCCTGGTTAACACCTACGGAGGGCGCTGGTTCGACGAGAACTGGCGGCCCCAGCTTACCAGTCCGGAGTGGAAACAGGCCATCCAGCGCTATGTAGAGCTGGTCACGCGCTATGGCCCTCCGGGGGTGACGGGCAACGGTTTCACCGAGAACCTGACCCTGATGTCTGAAGGCAAGTGCGCTATGTGGATCGACGCCACGGTGGCCGCCGGTTTCTTGGAAAACCCCCGTACCTCCAACAAGTAGGGCAAAATCGGCTATGCTCGGCCTCCGGTAGCCGTTACCCCTCGAGGCTCCCACTGGCTGTGGGCCTGGGCCCTAGCCATTCCCAAGTCCAGCAAAAAGGTTGACGCAGCTAAAACCTTCATAGCCTGGGCCACCTCTAAAGAGTACATCGCCTTGGTAGGGCGCAGCCAAGGCTGGGTCTCGGCACCTCCGGGCACTCGCCGCTCTACTTACGAGAACCCCAACTACCTGCAAGCAGCTCCTTTTGCCCGCACAGTGCTCAACCTGATCGGCCAAGCCAATCCTAACCAGCCTACCCTCAAGCCTGTGCCTTACACGGGAATCCAGTACGTCTCCATCCCTGAGTTCCAGGCCATTGGAACCCGTGTAGGCCAGGAGATTGCTGGGATCGTAGCGGGTCGGGCAAGCGTGGATGCTGGGCTAGCTCGAGCCCAGGCTGCAGTAGAGCGAATCATGCGCGATGCGGGATACCTCCGCTAGGTAGCGCCCAAGGGGCCGGGGTGTCTCCCGGCCCCCTCTCGAAGGCTTTACCATGACGCAAACACAGGCTCTAAATCAAGGTCGCCGCAGCGCTCTTCGTCCCAACACCTTCTGGCTTCTGGCACCAGCCATAACCGTGCTGGTGTTGTGGACTCAGATTCCCTTTGCTCTGACCATTTATTTTTCTCTACGCCGCTTCAACCTGCTCAACCCCGAGCGCCAAGGCTTTGTCGGCCTGACGAACTTCGCCTCTTTGCTGAGCGACCCAGTCTTTTGGACAGCCATCCTCAACACTTTGGTGCTGGTAGGCTCGGTACTGCTGATAACGGTGGTGCTGGGCCTCCTGCTGGCGGTACTCTTTTACCAGGACTTCCCTGGCCGCTCTCTAGCTCGCACCCTGATCATCTCGCCCTTCTTCGTGATGCCGGTGGTCTCGGCACTCATCTGGAAGAACATGCTGATGCACCCAGTGCATGGCATCTTCGCCTGGATTGCTCAGAGCCTGGGGCAAGAACCCATCGATTGGCTAGCCACCTACCCCATGCAGTCCATCGTGATTATGGTGGCCTGGCAGTGGACCCCCTTTGCCCTACTGCTCATCCTGACCGGGTTACAGTCGCTTTCTAAGGAGCAGCTCGAGGCTGCCAAGATCGATGGCGCCAATCCATGGCAGGAGTTCCGCTACATCATAGTGCCTCACCTGGCCCAGACTCTCTCGGTAGTGGTGATGCTGGAAACCATCTTTCTGCTGACCATCTTTGCCGAAATCTACGCTTCCACCTCAGGCGGGCCGGGTCTAGCTACCACTACCCTGCCCTACCTGATCTACCTCAAGGCTTTCGGCGAGTATCGCATCGGCGCTGCAGCGGCAGGGGCCGTTTTCGCGGTCATTCTAGCCAACATTGTAGCCATCTTCGTACTACGCATGATTGGGCGCAACCTACAAGGAGGGCGCACATGACTGGCCAGCGCCTGCGTTGGGAACTCAGCCTGCTGGCTTACCTGGCCGCTGGCATAATGTTCTTCCCCATCTTCTGGCTGTTTCTAACCGGCTTCAAAAGCGAGGGTGAGGCCATTGCTATTCCCCCACGGCTTTTCTTCACCCCAACCCTGGAAAGCATCCAAGAAGCTCTGACCCGAAGCGACTATGGCCTGCATGTCGTCAACTCCTTGATCTCGGCACTGGGTTCCACCTTCCTAGCCTTGCTGCTGGCTGTACCGGCGGCCTATGCCATGGCTTTCTACCCCACCCGCCGAACTCAGGGCACCCTATTATGGATTATCAGCACCAAGATGATGCCCCCTGTAGGGGTGGTGATCCCGGTGTATCTGATCTTCCGCGACCTGCGCTGGCTGGATAACATCTGGGCCTTGGCTCTGATGTATGCGGTGATGAACCTGCCAGTGGTCATCTGGACGCTTTATGCCTACTTCCGGGAGGTGCCCCAAGAGATTATGGAAGCTGCACGGGTAGACGGCGCCAGCACCCGGCAAGAACTCTTGCAGGTCTTGCTCCCGGTCTCATTGCCAGCAATTGCCTCCGCTGCCTTGCTCAGCATCATTCTGGCTTGGAACGAGGCTTTCTGGAGCCTTAACCTGACCTCAGCCCAGGCCTCACCCCTCTCGGTTTATGTGGCTTCCTTCAAAACGGCGGAAGGCTTGTTCTGGGCAAAAATGTCGGCAGCATCGATGATTGCCGTACTACCTGTGATGGTGATGGGCTGGCTGGCCCAGCGCCAGCTGGTGCGAGGGCTGACCTTTGGGGCCATCAAGTGAAAGGATACCCATGCGCGCTGCTCTGATTACCCAACCCCGAAACCTCGAGGTTCGCGAACTCCCCACCCCCCACCCGGGCCCCCTGGAAGTGCGGGTCCGGGTAGGAGCCACTGGGGTTTGTGGTACCGATTTACACCTTTTTGAGGGTCACTTCCACGCCCGGCTACCTTTGGTGCCTGGCCACGAAATCGCAGGAATCATCGACGAGATAGGGCCGGGCGTACAGGGCCTCGAGGAGGGCCAATTGGTAGCCCTCGACCCGGTAATTGCCTGCGGCCAGTGCTGGGCCTGTCGCCGGGGCCAGCGTCAGCACTGCCTGACCTTCCAAGCCCTAGGAGTTACCCAGGCCGGCGGTTTTGCTCAGTATGTGATTGCCCCTGCCAGCAATGTCTATCCCGTGCAGGGCCTTAGCGTAGAGGAAGCCGCCTTTGCCGAGCCTTTAGGCTGTGTGGCCTGGGGGCTTTTGCGCCTTCGCCCCGAACCCGGCAGCCAGGCCCTGCTCTTCGGAGCCGGGCCCATTGGACTTCTACTAATGCAAGCCCTGCTAATCAGTGGAGCTAGCCGGGTGGTGGTGGTGGATCCAGTGGCCGAACGGCTGACGTTGGCCCAGCAGCTTGGGGCCCAGGCTACCTTGCAAAGCGGCCCCGAGCTGGAAAATCATCTGCGCGATCTAGCGCCCCACGGCTTTGACATCGTGGCCGAGGCCACCGGTGTACCCAGCGTGGTAGCTCAGATGCCCCGCTATGCCGCAGTAGGAGGAAAGCTGCTGATCTTTGGGGTGGCCCCTGAGGAAGCCCGTGTATCCTTCAGCCCCTACGACATCTTCCAGCGCGACCTCTCGATTATCGGCAGCTTTTCCCTAAACGGCACCCTACCCCTGGCCCTGGAATGGTTGCAAAGCCGACGAGTACAGGTACAACCCCTAATCAGCCACCGCCTGCCCCTCGAGGACCTAGCGCAGGCCCTGGCCTACAAAGAGCAACCGGGCATGGCCCGATCCCTCAAGGTGCTGATTACCCCGGAGTAGATTATGGTGTTAGACAAGTTTAAACTGAACGGCCAAACCGCAGTGGTGACTGGTGGTGCCCGAGGAATTGGTCTGGCCATCGCCACTGCCCTGGCCGAAGCCGGGGCCCGGGTGGTCATTGCCGACCTCGACCCCCAGGGCCAGAAAAGCGCTGAGCATCTCCAAGCCCAGGGGCTCCAGGCTGAGTACCACCCCCTAGATGTAACGCGCTCGAGCCAGGTCGAAGCCCTAGCGCAGGCCTTAGGCCCGGTGGATATCCTGGTCAACAATGCCGGAATTTGCCGCAATACTCCGGCTTTGAAGACCCCTGACGAGGATTGGTTGCAGGTCTTCAACGTTAACGTGCACGGAGTATTTTGGTGCAGTCGGGCTTTTGGCCGGGGCATGGTAGCCCGCCAACAGGGCAGTATCATCAACATCGCTTCCATGTCGGGACGAATTGTGAACCGGCCCCAACCCCAGGCCGCCTACAACGCCTCTAAGGCGGCAGTGGTTCACCTAACCCGCTCTCTAGCAGCTGAATGGGCCCCCTTTGGGGTGCGGGTCAATGCCATTTCACCCGGCTACATCGGTACCGAGATGACCAAGCGAGGCTTACAAACCCCGGAGTGGCGGCAGGACTGGCTGGGCCTAACCCCTTTGGGCCGGCTGGGCGAACCGGAAGAAGTGGCAGCCTGTGCGCTTTTTCTGGCTTCGGGGGCCAGCAGCTACCTCACTGGGAGCGAGCTGGTGGTAGACGGGGGCTACACCATTTGGTAGGTGGCGCGATGCAAACGGTGATACCTGAACCCCACCGGGTGGTTTGGGCTGATGTCGCCGAACCCATCCCCGGCCCTGGAGAGGTTCTGCTCCGTCCCCTGGCAGTAGGTATCTGCGGCTCTGACCTCCATGTCCTCGAGGGGCAGCATCCCTTTGTACGCTATCCGGTCTATCCCGGTCACGAGGTGGCTGCCGAGGTGGTGGCCTTGGGGCCAGGCGTAGAAGCGGAATGGCTGGGTGCCCGGGTGGCCCTCGAGCCTTCCCTCACCTGTGGGCGGTGCAAAGCCTGCCGCAGCGGCCGGTATAACATCTGCGAAATGCTCTGTTGCAAAGTTCCCATAATGCAGCGAGATGACTAACGGTAGGCGTTGTAGACCAACGCCTTGACCCGGCACTCCCGCATCTGCAG
>FWPU01003569.1_pt1 | contig 28243 bp, 19 predicted proteins | sample 2228361 | NCBI WGS metagenome assembly FWPU01 (sample SAMEA103939777, study PRJEB20133) | metagenome
CTTCCGGAGGAGCGGCCTCGGCGGCGGGCGGCCGCGGCGGCTCTGACTTTTCGGCAGCGCCTCCCACCTTGGTGGTGGCGTTGCGCAGCGCCCCCTCGGCGGACCTGACCCCCTTCTCCACCATCTCGGCCACCTCCTCGGCCGTCTTGCGCGCCCACTGGCCGAGCTCCTTGAGGCCCTCCTTCACCCTCTTCTGCTTCTCCGGATCCTTCACCTCGTCGAGGAGCCGCTGCGCCTCCGTCTTGATCTCCTCGCCGGCGCGCTTGAGCTCGCTGCCGGCCTTCTTCAGGAACGACCTGAGCTGCTCTTCCCACTGCCTGGTGTCCATGCATCCTCCTCGAGGAGTGAACGATCGGTCGGGCCCGCCGATTTCGCCGAGCACTCCCGGATTGCGCGCGGCTGTTACTCTCCGACCCGATGCGGGTGGTCAAGCACTTCACCGAGGCCATGCGGCCTTGCAGTTACCTCGGCGACCGAAGCGCCCAGCTCGAATACCGCGTGCTGCTCGAGGTGACGCCGTTCGAGCTCGAGGCGATGCTGGCGCGGGGCTGGCGGCGCTTCGGCCCCACCTACTTCCGGCCGGCGTGCCGGTGGTGCGACGAGTGCGTCTCGCTGAGGCTGCCGGTGTCGCACTTTGCGCCCACCGAGAGCCAGAGGCGGGCGCTCCGCCGGGCCCGTCGTTTCCGCCTGGAATGGGGGCCGCCGAGGGTCGATAGGGCCCGGTTGCGCCTGTACGAGCGCTGGCACCAGATGCGCGAACAGACGCGGGGCTGGGACGACTCGCCCATCGACGAGCGCGCCTACTTCTACCAGTTCGCCTTTCCGCACCCGTCGGCGCGCGAGCTCGCCTTCTACGACGGCGACGAGGTGGTGGCGGTGGGCATCTACGACGAGACACCGAACGCGCTCTCGGCGGTCTACTTCTTCTACGCGCCGGAGATCGCCCGTCTCTCGCCGGGCGTCGCCAACGTGATGCTCGCGGTCGAGCGCGCGAAAGACCAGCACCACTCGCACGTCTATCTGGGCTACCGCGTGGCCGGCTGCCGCTCGCTCGAATACAAGGGGCGCTTCAAGCCGCACCAGCTGCTCGTGGGGCGCCCGTCGATGGACGAGGAGCCGCGCTGGGTCGACGCCTGAGCTATTTGCGCGAGCGAAGCCACTTCTGGTGGTGGGGCGATTTGACGAGCTCGGCGTGCTCGGGGGAGCGTGGTGAGGTCGGCGATGCCGATGCCCGGGTCGCGCTCGATGACGCCGAGCAGGTGCCGGCCGCGGGCAGCGCTCGTGTCGAGGAGGCGAGGTCAGCGCCGATAATACGCGGCCAGCGCTTCGGCGATGACGCGCTTGAGGGGTACTCCCGCCTTCTCGGCGAGATGGCGGCAGTCTTCGAACTCGGGCTGGGCGTTCACCACCTGCCCGCCGACGCGGCCGATCTTCACCCGCACCGAGCCGAACGGCGTCTCCACCGTCTCGAACGAGCGGTCGACGGCGGTGCGCTCGACCCGGTGCATGCGCACGCCGAGCGTCGTCGACTCGGTCAGGAGCGCCCGCACCACCTGCTCCTTCTTGTCCGCACCCGCCACGACGCCGAGCAGATGGCCTGGGCGGCTCTTCTTCATGGTGGCGGGCAGGACGTACGCGTCGAGGGCGCCGAGTGCGAGCAGCGACTCCACCAGCGCGCCGAGGAGCTGCGGCGTCGCGTCGTCGAGGTTGGCCTCGATGACGTACGTGCCCGCCTCCGCCGCGTGCGCCGGCCTGCCCAGCGAGGCGCGGAGCACGTTCGGGCGAGCCTTGAAGTCCTTCGTGCCGACCCCGTAGCCGATTCTCTCGACCACCATCTCCGGCGGCGGTCCGATGCGGGCGAACGCGCGGAGCAGGGCAGCTCCGGTCGGCGTCGTCAGCTCGCCCAGGCCTTCGAAGCGCACCGGCACGTCGCGGAGCAGCTCGAGCGTCGCCGGAGAAGGCACCGGCATCTGACCGTGGGCGGTGCTCACCGTGCCGCTCCCGAGGGGCGGAGGCGCGGCGTAGACCTCGGGGTCGCCCAGAAGCTCGAGCACCACCGCCGCGCCGCAGATGTCGACCAGCGAGTCGACCGCTCCGACCTCGTGGAAGTGGATCTTCTCCACCGGCACGTCGTGAATCTTGGCCTCGGCCTCGCCGATGAGCTGAAAGACGTGCAGGGCGCGTTCGCGGGCGCGCTCGGGCATCGAGCTGGCTGTTCCGATGAGCTGGCGGATCTCCGCGAGCGAGCGCTCCTCGCCGTGGTGCGCCGCTTGGTCCACCTCGACGTCGACGTGGGTGCCCGAGATGGCGTGGCGCGACGCGGTGGACGTGCGGAAGCGCCAGCCCGGCACGGAAAGCCCCGAGAGCGCGCGCTCGAGGTCCGCGCGGGAGACGCCCAGGTCCAGCGCGGCGGCGAGGAACATGTCACCGGCGATGCCGCCGATGGGTTCGAGATACAGAATCTTCCTCACCCTCGCGTCCTCCCAGACCCCGTTCCCCTTCCCGTTCCCGTTCCCGTTCCCGCGCCCGTCAGTTGAGATTGTGACCGCAAGCTCAACGGCCGGGAACGGGAACGGGAACGGGAACGGGAAGGGGAACGGGAGGTTACCGTCTACCCCTCGTCCTCGAAATCAACGCCGCGTAGAAGCCCGCGCCGAACCCGTTGTCGATGTTCACCACCGCCACGTTCGACGCGCAGGAATTCACCATCGCGAGCAGCGCCGAGACGCCGCGGAAGTTGGCCCCGTACCCGACCGACGTCGGCACCGCCACCACGGGAATTCCCACCAGCCCGCCGACGGCCGAGGCCAGGGCGCCCTCCATGCCCGCCACCACCACCGCGGCGTGGGCCTGCTGAATCTCCGCGCGGCGGCGGAGCAGGCGGTGGATGCCGGCGACGCCCACGTCGTAGACGCGCTTCACCGTGGCCCCCATCGCCTCGGCGGTGATGGCCGCCTCCTCGGCCACCGGGATGTCCGACGTGCCGCCGGTGACGACGGCCACCGTGCCGGCCCGGGCCTTCCGCAGCTTGAGCTCGAAGATGCGGGCCACCTCGTGGTAGCGGCCCTTCGGGAAACGCTTCGTCAGCGCCTCGGCCTTGTCCGGCTGGAGCCGCGTCACCAGCGCCGACTGCCCGCGGGCCTCGAGGGCGGCGACGATGCCGACGAGCTGGTCGACCGCCTTCGGCTCGCCCAGCACCACCTCGGGGAAACCGAAGCGCAGGTTCCGGTGCGTATCCAGCGTGGCGTAGCCCAGCTCGGCGAACGGCAGATCCTTGAGCCGCGAGACCGCGTCGCTCACCGACACCTTGCCGCGCTTCACCGACGTGAGCAGCGCGCGAATGTCCCTCTCGTCCATGGCGCGGGCGCACCATACCCACCGCCGGCGAAAAGTGGAGCCCGCGGAAGGGCAGAGGGCCTCTCACACCCCCAGCTTCGCCAAGAGCGTCTTGAGCGACTGGCGCTCGGGCACCACCAGGAGCTGCCCCTCCACGGCGCTCGTGCCGGCGCTCTTGAAGCGCGACTGCAGCGCCACGAGCAGCCCGGTCGCCGAGCCGGAGGCCGACAGCGCCTCGTCCACGACGCTCCCCGCCGTTCCGGCCGAGAGCGACGGCGTCGACGGCAACAGCGTCAGCCCGGTGAAGCGGCCGATGGCGCTGAGGCAGGCCGAGGCCACGATGTTGGCGGCCTCGGAGAGGGCGCTCCGCTGCACGTCGTCGAGCGGCGGCCCGCACGGCGCCGACAACAGCCGCGCGCACAAGCCCGCCGCGTCGCGCTCGGTGAGCACCAAGAGCAGGTGCCCCTTCAGGTCGCCCTCGAGCGAGAAGACCGCCGCCACCACGCGCGCGCATTTGCCGCCCAGAAGCTCGGGCAGCTCGGCCGCCGAGGTGAGCAGCACCGCCGGCACCCCGATGGACACCCTGCCGCCGAGAAGCCGGGCGAGCGCGTCCGCCGCGTGGCCGCCGCCGATGTTGGCGACCTCGCGCAACGCATCGAGCTGCAGCTCGCTCACAGGCTCGTTCATGCGGCCAGAAGCCTCGGCACGTCGAGGATGAACACCGGTCTCCCCGTGCCCAGAATGGTAACCCCGGACAGGCCGGGGACGAGATCGAGCGGCCGCGCGAGGGCCTTGAGCACCACCTCTTCCTGGCCCAACAGCCGGTCCACCGCCAGGGCCACCTTGCCGCCGTCTCCTTCCATCACCACGAACGGGCGGCTGCCGATGCGAATCGGAGCCGGCACTTCGAGCAGCTCGGACAGGGCGTACACCGGAAGCAGCGATCCACCCCAGGGCAAGAGCGTCGATTCCCGACTCTTCGACAGCCGCTCGGGGTCGGCCTCCACCGCCCCCAGCACCTTGGCGATGGGCAGCCCGAAGATCTCCTCGCCCACCGCCACGAGCAGAAGGTTCACCACCGCCACGGTGAGCGGCAGCTTCAGGGTGAAGCGCGTGCCCTTGCCCCGTTCGGATTCGATCTCCAGCGTGCCGCCGACGTTCTCGACCGCGCGCTTGACCGCGTCCATGCCCACGCCGCGTCCGGAGATCTCCGAGACGTCCTTGGCGGTGGAGATGCCCGGCAGGCACGCGAGCATGTAGGCTTCGCGGTCGGTCATGCGGGCTGCGGCCTCGGCGGTGACGAGCCCGTTGGCCACCGCCACCGCCTTGAGCCGCTCGGCGTCCATGCCCCGGCCGTCGTCCTCGATCTCGATGGCCACCCGGTCGCGGATCCTCCGCACCGAGACCAGCACGCGCCCGCGCAGAGGCTTCTTCTGCACCTGCCGCTCCTCGGGCGACTCGATGCCGTGGTCGATGCAGTTTCTGAGCAGATGGAGCAGCGGGTCGGCCAGATCGTCGACGATGGCCCGGTCGAGCTCGATCTCCGCGCCGGTGATGACCAGCTCGACGTCGCGCTCGCGCCGGCGGGCGATGTCGCGGGCGGCGCGGGGCAGCCGGTCGGTGATGACCGACAGCGGCGTCATGCGCGCCTTCATCACCTTGTCGTGCAGGTCCTTCACCAGGCCGTGCAGCCGGTCCACCGCCTCCTCGAGGGCGCCTTGCCCCGGAGCGACCGCCTTGCCGATCTCGCGGATGCGCGAGGTGGCCAACAAGAGCTCGCCGACCGTGTCGAGGAAGTAGTCGAGCAGCTCGGTCCGCACGCGCACCGTGCGCGAAGGCTCGTGACCCACCACTTTCGATGGCTCGGGCGCCTGGGGCGGCAGAGGAGGCGCGGCGGTGTGCTCGATCTTCCGGATGCCGACGAGCTCGATCTCCGAGATGCTCCCGAGCGTGTCGACGATGGCCGCCTCGCCCGCCGCCGTCTCCAGCTCGAGCGAGACCAGCCCGTCGGGAATGCGGCCCGCCTTCAAGTCCTCGAGCTGCGGCTTCAGGTCGAACACGTTGCCGACCGCAGACAGCCGCTTGTAGACGAGAAAGCCGCGCACGCCCGGCGTGGGGCAACTCGGAGCGACGCGCAGCTTGATGCCGAACCGCGCCGGGAGCCCGACGACCGGCTCGGCAAGAGTTACGGGCGAATGCGCTGCCCCGGGGACGACCGGAGCGGCGGGCACGGCGACGGCGTTGGCGACGCGGGTGGGCTCAGGGGGCTTCCCCGTCAACCGGGCCAACCGCTCGGTGAGCTGACCCTCGAGCTTGCGCGAGTCGTCGAGCGGCTTGCCCTCACCCGCGGCCCGCACCTGTCCCTGCAGCACGTGCACTGCCAGAAGCAGCAGATCCACCAGCTCGCGGTCGAGCAGCGTCAGGTCGGTGCGCACCGCGTGGAACACGTCCTCGACCCGGTGGGCCAGGGTGGCGGTGGCCTCGAAGCCCATCGAGGCGGCCATGCCCTTCACCGAGTGGGCGTGGCGGAACATCGAGTCGACGGCGGCACCGCCCTTGTCCTTCTCGAGCTGCACCAGGTCGCGCCCGAGCGCTTCGAGGTGCTCCGAGGCCTCGGTCACGTACAGGCCGAGGTATCGGGACATGTCGATGGGGGACATGGACCGCCTTGGGGCAACGGGGCGCCTTTCGCCCTCTCACGCGTCCCCGAGCACCTTCTTCACCACCGCCAGCACGTCCTCGGCGCGGAACGGCTTGACGATGAAGTCCGAGGCCCCCGCCTCGATGGCCTCCATCACCAGCGACTCCTGGCCGAGCGCGCTGCACATGATGACCACCGCGTTGGAGTCGTGCTTGATGATCTCCCGGGTGGCCTCGATGCCGCTCTTGAACGGCATCACGATGTCCATCGTCGTCAGGTCGGGCTTGAGCTCCTTGTACTTCTCGACCGCCTCCAGCCCGTTCGCCGCCTCGCCGACCACGTCGAATCCACCGGACGCGAAGATGTCCTTGATCATGTTGCGCATGAAGATCGCGTCGTCGACCACGAGGACCCGCTTAGCCATGTGAAGCGCCGCCTCCGGGAGCCGTTCTCTGAAGGCGAGACGTTAGCATTTCCGAAACCGGAGTCATCACCCGGCGCGTTGAAACGAAGCGGCCACCGCTCCGTCGACCCCTTCCGGGTCGAGCACCGTCACCGCCAGGCCTCCGAGCCGGGCCACGCCGCGCACGGTCGCCGACGGCTTGCCCGGCGCGGGCGACACCTTCTCGATGGACTCGATGCCCTCGACCTCGGTGACGAGCAGGCCGAGATCTCTCCTCCCCCGGTCGAGGAGGACGATCTTCTGGCAGGGCGACTGCCCATCTTGAAGCCCCAACAGCAACCGCAGCTCCACCACCGTCACCACGCGGCCGCGCAGGTTGATGACTCCGCGCACCGACTTGGGAGCGCGCGGCACCCGGGTGAACGTGCCCGGCGGCGTCACCACCTCGCGGATGGCGGCCAGAGGCAGCGCGTAGCGGTCCTTCTCCAGGCGGAAGACGACGTGCCGCATGTCAGACCCGAACCGGTGCCGCTCGGGGCCTCACAGGCGGAACCGCCTCACCACGCTCTGCAGCTCGACCGAGAGGTTGGTGAGCTCCTGCGCCGCCGAGGTCATCTGCGAGACCGCCTGGGTCTGCTCCTGGATGACCTCGTGAATGGCCTCGGTGGAGCTCGCGTTCTGCTGCGCCACCGAGCGGATCTCCTGAATCGCCTTGACCATCGACTCCGAGCCCTTCTGCTGGTCGCGCGCGCTCTGCGAGATGAGCGTCACCTTCTCGGCGCCCTTGCGCGCGGTATCGGTGATGCTGCCCATCGAGCGCACGATGGTGGTGAGGTCCTCGCGGCCTTCGGCGAGCTCCTCGATGCCCTCCTTCATGGCGCTCACCACGGCCGCCGACTGGCTCGAGATGTCTCGAGCCAGCTTGGAGATCTGCTCGGCCGACCGGCCGGCGCTCTCGGCCAGCTTGCGCACCTCGTCGGCCACCACCGCGAAGCCCCGGCCGTATTCGCCGGCGCGGGCCGCCTCGATGGTGGCATTCAGGGCCAAGAGGTTCGTCTGCTGCGCCACCTGGGTGATGACGTCGACGATCTTCGAGATCTCCTGCGTCTTCTCGCCGAAGGCGAACACCTCGCGGCTGGCGCTCTCGATGCGGGCGAAGACCTTCTTCACCTTCTCGCCGGCGAGCAGCGCGGCCTGGCTGCCCTCCTCTGCCGCTCCGGACGTCTCGGCGGCGGCGCGGGCGGCGTCCTGCGCGCTCATGGCCGTGCGCTGAATCGACTCGGCCATGCGGGTGATGACCTCGGAGGCCTCGGTCACCAGCGACGACTGGGCCTCGGCGCCCTTGGCGATCTTCTCCATCGAGCTGCCAACCTCTTCGGTCGAGGCGTTGACGCCTTCGGCGCTGCGCTGCAGGTCGTTGGCGGAGTCGGACACGAGCTGCGCGGTGTGCTGAATGTGGCCCACCAGCTCGCGCAGGTTCTCCTGCATGTTGGAGATGGCCTCGGCCAGCTCGTCGATGTCGTCGTGCAGGCTGCCCGGCTCGACCTTCACCGGCTTCGAGAGGTCGCCCCGGGAGATTTCCAGCGCGGATCTCGAGAGCACCTGCACGCGCTTGACGCGGGCGAACATCGACGGGAGCAGGATGCCGAGCAGCCCGGCGACGATCAGCGCCGCGAAGAGCCGCAGCCACCACGCGTACGGCGCGGTCACCTCGAGCACGCCCCACAGCACCAGGCCCAGCACCACGTAGCCCGACAAGAGCTTGAGGTGCAGCGACACGCGGCCGCGGTCCGCATCAGCCCGCACGAGCTGCACCAGAGGCTCACGCCTCCCGCTCAAGGACACCGGAAGCTCGTCGCGAATGGGTCGGCGCAAGGGCGTCAGGAAGCAGCGAGGATTCTTTCCGGGGCCTGAAAGTCGGTCAACTCACCGCCGGGCAATCTACTCCGGTCTGGCGCGCGTGGACAGATGCCGGGCCTTCACCGAGCGAGCAGCGGATCCAGACATTTCCACCCGCGCAGGGCGACGAGCGCGAACAGCGTGAAGAGGGCCCAGAAGCGCCAGCTCGTCCAGGCGCGCCGCACCGGGGTGAAAGCCACCGGGCCAGATGAAACCGCGGAGCCCCAGATCAATTCTTCCTGCCTTCGGTGACGGCCACGACGGACATGCCCTTACGAACGTCCGTGCACCTACCCGTCCCATCGAATTCGGCGCAGAACCACGACTCCCTCCCAGGGTCATCCGACGGCGTCGGCACCAGCTCGATGGAGAGGTCATCGAGCTTCACCCGCTTGATGCCTTTGCCAAGGACCTGCTGCCGCGTCGCCTCCGGTGGAACACCTTCGCGTAGCCGCGTCACGTAAACGCGGCGATGGCTCTCGAGCAGCCGGGCGATACCCTCACCATCTTCGAAGCGGGGGAGCCCGGGCCCCCGGAACCAAGGTGTCACGATCCACGGGGGGTCGCCATTCTGGGGCCGGACGACGCAGGCATGTTGAGCCCCCTTCGAGCCGTGATGCGCCACCTTCAGCGCTGTGTGCCGGTGTAGCTCGCGCCTTTGCGACTGAACTCGTTTCCAGCCGGAATTGATCAGGTCCGAGCCGAGCACGATGCGTGTCTCCTTCCACTCGACGAGCAACGGCGTCGCGTATCGATTGGCGTGATCCGGCCGCGACGGGTCGAGCTTCGCGAGCCCAGCATCATCGGGATAGAGCGCGGTCAGCGTCGCTTCACCCACGCACCGCTTCGTCCCGGCGCGCAATTCCCATCGCGCATCAGGGCGTTCGCTCCAGACGCGACCGATGGCAGCGAGGGCCGACTCCGCGGCGCCGCGCCGAAGGTGCTCTTCGGCGTCTGCGCTGCGCGACCAGCTTTGTTGGTCGACGTGCGGCGCGACGCAGGCCGCAAACCCGCGACAGCGCTCGAGCACCGCGTCGATTCCGGCGGCGTGGTCCTCGTGCGTGGGGATGGGTGAGGACGACCCCCAAGCACGGCGCTCCGTCCCCGAGCGCCTCGATGGCCGGAACCCACGAAGCGACCTTGAGAGAGTCGACGACGACCCAAACGCCCGGCGGCGCGCGGATGGCCACGCTCTCTCCGTAGCCCGGACCGACGACCAACAAATAGAGCCGTTCAGCCGACAGCCCCTTCAGGTCCACGCCGCGATGTTATGCGAGCTCGCGCTTCGCATAGCGATCTGGGCGCGGGAAGAGCGCCGGCAGCTCGTCGTCGCTCCAGGGCTTCTGAGGATGGACACGTATCTCGTGATAGGCCCTTTTCGCCCTCACGTACTTGCCGATTTCGAGAAAGCGGCCTCGGCTCATCTCCGACGCCTTCTCGTCGATGCTCCACTCGTCGAACCGCTTGAAAGGCATTTCGAGGGTGCCGATTTGTGGCTCTTTCGAGCCATTCACACGTGCCACCCGCAGGTGGAGCACCTTGTCCTCGATGGTCTCGACGCGCGCGGCAATCCACTCGACGCGCTCGGCTCCGCTCTTGAGCTTGTGCGAAAGCAGGAACGGACCGTCCTTCCACCATTCGGCACGGAGATGGGGGCCGGGCACGAAGGCACCTCGCTCGCTGGCCTCAAGCAGCGCGCGCAGCCTGCGCTCCAATGCACCGACCGAGACATTCTGCGACCGCACTTCCAGAGGAATGCCGCGCAACACCTCGCGCGCGAATTCGAGCTCACTGCGGTGGAGCAGCAGCCGGGCGACCCACAGGTGCAAGTGCTCGTAGACGCTCGGGTCCGTGTTGGTGTTCGGGAGCGACAGCGCATCGAGTGCGTCGTCCCACGCTTTCCGCGCCTCCTGAATGCGCGCTCGCGTGATGAGGAAGCAAATCCACCGCGATTGGCTGAACACCCGCAGCGGCTTCAGCTCGAGCGAGCGCTTGTAATGCTGCTCGACGCGTTCCGGCTCGATGCCCTGCACGTCGAGGTTGAACGCGAGGTAATGGTGCGCGTAATCGTCCGTGTCGTCCCACTGGACCGCCCGCTCGAAGACCTTGACCGCATCCGCGTAGCGCCGTTGGTCGCGTGAGAGGACGCGGCCCAACGTATTGAGCTGATCGACGAACCACGGTTGCAGCCTCTCGAAGAGACCGGGGTCGCCAGCCTCGGTCGCGTGGTGCAGCGCTTCGACGCTGCTCGGGAGCGTCACGCGCGCGTCTCGGGTCGCATCTTCCGCGGGCGATGTCGATTCGAAGCGGTTCCGGTAATGCTCTGCGAGCGCCGCATGCGTTCGGGTTCGAACGCCGTCCGAAAGCCAGTCGCGGTGCCCGCGCGCGTCGGCGCGCAGGGTGTCGTGGAGAACGAACTGGTTCGCCTCGACGTACAGGAGGCAGTGACGGAGCAGGTCGCTGGCGAGTGCGTCGAGCTTCGTGGCGCCGAGCAGCCCCAAGACGTCCTCTCCAAACGGAAGCCGGACCAACTCGAGCTTCGCCCAGATCGCGCAGAGCGATCTCAGCTCGGGCCGCTGGCCGATGTGCATCGCGACGCGGGCGGAAAGGCGGCGGCGACTCTCAGGATGCCGGAGCACGTCGCGCACTTCGCTCGCCGGAGCGAGCGCCTTCAGTGCGACGAGGAGCCGAATCTCGAGCGGGGAGAAACGCCCTAGTTCGGCGCCGTACTCGGTCTGAAGCGCCGCGGCCGTGGTGGCGAGCATGCCCCAGGCATTCGGGTCGTTGAGCCACACGGCGCGCGGGTCGCTCCTACGTTCGAGCTTCTCCTGGACGAGCGGCTTGAGACCTTCGGGAACGTTTCCCGCGACGACGCGACGACACTTGGCTTCGAGGAGAGCGGTCTGCACGCTCCGCGTCCGCCATGAGAAGTGGACGTCTTCGGGAGCGGTCGACGCCCAGCCGAGCGGCTCGTCGCACAAGAGCACGACCCGCTCGCACTGTTGCTCGACCCACTCGACGACGAGTCGGACCTTTTCGGCGAACGGGCGGGTGGGCTCTTGCAGCTTCGACAGCTCGCCATTGACGACGCCCTGCGCCTTCAGGCTCGCTCCGACTTGAACCAGCGCCGCGAGCCCGGCATCCAGCGCGCGCATCGGCGGAGCGACGAGCACCGGGCACAGGCCCGCGCAGGAGAGGCGCTCGGCCAGCGCGTGGAGCGTCGCGCTCTTTCCAGCCGTCGGAGCGCCCTGCACCTGCCAGAGCGAGGCGCTCGACGGTTCCTCGTCGCGGATCTTTTCTGCCAGCGAGTCGACGACTCGCTCCACTTCGGGAAGGCGCGGAGAGGACATGTTCGGACCCGGCGAGTTGCTGAAGTCTTAGGGCGGCAGATCCACGCGTCAAGCGTACGACGTGCGCGTGTACGCGGATGTGCGATCGATTGACCGCTCGGTGGCGGGGACGAGCCTCGCGGGAAGCCGCGCACGAGCGGTTGCTGTGGCGCTTGGCGCCGAGCGACGGAAACGGCGGAGATTCAGCGGAAGTGGTCGAAGCCGGCCGGGAGCGGCATCGGCCTCCCTCCGCGCACGAGCGTGAGCTTCCGCCCCTCGAATCGCCCCACGCGCGTCAGCCGCTCGCCCACGCGCGAGGCGGCATGCTCGAACGCCCTCGCCTTCGCCGCCGGCACGGCGAAGAGCAACTCGTAGTCCTCGCCGCCCGCGAGCGCGTCGTCCACCGAAGCTCCGGGGCTCAGCGGCAGCAGGTCGACGTCCACCACCGCGCCCACGCCCGACGAGCCGCACACGTGGCCCAAATCCTGCGCGAAGCCGTCGGAGACGTCGATGCAAGCCGAGGCGAACGGAGCCGCCGCCCGCCCCAGCGCCAGCTTCGGCACCGGCCGCTTCTGCCGCTCGACGCTCGGCCCGCCGCGCCCAAGCTGCTCGAGGCCAACCCGCGCTCCGCCCAGCTCGCCCGAAACGTACAAGAGGTGGCCTGCCTTCGCTCCGGAGCGCAACAGCGGACGCCGGGCCTCTCCCGCCGCGGTGATGGTGACGGAGAGCCGGTCGGCCGAGGTGAAGTTGCCTCCGACCAGCCGCACGCCGTGCGCCCGGGCCAGCGCGCTCATTCCCCTGGCCAGCGCCCGGACCTCGGACGACCCGAACCGCCTGGGCATCGCCACGGCGCAGAGAAACCACGTGGGATGCGCCCCCATGGCGGCGAGGTCCGACAGATTCACCGCCAGGGCCTTGTGCCCCACGTCCTCGAGCGAGAAGGGGCCCAGGGTGAAGTGCACTCCCTCGACGAGCGCGTCGACGGTGACGCACTCGTTTCGGTGAGCGGGGAGCACCGCGCAGTCGTCGCCGGGGCCGAACGGCGGGCCGGGCACGTCGAACGCGCGCACGAACGCGTCGATGAGCTGGAGCTCTTTGGGGCCGCGGCGCCGCACTACTTCCGGAGCAGCTTGAACGCGTGATTCCACGTCCCCGTTCGGAAGCCGTAGAGGATCCACGCCATGGCCATGGCCTCGAGATACCGGCTGGCCTCGATGCCGCCCAAATCGACGACGCTCGACCACCCGAACGACTTGAGGATCTCGGTCACCGTCTTCTTGGCGCCGTCGTCGTTGCCGGCGATGAACATGTCCGGCGGGCCGCCCGGGAAATCGGGCCGGAACATGTGCGCGTTGCCGACGATGTTCCACGCCTTCACCACCTTCGACTCGGGGAGCCACCGCTGCACCTGCTCGCCGCCCGAGTCGTTGCCCGCCACCGCCAGCGTCGGTGGAACGCCCTTGGAGAAATCGAGCGGGTTGGTGACGTCGATGACCACCTTGCCGGCGAGGTTCTTCTTCGCCTGTGCGAGCTCGAGCGCGCTCTGCGTGCCGTCCCACCGGGTGGCGAGCACGGCCGCCTCGGAGAAGCCGGCGGCCTCCTCGAAGCTGCCCACCTTGCCGCGCGTCTGGCCGGACCACTCCTTGAGCTTGCCGACCGAGCGCGTGCCCAACATCACCTCGTGCCCCGTCCGGATGAAGCCGGTGCCCAGCGCCTTGGCCACGTCACCACTGCCGAGAATGCCGATTCGCATGATTCCCCCGTTCCGCCCGCGACGGCGGGCAGGGCCCGATGAAGTACGCGGCGGAACGCGCGGCGCAAGGAAATCCGCCGTGGCGCTTCGGCCAGAGCCGCCGACTCCAGGCGACGCCCCGTAGATCTTCCGGCCGCCCCGCGCGTTGAAGGCGGCCATGAACGCACTCGGACTCGCGCTGCTCCTTTTGGCGGGCGCCTCGCACCCGCCGATGTACACCACCTACTTCTACACGGCCGGCGAGGCGGTGGTGCACGGCTACGAGAGCGACACGAAGGTACGCATCGTCTCGCTGGAGAAGGGCGGAACCGTCTGGGAGGGCAAGGTCGGCATCGGCGAGACGAAGACGGTGCAGACCGGGCGCGGCGTCTTCGGCTTCCTCTCGGACAAGAAGGCCTCCATCCTCGTGGGCACGCCCTCGAGCTGCGCGGTGGTGGGTTACTTCCTCAAGGACCAGGACGGCTCCTACCGCTCGCACCGATTCTTCACCCAGCTCCCCTCGAGCGCCAGCAACGGCGACGAGCGCTTCATCGTCTGGGCCTACGAGCCGGCGTCGGTGGAGATCATCGACCGCCGCTCCGAACGGGTACTGGCGAAGGGCCGGCTCGACGCGGGCGGCTTCCTCGAGCTTTCGCGCGAGCACCTCGTGGGCAACCGCGTGCTCGAGGTGCGCTCGACCGGCAGCAAGGTGGCCGCGCAGGTCTACTACGACGAGGGCTTCATCGTGCCCGCCAGCACCGGCCGTGGCTCGGGCAAGGACTTCCTCGTCTACGTCGGCTCCATCACCGAGGGCGTGAACGACCTCAACGTCATCGCGCAGATCGCCGATGCCCAGGTCACCGTCACCGACGTGCGCGAGAAGAAGGTGCTCTTCGAGGGCACGGTGAAGAAGGGCGGGCTCGAGACGCTGACGCTCTCGCGCAAGTACGTGCGCGTGCAGAGCGATGCTCCGGTGAACGTCGTCGTCGCCGGCTTCGAGCACTACAAGGACGGCTACGCCGAGCACCACTTCGCCACCGGGCTCGAGGGCGGCGGCATCGACAACGACTTCCTCGTCACCACCTCGGGCGAGCTGTGGCTGTTCTCGTACTACGCGAACAACCCGGTCACCGTCACCGACGCCCGCTCGGGCAAGCAGCTCTTCTCGGGCGTCCTGAACGCGGGCACGGTGCGCGGGCTCGAGCCGGGCTTCGGCCTGTACCGGGTGAAGAGCCGCATGGGCGTTTCGGCCATGGGCGGAGCGAGCGCCTGCGGCGCCGACTACTCGCCGGCGGCGGGAATGTTCGCGGTCGACGAGGCGCTGTTCGAGGTCATCGCTCAGGTGCGTGCCGAGCGGCTCGAGGAGGCCCGCGCACGGGGCCGCACGCTCTCGGCGGACGAGGCGGCCGCTCCGCTCACCGAGGCCGAGTGGAAGAAGCACGGGGCCAAGGTGAAGGCGCGGGCCTACAGCACCATGAGCCTCGAGGAGGCCAACCAGCGCGCCGCCCAGATGGCGCATTGAGCCGGACCCGCGCCGGCGCCCGATGCCGGCGAGCCGCCCCCGACGAGCCAGGCAAGTCATCGGGCTAGAATCGTCCCGATGCGGCTTCGTCTGGCGATCGCGGCGCTGGCGCTCTTCGCGTGCACGATGGACGGCACGGGCGTGGAGCAGCTCCGCTTTTCCTGTTCCTCCGACGGCGACTGCATCGACGGCCATCTCTGCCGCGCCGGAGAGTGCGTGGCTTCGGAAATCGCGCCCGGCTCGGATGCCTCCGAAGACGCCGGCGCCGACGCGGGCTTCGATGCGGGCGGCGAGAGCGACGCGGGAGGCGGAGAAGATGCAGGCGACGCCGGGCCGGACGGGGGCGGTTCCCCATCGCGGCTCTCGTTCGCCACCGCTGCGCTGACGGTGCCGGCCGGCCAGTGCTCTCCGGCCGTGGTGGTCGAAGCCCTCGACGCGCTCGACCGCCCGGCCCCGGTGCAGGCCGACGTCGCCGTGTCGCTGGACGCCGCTCCTTCGGGCGGGTTCGGCTTCTATGCGGATGGGGCGTGCGCCAATGCCGCCTCGTCGGTCTCCATCAGGGCCGGCAGCTCGCGAGCCAGCTTCCACTTCCGCGGAACCGCCACCGGCCAGGTGGTCGTCACCGCGCAGGCGACGGGACTTTCCGCTGCCACGCAGAACGAAGTCATTGCACCGGGGCCGCCCGTGCAAGTCACCTTCACCACGCCGGCCCGGACGCTGCCCGCGGGAACGTGCTCGCCCGCATCCACCATTCGCCTGGAAGACGCATTCGGCAACGTCGCCCCTGCGCCGGCCCAGACCTCGCTGGCGTTGACCGCGACGCCGACCGGCTCTTTGCGCTTCTACTCCGACGCGGCGTGCCGCGTGGGGGCAACCTCGGTCCAGCTGGCGCCGGGAACGAGCTCCGCCATCTTCTACTTCGCGGGCGTCAGCGGCGGCAACGACACCGTCTCGGTGAGCGGCTCGGGGCTTTTGGCGGCCTCGCAGGCCCAGCAGATTCTCCCCGCGGTGCGCAGTGGCACCTGCTCGATCGCCGCGGGCGCCACCACGGTGAGCTGTCCCGTCGCGCCGCCGCAAACCGACGTGACGAAGACGCTGCTCGTCTTCCAGAGCGCCTCGGCCGACCCCACGCCGGCCGGCAGCAACGTGCGCTGCCTGCTCGGCGACGCGGGGGTCATCGACTGCACCCGTTCGGGCACCGCCGGCATCGTCAGCATCCGCTGGCACACCGCCGAGCTGCCGTGGGCGAGGGTGCAGCGGCTGGAGCCGACGTGCACGAACGGGACGGTGACGCTGAACGTGCCCATCGCCGCGGTGGACGCCGGCAGCGCCTTCGTGCTGCTCAGCCAACACGTCGGCGGCGCCAACCAGAGCCGCGACGACTTCTTCACCGCCGAGCTGACCTCGCCCACCAACGTGCAGCTCCGCGTGCAGCCCGGCGAGGATTGCTCCGCCGACCATCGGCTCGCCGTGCAGGTGGTGGAGCTCGACGGCGTTTCGGTGACGCGCGGGGTGGCCGGGCCGATGACGGGGACGTCGCTGGCGGTGACCGCGCCCGCGGTGAACCTGGCCAGCACCGCCCTCTTCTTCTCGTACACCGTCGATGGCGGCACCGGTCTCAACGAAATCTGCGACCGCATGCTGCGCGGCTCGTTGACCTCCCCCACCACCATCACCTTCACCCGCGGCTGCACCGGCGCGGTCATCGAACGCATCGCCTGGGAGCGCGTCGACTTCTCCGGCCGGGCCTCGGTGCAGCGCTTCAGCGCGTCGCTGGCGGCGCAAGCGGCCTCGGCCTCGGCGATGGTGCAGCCCGTCGACGTCACCCGCTCGCTGCCGTTCTCCGCCGCGCAGGCCGTGTGCGGGCAGGCCGGCGGCCAGGCGAGCTACGCGCTCGACGACATCATCGGCGAGGGCATCGCCCTGATGCGCCTGGTGAACGGCACCACCGTGCAGCTCGACCGCGGCTCGACGCTCGGAGCGGCCACCTTCGATGGCCAGGTCCTGCAGCTCGAGCCCTGAGGCCTCGGTGCGCCGGTCGGCGCTTCAGAAGCGGTCGAGCACGTCGGGCTGGGCCAGCACCGGCGGAACGATGTGCACCGAGCCGTCCTGCACCGAGGGCGCCTGGGGCAGCACCACGGTGAAGCGCGAGCCGCGGTTCAGCTCGCTTGAGACGCGCACCACTCCGCCGTGGCCCTCGACAAAGCTCTTGACGATGGCCAGCCCCAACCCCGCGCCGCCGTACTCGCGCGTCGAGCTCGAGTCGACCTGGTAGAAGCTCTGGAAGATCTTCTCCAGCTGATCCTGCGGAATGCCCACGCCCGAGTCCTCGACGACGATGCGGTAGCCCTGCTGGGCGAGCTCGGGCTGGTGGGCCAGCTCGGAGAGGAACACCGACACCCGCCCGCCGCGCGGAGTGAACTTCACCGCGTTCGCCAGAAGGTTCACCACCACCTGCCTGAGCCGGTCGCGGTCGCCGCGCGCCTTCACCGACGGCGGCACCCGCACGTCGAGCTCCACCCCCTTCTTGGCAGACTGCGGCTTGATGCTCGAGACCGACGAGCTCACCACCTCGACCACGTCGATGGCCTCGAAGCTCAGCCGCACCTTGCCGGCCTCGATCTGGCTGATGTCGAGGATGGACGAGATGAGCTTCAAGAGCATCTCGCCCTTTTCCATGATGGTGCGCACGTAGTCGACCTGCTCCTGGTTCATCGGCCCCGCCAGCCCCTCGGCGAGCATCTCCGAGTAGCCGATGATGGAGGTGAGCGGTGTCCTCAGCTCGTGGCTGACGGTGGCCAGGAAGCTGGACTTGAGCCGGTCGAGCTCCTTGAGCCGGGCGTTCATCGCCTCGAGCTGCTGGGCCTTCTCCTCGAGCATGCGGTTCGTCTCGAGGGTGGCCTCGATGTGCAGCTGCGAGGTGAGGTACGTCTTCTGGCCGGCGGCGATGAGCGTCTGCATCAGTTGGGCGAAGTGCTGCATCACCTTCGCCACGGTGGCCTCGGGCGCCCGCCGCACCTTGCCCATCAACGACCGGGCCTTCTCCCGGTCCAGCTCGGGGTGAATCTCCAACAGGCTCTGCGGCAGGTCCTCGAGGTCGTCGGGGATGAACGGGCCGAAGATGATGCGGCCCAGCACGTCGCCCTCCCAGAGGATGGGCTGGATGAGGTAGCGCAGCCCGGTGAAGCAAGGCACGGCCACCACCGAGGCGTCCTCCGCCCGGGCCGGCCGGGCGCCCTCGCGCGGAGCCATGGGCCCGTCCTTCACCCGGCTCACCGTGGCGGTGCACCGGGCCCGGCCCTCGGTCATCGAGAAGACGTAGCCGCAGAAGTCGCCGTTGCCGATCTTGATGTCGGCCAGCTTGTTGCCCCGGTCGTCGAAGACCTTCACGCCGATCTTGTAGAGCTCGACGAAGCCCTTCACCACCTCGGTGAACGTGGGGATGTCGAGCATCTCCGGGAGCGAGAGGCGCCGCTGCAGCACCGACTCGCGGCGGTAGGGCTCGACGCGCCCCTTCGGCTCGGGAACGCCTGCGCCGGCGGAGCTCTTGTCGAACCCGTCGCTCACGAAAGCCCCTCCGAAGCCCGCTTCCCGCCGGCGGGCACGAAGCGCTGCTCGAGCGAGGTGCCGCTCAAGTCGATGTTGGTGAAGATCTGGGCGAGGAACTCCTCCTCGGTCAGGCCGATGTTCCTCGACAGGTTGGCCCGCTCGTCCATGCGCTGCCAGGCGACCTTGAGCACCTCGTGGAGCGTCTCGAGCACGCCCACGCCGCGAATGGCGATGGCCGAGACCACCGGCTCCTTGCCCTTCTTGCGCACCTCGTCGATCTCCTCGTCGGACTTGGTGTCGGGCAGATCCCGCTTGTTGAACTGAATGACGATGGGCACGTCCTTGGGGTCGAGCCCGTTCTCGCGCATGTTCTGGTGCAGGTCGCGCCAGTACGAGTTGTTGTCGCCCGAGGCGTCGCGCCGGCTGTCGGCGATGAAGGCCACCGCGTCGGCTCCCTGCAGCACGATGCGCCGCGTCGCCGCGTGGATGACCTGGCCCGGCACGGTGAAGAGCTTCACCTTCACCTTGAACCCGGTGGCGGTGCGGAAGAAGACCGGCAACAGGTCGAAGAACAGGGTGCGGTCGTCATGGGTCTCGACCGTGAGCAGACGCCCGCGCACGTCCTCGCGCGTGCGCGAGTGAATCCACTGCAGGTTGGTCGTCTTCCCCGAGAGCCCCGGGCCGTAATAGACGATCTTGACCGTGAGCTCTCGCTGCGCGTGGTTCAGTTGCAAGGTCGACCAATGCCTCGCGTGGGGGCTCGCCCCGATGGACGGCGGCACTAACTTTACGAGGACGGACCGGGAGGAATGAAGCGGGTCGGCCGGCACCCGAGGGGCTTGGGGCAGGCCTGAGCGGTGAATGGAAAGGTGGGTCGGACCGTCCGCGAAGGGCGTGCGAGAAGACCGCGGGTGCGGTTAGGATCAGCATCGGGCTGTGGCCATCAGGAGGAGCGTGGAGATGACGATGAAACGGGTGGATGAGGCTCCGCTGAGCGCACCTCCCGTGCTCGACCTCGCCGCGATGCCGGCGAACGACCTGGCGTCCGCCATGAAGTTCGCACCGCCCGAGGACGAAGACATGGTGGCGGTGGCCAACCTCCGCGCCAGCTCCGAGCCGTGGCGCAGCCGGGGCGAGACGTCGGAGGAGAGCCTGCAGGCGCTCACCAAGCTCAGGCCCTTCATCCAGGTGGGGAAGGTGCAGAGCCAGGTCATCGGCTACGTCACCATCGAGCGCGACGGTCCGGTGCCCGGGGCGGCGTACATGCGGAACATCGTCGTCAAGCTCGAGCTCAGGCGCCGCGGCATCGGAATGAAGCTGCTCGAGCACGGGCTGAAGGTCGCCCGCGACCTGCACCGCAAGACCGTCACCCTGAGGGTCGACCCGGCGAATGCTCCGGCGGTCAGCTTCTACCGCAAGGCCGGCTTCACCACCGTGGCGACGGTCGTCTCCAAGAAGAGCGGCAAGCTGAGGCTGCTCATGTCGAAGGAGCTCTGAGAGCGCGGTCCCGAAACGTCCCTCCGGACGGCGAAAGACCGCGCCGCGCGCCAGCCATGCGGCTCACTCCGCATGGCCGCCGTCGGTCGTCCGTCTGCCCGCCCACCAGGCAGCGAGCTGCTCGCGCGTGCGCACGCGGGTGGCTCTGGGGAGGCTCGACAAGAACGCCTGCCCGTAGGCCTTCGTCACCACGCGCTTGTCGAGGAGCGCCACCGCGCCCCGGTCCATCCGCGTGCGGATGAGCCGGCCGAAGCCCTGTCGCAGGTGGATGATGGCCTGCGGAAGCTGCCAGACGAGGAACGGGTCGACGCCCGCCTGGCGGAGCCGCTCGATGCGCGCGGCGGTGAGCGGGTCGTTCGGCGCGGCGAAGGGCAGCCGGTCGATGACCACGAGCGAGAGCGCCTCGCCCGGCACGTCGACGCCTTCCCAGAAGCTGTGCGAGGCGAAGAGGACGCTCGGCTCGTCCTTGAACGCGTCGAGGAGCGCGCTCTTCGGCCGCTCGCCCTGGAGCAGCACCTGGAAGGGCAGGCGTTCCTTCGCGAGCGCGTGTACCGCCTCCATCTGGCGGAGGCTGGTGAAGAGGGCGAAGGCGCGGCCGCCGGTGACTTTGGCGAGGGAGACGATCTCGTCCGCGGCCGCTTCGGCGAAGCCCGGCTCGTTCGGCTCGGGCAGGTGCGTGGGCAGATAGAGGGCCACCTGGCGGGCGAAGTCGAAGGGCGAGGCCACCGAGACCGCGGCGGCGCCGTCGGGCACTCCCAGGCGTCCGGCGACGAAGTCGAAGCGGCCCTGTGCGGTGAGGGTGGCCGAGGTGAAGACGATCGTGTCCACCTTCGGGTAGAGGCGCTGCGACAGCTCGTCGGCCACGTCGATGGGCGAGGCGCGGAGGAAGAGCCCTGCCTTGCGCGACTCGGCCCAGAAGACGTGCGCGTCCGAGTCGCAGCGGCGGATGAACTGGAGCTGCTCGCCGATTTCTCCCGCGCGCCGGCGGATGGCGGAGAGCTCCGGGTCGTCGTCGGAGAGGGCGGCCAGGCTGGCCAGCGTCTCGAGCACCTCGTCGATGCGGGAAGAGAGGCGCTCGAAGATGGCGGGAGTCAGCCGCACCGTGCCGTCGCCTTTGAGGCCGAGCACCTGCCTCAAAGATCGGCCGAGCGCGTCCGAGCGGTGCTCGAGGGTGAAGGCCAGCGAGGAGACCAGCGCATGGCGGGCGTCGGTCGGGGGCACGGCGCGGAGCGCGTCTTCCGAGAGCTCCTCGAGCCGGTGGGTGGAGACCTGGAGCCCGAAGTAGTCGGTGGCGACGGCCTCGAGGGCGTGGGCCTCGTCGAAGACGACCGCGTCGTATCGGGGGAGGATGGAGACGTCGCTGGCGCTGCGGAGCGACAGGTCGGCGAAGAAGAGGTGGTGGTTGACGACGACGACGTCGGCGACTTCGGCCTCGCGGCGGGCGCGTACGACGAAGCAGCCGTCGTAGACCGGGCATCTGGTGCCCAGGCAGTTGTCGGCGGTGGAGGTGAGCAGGTTCCAGGTGTGGAAGGACTCCGGCAGGTCGAGCTCGGCGCGGTCGCCCGTTTGCGTGCGCATGGCCCAGTCGCGCACGGCCGGCCACTGACGGGCCTCGTCGCGGCTGGCGAAGGTGGGGTTCTGGTCGAAGACTTCGAAGCGGTGGCCGCAGAGGTAGTTCGAGCGGCCCTTCAGGTACGCGGCCGAGAAGGAGAGCCCGATGCGGTCGCGGAGCAGCGGAATGTCCTTGAAGAAGATCTGCTCTTGGAGGGTCTTGGTGGCGGTGGAGACGACGACCTTGCGGCCCGAGAGGACGGCGGGGACGAGATACGCGAGGGTCTTTCCCGTGCCCGTGCCGGCTTCGGCGAGGAGGTAGCGCCGTTCAGCGAAGGCCCGTTCGACGGCGCGGGCGACGGCGAGCTGTTCCTTGCGGTGCTCGTATCCCTCGAGCGCCCCTTCGAGCGCTCCGCCCGGGCCCAGAATGCCGTCGACCGAGAGGCTCACGGTGGGAACGCGAGGAGCAAGGTGGAGGGAGGAAACAGCGAAACGGCCGGGCCGGCAAGTGCGGCAATCCGGATTCCACAGTCAGTCCTCTCCTGGCGTCCGCTTCATTCCGGGCCACAAAGGCCACTGGCCATGCATCCGTGTGCTACGGAACCACGTCAACACGAAAGCCATATGCCCGTGCCATGTAGCGAGCGTACTCCTCGCCGGCAGCACGGAGGACGCCGCGGCGCCACCACGCTTGCTCGCCTGGAATCGATAGATCGGGCTGGAGAAGGGCTCGGAACTGCTCATCGATCTCGTGGACTCGCGCGACCAGTTCTCTGTGCTCCTCGAATGCTTGGAGCTCTGGCTCGGATAGGATCATCTCAAGCCAGTCTCTTGCGCGGAGTTCGTTGCTCAACTCGCTCACATCCCATTGATAGCCAGCTTTGCACTCTTCAACGAGCGTGCTCCAACGATCGACCAAGCTGGCAACAGATTCCTTGATGCCAATTGTCCTGCGGAGTGCGTCTTGTTTGACGACATAACTCATTTGAATTGATCCCTGAAGTACTGGAGTCGTGCTGCCTCATCACCGTCGGGCCGGAAAAAGGTTCGAATGGTCCCATCGGGGCTTCGAACGCCGAAGTACCCGGTACTGGGATCATACCGAACGAAGTCACCGTTCTTGCGGACCCCTTCCAGGACGCCCTTTCTTGGCGCACCGCTGTGGAAGCTCCTGGCCGCGGACACGTACTCAGCCAGCGAGCCAAACTCTGGAACGTCAGGGCCGCCGGGCTTCGGCCGCAGACTTCCATTAGGACCGGCGATTACTCCCTTGGCATGTTTGGCGTAGTGCTTCGCCGCTGTTAATGCATCAGCGAAATTCGGAACTCGTGCGAGCTGCGACCGAAGCGCACTCTTTGCCGTTTTTGCTGACGTCGACAGGGCCGGACCGGCGATTTTGTTCGCCAGGCCGCCTGATCCCTTGAGCACGCCACCCGTCAGCCCGCCCAGCCCGGCGTCCAGCGCGATCATCTTCGGGTCGAACGCCTTTTCGAGGCTCTCTGTCTCGATTGCCCGTTCGACGATGCCGCCCGCCGCTCCGGCGATCGAACCGGCGGCGACGACTCCCATCCCGCCGGTCATTCCGGTGATGGCGCCCGCCACCGCTCCGCCCGCCGCGGAGGCCAGCGCTCCCTTCAGCGTGTACTTCTCACCGGTGATGGCACCTTTGATGAGATAGACGCTCGTGCCAACTGCCGCGCCCAGCAAAGCTCCAAGCCCGGCGGCGACGACCAGGTGCGGCAGCCGACCGTCCCGGTCCGCCAGGCTGGTCGGCGTGTTCCGCGCGTAGCTGTACGGGTTCAACACCTGCGGGTCGGCCAACCCGGGCTCGGGCGACTCCACCACCGCCAGATCCGGCGCCAGGAAACGCCCGAGCCGGGGGTCGTAGTAGCGCGTGCCCAGGTGGTACAGCCCGGCCTCGGCGTCCCACTCCTGGGCGGTGAACGAATACGGTTCGTCCGTTCCCGCGAGCTGCCGGCCCCACGGGTCATAGCGCGACTCGCCCACCACCCGCCGGTCGCGGTCCGTCAGCAGCGCAGTGCTGCCCAGATGGTCGGTGAGGTAGAAGATGGTCCCGTCGGGAGGCGACCCCGGGTCCGGGCCGCAGTGGCACCCGGCCAGCGCTGCCGACAACGCGATCGCCAGCGCCGAGCGCGACCACTTCGCGACCTGCCTCGGCCGCACCACCGCCAGCGCCACTCCGACGAGGAGCGATGCCAGCGCGAACGCTCCGAGCGCCGAACGCGTCCCCTCCACCGCCGCTGCGGCGAGCTGGACGGGCTTCGGAGCCCCGCCGCCGATTCGAGCGATGCGCGAGCTGCCGGCGTATACGTACTTCACCAGCTTCCCGTCACGCTCCTCGCTGAACCGATCGATGTAGACGACCTTCTGCTCCCGATCGCCCCGCCGCACGCGCTTCAGCGTCCGCAGGCCCTCGAAGTCGTAGACGTATTCGCTCACTCCCTGCGGCGACTCGACGCGCGTCAGCTCGCCGCGGGCACCGTACGCGAAGGTCCGGCCGAGGTGCGCCACCACCGCCCCGTTCGCGTCGTGCTCGAGCACCTCGTCTGCGGCCGCACGCAACGCGCCGGGTCGCTCCGTGCCGTAGACGTAGTCGCCGACGTCGCTCTTGTGGGCGAGATTGCCCACTGCGTCGTAGCGGAACTGGTGATGGCTGCCTTCGCCATCCGCTCCGGTCAGCCGGTAGAGCGAGTCGTAATGGAAGGTCCAGCTACCCGGCGGGCGCAGCTCGTCCTGAATCTGCGCCAGCGCTCCGGACCGGTCGTACTCGTATCGCAGCGCCTGCAGCCGACGTCCTTCCCTGTCGGCCGAGGTCAGCTTTCGCATGCGGCGATGGGCGTCGTATTCGGCCTCGGAGACGACGCCATTCGCATACTCGCGCCGGACCGCCACTCCGAACGCGTCGTAGTCGACCCGCTTCAGGATTCGCGGAATCTCCGCGAGCAACCCGCGCTCGTTGTAGACGTGCTCGAGCCGCGTTCCGTCCGGGTATGTCAGCGCGACCACGTGGTCGAGGTTGTCGAACGTCTGCTCGGTCCGGTACTCGCGCCCGTCGACGACCCGCACGTCGACGACGAGCCGGCCGCGCTCGTCATAGAGGAAGTGCTCCTCGCCCGCGAGATCCTCGACCCAGGTGAGCCTGCCGCGCCCGAGCGAATCGCCACCGAGCCGCGGAGAGGGATCGTCGTAGTGGAATTGGATGCGCCCCTGCTCCGCGCCGTACGGATCCACATGGCGCTCGAGCAGCACGCGGCCCGCCAGGTCATAGTCGCGCTCCACCCGGAACGACCGTGCGTCGATGCTGGCGACGAGGTTGCCGTCGTCGTCGTACTCGTACCGGCGGCGCCCGGCCTCGGGGTGGAGCAACTCGGCCAGCCGGCCGAGCCCGTCGAACACGTACGACGTGCGGTGTCCAGCCGCGTTCACCACCTCCCTGCGCCGGCCGGCTGCGTCGTAGCCGAAGCGCGTTTCCAACCGCTCCGCTCCCAGCCGCTCGACCACCAGGACGGTGCGGCCGAGCCCGTCCTCCTCGAAGCGCATCGGCGTCTGGTGGTGCGGGGACGACGGGTCCAAATCCTCGCCGTCCCACTCCTCGCGCCACAGCGGGCCGTAGCGCGTCTCGTTCCTCGTGCCGTCCGGGAAGACCGTGCGGAGCCTCCGGCCCAACGCGTCGTACTCGTACGCGACGAACTGGCTTCGAGCCTCGTCCATCGCCGCGTCCGGCGAGTCGGAGAAGTATGGATCCCATTCCTTCACCACGGCGCCGCGGCGCGAGTACTGGCGGCGCTGGCTGATCACCCATCGCTCACCCTCGGCCTGCGTGACGTCGGCGACGTTGCGGCCGAGGCCGTCGAAGATCTCCCGCGAGATGGTGACGGTCTCTTCGCCGCTCGATGGCCTGGTCTCGGTCACGACGGCGCTCAGCGGGTTCCCGAGCTCGTAGCGATACCGGAACGTCGGCAGCTCGACCGAGTCGCCAGGGCGCGCCATCAGCACCAGCCGCTCGAACGCGTCGTAGCGGAACTGCGCCACCGAGCCGTTCGCGTCGCGGAAGCTCTGCACCAGCGCGCGGCCTGGAACGTACGTCGCCGCGAACTCGAGGAACCGCTCGCCCCCGACGTGGACGCGCTCGCGTACCGGAACGGTGTGGGTCTCGGAGTCGTACTCGACCTCGCGCCGGCCGCCCCGCGGGCTCAACATCGCCACCACGTTGCCGAACTCGTCACGCCGGATCCGCTGCGTCTGGATCCACCTCGTGCCGTCGACCCAGCTCTCCTCGCGCGTCAGCGCCCCGCGCGTGAGCTGTCCGAACGGCAGCCCGACGAACTCCGGGCCGTCGTAGTAGCGGCGCGACTGGCGCAGCAACTTGCCGGCCCCGTCCCGCACGCTCTCTTCGGCCAGGCGGCCGAGCACCCAGCGATCGACGTCGTTGATGTACTTCCGCTCGACAATCGATTCGTCATCGCCCGCGAGCGGATCGCCGCCAATCACCCTTCCGTACTGTCGATGGGCCGTGGCGTTTCCGAAGTCGTCGTAGGCCCAGACCTGCTCGAGCACGACGGGCTCGGTTCTGCCTTCGTGAACGAGGTTACGCTGCCTCAGCACTTCGGCGCCAGTCACCGTCCTCCCGTCGAGCCCGGTCGCGTACGTGCGCGGGGCGATGGTCCACTCGGTACGCCGGTAGAGCGTGCCGTCGTCGCCGCGCAGCTCGCGCGACCGTTCGCGCCCCTTGAGCGCCTCGGAAGAGAGCCCCAGGTCGAACTCGTGAACCGAGACGAGCGTCGGGTCGGCGGCTTCTCCCAACTGCCGTTGCTCCACCAGGCGGAACCCGCGGAACTCCCGCGTCGCACCGTCGTAGTGCCCATCGCGGTACGAATAGGTGGTGACGTACTCGCCGCCGCGTGAATCGGACAACACGCTGGCGGCGACCACCTGCACCGGGAACGGCAGCCGCGTCTGCCAGGGCCTGCCCGCCGACTCGGCCGCCTGGAACTCGTCGGCCGACGTGGTGTAGCGAAACTCCCGGCGCTTCCCCAGGCCGTTCGTCACCGCCGTCAGCAGGTTCGGCCTCAGGCCCCGCTGCAGGTCGACATAGAGGATGCGCGCGTCGGGCGGCGCCGTGGGGGTGAACCACACGACGTCCATCGAGCCGTTGCCGTTCATGTCTCCGACGCGGACTTCGGTGAGCGAGGCGTTGGCGTACGGAGTCCCCGTCACCGTGCGCTTGGGCTCGAACGCACCCTCCGGTGAGAGGAACCAGGCATCGAGGTGCTCGGTGTCGACGAACAGCAGGTCCGCCAGGCCGTCACCGCTCAGGTCGGCGAGCTGAAGCCGCGATTCGAGGCCCGTGCCCACCTCCGGCGCCGCCGCCACCGAGACCGGAGCGTCGAACCGGCCACGCCCCATCGATGGCCACCAGGTGACGGCGCCGGAGCGAACGAAGACCAAATCGAGCAACCGGTCCCCGTTCATGTCGGCCAGCTTCACGCGGCCGTCGGAGAAATCGAGCGCAGCGCCCGCCGGCAACGACACGCTCACCGGAGCAGCCCACGTCCCGTCGCCGTTGTTGCGCCACCAGCTCGCCGACGTCTCGGTGAGCCGGAACGCGTCGGGCAACTTGTCGTGATCCAGATCCACCAGCCGCGTCGAGCCGTCCTCGACGGCGAACGAGGCATCTCCGCCGAGCACGACTGCCTGCTCCCAGCGGCCACGGCCCTGGTTCGGGAAGTACCGGAAGCCCTGCGCCGTCGTGCCGGACTTCGCGACGAGGTCCACCAGGCCGTCGGCGTTCAGGTCGGCGAGCTCGACGCCGGCGCTCCCCAGCGCGACCGTGGGGCCGTCGGGCATTGCCCTGGGTGCCTCGAGCTGCTCTCCGCCGCGATTTCTGTAGAACGTGTGCCCGGTCGCCTCGGCCACCAGCACGTCGGGAAAGCCGTCGCCATCGACGTCTGCGAGCTCGGCGTCGGGCCAGCTTCCGGGCAGCTTGGCCGGGGCCGATGCCATGCGCTTCACCGTCGCGTCGAGCGTCCGCGTCGAGTACTCGAAGCGCAGCGGCGGAAGGGCGCTGCGGTCGTCGTCGCCGAACATCGTCACCGACTCGAGGAGCGACAGCTTCGAGCCGGCACCGTACGCGAGCTGGTACCGCCGCACCAGCGCTCCCCGTGCGTACACCCGAATCGCCTTGAGTCGCCGCGCCGTGACCACCTTGAACGTCGCGCGATAGTCGGCGAGAGCGTCGGGCCGTGGCTCGTATTCGAAGTCCACCCGGTTGTCGGCCGCCCCGGCCCGACGGCTGTACTGGACGCGCGCGAGGTACGGCAGCTCGCCGTTCTTCTCATAGAAGTAGCTGACGCGGTTGCCGAACGGGTCGACCTCCTCCTCGAGGTACCAGGCGAAGACGCGGCCGCCGTTTTCGATGCGCGCCTCGGCCGCTGCGCCGAACCGACGCACCGACCCGCCGGGAAAATCCACCTCCCAGCCCTGACCCGACCGGCGCACGCGCACGAAGGCGCCTTCGTTCTTCAGCCGATACACGCCCGGAGCGACAGGCACGACCTCGGCGCCCTCGTACAGATAGGCGTCGGTGCCGTCGTAGCGGGGCAGCCCGCGCTCGGTCTGCACCTGGATGGTGGGCACGGGCAGGGACCAACCGAGGCCCATCGGGCCGTTCCCCGCTCCGCTGTCGTAGACGAGCGCGAGCTGAGGCGCGTGCCCGGCCGTCCCCGGAGGCACGGCGATCGGCACCGTCTCCGACAGCGTGCCC
>FWPU01005319.1_pt1 | contig 28243 bp, 22 predicted proteins | sample 2228361 | NCBI WGS metagenome assembly FWPU01 (sample SAMEA103939777, study PRJEB20133) | metagenome
AAATCGTCGGCATAGGATGCCGAACTGGTCTATCGCGCCGACCACGACGGCATCCCATGCCGTCATTTTCATGCGGCGTGGCACCGACCCGTCGGCATGAGGGATTCCCTCGTTATCTCGTGCTCGCGGCGTAGGCGCGCGCTTGATTGAGCGAGCCGATGCGGTTGAGGGGCCAAAACACGGCGAGGGCTTTGCCCTTGAGGTTCGCCATCGGCGTGAACCCCCAGACGTGACTGTCGTGGCTTTCGTTGCGGTTGTCGCCTAAAACGAGCAGTTTGCCCGGAGGCACAGCGCCAGGCTTGGCGGTGCGGAACCAGTGGAGGGATTTGTTGCAGACCATCGCCCCCTGACGCACGCTGCCGCGCCAGGCGTCGGAGGCGAGGGTGGAGACGTAATAGACTTTGCCGTCAATGATTTTCATGTCGTAGTCAATCGGCTTGCCGTCGCGGAGGTAAGGCTCTACCTGCGGTTGACCGTTGAGGAACAACTTGCCGCCCTTGATTTCCACCACGTCGCCGGGCAAGCCCACGACGCGCTTGACAAAATCTTTGGACTGGTCGGGCGAGGCTTCACGCGGCGCGCGAAAGACGACCACTTCACCGCGGCGCGGCGTGCGAAAACGGTAGATGAATTTATTGACCAGAATGCGGTCGTTTTCGCGCAGGGTGTTTCTCATCGAGCCGGTGGGAATCCAGAAGGCTTGAATCACAAAGGGACGAATGATGAAAAAAACTAAAACGAGAGCAATGAGGAGAGAATCTATCGTTTCAACGAGAAACTTTCGATAGGAGTCTTCCGAGACTCTGAGGGAGAAGGCATAGCGCAATCCGATTAACCCTAACACACCGACAAGCAACAGCGGCAGATGATCAAAGAGTTCAAGTTGTGCCATGTCGTCGCATGAACCTCCACGTAAAGTGAAGCCTCCATACGGTGAGTCCCTCCAAAAGGGAAACAACGGGAAATGACGGGGAACAACAGGGAACGACGGGGGATCGTCATCCCCTGCCGTTCCCTACCGTTTCCTGCCGTTTCCTGCCGTTTCCTGCCGTTCCCTGTCTTTTCCTGTTCCTCCTCTTACTGCAAAATTCCAACACGCCATCGGTCCTTGATTTCCTCGTCCAGACTGAAGTTCTTCTCGTTGTTCTGGGGGGGCCAGAAAATGCACATGGCTTTGCCGATGATGCGGTTGCCGTCCAGCAGCCCCCACTTGTGGCTGTCGTTGGAGTTGGGGCGGTTGTCGCCGAGAACAAGGTATTTGCCCGGGGGAATTTTGCCCGGCGGCGCGTTGGAAATGGCTGCGTTCTGCCCCGGGTCGGACACGGGCGCGGTGTTCAAAGACCATTGCCCGCCTGCCCACTGGGTGTGATACACTTTGCCGTCCACGATTTTCATGGCGTAGTCGCAGGGGCGACGGATGTAGGGTTCGTCTTTCACCTGTCCGTTGATGAACATCTTGCCATCTCTGATTTCGACGACGTCGCCGGGTTTGCCAATCAGTCGCTTGATGAACTCCTTCTGCTCATTGGGATTCTCCAGAGCAACTTCCGGGGCGTGAAAAACAACGATGTCGCCGCGTTCGGGCGGGCGGAGGAAGTAGACGAACTTGCTGACCAGAATGCGGTCGTTGACCTCCAGCGTGTTGCGCATGGACTCCGACGGGATATAGAACGCCTGCACGATGAACGGGCGGACGATGAAGAACACGAGCGTCAGCGCAATCAACCCAGAGTCAATCGTCTCTAAGTAGAACTTCTTCTGGTCGCCCGATTTCGGGTCGTTCGAGGACATGCCATAGTAGATGACCACGCGGGCGATGCCCAACACCAAGAGCACGAGGACGACCCAATGGAGATTGTCGTTTTGGAATGTCATCAGACATCATCTCCGGGTCGCGTCTTTGATGCGCGTTGCCTTGCTGCCGATGCGGTCACGCAGGTAGTAGAGGCGGGCGCGGCGCACTTTCCCGCGACGGCGCACTTCGATACGGTCCACGCGGGGCGAGTGCAGCGGGAACGTCCGCTCCACGCCCACGCCGTTGGTGACGCGGCGCACGGTGAAAGTCTCGCCGATACCGCTGCCGCGACGCTTGATGACGACCCCCTCAAACGCCTGCACGCGTTCCTTGCCGCCTTCGATGACCTTCACATGAACGCGCACGGTATCGCCCGCGCCGAACACGGGGATGCCTTCGGTTTTCATCTGTTTTTCTTCAACGACAGATAAGACATTCATAACTCATCATCTCCTTAAATCTGACGCCCACAAGGGGCTATGCTACCCCAGGTTGTCACGCCTCATGTCTCATGTCTCACGCTTCAACAAATTCGGTCTTCGTTCCTGCGTCCGCTTTAACGCTTGCTCTCGTCGCCACTTGGCGATTTCGCCGTGATGTCCCGATAGCAGAACGTCGGGCACTTTCCAGCCCCGGAACTCGGCAGGGCGGGTGTACTGCGGATATTCCAGCAACCCTTCACTGAACGAATCGGTCTGCGCGGATTGTTCATGTCCCAACACGCCCGGCACGAGTCGCGCCACCGCGTCCACGATAGCAAGAGCAGGAATTTCGCCGCCCGTCAGCACGAAGTCGCCGACGGAGATTTCATCCGTCGCCAAATACTGCGCCACGCGTTCGTCCACGCCTTCGTAATGTCCGCACAACAGCGCGAGGCGCTCGTGTTGCGCCAGTTCGACAGCGACGCTCTGCGTGAAGGGTCGTCCCTGCGGCGACAGCAAAATTACCGGACACGGCGCGGGTTCTTCGCCCGCGCGAAACTTCAGCACAGACTCCACGGCTTCAAAGAACGGCTCCGCCTTCATCACCATTCCCACGCCACCGCCGTAAGGGTAATCGTCGACGATGCGGTGCTTGTCGTGCGTGTAAGCGCGAAGGTCGTGCACCGCAAACCATAATAGACCGCTCTCCTGTGCCCGTTTCAAAATGCTCGCCCGCAGCGGACTGTCGAAGAACTCCGGGAAGATGGTGAAAATGTCGAAGCGCACAGAAGAAGGGGAAGCAAGGGGAAGTAAGGAGAAGTAAGGAGAAGTAGAGGGAAATAATGGAGGAATAGGGAGGTAAAGAGACACTTTTTCCCCTTCACTTCCCCCGGCTTTCCCCTTACTTCCCCTTACTTCCCCTTACTTCCTCTTACTTCCTCTTACTTCCTCGTTTCCCTCCCCTTCCAGCAGTCCCGGCACCGCTTCCACCACCATCCGCTTGCCCGTTACGTCTATCTCTTTCACGACTTCCTTCGTCGCCGGAATCAGAGCGCGTTCGGTCACGTACACGTCGTTGCTGCCGGTTTGCAGCACTTCGGCGATGACGCCGACGTGCCGCCCGTCGGTTGTCACGACGGTCATTCCCACAATGTCGCTGAGATAGTAGCGACCGCGCGGCAGCGGGGCGCGCATGTCGGCGGTAATATTCAACGTTGCATGGCGCAGAGCCTCGGCATCGTCGCGGGTCTGACAGCCTTCAATATCAATGAGCAAAAACTTCCCCCGAAATTGCTGCGAACGCCGCACGGTCACGAGCCGCCGCTCGCCGCTGGTCAACACCAGACAGAGCGACGCTCCCGCTTTGAAGCGGCGCGCGTACTCCGTCAGCGGGAACACGCGCAACGTGCCCTTGACCCCATGCGGTGCGAGAATTTCGCCCACCACGACGTCCCATTGTTCAAGGTTCGCGTCGTTCAATCCTCAGAACGGCAGGAAACAACAGGGAACGACGGGAAACGACGGGAAACGACAGCCTTCCTGCCGTTTCCTGCTGTTCCCTGCCGTTTCCCATTCAACCCTCGTCCAGAATTTCCAGATTGACCTTCTTGCCCTGCTTGGTCGCCGCCGCTTTGACGACGGTGCGCAAGGCATTGGCAATCCGCCCGCCGCGCCCGATGACTTTCCCCAGGTCGCCCTGCGCCACCCGCACCTCGAACACGATGACTCGTTCGCCCTCCACCTGAGTGATTTCGACTTGCTCCGGCTGATCCACAAGATGCCTCACTAAGGTCTCAACGAGTTCCTTCATCACACACCCTCCGATTCCACGACCGCCTGAGGTGAACGGGTCAACGAGTCAATGGGTCAATGAGTCAATGGGTTCACGAGCCCATTGACCCATGAACCCATTGACTCATTGACCCATTGGTAAAACGTCACGCGGATTCCTTCGTCTGGAACTTCCTCAAAATGCCTTTTTGCGCCAACAGCGAGCGAACGGTTTCTGTCGGCTGCGCGCCGTTCTTCAACCAGTGCAGGGCGCGCTCCTCGTCCACTTCCACTACCGCCGGGTCGGGCAGCGGGTTGTAGTGACCGATGCTTTCGATGAACCGTCCATCCCGTTTCGAGCGCGAGTCCGCCACCACCACGCGATACGCGGGATGATTGCGGCTTCCCATTCTACGTAAACGAATCTTGACTGGCAATTTTCCTCCGAAATCGGGAAAATTAGGAAATTGGGAAATTGGGAAATTAGGAAATTAGGAAATTAGGAAATGTGACAGCCAAAATTTCCTAATTTCCCTAATTTCCCAATTTCCCAATTTCCCAACTTCCCAACTTCCCAACTTCCCAATTTCCCAATTTCCTAATTTCCCAATTTCCCAATTTCCTATCTAAAAAATCCTCCCAGATTGAACCCCTTCGGCATCTTGCCGCTGCCGAGTTGTTTAATCATCTTTCGCATTTCGCGGAACTGCGAGAGCAGGCGATTCAAGTCTTGCGGCGTCGTGCCGCTGCCGCGCGCGATGCGCCGCTTGCGGCTGCCGTTGATGATGTCCGGGTTGCGCCGCTCATCGGGCGTCATGGACTTAATCATCGCCTCTACACGCCCCATCGCCTTCTCGTCCACCTGCAATTGCGCCCCGCCCATCATCTTGCTCATGCCCGGAATCATCCCTATCAGGTGTTCCAGCGGTCCCATCTTTTTGAGTTGCTGCATCTGCTCGAGGAAGTCCTCCAAATCGAGCTCCCCGTGACGCAGTTTCTTTTCCAGTTCGGCGGCGCGCTCTTCTTCGATGGTGGCTTCGGCTTTTTCAATCAGGGTGAGCATGTCGCCCATACCCAGAATCCGTCCCGCCATGCGGTCAGGATAAAACGGCTCCAGCGCGTCCAACTTCTCGCCGATGCCGACGAACTTCACCGGCTTGCCCGTTACCTGCCGCACCGATAGAATCGCCCCGCCGCGCGCGTCGCCGTCCAACTTCGTGAGAACCACACCGTCCACGCCCACCGCGTTGTGGAACTCCATCGCAGCGTTCACGGCGTCCTGTCCCGTCATCGCGTCCACGACCAGCAGCGTCTCATGCGGGCTGACGGTTTCCTTAATTTGCGCCGCCTCGCGCATCATCTGCTCGTCAACGTGCAGACGCCCCGCCGTGTCAACGATAACGACGTCCAGCCCGCGCTGTCGCGCGTGGTTGACGGCTTGCTTCGCAATCTCCACGGGCGAGACGTTCGTGCCCATCTCAAACACCGGCACGTTCGCCTGCTCCCCGACGCGCTTCAACTGGTCAACGGCGGCGGGACGATAAACGTCCGTCGCCACCAACAGCGGCTTCTTGCGCTCGCTTTTCAGCCACGTCGCTAACTTGCCGCAGGTCGTCGTTTTGCCCGTCCCCTGCAAACCGACCATCATAATAATCGTCGGCGGGTTGGAACTGAACTTCATCTTGACCGGCTCGCCGCCCAGCAGTTTGACCAGTTCGTCATTGACGATTTTGACCACCATGTGCGCGGCGTTCAAGTTCTTGAGCACGTCCGCGCCGACGGCTTTCTCCCGCACGTGCGCGACGAACTCGCGCACGACCTTGAAGTTGACGTCCGCCTCCAACAGCGCGAGCCGAATCTCGCGCATCGCGGCGTCGACGTCCTCTTCCTTCAAAGTCACTTTCCCCCGCAGTTTGGCGAAGGCGTTCTGTAATTTGGAGGTCAAACCTTCCAGCATGTCGTGGTCTCCCTGTGCGAAGTGCCTTTGCTAAGTATACAAGAGTCGTACCTGTATTGTCAACCGTGCGCAGAGACTCATCCGCCTCAAAGAGGGCAACCCACGCAAACACTGAGTCAATATGAGATGTCTAACCAAACGACCTGAATGCAGGAACGGTGAGACTGATGACTGACGATTTTGAACCCAACGTGGTTTTCATTCCGGCAGGCTATTTTCTTATGGGCAGCCCCGAAGGACGCGGGCGGGGGAACGAACGTCCGCAACATCGCGTGTGGGTGGACGCCTTCGAGTTGGCGAAAACGCCAGTGACGAGTCGGCAGTACGCCGTCTTTCTCGAAGCGACGGAGCGCGAGCCGCCGCCGACATGGTTGCAGCCGCCCTTTGACCATCCTGACCAACCGGTGGTGTCGCCGAGTTGGTTTGACGCGGTGGCTTATTGCGAGTGGCTTTCGTCCGTTTGTAGTCAGGCACGCAACGGAGCGGAGTGCCGTTTTCGCCTGCCCACTGAGGCGGAATGGGAGAAAGCCGCGCGCGGAGGACTCGAAGGGAAAGAGTATCCGTGGGGCGACGAACCGGACGAGACGAAAGCGCACGGTGGGGCAGGGTTTCCCGCTGACCGCCCGAACGTCGTCGGCTTGGGCACGCCAAATGGCTATGGATTGTTCAATATGGCGGACGGTGTGCATGAGTGGTGCGCTGATTGGTGGGACCCCCTCTACTACGCTTCCTCGCCTGAACGCAACCCGCAGGGTCCCGCGACGGGCACACGCAAAGTCTCACGCGGCGGTTCGTGGAGGCACGCCATTCAGATTTGCCGCTGCGCGCACCGCAGCAGCCTGCTGCCGGACCACACCTTCACGGACTACGGGTTTCGGGTGGCGCGAGATTGAGTGGCATCGGGGTAGGTATCCTTACTAACTTCCATCGCCCACCAACACAAACGCCGCCCAGTAGAACGGGTGCGCGTGTTTCCCGTCCTTCATCAACTTCAACTGCGCTTGCCGCAATGATTCGGCTTTCGATTGCGTCTTCAGTTGCCGGTGAAACTCGACCATCAAATCCGACGTGCTGCTGTCTGCCACTTTCCACTGGCTCACCACCGTGGTCGGACATCCCGCCACGAACAACGCCCACATCAACCCGACAACGCCTTCTCCCGCTCCCACGCGTCCCCGCGCCGTCTCGCACGCCGACAGCACAACCAAATCCGCTCTCAAGTTGAGGTTCATGATCTCCCACGCTTCCAACAACCCATCCTCGCTCGCCTCTCCTGCTGCTGCGAGAGGGGATGGGGGTGAGGGCATCTGCGCGAGAAGCACCTGCGAGTACATCGGGCTGCCGTCACTCAACAACCCATGTGTGGCGAAGTGCAGCACGTGGTAGTTGCCTGCCTCCGCCTTCACCCGTTCCTCCCGCGCTTCCGCCCCGACGTACACCTTGCTGCGCGTCGCGCCGTAGAGTTGACCTAACGCTTTCACTTCCTTCTCCGCTTCGGGCAGAGGAGCCAGCCCCCCATCCCGCTGCGCCAACTCCCCCCGCGTTCTTGTTTGATGGTTCAGAGTCGGGTTGCCGAACGCCAGCAATGTTGGAGTGTTGGTTTTTTTGTTTCCATTACTCCGATACTCCATTACTCCATTACTCCGTTGCTTCATCATCTCCCGCAGCACCGTCAGCGACGGAGCGTAGGCAATCGCGCTGGTTTCGAGCAGGAAACGATTGTCTGGGGACTGGAGGGCTTGGAACGGCAGTTCCCACAACGCGCCGTCGGGGACGATGATGAAATGAGATTTACCCTGCAATTGCGTCTGAGCCGGTTTGAGTAGAAGGTTGTACAGTTCGCGGGAGAGGGCGACGAAGCGTCCGTCCCGATTTGCCAGCCATTCGCGGAAGCGTCGGACGCGCTCCTCTAAATCCTTGCGCGGGACGTCGAGCGGGTAAACTTTGAGGGTTAAGGGTCGGCTGTTGTCGTTTGAACCCTGACCCCTGAACCCTGACCCCTTGTCGTTGGTCAGCACGAACAGATAGGTTTTGCCTTCCGTGACGACAAACTCCAACAAAGCGGTTTTCGCATGGGGCAACAACGCGCTTGCTTCTTCGCGTGTGAGCGGCTTCGCTTCGCCGCGCTGGACTTGAAGTTCGGGATGAACCGCGTACAGTCGGGTCTGAAACGCTTCGTAGTCCAGCCGCGTTTTTTGCAGGCGAGCCGTCAACTCTGCAACGCGCTTCTCGTCGGGCGTCCCGCGCTGTTTCTCGCGGAGGATTTGTGCGTTGAGGGAGACGAGTTCGTTGTTCAACGCTCGCTCACGCTCACGTTCGGTTTCGGTCATGGCTTTGGTGATATTGGCTCTGCCGCCGCGCAGCACGTCGAGGAGGACGCGGGCTTTAGCGCGTTCAGCGTAGGTGAGGGCTTCGGCGGTTTGGTTTTCCGAGACCAACGAATAAATCATCCCGTGATAGGGAGAAAGTTTGTCTTCAAAGAAACGCTCTTGCGCTGGCTCGCCGCCCCCGACTTGATGGCGCATCGCCTCGATGGTAGCGATGGCGTCCTGCCATGCTTGCCGGGCTTGGGCGCGCTGGTTGAGGGCAAGGTGCGACACGCCCACTGTGGAATAAGCGCGCCAGAGCGTTTCAAGGCTGCCGATGTTTTTGGCGATGTCGGCGGCGCGTTGGGCGAACGTCAGAGCCAATGGATGATTGCCTTGCGCAGAGTGGACGCTGGCGATGTCCCACTGCGCCAGCGCTTCTCCCGCTTGATCGCCTGTCTCCTTCCGAATCGTCAGGCTCCTCTCGTAAAACTCCAGCGCGGCAGCATGGTTGCCTTGCGATGCGTGGACTTGACCGATGTTGCCCAGTACGAGCGCAATGTCCGGCTTGCTGCTCAGTTCGTTCGCCAGCGCGAGACTCTTCTGATAAGACTCCAACGCTTGCGCATACGCGCCCTGAGCGCGATGAAGACTTCCCATGTTGTTCAACACAAGCAAGACGCCCGGCTTGTATTGGGCTTCCTCAAACAGCGCGTGCGCTTTCCGATAGAACTCCAAAGCCAAGCCTGCATTGCCCTGCGCGCCGTGGACGTTGCCCAACCCCATCAGGGCACTGGCGGTTCCTTCTCGGTCTCCTGCGCCTTGCGACTCTTGCAGGCACTTCTCGTAAAACTTCAGCGCTTGCGCATAGTTGCCTTGCCGATCATACAGGGCGGCGACGTTGCCGAGGATGCGGAGGATGATGGGCTTGGCTCCCCACGCCTCCGCGAGTGTCAAACTCTTCTGATAAGAATCCAGCGCTAAAGCATAATTGCCCAAAGCGGTCTGGACGTTCGCCACGTTCATCAACGTCGCCGCTTTTTCGAGTTCAGCCCCTAACGCTTCAAACTGTGCCAGCGCGCTCTGAAAAAAATCCAGCGCGGCTGCGAAGTTGCCTTGTAAGCGGTGGACTTCGCCGATGTGATTCAGCGTCAGCGCCCCGCCCCGCGCGCCCGCTCGGTTGGGGAGCGAGTCAAACTGCGCCCGCGCCTTTTCGTAAAACTCCAGCGCGAGTTGATAGTTGAACTGCGAGGCGTGAACGCTGCCGATGCCCCGCAGCGCTTCCGCGGTCCCTGCCTTGTCGTCCATGCGTTCGGCGACGCCTTGCGCGAACTGGAAAGCGTTGAGCGCCTGAGCGTGATTGCCTCGCATTCCCAACTGGTTGCCTTGCACGATGAGGTCCAACACCCACGCCGCCGTGACCTCTTTGTCCGCTGTCAGCAACGTCTGTTTCTCGGCTTCGGTCTTTGCCGCGAACCACGCCGCTGACAGTTCGTCTGTCGCCCGAGCGTAGCGCAGTATCTTCCATGTTCCCTCTTCCTTGACGCAATACAGGACGGGATATGTCTTGCCGATGGGCGCAGGTTTGCGCGTGGTCGCGTCCACGGCGACGATTTCCGCGAAGCCGCTCACGCGCGCGGTGTCCCCGTTCACCTCCACCTTGCGGACGCTGAGATTCTTGACCTCAATGTTGTCTCGCTGCGCGAAGAGTTGCTGCAACGCCTGTTTGCGCAAAGCGAAATCGGGCGACTTCGCGCTCCACAACGACGCCCATCCGTCCAAGTCCTTCTTTGATAGAGATGCATGGAACTTCTCCATCACCGCGCGCAGCCCAGCCTCGTCTGCGCTCTGCGCGAACACAGCCGCCGTCAGGAGAATGACCAATAACCAATGACCGATGACCAATATCCAGCGACGATGGATATGCGACATGCCGCTGCCTCCCCGCGATTGAGATTTCGCCACTCCTTGTGTGCTCCGATGATACCCTGATTCGGGAGCAAAGTCAAGCCCATCAAACGCATACGGCGCGGAAAAATTGGCGTCCTGTGTTGACTTTGAATTCAAGGTGTTATACACTCTTGACGCATTAGCGATTACGGAAGGAGTTCTCATGTCTCGCTCACGAGTTCTGCTGTGCTCGATAGACGGCGTGCGACCGGACGCGATTCACGCGGCGCAGACGCCGACGATAAAGCGTCTGGCGCGAGAAGGCGCGGTGATGTGGACGGCGCGGACGGTGATGCCGTCTGCCACGCTGCCGTGTCATACTTCGATGCTGCGCGGGGTGGACACGCCGCGTCACGGCATCACGACGAATACGTTCCATCCGCTGGTGCGACCCGTGCCGAGTTTGATTGAGGTGGCGAAGGAGCAGGGCAAGCGGACGGGGTTCTTTTACAACTGGGAGCAACTGCGCGACCTCGCCGCGCCGGGCAAGTTGGACGTTTCGGTCATGTACGCTGACTGCAAATCCGCCGCCGGCGACCAGCACGTCGCTGACGTGACGATTGACTATCTCCACCGCATGGACTTCGACTTGCTCTTCGTCTATTTCGGGTGGCCCGATGAGTGCGCGCACCGAACGGGGTGGATGAGTGAGCCTTATCTGGACGCGGTTGCGAACGCCGACGTTTGTTTAGGTCGAGTGCTGTCTGCTATCGAAAAGTTGGGTCGCGCCGACGAACTGACGACGCTGGTGTTGAGCGACCACGGCGGGCACGAGCGCACGCACGGCACGGACTGTGATGAGGATATGACGATTCCGTGGATTCTGCACGGTCCGAACGTGCGGTCGGGTTACGAGATTCAAAGTCCGGTGTTCATCTACGACACCTGCGTGACCCTCGCGCACGTTCTGGGATTGCAGCCGAGCGGGGAGTGGGATGGGAAAGTTGTGGCGGAAGCGTTGAAGAGATAGTGCTCTGTTAGGGTGAATTCTGCTCTTTGGCTTTTGGGTGCTCCGTAGGGCGAGAAATCCTTTTCCGCTGTCCCATCGTTTGTCGCCTTCCCCATCAAAGCGGAAAGGGATTTCTCGCCCTACGGAGCACCGTCTGAGAAAATGTCGAATCAAAACGCCGCGATTGACAACTTATTTGTCAGCCTGATGAAGTCGAAACCTACGTGTGAGGAGGATCTTTTTACTGAGTGCTTTGCTGCGGCTCTTCGGGCGGATTCCAACCTGATGAGACAATTTCTGCGAGAACTTTGCGGTTCAAAAGTAGGTGGGCTTATAGAGTCTGCCGCGATAGAAGTCGAGACTCAGGCAGACTACTCAGATTATCGTTCCCGTGTGGACATGTGTTTTACCCTGTCATCCAAGAGGAGGCAGGTCAGAATTGGAGTAGAGAATAAACTGTGGTCGCCAGAGGGTGACGGACAACTCGCAAAATATCTCCGCTTGCCGTTGGATTTCCTGGCATTCATAACGGGTGAACCCCAGCCTGTCCATTCGAAAGTCCTTCAACACCGAAAGTATATCAAGCCCAATAATGGACGAAAACATTTCATGTGGTCTGACTTTTATGGGGTTATTGAAAAGAGCACTCACGCCCCATCAGCCTCAGTGCTCAACGGTGCGCTTCTTCACCTGTTTTCGCATTACGGCTTTGAACCACCCCTACCAGAGATAGGAGACTTGAATCACCCCGATCCCGATGAGGCAAAGAAGCACAAGAAGCAATTCGCCAAACTGTGGGGACGAACTCGTCAATGTCTTTCGAATCGCGGATGGAAGAAACTTAACCCGGGTAGCATTGCGCAACTTTACGTCCTCGAAGGTCCTCCCAAAAACGCTTGGAATGGGCACTCCTCGACCCATCTGTTGGAGCGAGTTTACTGAGGGTTCGACTCAACTTCCAAAAGAAGGTTGACCTCAAGGTAGTGATGAAGGAACTTAAACCATCAGATTTGCCGTGTGGGAACGACGTTGACATCCGCATCACGAAGGCTCGTCGTCAAAAAGGCTTAGAAGAAGCGATTGACGTTACAGTTCCTCAGAGGAAACTGTTTGAGGGCGCTACCGATGCAGAATCAAAGTCTCAAAGACTTGCAGACTTTGTCTTGGCTGTCTTTGACCAAGCAGAATAGATTACGATAGGAGGAACGTATGAACAGAACAATGCGAAGAGTCTCAGTAGTATTTATGGTGCTGGTGGTTGTGTCTGGGTCGGCAGTTTGGGCAGACGTCAAGCCGCACGCGCTGTTTTCGGACAACGCGGTGTTGCAGCAGGGCGTGAGCGTGCCGGTGTGGGGCACGGCGAAGGACGGCGAGAAGGTCACGGTCAAGTTTGAAGGGCAGGAAGTTTCCACGACCGCGCAAGGCGGCAAGTGGATGGTGCGGCTCAAACCCTTGAAGGCGGGCGGTCCGTTCACGATGATGATTCAGGGCGAAAACATGATTGAGTTGAAGAACGTTCTCGTCGGCGAGGTCTGGGTGTGTAGTGGACAATCGAACATGCAGTGGCCGGTGTCAGCGAGCGCGAACCCGCAGGCGACGATTGCGAATTCCAAAGACCTGATGATGCGCCTGTTCACCGTGCCACGCCGCGCCACCGATGCGCCCGAGAGCGAGGTGCAGGGCAACTGGGTGGAGTGCGCCCCGGAGACCGTGCCCGGATTTTCGGCGGTCGGCTACTTTTTCGGGCGCGATTTGCGCAAGGCGTTGAACGTGCCCGTCGGTCTCATCAATACCTCTTACGGCGGAACGCCTGCCGAGGCATGGACGAACCGCCGCGTGCTGGAGTCCGACCCGATGTTGCGCGGTTATCTGGAGCGTCACGAGTTGGCGGTCAAGAACTACCCGCAGGCGTTGGAGCGCTACAAAGCGGCAGAGGAAAAGGCAAAGGCTGAAGGCAAGCAGCCACCGCGACCGCCCGCCAATCCCGCACAAAGCCCGCAGCGTCCGTGTGGTCTTTACAACGCCATGATTGCGCCGCTGATTCCCTACGCCATCAAGGGCGCGATTTGGTATCAAGGCGAGTCGAACGCGGGACGCGCCTACGAATATCGCACGCTCTTTCCCGCGATGATTCGCAACTGGCGCGAGGACTGGGGACAAGGCGATTTCCCCTTCCTGTTCGTGCAACTCGCGCCGTTCATGCCCATCGTGAACGAGCCTCAGGAGAGCGCGTGGGCGGAACTGCGCGAGGCGCAACTGCTCACCTTCAAGAAGACACCCAAAACCGGCATGGCGGTCATCACCGACTTCGGCGACCCGAACAACATTCACCCCAAGCAGAAAGAACCGGTTGGCAAGCGTCTCGCCCTAACCGCACGCGCCATCGCTTACGGCGAGCGCCTCGTTTACTCTGGTCCGATTTACAAGTCCATGAAAGTTGAGGGCAACAAAATCGTGTTGTTCTTCGACCATGTGGGCGGCGGATTGGTGGCGAAGGACGGCGACCTGAAAGGCTTCACCATCGCGGGCGAAGACCACAAGTTCTACAACGCGCAGGCGGAAATCAAGGGCAACACCGTCGTCGTCTCGTGTCCGCAGGTCGAACGCCCCATCGCTGTCCGCTACGGCTGGGCGAACTGCCCCGTCGTCAACCTCTTCAACCAAGAAGGGCTGCCCGCCTCGCCGTTCCGAACGGACGACTTTCCGATGGTCACAGGACCCAAGTAAAATCGGAGTGGTGGAGTGATGGAGTGGTGAAGTGTTGGAGTGTTAGAGTGTTAGAGTGGTGGAGTGGTGGAACGGCAGAGACCCATCACTCCATCACCCCATTACTCCATTACTCCATCCCTCCATCCCTCCATCCCTCCATCGCTCCCGTGCCTTCCTTCCACGATTTCATTGACCCTGCCACCTGGCAGCGGATTCAGGACACCTTCGCCAAGGCAACGCGGCTGGAGATTCGTGTGATAGACGCCGAGCGGCGCAAACTGTCCACGCCCAGCCGCCTGACGCGCTTCTGTCAACTCGTGGAAGGCAGCCTCATCGGGCGGGAGCGATGCTTTCAGTCCGACCTTGAAACCATCCTGCTGTGCGGGCAGGCGCAGTGCTGCATGGTGACGCCCTGCCACGCCCGCATCATTGGCTTCGGCGTGCCGCTCATCGTGGACGGCGAACATATCGCCACCGTCACCGGGGGGGAATGCGTGTCGGAGCCGCTGCCCGAGGAGTTTGTGCGACAACTCGCCCGCGAGTTGAACATTGACGAAGATGAACTGGTAAGCGCGGCGAGCGAGTTGGAGGTTTTGCCCGTCTCCGTCGTCGCCGCGACCGGCGACCTGATTGGCGAGTTCCTGCGGCAGTTGTTGAACGCGGCAAAACAGCAGAGATTGTTGGAAATGAAGTTGGAGCAGGTGCGCGCGCTGTGCGAAGTCGGCGAGACGATGCACACCTACCTCGACGTGGACCGCACGCTGGAATCCATCGTGGATGCCGTGGTGCGCGTGCTCAAAGTCACGGCGGCGTTTGTGATGCTGGTGGAAGAAAACACGCACCTGATGTCCATTCACGCAGCGCGCGGGTTGAGCGAGGAAACGATTCGGTCCGCGCGGTTTGTCGTGGGCACGGGCATCGTGGGGCACGTTGCTGCCACCGGCGAGGCGACAACTGTCGCCGACATGAGGCAAGACCCGCGCGTCGCCTACCGCGCCGTGGACGAAAAAGAAAACCTGCGCTCGCTCATCGCCGTTCCGCTGCGCGGAGCGGGGGGCGTCATTGGCGTGCTGGCGGCTTGCACGCCGGAGCCGCACCGCTTTACGGAGGACGACCTCGCGCTGCTCACGACCCTCGCCGGGCAAGCCGCCGTCGCCGTCGAAAACGCCCGCCTGTATCAACAAGTCACCGCGCAGGTGAAACAGTTGTCTGAAGCTTACGACGCCCTGCAACAGGCGCAGCAGCGATTGATTGACTCCGAACGATTAGCTGTCGTCGGGCGCGTCGCCTCCGGCATCGCGCACGAAATCCGCAACCCGCTGACGGCAATCATGGCGTTCGCCTCCACCATCCGCGACCGCGTGCTGCAACTCGCGCCCGCGCAAACCGCGCAGTTCGCCGAGACCATTGTGGACGAGTGCCGCCGCCTCAACAACCTCATTAACGACATCCGCGACTACGCCAAACCTAAGCAGTACAAAATGGAAACGCAGCCCATCAGCGACGTGATTGAGGAAGTCCTTTCATTTCTCCGCCTCGACCCCACCTTCAAACGTTTCCCCATCTATTGCCGCTTCGAAGCCGACCCGCTGGCGCGCTACGACCGCGACCGCATGAAACAGGTGTTCATCAACCTCCTCCGCAACGCCGCCGAAGCGATTGACAAAGACGACGGCAAAATTGAGGTCACCATCACGGAAGAAGCCGGGCAAATCGCCGTCAGCATCTCCGACAACGGCAAAGGCATCCCGCCTGACCAACGGGAACGCATCTTCGAGCCGTTCTACACCACGAAGGGTGAGGAAGGCACGGGATTGGGCTTGGACATCGTGCGGCAAATCATCACCTCGCACGATGGCAGGATCGAAGTGGACAGCACGGTAGGGGAAGGGTCGACATTCGCCGTGTTTCTGCCATCCGCGAATAACGCGCATGAGCGCGAATGAAAAGACGGGAACTCAGTGGCAGCCCCGCGTATTATCACAAACAGAAACTTCCATCTCACTGGTGAAAGGGCGTGAACGGATGAAACGAGGGTTTTGGGGTGTCTGTGCGGGGGCGTTGTTGATGGCGAGCGTGGCGTTGGCGCAGCAGCCGGCGGTTATGCGTATCAAAGCGCCGGAACTGCGCGAGGTGACGGAGTGGATCAACACGAAACCGCTGACGTTGGCGGAACTTCAGGGCAAGGTCGTCGTGCTGCACTTCTGGACGTTTGGCTGAATCAACTGCGTGCATAACTACCCTTGGTACAAGGCGTGGCACGAAAAGTATTCCAAACAAGGCGTCGTCCTCATCGGCGTCCACACGCCCGAAACGCAGGGCGAAAAGAACGTTGAGAGCCTCCGCCAGAAGGCGAAAGAGAACGGCTTGGCATATCCTATCGCCGTTGACAGCAACGCGAAGAACTGGCAGGCGTGGGGCAACCGCTGGTGGCCCAGCACCTACCTCATAGACAAAAAAGGCTATGTCCGCTACCGCTGGGACGGCGAACTGAACTGGAAGGACATCAAAGGTGAGGAAATCATGCGGCAGAAAATCGAGGAACTGATGGCGGAGAAGTAACAATGGATCTGACCATTCCAAATCTGATCCTGCTGATGCTGTGTTGCGCGGTTGCGCTCTACCAGTCTGACGGCAGGGGGCAACGGCGCGGCAAGACGCTTTACGTTTCCAAACTGGGCAACGATTCGGACGGCTCTTCGTGGGAGAATGCTTTCACGACGATTCAAGCCGCGCTCAACGCTATTCCCGATGATGGCGGTGGACACCGCATCATCATTCGCCCTGATACCTACTTCGAGGCGATGCTTTATCCGGCTCACAAAGGGGTGGAGGGGCACTACAACGAGATGGTCGGCGACGCAGACGGAAGTCTCGGTTCCGGCACAACGGGGTGGGTGGTCATTGATTCCAGCGACCCGAAGCAGCAGGGTTTCAAGAGTTACGATTGGTGGGGACCCATCCGCTCCTACGTCAAGGGATGGTCGCCCGAACACACGGAGCCGACGTTCTCCGCGATTGGCTGGGACCGCTGGAAGTTGCGCAACCTTTACGTCACCGGCGGCGATGGCGGCATTTTCTTCGACCTGACGGATCAGGTGAAACCGTTCACCGTTATCGTGGAAGATTGCGTGGGCATCGGGCGAGCGTTCGGCGGGGGGGTGGCAAGTTGCCTGTCGCGTCACGAGGAACCCATCACGTTCCGTCGCTGTCACCTGTGGGCGCTGGACTGGTGGGGCGATACCGCCGGGGCATACGTCCGCGTCGAGAACCAGACCATGCCCGACCAACCGGACGTGGTGTTTGAGGACTGCACGATGGTCAGCCCGCAGTGCGCGCTGAAGAGCAGCAACTTTGGGTTTCACACCTCCACGCACATCCAACTCACTCGCTGTCGTCTGATTGCGCTCAACTTCTCTCAGCCGCACGGCACGCCGACAGACGGCATCATTCAGAGCGTGCAGGAGGGCAAACTGCTGCGCGTGGATTTGGAGGACTGCACGCTGATGGGCTACAAAGTCTTCGGCGTGATGGTCAAAAAGGAGACCGTCGGCGACATCCGCTACACAACCAAAGGCGACGTGAAAGCCTACGTGCAGTTCCAGCAGGCAGTGCCCAAAGGCATCCATCGTCTGCCCCACTTTCCCGTCGGCGTCTTTCAAACCCTCGTTCCCCCCGCGCCGAAGTCACGGTCACAGTTAGTGGACAAGCAACTGATACGGCGCGACCTGTGCGAGTTATCTCCCTTCATCTGGAAAGGACGACTTTGTTATATGGAGTGCGTGCGTCCCGCGAGCGGCGGCGCAATATCCGACTACTACCTCCTCTTGAAGGACGCCGAAACGGGGAAGGAGTTGGCGCGGTGCGGCGAGGGTTACGGGTTGGCTTCCATCATCGTGCATAAAAACACCTTCTACGTTTTCGCCTCAAAATGGGACAATGGCAACTGGCGCGACGTGACGCTGTTCAAATCGTCCGACTTGAAACACTGGGAATCGAAGGTGGTCATTCAGGGAGAGAACGAGAGCATCTTCAACACCTCCATCTGCAAGGGGCGCGACGGGTTTGTGATGGCATACGAGTCAAACGACCCCTCCTATCCGCCTTTCACGATTAAGTTTGCGCAATCGTCCGACCTTGAACACTGGACGAAAATACCCGAAGCCACCTTCGGCACAAACCGCTACACCGCCTGCCCCTGCATCCGCTACGCCGACGGCTGGTATTACGTTCTGTATCTGGAGCATCGGACGCCGCGTCATGTTTTTGAAACCTACATTACCCGCTCGAAGGATTTGCGCCACTGGGAGTTGAGCGCGGCGAACCCCGTGCTGCGCGCGGAAGACATAGATGAAGGCATCAACGCCTCCGACCCGGAGATAGTAGAGTTCAAGGGGAAGACTTACGTTTACTTTGCCGTGGGCGACCAACTGACGTGGATGAACGTCAAGCGCGCGGTCTACCCCGGAAAGATGGGGGAGTTTCTGAGGTCGTGGTTCACGTCTCCCGGCATCCCGGACTGGGGCGGGGCTGCATTGCATCCTCCGAAAAGAATGTAACCTCCGTTTGCCCCGCTCCGTGAGATGAAATTCCTGAGTCAGAGGGATGGCGGACGCTGACAGCGAATGGAGCGGTGGAGTATTGGAGTGTTGGAGTGTTGGAACGGCAGAGACTTATCCCTCCATCCCTCCATCACTGTTAGGAGGAGCGTTATGATGACACGCCGGGAGTTTCTCGAAGATTTGATGCTCGCCACCGCCGCCGCCCGTGTTTGTAGTAGCGCAATTCATTGCGCGCAGAAAGAACCGACCAGCCCCAACGAATCTATCAGCGTCGCCATCATTGGATGTGGCGTGCGCGGCAGGCAGCACGTCCAAGAACTCAGGCGGCTGGCGGGTTGTCACATCGCCTACGTGTGCGACCCCGACCGCGAGCGCGTCGAACAACTTGCCAAAGAAACGGAGAAACAACAGGGGCGCGCGCCCAAAACCGCGCAGGACATGCGCCGCATTTTTGACGACGCCTCCATTGACGCCGTGTTCATCGCCACCTGCAACCACTGGCACGCGCTGGCGGCAATCTGGGCGATGCAAGCGGGCAAGCACGTTTACCTTGAGAAACCCGTGAGCCACACCGTCAGCGAAGGTCGGCGCATCGTGCAGGTCGCCCGCAAAACCGGGCGCCTCTGTCAGAGCGGCACGCAGCGGCGCTCCAACGGCGCGCTCGCCGCAGCGATGGCATACATCCGTGAAGGGAAATTGGGGGACGTGAAACTCGCTCGCAGCATCATCTACACCCGCCGTGGCTCCATCGGCGGTCCGGGCAAGTTCGACGTTCCACCGACGGTGGACTACAACCTGTGGGCGGGACCCGCGCCCATGAGTCCCCTCACGCGACCCAAGTTGCACTACGACTGGCATTGGTTCTGGGACACGGGCAACGGCGAACTGGGCAACAACAACATTCACATGGCGGACATCTGCCGCTGGGGATTAGGCGTGAGCGGTCTGGGGCGCTCCGTCATCAGTTACGGCGGTCGCTTCGGCTACACGGACGCGGCTGAGACTCCGAACACGCAGGTCGTCATTCACGACTTCGGCGACAAGATGATTGTGCAGGAAACGCGGGGGCTGCCAACGGAACCGTTCAGTCAGACTCTGCCGGGCGGCTGGATTTTCTACGGCTCTCAAGGCATCATTGCCGGCACCTCGCTGTTCGACCACGACGGCAAACTGGTCAGCACCTTCAGAGGCGAAAACGAAAGTCACTTCGCCAACTTCCTGAAGGCGGTGCGCAGCGGCAAAAGAGAAGACCTGAACGCCGACATTCTCGAAGGGCATTATTCCAGCGCGCTGTGTCACATCGGCAACATCTCCTATCGCTGCGGACGCCCCGCCGCGCCCGCCGAAATCCGCCGAGAACTGGAAAGCCTCGATGGGGCATGGTCTCGAGACCATGCCCCCTCCCATAACGCGCTGGAAACGTTCGAGCGAACGCAGAAACACTTGGAAGCCAACGGGATTGACCTGGAAAAAACGAAACTCACGCTCGGACCGCTGCTCCGTCTGACTCCTGAGAGCGAAACCTTTGACGGCAACGTTCAAGCGAACGCGCTCTTAACCCGCGAGTATCGCAAACCGTTTGTCGTGCCGTCGGAGAGGGAAGTGTGATCCATGGAAATCTCTCATGTCCCGACTTGTCGGGACTCTACGCCGCATGAAAACGTGACGCAGGCAATCTTGCCTGCAGACAAGAGTATCTGCGTCACATTTTTGGAGGCTGTGTCACCAATGCGACTAAAACCGCGTCGTTTACGCCCGACTGATTGACGCTCACCGCCCGCCCCCGCCTCCCACGCTGTCCGACACGGAAGCCGTCAGGCTGGATGAGCATTTGCGGGGGCAGAGGGTGCGATAATCCGTCTATGTGCTTCAAACAGATTTGACGGCTTCGACGAAGTTTGGTCAACTCTGGGCAATCGGGAACAGGTCAACTGTGCTGAAAAAGTTAGCGACCTTTCGACCGGTGGGGAGGATGCTACCATGACCAGTGTTCCTTCTGGCATCAGAGACAACCGCGATCGTGGCAAGGTCGGAGAGTTTCTCAAGGAGAAAATCAAGGAAGGCTCACAACTTTCGTTCGTCTCCGCCTACTTTACCATCTACGCTTTCGACGCGCTGAAAGACTCTCTCGCGTCTATTGAATCTCTGCGATTTCTCTTTGGTGAACCGCGCTTCGTCAAATCGTTGGACCCAGACAGAACTGATAAGAAGGCGTTCAAGATTGAGGATGACGGTCTGCGGCTCAAGAACCGCTTGGAGCAGAAGCGCGTTGCCAAAGAGTGCGCCGACTGGATTGCCTCCAAAGTCGAAATCCGTTCCATCAAACAGTCAAACCTTCTGCACGGCAAACTATATCACATCGAACACAACAGCGTCGAAGATGCCATCATAGGAAGTTCCAACTTTACCGTGCGCGGTCTGGGACTGGCAAGCGCGGGTAACAACATCGAACTGAACCTCATCGTGGACAGCAGCCGCGACTGCCAAGATCTGAAAGCGTGGTTTGACGAACTCTGGAACAACGCCGCTCTCGTCGAAGATGTCAAAGCCGATGTGCTGCAATACCTTGCGCAACTGTATCAAAACCACTCGCCCGAGTTCATCTACTACAAAACGCTGTTTCACATTTTCGAAAAGTATCTGCGCGAGCAAGAAGAAGGCGACCCACTCACCGTCAAGAGGCAGCTGATTGACACTGACATCTGGAAGTCATTGTTTGAGTTTCAGAAGGACGGCGTTCGGGCTGCCATCAACAAAATCCGTGCCCACAACGGCTGCATTATTGCCGACAGCGTGGGGCTGGGGAAGACCTACGAAGCACTGGCAATCATCAAATACTTTGAACTGCTCAACGACAAGGTGCTGGTGCTATGCCCCAAGAAACTCCGCGAAAACTGGACGGTGTATCAGGCGCACAACAACAGCCCTCTCAACCCTTTTGTCAACGACCGATTCTCATACACCGTGCTGTCGCACACGGATCTGAGCCGAGACTGTGGACGGTCAGGCGACATTGACTTGGCAACCATCAACTGGGGCAATTACGACCTCGTGGTAATTGACGAGTCCCACAACTTCCGTAACAACACGCGCGGCAAGCGAGACGAGGAAGGAAACGTCGTCCGAAAAAGCCGCTACGAACGCCTCATGGACGACATCATCAAGCAAGGCGTCAAAACGAAAGTGCTGCTTCTGTCCGCCACGCCCGTCAACAACGACCTGAAGGATTTGCGGAACCAAATCTACTTCCTCACGGAAGGCAAGGACGATGCTTTCAAGGACAGCCTCAGCATCTCCAACCTGTCGGGGACGATTGCCGCCGCGCAGCGTGAATTCTCCAACTGGGCAAAGACCAGCAGGGAACGGAAAACCAGCGAACTGCTCAACAAACTGAGTTCTGACTTCTTTACCCTGCTGGACGGTTTGACCATTGCGCGTTCTCGTCGGCACGTTCAAACTTACTACCAAGACGCTGTCCAGCAGTTGGGCGGCTTCCCACAACGGCTCAAGCCCATTTCAGTTTACAGTGACATTGACCGCGAAAACCGTTTCATGTCCTATGACCGCCTGAATGACGAAATCTCTGGCTACCAACTGTCGCTGTTCAACCCGTCTAAATACGTGCTGCCCGAATACGCCGCCGCGTATGAACAGCGCTCGGTCAGAAACTTCACCCAGCGCGACAGAGAGAACTTCCTGATTGGCATGATGAAGGTGAACTTCCTCAAGCGTCTGGAAAGTTGCGTCAACTCCTTCGCCATCACGCTCGACCGCACTATCGCTAAGATTGACAACCTGATCACGCGCATTCAGCGTTTCCACCAGTTCCGCAGTGAGAATCCCAAACTCAACTTTGATGAACTCCCGCCGGATGCTCTGAACGACGAGGAACTGCGCGACGCCTTGCAGGTCGGGCAAAGCCTCGTGTTCAACATGGCGCACCTCGACACCGAGCAATGGCTCAGAGACCTGCAAACCGACAAGGAACAGTTGAGCATCATCCACGCCTCCGCCAGTCAGGTGAGCGTTGAGCGCGACGCCAAATTCGCAAGATTGAAAGACCTCATCCGTCAGAAGGTCAAGCATCCCACAACCAACAAACTCGGAAAGCCCAACCGTAAAGTCCTCGTCTTTACCGCTTTCGCTGATACAGCGGTCTATCTCTACGACGCCTTGCGCGAATGGGCGACGAAGGAGTTGGGCATCCATATCGCGCTGGTGACGGGTGGAGCCGTGGAGAACAAAACCACCTTCGGGCGCAACGATTATAACCACATCCTCGTCAACTTCTCTCCGGTGTCCAAGCACCGAGACAAGATTGCCTCCATGCCACGGAGGGCGAAATTGACCTGCTCATCGCCACCGACTGCATTTCCGAGGGGCAGAACTTGCAGGACTGCGACACCCTCATCAACTACGATATCCACTGGAACCCGGTGCGGGTCATCCAGCGGTTCGGGCGCATTGACCGCATCGGCAGCATTAACAACGCGGTGCAGTTGGTCAACTTCTGGCCCACCGACGACCTGAACAAATACATCAACCTCAAGAATCGCGTTGAGGCGCGGATGGCATTGGTGGACGTGGCGGCGACGCTGGAGGACAACCTGTTGAATCAAGAGGAAGTGAGACAGCAGGTGCAAAACGACATCAACTATCGAGACCAACAGCTGCTGCGGCTCAAGGATGAGGTCATCGAATTGGAGGATACCAGCGAGTCGGTGTCTCTGACGGAGTTCACACTTGACGATTTCCGCATGGACTTGAACCGCTACATCGAAGCCAACCGCAAACTGCTCGAAGACGCGCCGTTAGGCTTGTATGCCGTCGTCCCGCCCGACCCGCAGCACGAGGTCATTCAGCCCGGCGTCATCTTCTGCCTGCGGCAGACGGGCGATACGTCGGGCAACGAAAAGGTGAACCCCTTGCAGCCTTACTATCTCGTCTACATCCGCGATGACAGGGAAGTGCGCTTCACCTTCGCCCAGCCGAAACAGATTCTGGAAATGTTCCGCACCCTTTGTTCTGGTGTGACGCAGCCCTACGAGTCGCTGTGCAACCTCTTCGACGCCGAAACCCAGAACGGCGCGGACATGACGTATTACAATGAACTCCTGCTGCGCGCCGTCCGCTCTATTGTGGACACTTTCAGGCGGCGCACCGCGCAGGCACTCACATCAGGGCGAGAAGGCAGGCTTGTTGAGCGGTCTAAGCAGGTGTCGGAAGACAGTGATTTTGAACTGGTGACGTGGCTGGTGATTAAGAGCGTCCAATAGAGCAGGCAGGATTGCCTGCGTCACGTGATGCCTGCAATCTTGCAGGCAGTTTTGTGAGATACACGGAGAAGGAGTGAGCATGAGAACCGAACACGCTGTCAAACATGACATCACCAACGTTTTGCGCGCCTGCGCCAGCGGAAGCCTTGCGGCGCGGGCGGAGTCTTTGCTCAACGTTCTGGGCTACCGCAGCGAGAAGCAGTTCCGTCTATCGCCCAACACCTTTGACGGCTTCGCCGCCGCGTGGGACAACGATAACAGGCTCAACACTAAAAATGCGCTGCCCGATGAATGGAAGTCAGTGGACCTCCTGTTCCAACTTACCGACGACGAGTTGCGCGACGCGGGGCAGGCGCGATTCGTCTTCGAGAACGGCGGGCGGGTGGACAACACCGTCATCCACTCCTATCTGTTCTTCGCCATTGATTTGCGGGGCGAACGTTACAACCGCACGCAACTGTCAAGTATCACCCGCGAAGTGAACCGTGTCTTTGACATGCCCGCGATGATACTTTTCAGGTATGGGCAGACGCTCACCCTCTCCATCATCAATCGTCGCTTGCACAAGCGAGACGAGTCAAAAGACGTACTGGAAAAAGTCACGCTCATCAAAGACATCTCCACCGCCAGCCCGCACCGCGCTCACGTTGAAATCCTGTTTGACCTCTCATTAGAACAGTTGCATGAGACCCATCACTTCAGCAACTTCGTCGAACTCCACAACGCCTGGCAGAAAACGCTGGACACGTCGGAACTCAACAAGCGGTTCTTCCGCGAAATCGCCAACTGGTATTTCTGGGCGCAGAAGCACGTCAGGTTTCCCAAAGGCGCGGGCAGAAACGAGGAGGAGCGCAACGCCACCAGCCTCATTCGCCTCATCACGCGCCTCATCTTCGTCTGGTTCATCAAAGAAAAAGGGCTGGTGCCTGACGCCCTCTTCGACCAACGGAGGTTAGAACAGATTCTTATCGGCTTTGCCCCGCAAAGTGACGCAGACAATCCTGTCTGCGCGACTCGGCAGGCAGGATTGCCTGCGTCACGTCACTCCGTCTTCTACAAAGCCATTCTGCAAAATCTCTTCTTCGCCACGCTCAATCAGGAGATGAACACGCCGCAGAAGCCCGACAATCGGAAGTTTCGGGGCAAGACGAAGCAAGCGGGCGGGCGCGATCAGCACTACATGATTCACAACGTCTATCGCTACCGCGACTGCTTCAAAGACCCCGATGCGGCGTTGAAACTGTTCGAGAACATTCCTTTCCTGAACGGCGGACTGTTCGAGTGTCTGGACAAAGAAGACAAAGACGACCCCAGTAAGATTATCCGCATTGATGGCTTCTCCGACCGTCCTGATAATGAACTGGTTGTACCTGATTTCCTGTTCTTTTCCGCCGAGCGGGACGTTGACCTGAACTCTGCATACGGCACAAGCAACAAACGTTACAGGGTGCGCGGGTTGATTCAGACCCTCCACCGCTACAAGTTCACCGTTACTGAGAACACCCCCATCGAAGAAGAAATCGCTCTCGACCCTGAACTACTGGGCAAGGTGTTTGAAAACCTGCTGGCGGCTTACAACCCCGAAACCCGCGTGACGGCGCGCAAGCAGACGGGTTCTTACTACACGCCCCGCGAGATTGTGGACTACATGGTGGACGAATCGCTCGTCGCTTACCTCGAAACCGCTCTAAAACAGGCAGGATTAACAGAGGCAGGATCACAGGCAGGATCACAGGCAGGATCGCAGGTAGGATCACAGGCAGGATCGCAGGTAGGATCACAGGCAGGATCGCAGGCAGGATCACAGGCAGGATCACAGGCAGGATTGCCTGTGTCACACAACAAAGTGACGCAGGCAATCTTGCCTGCGACTCCATCGGCTAACGTTCCATTCCAACCCTTTGACCCCAATGCCGAAGTCCATCGCACCCGCCGACGACTCCCACATTGGGTCCAGCCGGGACGGACTTATTTCATAACCTTCCGTCTTGCCGATTCCCTCCCCCAAGAGAAACTCCGCCAATGGGTGGAAGAACGTGACGCTTGGCTCAGGTCTCATCCCAAGCCCTGGTCTGAACGTGATGAAGCGGAATACCGGAAACGCTTTGGCGACCGTATTGAAGGATGGCTTGACCAAGGTTATGGCAGGTGTGTTCTCGCCCGACCGGAGGCGCGCGCCCTTGTTGAACGCTGCCTGCGGCACTTCGACGGTCAGCGTTACGACTTGGGAGATTTCGTCATCATGCCCAACCATGTGCATCTGCTCATCACGCCGCACGAGGGCTTCGAACTGTCCGACATTATGAAAGGTATGAAGGGTGTCAGCGCGCATGACTGCAACAGGCTGTTAGGCGAGAAGGGAAAATTTTGGATGGACGAATCCTTCGACCACATCGTCCGAAACAGCGACCAACTCGAAAATTACCGTCGTTACATTGCAGATAACCCCTCCAAAGCCGGTCTCTCCAGCGACTCATTCACTTACCACCGCCGCCCCGACGACGACGTGACACAGGCAATCCTGCCTGTTCGAGAAGGGCAGACAGGATTGTCTACCTCACCTGATGTGACGCAGGCAATCCTGCCTGTTCGAGAAGGGCAGACAGGATTGTCTACCTCACCCGACGTGACACAGGCAATCCTGCCTGTCCAGCAAGGGCAGATAGAGGGGCAGACAGGAGGGCAGACAGGATTGTCTGCATCACGGGAGAGTCGCCTGCGGCATCTGCTGGCTTACAGCGACGAACCGCACCAGTTCACGGAAGCAGAGGTGGAGTGCCTGATTCAGGCGATTGATTCCGTCAAAATCCTTGACCCCGCCTGCGGGTCGGGTGCGTTCCCGATAGGCGTCCTCCACAAACTGGTGTTCATCCTCAGCAAACTCGACCCCGGCAACCAGCGGTGGAAGCAGAAGCAGATTGACAAAGCCCGCGAGATTCCCGACATCACGGTTCGGGAGGAAGTTATCAGCGACATCGAGCAGGCGTTCACGGGCAACGAGTTGGACTACGGGCGCAAACTGTTCCTCATCGAGAACTGCATCTACGGCGTGGACATTCAGCCCATCGCCGTCCAGATTGCCAAACTGCGCTGCTTCATCTCGCTCATTGTTGACCAGAAGATAGACGACTCCAAACCCAACCGTGGCGTGATTCCTCTGCCCAACCTTGAAACCAAGTTTGTGGCGGCGAACTCCCTCATCGGGATTGAGAAGCCCGCGCAGTTGTCGCTGCGCAACCCCGCGATTGACCAGAAGGAAAAGGAACTCGCCGACGTGCGCCGCAACCTCTTCACCGCCCGCACCCCCGCGACCAAGCGGAAATACCGCGCCCTCGACAAGCAACTCCGCGACGCCATCAGCGACCTCCTCCGCAAAGACGGCTTCCCCGTCGAAACCACTCAGAAACTCGCCCGCTAGGACCCCTACGACCAGAACGCCTCGGCGGAGTTCTTTGATGCGGAGTGGATGTTTGGGGTGCAAGATGGGTTCGACATCACCATTGGCAATCCGCCTTATGTGCGCGCTGACTCAGGCGCAAAGCATCTTGCGCTGCGGAGAGCCATCGAGGACAGTGGACAATACGAGACGCTCTGGGAAAAGTGGGACTTGTATATCCCGTTCATCGAACTCAGTTACAAGTTGCTCAAGCCGAACGGCGTGACGACGATGATCGTCTCTGATGCTTTCTGCCACTCCAAGTATGCCCAGAAGTCGCAGGACTGGTTTCTCAAAAACAGCACGGTGCGGCGACTGGACTTCCTGAGCAAAATTCAAATCTTCGATGCAGGTGTCCGCAACATCACCTACCTGTTTCAACGGGCGGACGGGCGCGACAACGCGCCGCAACGCCGCGTTCACTTTCCAGAGTTTGGAACGGTCACCCTCTTGCCAACTGACAAGCAGAGCAACCTCGACTATCGGGCGTTCTTCCCAGAGGACTCCAACCGACAGAAACTCAACGTGCCGACCGTTGCCCTTGAGGAGATTTGCTACATCAGTTATGGCTTGCGGGCGAACGCGGACGACCGTTATTGGCAGGGCGAATTCACGACCGATGACTGCCTGTCACCGACGAAGGATAGCACGCATCCGAAACCATTTGTGCAAGGCAAAGACCTCGTGAAGTGGTGCGCGCGACGTATCTGGTATTTAGAATGGGGCACGGAAAGAGCACCGAAGAAGTTTAGCCGCCCAACGTTTCCGCAACTTCACGAAGCCAAAGAAAAACTGATTGCAGTGAGGTCCCCAGGCGCAGAGCCAAAGGTAATTTACGATGACGATCACTTGCACTTCGACGCCAGTTCCGTTGGTTTCGTCCTCTGGCACAGTCTCAAAGGAGTGCGGAACAACTCGCTGAGGAAGGTGGCTCGTTATCGTGGCGAGAAACCGCCGCGCCCCGATCTGCCGAACCGTGAGGAGTTAGAACCGACATTCCGCACCTAACTGGTGTCCAAGTAGCATTTTTCCACATAGGGACCGAGGAAACCAAGGACTTGATGATGCACAGGCTTGAGGTTCAACACCTGCTCCCGGACCCCTGCCGGGG
>FWPU01005321.1_pt1 | contig 28236 bp, 35 predicted proteins | sample 2228361 | NCBI WGS metagenome assembly FWPU01 (sample SAMEA103939777, study PRJEB20133) | metagenome
GAATCTGAACTCTCGGCTTCCGAGCCATGAAACATTCTTACCAAATAAATTGCAATATTGCAAGCCTGACCCCAATTTTTTAAAATTTTGCAAATTGAATTCTTTCTTTAAAAATCATAAAATTTTTAGTAATCAAATGATTCCGGAGGTGAAGATTCAATGGCAAAAGACCTGATGGCCAAGCTTTCCCTTTCAAAAGAGGAAATCGCTCACATTTATCATGGTGGAATCCTTTCCGTAAAAATAAAGGGGAAACAAGGGGATGCAAACTTGGAGATCTTCTGTGCTGAGATTCCTGAGAAGAAAGGCACGCGAATCCGCTTTAAGACCATCGAAGCCGAATAGGAAGAGATACTTTTCCCCATCCTGACCCTTAGGGAAGGAATAAAATTAGGAACCGCTTCCCAAGAGGGAATTAATCCTTAGGAGAAAATGCTCCGATTTTTAACCTTTTTATTTTTCTTGAAAAAAAATGAACCTCGTGATAATTTTGGTTTAAGATGATTCAGATGTCTCATGTCTATAAGGTCTATCCGACACAGATTGAGGCGCTTTCTGATGTCAATCTAGAGATCTCAGATGGAGAATTCACCTATATCCATGGGGCGAGCAGTTCTGGAAGAACAACCCTGATCCGTATTCTTTATGGTGCAGAAAAACCGACCCGGGGTGAGGTGGTTGTCAATGGAATGAACCTCACCGTAAGAGGGTTCCGTAAAATTCACCTTCTTCGAAGGTCAATGGGAATTGTCTTTCAGGACTTTAAACTGCTGAAAGATCGCACCGTAAGTGAGAACATTTCGTTTGCCTTAGAGGTGATGGCCTACCGGAAGCAGGAGATCAGGAAGAGGGTTTTAGAGGTATTGGAGAAGGTAGGCCTCCAACAGAGGGCCAGAGACCCTGTCCTTGCCCTGTCCGCAGGAGAACAGCAGCGGGTTGCCATTGCCCGAGCCTTGATCAATGATCCACCTCTCCTTTTGGCAGATGAGCCCACAGAGAATCTGGACGATCAGATGACGGATGAAGTAATGAAAATCTTTACCGACCTCAATCAGAAAGGGACCACGGTCGTTCTGGCCACCCATAACAAAGAGTTGATCCAACGCTATCCTCATCGGGTGATCTATCTCCTGGGCGGTAGGGTTGATCTCAAACCAGAGGATGAACAGAAGGCAGAGGAATGACATCCCTTGTTTGGCATGTGGTGAGACGGGCCTTTTTGAATATCAAAGGAAATCTTTATCCCAATCTCAGTACGGTGGGGATTATTGCCATCTCCATGCTCGTCTTCTCATCCTTCACCCTGATCGCCTTTAATCTCGGCTCTTTTATCAAGATATGGGAAGAAAAGATTGAGGTCATGGCCTACCTCAAAAGGGGAACTCCCCTTCAAGAGGTGGAGACCCTTTTAGAAAATACACGCCTCGTCGAAGGGGTTGAAAGTGTCAGGTATATCTCTCCTTCCGATGCATTGGCCTTTATGGAATCGAAGTTGGGGGGACAGAAAAACCTCCTTGAAGGGATTCAACCCGGTATCCTTCCCTCTTCCTTTGAGATTGAGTTGAAGAAGGAATATCGAAATTCGGCGAGGATCAAAGAGGTCATTTCTCGCTTAAAGAAATTTCCTCAATTCGAGGAGATCCAGTTTGGACAGGAATGGGTTGATACCTTTTCTGCCTTGGTTCACCTTCTGAATCTGACACAGTGGATCTTGGGGGGACTGCTTCTCATTGCTATGATTTTCATCATCTCCAATACCCTCCAACTGACCATCTCGGCCCGTCGAGAAGAAATTGAGATCATGCGAATCGTAGGGGCGAGCCCTTTCTTCATCCATGTCCCCATCTATTTAGAAGGACTCCTACAGGGTCTCTTTGGAGCAGGGCTGGCGGTCCTCTTTCTTTATCTCTTACAAGAAATCATGATTCTAAACCTCCCTTCCCCCATTCAGATATGGACGGTAAAAATTTCCATCCATTTCCTCCCTTCTGAGATCATCCTACGAATTCTATTAGGGGGAATGTTGTTAGGGCTCTTTGGGAGTTTTATTGCCTCAATGAGGTTTTTGAGATATGGAGAGTGAGAGGGTGAGGCGAGCATGCCATAGGGTTGTTTTGGGATGGATGATCATAGGGTTATGTTTCATTACCCCCATTGGGCTTTTAGCAGGTAGGCCCGATCAGATAGAGAAGGATCTCTCGGAGAAGAAGAAGGTTCTTAAGGATGTCAAAAAAGAAATCCTCCTCACCAGAGAGAAGGAAAAGAAACTTCTGGGAAAGGAGACATCGATTCTTGAGAATCTTCAGACCTTAGAATCTGACCTTTATCTGAAAGGGAAAGAGTTGAAGAAGATGGAGAAGGAGTTAGCCCTGACGAAAGAGAGGCTGAACCAGACTCGGGACCAAATTATAAGTCTTAGCAAAGGGTTGGAAAGAACCAGAAAGGATCTCTCTTCAAGGTTAGCCGCCCTTTATAAGATGGGGAGACTCCCTCCAGAGGTCTTCTTTCTTGCTTCGGAGCCCTACCATGACCTGTTAAGGATGGATAAATATTTAAAAACCGTCATTCAATTTGATGCCCGCCTGATCGAGACCTACTGTTATCAGATGACCTTAAAAGAGAGATTTCAGGAGGAGTTGGTTCAGGATCAACTCCAGTGGCAGAGAAATATCTTAGAGATGGAGAAGAAGAAAGAGGAAATCAGGAGGGCCCGAAAAGAGAAGAAGGAGATTTTGAAATCGATTCAAAATCAAAAACTAGTCTATCAGAAACTGATTCGAGAACTGGAGGAGAGGGCGAAGGAGCTTCAATCCCTTGTCGACAAACTCGAAAAGGAGAGGAGTCATTGGGCTTATGGGAAAAACAGGATTGAACCCCTTCGGGGAAAACTGATTCCTCCAGTCCAGGGAAAGGTGATCAGTCACTTTAAAGAAAGAGGGCAGAATGGGATTGAGATTAAAGCCCCGATGGGGGCTGAGGTACGGGCTATTCTCCCTGGGAAGGTTCTCTATGCGGATTGGTTTAAAGGGTTTGGAAATCTGATCATTATCGATCACGGGGATCATACCTTCACCGTTTCGGGTTACTGTTCAGAATTGTTGAGGAAGGCGGGGGATTTCGTGTCCGAAGGGGAAACAATCGCCCTGGTAGGGAGTGTAGGATCATTGAAGGGCCCCTGCCTCTATTTTGAGATCCGCCATCAAGGGAAACCCCAAGACCCCTTGCAATGGATCTCCCAATTGGATAAAGTTGTAATATCCCCTGAAAGATAGGTTTAGAGAGGAAGGGATTATCATCAAAGGAGGCAAAGATGTTCAAAAACAAGAAAATTAAGATCGGCATCATCATCTTTGGGGTCTTCCTTCTTGGAGTGGCCATCGGGTTAAGCCGATCCCACAGGGTTTCAGCCCTATCCAACAGTATGTATGAAGACCTGAAGGTATTTACAGATGTGTTAGGTCTTCTGCAGAAGGAGTATGTGGAGGAGATCCATTCAAAAGACCTGATCCATGGGGCAATTAAAGGGATGTTAGAGACGCTCGACCCTCATTCTGCCTTTATGCCTCCAAATATGTACAAAGAGATGCAGGAAGAAACAAAAGGACGGTTCGAGGGATTGGGCCTCGAGATCACCATCAAAGAGGGCATCTTGACCGTGGTCTCCCCTATTGAGGGTACGCCGGCCTATAAGGCAGGGATTCAGGCAGGAGATCAGATTATTCGAATCAATGGGGAGCCGACCCAAAATTTAACCCTGATAGAGAGCGTCAAACGGTTACGGGGACCGAAAGGGACTCAGGTGACCATCACCATTATGAGGGAAGGGTTCACCAAGCCCCGAGATTTTACCCTGGTCCGGGATGTGATTCCCATTCGAAGTGTTCGATATGAACTCTTGGATCAATATTATGGATATATTCGAATCTCCCAATTTCAGGAGAAGACCGATGGGGAGTTTGAGAAGGCCATTAAAACCTTAGAGGAACAAAGCAAAGGGACTCTCAAAGGGCTGATCCTTGATATGCGGAACAACCCAGGAGGTCTCTTAGATCAGGCAGTGAAGATCGCTGATCGATTTATTGATTCAGGGGTCATTGTTTCCATGCAGGGGAGAAGAGAAGAACAAAAAATGAAATTTCATGCCCATCCCAATGGGACCCTAAGCCGTTATCCCTTGGTGGTGTTGGTCAATAGCGGAAGCGCCAGCGGCGCAGAAATCGTAGCAGGAGCCATTCAGGACCATGGTCGAGGGATCATCATGGGAACCCAAACCTTTGGAAAAGGGTCGGTTCAAACCATCTTTCCTCTGAAAGATGGGTCTGGACTCCGATTGACAACCGCACGATACTATACCCCCAATGGACGATCGATTCAGGCTAAGGGGATTGTCCCCGACATCATTGTCAAACCCTTACAGCCTGAAGGGGAAAAAACGGTTACTCCTAAACACCCGACCGAAAAGGACTTGGAGAGACACCTCGAAGATATAGAAAAAGGTGTTCCGAAAGAGAAGCCCAAGAAGGAGGAAGTAAAAAAAGAAGAGACAAAGGAAAAGAAGCCTTTAGATAATCAATTGGAGCGGGCCCTTGAGCTGCTCAAGAGTTGGGAGATTTTTAAGAACATAGCCAAAGGGAAATAGATGATATCTGGGTAACCGTGAACCCAGCAAAAGATGCCTCCAGGCGGTGGAAATTTAAGGAAAGGATTCTCTAAAATTAGAGATCGCCCTACAGGGTCGAATCACCCATCAACTCATCTTTATCTCTCCAGAGGCCGCTGTTCTCAAAACCGGTTTTCGACCTAAAGTGGCCATTGTGATTGATGACCTCGGGCTGGAATACTCAATTTCAAAGGAACTTCTCCAGTGGGAGTCGCCTCTCACCTTTTCCATTCTTCCTTTCACCCCTCATGCTAAGAGAATAGCGACTGAGGCCACCGAAAGGGGAAAGAGGTGATCCTTCACCTTCCCATGGAACCCCAGGGCTACCCAGAGACCCCACCGGGCGAAGGAGCGTTACTTCGAGAGATGGATAAAGAGACGCTTCTTCGCCAATTTCTTAGAGATATAGAGGAGGTCCCTTACATCAAGGGGGTGAGCAACCATATGGGTTCTCGAATGATGGAGGACCCTGAGAAGGTGAGGATTCTCCTTTCTGAATTAAAGCGAAGGGGTTTGTATTTTCTTGATAGACGAACTACGCCTCAAACGGTTGGCCTGAGAGTTGCAAAATCTCTCGGGCTAAAGGCGACGGAGAGAAATCTCTTTATCGACCATTCACTGAATGAAGAAGAGATCAAACAGAAGATTGAAGAGTTAATCCAATTTTCACTGGCCCATGGAAAGGCGGTTGGGATTGGACATCCCCATCCTTCCACCCTCAAATCCCTCAAAGAGATGATCCCCAAGATGAAAGAAATGGGAATCGAACTTGTTCCCCTCTCCGCGATGATGGAATAAATCTAAACCCCAATCTCATAAAATTGATATCGACTTCCTTCATGGGATGATATGAATCAGGGTGCTTACTTTATTGGTCAATTCCGTTTTACCATCTCTAAGATACTGAACAAAACCTACCAAGGAATAGGAGCCGTACAGGTTCGTTCGGATTTCAACATCCATCGTTCTTGGCGGTCCATATTTTACATTGATTATTTTAAAACAGTATGGCCCCTCCTCTGAAAAGTAGAAGCCGGCTCTTTTCATCTCCGGTTTACCATCTGCTTCAAAATGAATGTTCACTAAAAATGGCAACCCTCTTCTGGTATTGGCTTCTAATGGAACATCGATTTTTAATAATCTTAACTCGCCTGGTGAAAGAGATCGAGTGGGTGATGTCGCACAAGAAAAGAGAGATAAGAGGACTCCAGCCGTAAGAACCATCATAGTTATAAATCTCATCGGAATTAACCTCCTGATTAAGACCCTTGACTTAAAATTCAACCAGGACCCACAGTTTCGCTTTCTGTTTTAACCCACTCCGAATTCAGAAATCCTCATTCCGAAATCCGAAATTGGAATGGTTGCCTTTTTATTGATGACTCCTGACGTCTCAGTCAATCCTCCAAAACTACCATTTAATCTATTCCATCTTAATAATCTCTCTCCGCTCCTCTTCCATCTCATCGAGGATTTCTCGATCCAAGGTCCCCTCCTCAAAGAATCCTTTTGCCAGGGTAATGGCATGCTCGATTAAGAGAAGGGCTTCTTGCCTTTTCCCTATGGCCTGGTAAACCATTGCAAGCCCTTCATAACCATCATGATGTTCAGGTTCAGCAAGGATGAGTTGTTCAAATTTTTTCTCGGCTCCTTTCAAATCGCCCAATTTCAGCATCCTCATCCCCTGCTCCCACCAGTCAAAATCATCCTCTTCGTGGGCTCTGATGTGAGGGTGTTTTTGTTTTAATTTGGCTAAAAACCTTTCAATAGTTGAGTCTAACTTTCTTTTTCCATCCCCTTCTTGTTCTTCATCAATCTGGATATTTTCTATTAGCCGATTGATCTTTTTTGGATTTCGGGATTTGAGTTCTTTCAAAATTTTACAGTAACGATTAAGGGGAAAGGGTTTGCCCTCCTTTAAGACATAAAAAATAAATCTTATCAGGATGTCCATCAGAAGATGAATTGCCTCATGCCGACTGCACTTATTTCGAAGCATGGAATTATAGAATTGAAAAGCCTCGATGGGGTCACGGTCTTGGACCTGCTTTTCTGCAATGGCATGGATCGTCACGTTTAAAAAGGGGTTTGTTCCCGTTTTGGGGTCATATTCATGTTCGGCCAGAACATCAGCAAATTCAAACTGGTTGAAATACTCGTCGGAATGGTCGAGCATAATTTTACCCAAACGTTGTTCTTCCTCGTTTAACTCCTGTAATTCGCCTTTTTGAGCTTTTTCCCAGATTTTATGAAAATTTTGGCGATTTATTTCCCGAAATGTTTTAAATTGGTCATCATCCATTTTATTCCTCAACCCAGGGGAGGCCATGACCTCATATTCCTAATCATCTTTTCGGAAAAGATTTTTAATGGTTTCGGCTATGTACGATTTTTTCCCTTTAACTTTATAATCTCTGTAATAATCAACACTTTCTATATTCCCTTCAAAACGTTCTCCATCCTTTAATTGATTAACTGGGGCTATCTCATATTCCGGATTAAGCTCCAATGCCTTGTCAAGGCACTCAAGCGCTTTTCCTCTTTCTCCAATACCAGCATATGCCAGCCCCAAATTTCCCCATGACTGGACGTGTTTAGGATCGGTTTCCAAAACTCGTCTATAAAGATTTATGGCTGATATAAAATCTCGTTTCTCCAAGGCAGAGCAAACCCCCATGCCATAGAGAACAGTATGATAGTTGGGATGCTTATGGTAAAGCTTCCTCATCTCCTTTTCGCCTTCTAAAAGATGCCCGGCCTCCACCATGGATAAGATACGATCGCACTCTTCTTCAATTTCTGGATAAATGGGAGGAATAAATGGTTTCTCTTTTTGTGGCTTTTCGAACTTTTCGGAACGATACCTCACAGAGGCTTCGTAATAAGTGCAGCCCAAACACTGATCTGAACGAATTGTCGAACAACAAACCGGACAGATGCCAATATCCCCTTTGATTTTACAGGTTCGTTTGGCTTTGCTTTGCCCACACAATCGACATCTCTCTTTGGCCATGCTTACTGTTCCCTTTAAAAAATTTAACTGAAAAATTCAGTCAGAAGTTATGATCTTGATTTGAGCCTCCGGTCATTCACCCTATTTCTCATTAATTCCGCAATCTGCTTTCCGAAATCCGCAATTCAATATATCAACTTTTCAGAGGGCTATGGAATTTGCAAGAAAATCAAATTGCCGGTGCGTGAGCCAAGATCTTCTTGATGCTGTTAATATAATTTTACCCTTTTAGAAGCCAGAAATAAATTATCTAAAAAGGACAAACCCAATCAGGCGGCCTTGTAAGTCCCCTTTTATAAAAGAGCCAATTAAACTCATCAATGAACTTCAAAAGGGAATGGCTGGGATTGATATTTAATCTTTCAGAAAGAAGCGAAGCGGGATCATTCATGTTAAATCTTTCTCTGCATTCTTCAACTAATCTCTCAGCAATTCTCTTGGTCTCGATCAGGAACAAGCAATAACCTCTGCCAGAATCGAAAATCTCATTATTCTGAATCCAGTAACGAATTCGTATTCCATCATCCCACATTATAAATAGGTCAGGGTTGATTATGTGGAGCAGCTTACTTGTTGCAGTTGGACCGAAATTTTTTGCAATTAGGCTTCCGTAAAACCAAAAACTATTGAAAACTCTTTCTATTCTCTCTCTATTTTCTACAACATCAAAGTTAAAATTTAGAATTGAGAAATCCTGGGTGGCAAAGAGTTCTGGGTGAATTCCTACCAAACAATTTTTAAGATTTTCCGCCTGTTACACTGTCATAATTTCTAAGTCTACATCCCCATTTATTAAGAAACTCAATTGAAACGAATCTTATTTCATCAACATTCAAGTCCGCAGGGTGATATCTAAGTATTTCTAAAAAGCGCCTGTTAGAAATAATTTCAATATAGGCTTGATTACCGCCTAAAGTTTCGCGTAAAACTCCAGGGTCCCTTGAGGTCATAGCTGCCCAAATAATGTCATCGAGATTAGGAATTATTTTCCTATTATCTTGTTTGATCAATAGGCTCCTTATTTAGGCCAGATCTTTTTAAGGTTATTGATTTGTTCCAGTGACAAAATGAAGCCAGCAAACGCCTCAAAAACTACAATGCCCCTTTTTTAGACTCTTCACTTATGACAAGGCCCCCATGTATAGGAGTGTCGTTGTTTTGCAACAGGTTCCGCATCTAATGTCATTTTTAAACTCTCCTTCCGGCCGCTCAATCCTTAACCATGGCTGACCTTTTTCTGGAAATCCTCAAGGGTTTACAAAGTAATTCTATTCCCTGTGCACTAACTCTAAATGGAATATCTGGAATTCAAGAATGTTGGACCTATTTTTTAATGAACCCGAAAAGTTTTACTTTCCTTGTGGGAAACATCCTGCTAACTACACTTTGGTCTACATTTAGAGCCCTTGATATTTCCCCCTGCGGTGTACCACATTTTATCAAGAAAAGTATAAGAACCCTTTTTATCTCGCCTTAATAGCTAATTTTCTGAAAATTTAAATCGCTTTTTCAGAACATTTCCTTTTGAAAATGGGATTTTGCCATCGTGTTGCAGTCGGCCTACCACAATCCCAGGAGCAATGCCTAATCTATTTGCAAACCTCCTAATGTTTGCAAGAGTAAAGTCTTGTGCTTGAATAAAAGAATGATATTCAACTGATGGAATTAAAAAATCCTGGGCAAAATGATCAGCCTCCAGTTCTTTATCCGATTTTCTTACCTCTGGCCGGTTGCCTGCTTCGGCTTCGATGAAAACATCCCGTTTTCCATGGAGAAGGATATGGCCTGCTTCATGAAAAAAGGTAAACCAACGGAGATCATCAGTTTTCCCACGAAGACTCAACTGGATCAAGGCCTTGCCTGGACTCAACCAGCGCGTTGCTCCATAAGTACGAGTTCTTGGAAGCTCAGGGATGAACACAATGGCAACGCCTGCGTCGGAACACAGTTCTTTCATCCTTGGCTCAAAAACTTCAGGGGAAGCCATTGTGAGCCCCCGGTTTCTTGAAGAGATCTCCTAAACATATTTGAATTGTAGGGTTTGCATTCCAATTTTTGAGCCTCGATCTCTCCCCAGCGTAACCAAGCCGAAACTGCATATGGATTTCTTTGGAATGCAGCAGAGGTTCGATATTCCGCTTGGGAGCTTGTCCATATAAGATTCCACTCATCGATCCCGGCAACACCGAAGAAATTTAGAAGTGCCTTCAATTTCCCTATACGAGATTCTTTTTTAGGTAATAACCCTGCTTTCGTTAAGGTCGCTATGGGGAATTTTCTGAGCCACTCTATCTGGGAATGAAGCCTTTCCTCTTCTCTCAAACGTGCTTTCGTTTCTTGGTAATTCCGTTCGAGATTATTCCAAAAGGATACAGGTATCCCTAAAACCATTTCAAATTGCAGAGCCGTCTCTGCGGTAATTGCAGCTCTTCCAGAAATAATCTCATTGATTGTCTTCTTAGGACGACCAGTGCGCTCAGCCAATTCGGCCTGAGTCATGCCCATAAATTCCAAAGTTTCCCGCAAAGTTTCCCCAGGTGGAATTGCATAATTTGGTTGAAAGGAGCTTCTTTTTATATCATTCATGGATATCCTCCACTCCTAAGATCTTGACCTTGGTCACCTTTAGCCAGTCCAATCCGCCATCTTCTTTTCGAGGATTCTCTTCATGATCAGGTATAAACAACAATCGGTATGGATGTTTAACGTCGATTGAGATTTGGCCTGTCCGGTCCCCTTTCAACTCATGTACTCCCAATTGAGGCAACTTCCTTAGGGTCTTAAGGTTTTCAGCTGCGGCCAGCTCTGTCAATCTACGAGCAATTATTTTTGCCTGTTCCAGACCCCACCGACGTTTGAGAGTTTTTTTATCACAAAATTCTTTCTTAATTTCATTGTTCTTAAATGTGATTAACATAGGGCAGGCTCTTTTTCAATAGAAATGTTAACCTCAGGGGTTAATAATTTTTCGTTCTATTGGTTCGCCTTCGGTAGGTTGCTTTTGACGCTACTTTCGGATCCTGGTTAGCCTTAATGCGGGCCAGAAGTTCGGAGGCAGATTCGTAGGGCCTCCCTTCGGGGCAGGTGAGTTCGGCTTCGGGTGGGACCAATTCCCCCAGAAGGCTTTAGCGAGGATGGCCTGGGTAAGTTTTTCAGCCCTCAATTTGGCTGCTTCAACCCGCTTCTCAGCCGCATCCGCCAATTTGAACATTGCCTCAACCCGGCGCACAATTTCATGTTGCTCGGCAAGGGGAGGTAATGGTACTGCCACATCACATAGTATTTCAACATTGATATTTTTTTGGGCTGTTGCAAGAGCGAATTGTTCAAGATCGGCACGAGCCATTCTGAGAAAAAATTCTGCATACTCTTTGAGGCAGAGGGATTCGTCAGGAATTAGCCCAACCACACTGTCAGGAGAACATGCCGGATATGTAAGTACAGCAGAATTTGCAATGTTGGCCGCGATCGTAATGCATGTTGTACCAGCTGGCCAAAGATGGCTTTGGGCTAGACCAGCTTCGCTGTATGTCTGCTGATGTGAGGTAATAACACCTTGCGATTGGGCAATATCCCCTGTCTGAATAAAGGGGTATGGCCCTCCGAAAAGGTGAGGTGCGTTCCTGGGACGATGTTTCGACTTACCTCTGCTCATATAATCGAGAGCAGGTAAGTATAGCCAGGTCACACATCAGGAATATTAGGTAAATCAGCTGATTTAACCTTACGTCATTCAAGAATTTCAGGCTTTTTTGGAAGCCTTTTACCATCTTTTTTAGCTTTATAGCATTCGGCTTCGTATTGCTCACGATATGTCTTCCTAATACGTTCTATAAGTTGGATCGCTGGTTCAAGCTCTTTCTGGTTGGATCGCCAATCTTCGGTGAGGCGGCCGGAGCAGGCGGCGGAGAGGACAGCCTGACAGAATCGCTTCAGGATAACTGACACTTTTGTCAGACGTTCTTGTGCCGAGTTAACCCGTGCCAGCAGTTCTTCAATTTTCGCCACGATTCGCCTTTGTTCCTCAAGTGGAGCTATCGGTAAATGCTGGTCATACAAACCATCTCGATTAAGTCCAGGAATAGCAGTTGAGCTATCAAGCTCATACAGATCGAGGCTCCGAAGTGCATGAACAAGATATTTTGAGTAAAGGCCATTAAACTTGTCAATAAAGTATGTCGTATCGATCGGCAAATAAGGACTCGGCAAATTGTGCACCGCTCCAATACTACCTTTTCGCCCCAATATTATTGGGGGCCCTTTTGTAAGGGCAACGGCATGGAAACCAACAACGCCATTTGACCCATAAACAGGAAAGGGACCTTCATTGCATCTTTCTTTTTTCAATCCTTTACCATAATTGATGTTAACAAGATATTTTATCTTAGCCCAAACCCAACCTTCTGGAAGGTTATTTTCTGTAGGCTCTTTCATGACAGGCGCATTGCCTATTTTATATTGTTCAATCCTATTACTCATTTATGGTATCAATTTGGCAGCTTGAAATAAACTTTTAAAAATCCCTCCCCGCCTCCCTTTTTCAAAGGGAGGAGAAAATTTCCCCCTACCGTTTTGGTGGGTGATGGATTTACAACATTTCAAATGATTGGTGGATTTGCTTTGCTTAATCCACCCTACACTTTGGAATTCTCATTTTCCAACATTTTTATAATGGAATTTAATTCCTCAACCGCGCTCTCCAATTCTGAAATCGCATCGGAGGCCAATTCCTCCGGCTCTGGCAACTCGTCCATATTATCCAGGGATTCATCCTTGAGCCATTTGAGGCTATCGATTTTGAAATCTCGTTCCTTAACTTCATTATTGGTAAAACAGCGCCAGCGATCTTCTTTGGAATCTTTTAGGTCTCGTTTTGAATGTCCCTCTGGATTGGGGTTAGGTGCTTGATTAGCCCCTTTCGTTCCAAAGAGAGGATTGGTCATAACGCAATCATAACCGCCATCTTCACTATATTTCTAAATGTCTTTAAGAATTCTCCACCCACTGATTTGTCAAACTCCTTTAACCACTTTTTGATATAGACTAAATCATACTTCGGGTTTTTTAAGAGAATGGATTTTATATCCTCAAAATCCCTTGCTCTTCCAGCAATCATCTTATGGATCACCACATCTTCAAGACAAGCAAATCTGACAAATGAATTGCCCAATTTGATTTCCTTCGCTCGCTCGATAGCCTGCCTTTCATAGGGGGAGAATGAAAAGATAAAATCAACTCGAATACCACTTTTTTGATCTATGGTAGGGAAAACCATGTTCCGCTCCACAAACTCCTTCTCCTTATGAACAAGGCTCTTGAGCCCAATGACTGAAATGATTTTTTTTACTTTATCCAATCCATCTACACCAATCCCCATGGTGATATCAATATCCCGGGTCAGCCTTGGTTCTCCATAGAGAAGAACAGCCTGGCCACCTATGACCATATAGGGAATCGAGGCCTTCCTCAACTGATGTGCAATCTTTTTAAGCAATTTTTCAAACACTATTAACGACCTTTGCTATTTTTAGATCGACCTCTATTCCATCCAAGGGGTTCTTCAATGGGATGATACCTAGGGTCGCTGCTTCTTTATAGAGAGCTTCTACAATGTAGAAATTCCTCAGCAGGTCTACTTTCTCTTTTCTTATAAAGTCAAACTCAAACTTTTCGAGTTCCCTTCGTTTTCGCACATCCTTATTTTTAACTCTATAAATGGCTTTGGCTTCGGCAACCATCGGTGGGGATTGTTGCTTTTGGCCTTGGATTTTTACATGAACGCTGGCTCCGAGAACCCCTGCAACTCGACGCAACATGCTTAAGGAGTGACCTTCATACGAGGGGGATTCCAGGCGACTGATTTGCTGTTGAGATGTCCCGACCCTTTTGGCCAATTCCTTCTGAGACAGCCCTGACCGTTTACGTAAAGAAGCAAGTTGCATGGCAACATCTGAAGCCCCGCTAGCTTTTTTGAATCTTTCCACGGAATCTGGAACGCGGAATTGTTCTTCAAGATATAGATCAAAACTCTTTTTTCTCACGGCAAATGTTTACATCTTACAGGAAATTCTATAATTAGTCAACATCAAATTTGATGTATAAAATAAAGGCTTTTCTCAAGCGACGGCGGCTCCCTTCAATTGTTGAATGATTGATTCCAGGTTACCAAAAATCTTACCCAATTTATTCCACGAAGCCCCTTTGCGAGTAAATATGGGAAGGGGTTCAATGGTTTCTTTTGCCATTAAAAGATTTTCAGTGAGATCCCTTCGGATCAACTCTAACCACTTATTCTGCTCTTCTGTAAACGAACGATCTGATTTGACCTTCTTCAAGGCCTTGTTTACCCTCGGCTCGGTGGTAAGTAATTCTCCACCTTTTGCCGAGAAGCGTATCATCGAGATAATATCAGCGAGTTCCTTATTATAGGCACATCGAAGATTTTTCTCTATAAATTTATCTATAAGATGGTCTGGTGTGGCAGCCAAAGTATCCTTCAAGGCCTTCAATTTTTGGTATCAAATTCTTTGGGCTTCCTCAAAAGTGTCTCAAGTGCCTCAATATGCCTGGGATTTTCCTTTACGAATGTTTCAAAATCCTTTAAATAATCTTGGGGCCCTAATTCTTGTCCATCCTTAGAGACCATCCCTCTGTTTCTGAAAAAGGCCATCGCATGAGCTACGGGAGTTGCAGTGAGACCCATTTTGATTCCGTCAGAGTGATTGAGCACCTCTCGCCATTTGCTTTCTTCCTGAGCGATATACCCCGGTGGCACTCATCAGTGATAATCACATCGAAAGCGGGGATGGGGATATCGGGTTTCTGGGCATCGGAGTCATCGTCCAAGTCCCCTGTGGCCGAAACCAAACCTTCACTCCCAAACAGATTGATTCTCATCCGCTGAATAGAAGATATATAAACAAAACTATCCCGGCTATTAGGGTTGATGAGGTATTCTGTGAGAAGAATCTTAGGATCAAACTTCATATCCTCATCCAGGTCTTCTCTCTGAATCCTCTGACTATAAACTTCATAGCATTGGTTGAACTTTAGTTCTGGCTCACCTAAAAACTGGCTTCTATTGTCACAGCCTGGGCGGCAAGGGCACGCCTATCTACCCCAAATAGAATCCTTTTGGCAAGACCGGACTTCATCAATTTGTAAAAATTGAGTTCCAGTCTGAAACATTTTCAAGGTTTTGTAAAAATGTCAAAGAGACCTATTTCTCTATATCCTCACAAAACGATATAAATATAGGGAGTTAGGATAAAAGTTGGACTTGGTATAGATAAGGCTAATAAGAAAGATAAATCTATTGGATTGGAAATCGATCAAGATGACAGCCTATGAGTTATACTCCATTGATATAATGAATAGAGTTGAATTTATCGGAATTTTGCTAGAGCGGAGAAAGGACCCTAAAAGGATCACGGAGGAGTCCATTTTAAATTGGGGAAGAATGATTTTGGGACACCGAGGGGAGAATAAAAAGATTTTTTATAAATGCGTTACTATCAATGATCTATCAAGGGAAATGACAGGAGTTTAGCCTCTGGCTCTCACCTTTTCATTTGTAGGGGATAGAATTTACCCCCCCAGTCAATCGTAGATTTTTAGAATTTCATCGCGGGGAAAAGGGTAGAGTTCTTTACGGCCTTTTTGATCAATCTTAAAAACCCTTGGAGGACCTTTCTTCACCTTACCGATCACCCGAAAGGGGATAGAGTGTTTTCTAAAGGCCTTTTCGATTTTTGGAAAATCTGATGGGGTGATACTTAGCAGAAGTGATCCAGAAGCGATGACGCCCAAAGGGTCCAATCCATATTGCTGGCAGAGAATTTGAGATTCCTTATAAATAAAAACTTTTTCTAAATCGATTTCGATCTCTTTCTCAGAAGCCCATGCCATCTCAATCAGCCCATTGACCAGACCTCCCTCTGTGGGATCATGCATGGAATGGATCGAGGCAGATTCACAGGCCAATCGGGCAGGTCGAAGCACATCAATCCCGGGGTTAAAAATAAAACGCTTTGCCCTCCTGAGGAGGGAAGGGGAGAGCCCCTTCTTTAAAAGTTTGGACTCTTTCTCCCTTGCAATGATGGAAGTTCCCTCAATACAGATTCCTTTAACTAAGAGGAGGAGGTCTCCAGCCCTTGCCCCACCTGTTTTCACCAGTTTATCTTTTTTAACCTCTCCCACCATATGGCCAGAGAGGATGGGTTTTTCTATTCCTGGGGTAACCTCCGTATGCCCACCGATGAAGGAGATTTGGAATTTCTGACAGGTCTGATGGATCTGGCGAAAGATTTTTTCAATCTCCTTTGGCTCGACTCCTTCTGGAAAGAGGAGGGTCGCTAAAAACCATTTCGGGATTGCCCCTCGGGTGGCAAGGTCATTCATATTGACGACCACCCCATAATAACCCATTGCCTCAGTGGTAAAGGTAATCGGATCAGAGGTGAGAACCCAATAACGGTCCAAGCTCCTTCCTAAGGAGACCACGGCTGCATCCTCCCCAATTTTGGGACCGACCACGACCTGTGAATCAACAAGGGCATATTTGGTAAGGAGCCTTTTTAAAAGTTCGATTTCTAATTTCCCTGTCTTCAACTTCTCCTCCTCGTAGGTTTGATTAAAACAAATTTCGTGATGAGATTCAAGAAGGGAGGAGTGGATCGAAATGAAACATCCGAAGGATGAGAGAGGGAGAGAATAGAAAAGAAAGGGGGGTTAGGGTTTAACGAGCAACTCAATCTGAGGGGCGTTTTTATCGATTTTTGTCCCTACCGAAGAGGAACAATAGGCGCAAAGATATTCATACTCATCTCCCTCAGGCAGTACCAGGAGCAATCTTTTTCTCACTGGAACAGCCGCCTTACATCTGGGGCAATAAAGGGAGGTGGCTTCAAATTCTTCGTACCCGGGTTCACGCATCAAATAAATTATAAAAAAATTTTTTCTCATAGACAACAGGGGACAACAGGAGACAACAGGGGCCTTGCTCCCTTAAAAAATGATTGAAATAGGAAACGGGGTAATGTTATAGAAAAAATCAGGGAAGGGTTGAAAAGGAATGATTAAAAAAGACGTTTCTCTTCTTCTTGGGCTGGTCGTTGTGTATTTCCCGTTTTGTGCCTTTGCTCAGACCAATGTGGAAGAACTTTTTGAAAAGATTAAAATTCAACCTGTAAGAGAGTTTTCCAAGGCCCCTGATTTTCGTCTTGAAAATTTAGAGGGGAAACCCATCGAATTGAAAAGTCTAAAGGGGAAGGTGATCCTTCTCAATTTTTGGGCAACCTGGTGCGGTCCCTGTAAAGAGGAGATGCCTTCGATGGAGAACCTTTATCAACGGTTCAACAGGAAAGAGTTTGCACTGCTGGCAGTCTCTGTCGATTATGAAGAAAGGGAGAAGGTAAAAAGGTTCATTGAAAAAAAGGGTTACACCTTCCCCATCTTACTGGACCCAAAGGGTAAAGTGCTCGACCTTTACAGAGTCAGGGCCATTCCTACTTCCTTTATCATTGACAAGAGGGGGGTGGTTTTAGGAAAGGCGATTGGCCCGAGGAAGTGGGATATACCAGATGTCATCTCCCTGATTCACCTTCTTATTGAGAAAAAAGATAGAGGATTTTGACTTTACGATTTTAAACAATTATAATCCTAAGGCAATTTTCAAGGTGAAAAGAGCAAACTCATGTTGAGCGTATAAGAGATGAGGAGAATCGATATGGGGATAAGAATCGATCCAAAAAAGTGTGTGTTGTGTATGGCCTGTGAAATGGCCTGCGGATACCATCGGGATGATGGTTTTGCCTTTCTTTCCTCCTGTATCATGGTTACCCGAGGAAGGGAAAAGAAGGATTATTTTGCCGTGGTAGTAAAAGAAGAGGAGAATTTGATCATTGTCAGACCCGAGGGGTTAGAAATTAGAAAGCTTGGGGCGGGGGGAGAGGAAGGCCCGAGTAAAGAAAAAGAGGATGCCTCGGCAAAACCCTTACTGCTCCGTCAACCCTGTGACCTCTGTTCTGATCGAGAGGAAGGACCCCTTTGCCTTCAATTCTGCCCTGTTGATGCAATCTATCTGGAATAAAGGAGAGACGAGAGATGGATTATTTGGCCTCCAATAAAATTGGAATCATCGATTTGGCAACCTCCAAGATCACCGAGGAAGGGCTGGATGAAGATCTGGTCAGAGAGCGGATCGGTGGGGCAGGGATCACCCTTTCCCTTTATGAAAAATATAAGGAGGAGGATCCCATTGTCTTGGGGACAGGGTTGTTAACCGGAACTCTTGTTCCTGGCTCTGCCTTAAGCCTCCTTACAGCCAAAAGCCATTTGACAGGAAAGGTCTGTCATGCTCCATTAACGCTTTATGCAGGGATGGAGTTAAAGTACTCAGGGTTTGATTACCTGGTCATTAAGGGAGGTGCTTCAAAACCTGTTTATCTCTGGGTTCATGATGGCATTGCAGATCTTAGCGATGCTGGTGAGGTTTGGGGGAAAGATGTCTGGGCCTCCACCGATTGGATCAGGGAATCTCTGGGAGATCTCTTGATCCAAGTGCTGGGCATAGGAAAGGCAGGGGAATCAGGGTCTGATTTTGCACAAGTTCAGATCAATTACTGGCCAAGCGGGGATCGGTGGGGGTTTGGAAAATTGTTTGGCCGAAAGAACCTGAAGTTAATTGCCTTAAGAGGGTTAAACTTACTGGAGATTTCATATCCCGAGGGATTCGTGGGAAAATGTAGGGAACTTCTTTTTGAGATGAAGAAAGGGGCTCATGCCCGAAAGAGGGGGATCGGGGATCTCTCTGCTACCCTCGGCGAAGATATCGGGAAGTGGCTTGAGCCGATTGTGCACAGCCATCGATCCTGTTTCAACACTCCTTACCCAACCAATACGTTTGTATTTCTGGATGAAGACCCTAAACTTTTAAAGGAGAGTAAAAAGGGTGAACCTGGTTTTCTCATTACCGATCTTCCTGCCCTTCTTGGTTTTAGGAGGTTAGGTCTTTCTGCTCAGGAGGCCTGTGCGTTGTTGAGAGATTGTGCAAGATATGGAATTGACGCGGTGGCGGTTTCGGAGTTAAGCCAAACGGCAGGCAAAAAGAAGCCCGATGAGATCAAAAAGGCTATTCCAACCCTTAAGGGAACACTGGAAAGTGTCGGAAAGGGAAGGTTTAGCCCCTGGGCACCCAATTTCGGCCTTTCTTCGGACGAATGGGAAAGAAGGCAGGCAGTGGCCTATATTTTTGGGATTCATCCCATCTTTATTCAACTCTCTCCAGAGCTCAGTGAGGAGAAGTTGTTGGAACTTGCCCATGTTGGGACAGGGTTGGAATTCACTTCAGAAGCACTAAGCAAGGTGATTTCAGAGATTACCGGATGATCTCACACCATGGTCCCATCGCCCACCGCTCATAATAATCGGTTCACCCAATTTCCCTTTCAGCCTTCAATCGGCATCTATTCGGGAAAGGGGGCCTCTCACTCATGGCTCTGGTTTGCTGAAATGCTTGACCGAATGGGATATCATGAGGTCGTTTTCTTAACTGAGAAGGATATGATTGAAGGAGGGATGGAGGGGATAAATGTCTTATTGATGTCGGGGGGAGACACCTTTGCCATTGCCGAAGGATTGGGTGAGGAAGGCTCAGAAAGACTAAGAAATTTTATCACCCAAGGGGGACTCTATATTGGAACTTGTGCAGGAGCCTACCTCCCACTCCGATCCTCCATGCCCTATCTTCGTTGGTTTAATTTTATCGATGCAAAGATTTCGAATATCTCTCGGAGGCTTTCCGAAGGGGAACGCTCGTTGTTTGAGAAGAGTTCCTGTAGTTCCTATGGGTGTGATTTTATCTACCAGGTGGTTAGAGAGGAAGTCGTTCTGAAGATGGTCAGCCGGTCTTTGGACGAAAAGGGAGAGGAGATCGTTGCGCCTCTTTACGGCGGGCCCTCGATGTTACCCTCGGAAGATATCGAACCCTTCGCTACCTATCAGGGCTTTACCCCAAAGACCAAGTTTCTTGTTAAAGAGGAACTTGCTGTAAAAACCTTGATCGGGAAGATCGCAGTAGGTAAAAAGTCAATGGGAGAAGGAGAGATCTATATCTTTGGTCCACACTTTGAACATCCCCATTACCCTTCCTGCAATCGCTACCTCCAGGAGATCATCTTGAAACCCTTAAAGAGAGAGGCCCCGAGGGTTAAAAAAAATTTTTATGAAGAGAAAGAATTTATTCGAGGGGATTCCTTAAAGGGGTATCTGAAAGATTTAAAGAGAGAGCTCAGCAATGCTCGAATCCAAGCCTCGGGCATAAGTGATTTGAACATGGAGTGGTTGATCGGGAATAAACTCTTCCAATCGGAAAAGATAAGCGTTTTTTTGAATTTTATCTGGGATAAACTGAGAAAAGTCGAAACCCTTCCCGACTTGGAGATGGATGGACCGAGGCTCAGAGCGTGTGTTGAAATTTCTCAATCCCTTCCCTCTGCCATCCAGATGATCCGAAGGAGGGGAAGGGAAGGGGAGGAGACGACTCCCCTGGCTCAGAAGCTATTTGAAAATTTAAAAAGGTTATCTTATTCTTTTTTGAATCTTTATTTTCAATCCCTCTTATTTCAAAAAGGTAATGCAAAACTTCCTTAGGGACCAATGATGATGCGGAAGAGGATGTGGATTTTATCCTTTATCTTCTCGCTCTATCTTCTATCCCAGTTTGAGCCCCCCTGTTTGGCCACCGTGGAATATGTAAAGGAGTTTAAGAAGGAACCCAAAAAATTGTGTGTCCATTGCCATGTAGACCATGCCTATCCTGGAAAGAGTTTTTATGAAGCGGAAAGTCTTTACAAATGGGTTTTGATGTGGATTACCGCTGGGGTTGCCACGATGATTTTTTTTTATGGGTTGATTTCCAAGATATGGATCTGGCAAAGGGGGAGAAAGGAGGGCGGTCGGAAAAAAAAGAAGATCCCCATTTTCAAGTTTCTCTTTTACGATGCCTTCTTACAGAGGGGGATCCTCCGATTGAATCCTCTCCGTTGGGCAAACTATATGACGCTCTCCATGGGGTTTTCGATCCTGTTTATTCTGATGCTTTTTGTTTACGGGTATGTGATCATGGGTCAGTTGAGAACCTTTGGGATTCCCTCGGTGGGAGGAAGAATTTTAGATTTTCTGATGGATTTTTTAGGACTGAGCATTTTGGTCGGGGTGATTCTTTCAGCCCTAAGACGATATGTGTTGAAACAACCTCAACTGAAGACAGAAATAAGGGACCATATCGCCCTCCTCTTTATCTTTTTCATTGTGGTGACCGGTTTTCTGTTGGAAGCCTTTCGGATTGCTGTCCTTCCTTTTTCTTTGAAATATAGTCCTTCTTTTGTAGGATTTACCCTGGCCCTTCTCTTGAGGCCTCTTCCTTTGAATTGGACGACCTTTCACTTTTATCTATGGAATTTCCATTTTCTCCTGGCCTTTGCTTTTATTGCTTATATTCCCTATAGCAAGTTTGCTCATATCCTGACTTGTCCGGTGACGGCGACTGTTTCAAGAAGGTAGGGGAAGGAGACCCATATGGACGAAAAAACAACGATGCTCGGAGAGGGAACTCCTCAGCCTTCGGTTTCACGAAGATAGGGGAAGGAGACCCATATGGACGAAAAAACAACGATGCTCGGAGAGGGAACTCCTCAGCCTTCGGTTTCACGAAGAAAGATGTTGAGGTTCTTAACTGCCTTTCTCGGGCTCTTTGGATTGGGAGCCATTCTTTCATCCATCATTGCCTTTCTTACCCCTCCTCGAAGCGCATTGAAAAAGGTGGGAGGGTGGCAAGTGGTAGCAAACCTCTCCGAATTCAAAGAGAATAGTTTAGTTAAGACCTACTTCGGATTGCCCATCATCTTAATCAAGGATGGCAAAGGCCTCCTCTCTTTTTCGACCATCTGTCCCCATCTGGGGTGCATCGTCGTATGGGATGAGAAGAAGAAACAGTTTATCTGCCCCTGTCATGATGCAGTGTTTGACGAGGCCGGGAAAGCTCTAAAGGGACCCGTTAAACCCTACAACCTTCTTCCGATGGAGATCAAGGTGGAAGGGGAGATGATCTCTGTTAAACTTATTGAAGAAAAACTTCCAGAATATCCTTCATGGTTTCGGATTACGATGATCAGTGGGGTATAAGGATGGCAGGTTGGAAATCAAACCTTTTCCAGTGGGCTGAAGAGCGATGGAATCTTAGAAAATGGTTAAGCCCCATTCTGGATACAGAAGTTAACGAGTATAAGAAGAGGTTGAGGTTCTGCTGGGGCGGGATGACCTTTGCTCTCCTTGTGATCGAACTGATCACTGGCATCTTCCTTGCCTATTACTATCAACCTACAGTGAAAGGTGCCTTTCAGAGCATCGTCTTCATCACGGACCAGGTTCATCTGGGGTGGCTGGTTAGAGGAATTCACCATTATGCCAGTTATCTGATCATCGTCACGGTGGTGGTCCATATGGTGATCGTCTTCTTTCGAGGGGCCTATAAACCCCCTCGGGAAATGACGTGGATAAGCGGAGTCTTTCTCCTCCTGTTATGTTTTGCCTTCTCTTTTACTGGATACTTATTAACTTGGGACCAAAGGGGATACTGGGCGACCCGAATCGGAACGGGCATGGCGAGTGAACTTCCCATCATTGGGGAATATTTGATGATCTTTCTTCAAGGAGGATATGGTGTGAAACAGCCGACGATTACTCGTTTCTTTATCTCACACGTCATCGTTCTGCCTTTGTTTCTCATTGGCTTCCTTTTAGCCCATTTTATCATGATCCGACGCCAAGGGGTTAAAACTCCTTTTTAGAGAGATGGAGATGAATGAAATGAAAAGAAGACCCACTTTCTATCCCGACCAATTTTTCACAGAGATGATTGTATTTTTGTTTCTCGTTGGAGTGGTCGTTACCCTTTCGGTCCTCTTACCGATTGGGTATGAGGAGGAAGCAAACCCATTAGTGACCCCCTCCACCCTAAACCCAGAATGGTATTTTCTCTGGTTATATCAGGTCATGAAATTGGTTCCTCCGACGATCGGAGTGCTTGTCCCCTTCATTCTCTTAGCCATATTAATTCTTCTCCCATTTATAGACACTAAGGACATCCATAGTTTTCATGAACATCGATGGTTTATTTTAGGAGGCTCGGTTGCCCTTCTTCTCATAGTTGTATTGAGCCTCTGGGCTGTCTTAGGAGAGTAAAAAATGAAATCGCTTAAACGAAGGCCTCTTCTTCAAATCATTTTTTTTCTTATTTTATGGGGAGGGGTCTATCCTGTTGTTCAGTACGGGGAGATTTGGGCAGAGGAAAAAGGGGGGGTCTCCCCTGGGGAAAAGATCTACCGCGAACATTGTCTCCGTTGTCATGGGGAGTTGGGAAGAGGAGGGCAACGAAATTTTGGGGCCAAGAATCCTGCCAGCCGGACCATCCCCTCTCTCAATACCGGTGCAATCAAACTTGCCTTGACCACTGATAAGTTTGGAGACGTCCTCAATCGAAAGACCCTTAAAGAATTTGTGTTGAAGGGTTCAAAGGTTGAGGGAACGGAATCCACACTCTCTCAGCCGGCCTTCAAGGAAAAATTAACCGAGGCACAGATCGATCAGGTGTTGGACTATGTGGCCACACTTCCGGACACTCGCCCCATCCGTTACACCATTCCAAGGCTCCTTTTTCTTGGGGGGTTCTGGATCTTCTTAGGATTGGTCATATGGACTATTCAGGTCAAGAAAAGGATTCTCAATTCCCTGGACCAACCCAAAATTCCTCTTTCACAATTCGATCAACTCCGCTTGATGGAACTGGATGCCTGCACGGAGTGCGGTGAATGTGTCACCTGGTGCCCGGTTTATCTTCAGGACCAGAGAGAAGCCATCACCCCCCGGAAAAAGATCGCCGATTTTAGAGAAATAGTAAAAGCCCAATATGGGCCAAATGCAATCTTGTTTGACTGTAACCCAGTGGATCCTGAATCGATAAGAGATTTTGCCAGAAGTCTTTATGAGTGTAGCACCTGCGGGCAATGCCACTTTGTCTGCCCGTCGCGAATTGATACGGTAGAACTTTGGGAAAAAATTAGACGGTCTATGGTGGAGTTAGGGTTTGGGCCAATGGAGAATCAGATTCCTCTGGTGAAAAACACGAAGGCCTATGATAATCCTTGGGGGCAACCCCGATCGAGTCGAGCCCACTGGGCGAGGGCGGGGAGAAAGGAGAAGACCCTGATTGCCCCACCGAAAGAGATCAAAAAGGGTGCAGAGATTCTCTATTTTGTCGGTTGTACCGCATCCTTTGATGCCAATCTAAGGGAGATCGCCATCAACACTACCAATATCTTAAACACCCTTGAGTTGAATTGGGGATTTTTAGCCAATCAGGAGAAATGTTGCGGAAGCGTCCTTTTGAGAATGGGGGATAAGGAATTTGAACGAATCGCCTCAGAAAATATTAAGATGTTCAACGAATTGGGAATTAAGACGCTGGTCACCTCTTGCGCAGGTTGTTTCAAGACAATCAGACAGGATTATCCCAAAATTGGAGAACTCCATTTTGAAGTGATCCCTTTTGCCACCCTTCTGGTGAGGCTGATTGATGAGGGAAAGATAAAGTTCAATAAAAAATTGAATCTCAAGGTCACCTATCATGACCCCTGTCATATGGGAAGAGCCTGTGGGGAATTCGATGATCCGAGAAAGGTCCTCAAGGCCCTTGCAGAGGCAGGAATTGAATTTGTCGAGATGGAAAGGGTGAGAGAAAATTCCAGATGTTGTGGAGCGGGAGGGGGATTGAAATCAGGCTATCCTGATATCCAGCAAAAGATGACCAAGGAGAGGGTTCGAGATGCTGAACGAACTGGGGCGACTGAGCTTATCTCCACCTGCCCTTTCTGTTATCAGGGGCTCCAGAAAGAAATCATCACCATGGGGTCTTCGATTCAGATGAGAGACCTTGTTGAATTGGTTGCTCTGGCCCTGGGCCTTCCATCCACACGAATTCAAAAAGAGGAGGCCCAAGAGAAAGAAGACCTCCCCAGTTCATAGGAACTGAATTTAAAAATATTAATAAGACTTCCTCCCCCTGTTGTTTAGCATGTCTCGAATTTTTTAATATCATCGGTTCGAATCTTCAAAAGAAATACGTTACCCTGCCCAGAAGCGGTGTTTTACCCTTGAATAATCCCCAACCAATATGACAATAACCTCCACCCATAAAGGGATTGAAGATTTCAGTATTATCTTATAAAATGGTGTCAAATAAAAAGTGAGGAGAGAGAATGAACAAAATAATTTTTGTTTGTGTTATGCTTTTTCTATTCTTTAGGACAATCGCCCAGGCGCAACCGGTGCGGCTTGCTTATCTTCAGGCGGATATCCATCAACTCCCTTGCTGGGTGGCCCTGGAGAAGGGATTTTTTGAGAAAGAGGGAGTGCAGGTAAAGGTAGCTGGCATTTTCAAGGCAGGGCCAGAGTTAATGAGCGGCTTTGCTTCAGGGGAACTGGATGTGGGATATGTGGGGATTGCACCTTCTACCACAGCGGTTGCGAATAAGACCGCAAGGGTTGTTGCCCTTTCGCAGGTCAACACCGAGGGTTCAGCCATTGTCGTTAGGAAAGAAGATAAGATTCAGGCCCTCTCGGACCTGGTGGGTAAGACAGTAGTTGTCCCTGGACATTCGACGGTTCAGGATTTTTTGCTTCGAAAGGCCTTGCATAAATTTAAAACCCCTTCGGATCAGGTCAAAATAATGGTATTAAAACCCCCTGAAATGATTGGTGCGTTAAGAACGAGTCAAGTTGACGCCTTTATCGCCTGGGAGCCTTTTCCAGCGAAGGCAGTGACTATGGGAGTGGGGAGAATTCTCCTTTCCTCACGGGAGATATGGAAAGATCATCCTTGCTGTGCCCTTGTTTGTGATGAGCGTTTTTTTGAAACCCGAAAGGATCAGGCCAAAGCCATGGTAAGAGCCCACGTCAAAGCCATTGACTTTATTCTTCGCAACCGTGAGGAGGCTCTCCAGATCGGTATCCGATATACGGGGATGGATGAATCTACCGTCAGGTTAGCCATGGAGAATGTCAATTATACTCCTATCCTGAGCGTGGAGGGAGAAAAGGAATATGTCGACTTTCTTAATAAATTAAAATATATCAAAGTCGATGATGTAGAGGGGTTCGTTCGTCGTTTCATGAGGACAGAGATTCTCAAAGAGATCATCCGCCGATGAAAAAGGAGCGTTATTTACTGCTCATCCTATTGATCCTGGTCTGGCAGGGATTATCCTCTCTTCATCTGATTCCCAGCTATAAACTCCCTTCCCCGGTCGAAATTGTTATTGGCTTCATAGACCTCATCGCCGTGGGTGTTCCACCCGGACATCTTCTTCACGATCATGTGCTTTACAGCCTTTATCGAGTGGCACTGGGTTACGGGGTTGCCGCCTTGTTAGCCATCCCCTTAGGACTCTTGATGGGATGGTTTCCGAGACTTAGAAGAATGATCAGCCCCATCATCGAAGTAGTAAGGCCCATTCCTCCTTTGGCATGGATTCCGATTGCGATTTTATGGTTTGGCATTGGCATCAAATCAGCGGCTTTCATCATCTTTCTTGGCGCCTTTTTCCCCATTCTCTTAAATACGATTGCAGGGGTTCTTTCGATTAACCCAGTTTTAATAGAGGCGGCTCGGACATTACATGCGAAGGAGAAGGATATCTTTTATAAAGTTCTTCTTCCGGGCTCTGTTCCCTACATCTTTGTGGGAATGCGGATTGGACTCGGGGTAGGGTGGATGACTCTGGTGGCTGCAGAATTTACAGGGGTGAGAGAAGGATTTGGACTGGGCTATATGATCATGACCGCACGGGATATTCAGAGACCTGATGAGATTCTGGCAGGCATGTTGGTCATCGGGGTAATCGGTCTATTAATCAATGCGGGACTGAGAGTTACTGAATCAAGGGCTTTAAGGTGGAGGTAAAAGTCTTCAATTCAAAGCCGTTTCCTGTTATTAGACAAAGGCAAAGAAGTCCGGTTGGTTGAACCTTCACCCTTAGACAAAAAAGCAAGGAGTGATCATTGAGTCTTGAATTCTTAGGCCTCAGTAAAACCTTCTATGGCAAGAATCAGTCGGATTCGGTTCATGCCTTAGACCATATTGAGTATCGAATCGAAAATGGGAGATTTGTGGCCATCATCGGGCCAAGTGGATGTGGAAAGACCACGCTTCTTAGGATTATTGCGGGTTTAGAAAAGGCCTCGGAAGGGAAAGTCCTTCTGGATGGAGAGGAGATGGTTCAAGGATCAGAGGCAGTGGGAATGGTTTTTCAAGAATATGCCCTTTTCCCCTGGAGGACGACACTCCAGAATATTGAGATGGGTCTCGAGATCCGAGGGGTCAATAAGGAGAAGAGGCGTTTGATCGCTATGGAATATATCAAGCAGTTTGGTCTCAGTGGTTTTGAAAACCGTTACCCTCGAGAACTCTCAGGAGGGATGAAACAAAGAGTGGCGATTGCGAGAACATTGATCATGAACCCTCGAGTCGTTTTAATGGATGAGCCTTTCGGCTCACTGGATAGTCAGACCCGTAATGGCATGCAGGAGTTTCTCCTCCGAATCTGGCAGGAGAGGGGGGACACCATCATTTTTGTCACCCATAATGTGGAGGAAGCCGTTTTTTTAAGCGATGAGATTGTGGTCCTCTCAAGGAGGCCTGGCAAAATTATTAAGCGAGTTGAGGTTCCTCTCCCAAGACCCAGGGATCGAACAAGTGAAGAGTGTAATCAGATTCGAAGGGATATTCTAAGGATCTTGGAGGGAGAGATGATGAAGGAGGAGGGAGAAAGATGAAGATTGTTGGGGTATCCTGTAGCCCCCGAAAAGGGAAATCAACTTTCTTGGCTCTTCAGGCCTGTCTTCAGGCAGCTAAGGAAACTTTTCCAGAGATCGAGACAACCTTGATTGAACTTTCTGACATGAAGATCAATGGCTGTTTGGCCTGTGGAAAATGTATGAAGGTTTTGGAATGCAGTCAGGAGGATGACTTTGTGCAGTTGATTCCCCTCCTTTCTAATCCTGCTGTGGGAGGGCTTATTGTAGCTACACCGGTCTATTTTGGCTTAATGTCCTCTCAGTGTAAGGCCTTTTTTGATCGATGTGTGATGTTTAGAAGAAATGGATTTCTTCTTCGGAATAAAGTAGGTGGGGTGATTGCCGTTGGAGGGGTTCGAAGCGGAGGTCAGGAGCTTGCCATTCAGGCGGTTCAGACGGCCATGCTGGTTCAGGATATGATTGTGGTGAGCGAGGGGAAACCCACTGCCCATTTTGGGGCAACCTTATGGAGTAGCCATCCCGAGGGAATTGAAAAGGATTCATTTGGTCTGGAGACAGCCCGAAGCCTTGGCCAAAGGGTGGCCGAGGTGGCATTAAAGATCCATTGATAGATGCTCCAAGAACTTCTTGTAGAACTTCAGAGTTATGGATTGCGTTTTCAGGGAGACCTCTTAAAACGAAAGGGAGGCGC